>Ga0315905_10002156_pt1 | contig 20755 bp, 20 predicted proteins | sample LakEriMetagenome_5_FD_203522 | JGI IMG/M metagenome (GOLD analysis project Ga0315905, IMG submission 203522) | Freshwater fungal communities from buoy surface, Lake Erie, Ohio, United States - Buoy 4 MA121 | ecosystem: Environmental > Aquatic > Freshwater > Lake | place: USA: Lake Erie, Ohio...
GTGCGCGCCGGCGAGCCCGTCACCATCGGCAAGCCGATTCCCAATTACACCTGCTACGTGGTGGACGACGCGCTCAATCTCGTGGCGCCGGGCCAGGAGGGCGAGCTTCTCATCGGCGGGCCCGGCGTCGCCATGGGCTATCTGGGGCGCGAGGATCTCACCGCCGAAAAGTTCATCTCCAATCCCTTCGTGTCCGACGGGCCCGACCCGGTGCTCTATCGCTCCGGCGATGCGGTGGCGCTGGATGAGAAGGGCGACATTCTGTTTCGCGGCCGCATCGACGATCAGGTGAAGATCCGCGGCTTTCGCGTCGAACTTGGCGAGATCGAGGCGCGCCTTGTCGCGCTCGAGGGCGTTGGTCAGGCGGCCGTGGTGCTGCGCAACGACGACGGCATCGATCAGCTCGTCGCCTTCCTGACGCGCGAGAACGGCTCAACCGCCGATCTGGAGCCCAAGGCGCTGCGCGCGCAATTGCGCGAGACTCTGCCCGCCTATATGACGCCCGCGCGTTTCGAGACGCTCGACGCGCTGCCGCGTCTGCCGTCGGGCAAGGTGAACCGCAACGAGCTGAAGGCGCGCGCGCTCAGCGCGCCGGCGGAGGCGGGCGAGGCGCAGGAGGATCCGCGCACCCCCACCGAGGCGAAACTGCTCGAGGCGGCGAAGGAAGTGCTGCCGCCGCAGGCCATTCCCTTCGACGCGGATTTCTTCACCGATCTGGGCGGCCATTCGCTGCTGGCGGCGCGGTTCCTCGGCCTTGTGCGCCGCACGCCGGAGCTCGCCTCGCTCACCCTGCAGGACGTCTACGCTGAACGCAGCCTGCGCGCGATGGCCGCGCTGCTCGACGGGCGCGCGCTGCACATCGGCCCGCCGCGCGATCTCTCCTTCACGCCGCCCCCGCTCATGCGCCGCTTCCTTTGCGGGCTCGCGCAGGCCTTGTGCCTGCCGATCATCATCGGCCTGCTCACCGCCCAATGGCTCGGCGTCTTCATCAGCTACATGCTGCTCAGCGATCCTGAGGCGACGTTCTGGCAGGACGCCGCCATGCTGATCGGCGTCTATGTGATCATCAACACGTCCACGATCCTGCTCACCATCGCGGTCAAATGGCTGGTGATCGGGCGCGTGAAGCCCGGCCGCTATCCGCTGTGGGGCGCCTATTACTTCCGCCTGTGGCTGGTGCAGCGCATCGTCGGCCTGGCGCATATGAAATGGTTTCAGGGCTCGCCGATCCTGCCGCTCTACCTGCGCGCGCTGGGCGCCAATATCGGCCGCGACGTGGTGATCGGCGATCTCGACGTGGGCGCAGCCGATCTCGTCACGATCGGCGATTACGCCTGTCTGGGCGGCAAGGTGAAACTCTCCAACGCGCATGTGGAGGGCGATGAGCTCATCATCGCGCCCATCGTGATCGGCGCGGACGCCTATGTGGGCACGTCCTGCGTGATCGAGGGCGACGTGCGCATCGGCGCGGGCGCCGAATTGCGCGACCTCACCTCCATTCCCGCCCATGTGGACGTGGGCGCCGGCGAGATCTGGCACGGCTCGCCCGGCCGCAAGATCGGCATGGTGGACGCCGCCGCTTTGCCCGCGCAGGCGCAGGCCGGCGGCTTTGCGCGCGCGGCCGCGCTCGCCTTCTATTTCTCCATGCTGCTGATCGTGCCCGGCCTCGGCCTGCTGCCGATCTTCCCCGCCTTCTGGGTGTTTGACCGCGTGGACGAGGCGATCGGCGTGGTGGATCGCTCGACCTATCTCGCCTCGCTGCCGCTGATGGCCTGGCCGATGTCCTTCGCGCTCGTCATCTTCACGGTGTGCTTCATCGCGCTCATCCGCTGGAGCGTGCTGCCGCGGGTGCGCAGCGGCTCCTATTCGATTCATTCCTGGTTCTACATGCGCAAATGGACCGTGGCGCTGGCGACCGAGATCACGCTCGAGACGCTCTCCTCGCTCTACGCCACCATCTACATGCGCAATTGGTATAGGCTGATGGGCGCGCGCATCGGCAAGGATGCGGAGATTTCGACCAATCTCGCCGGCCGCTACGATCTCGTGGAGATCGGCGAGAAGAACTTCATCGCCGATGAAGTGGTGCTGGGCGACGAAGACGTGCGGCGCGGCTACATGACGCTCGATCAGGTGCGCACCGGGCCGCGCGTCTTCGTGGGCAATGACGCGGTGGTGCCGCTGGGCGCCGAGATACCCGCGGGCGCGCTGATCGGCATCAAGTCGAAGCCGCCCGCCAATTCCGAGCTTGCGCCGGGCGACACGTGGTTCGGCTCGCCGCCGATCAAATTGCCCGTGCGCCAGAAGTTCGAGGGCCTGGGCGCCAATTGGACCTATGAGCCGCCGCCCTGGAAGAAGTTCCTGCGCGCGGCGTTCGAGGCCGTGCACATCTCGCTGCCCACCATGCTCTTCGTCACCTGCGGCACGCTCGCGGTGGAGGTGATGGCGCCATCGCTGCTCGCCGGGCGCTATCTGATCGCGCTTGGCTGGTTCCTTTTGCTCTCGCTGGCGATCTCGCTGTTCATGACCATGGTGGTGGTGACGGTGAAATGGGTGACGATGGGCCGCTATGAGCCCGTGGTGAAGCCCATGTGGTCGTTCTGGGCCATGCGCACGGAGGCGGTGGCGGTGCTCTACTGGGGCCTTGCGGGCAAGGTGTTTCTGGAGCACCTGCGCGGCACGCCTTTCCTGCCCTGGGTCCTGCGCCTGTTCGGCGTGAAGACGGGGCAGGGCGTGTGGATGGATTCCACCGACGTGACCGAGTTCGATTGCGTGCGGATCGGCGATTTCTGCGTGGTCAATTCCCTCTCCGCCCTGCAGACGCATCTCTACGAGGATCGCGTGATGAAGGTGGGCCGCGTCCATCTGGGGCAGGGCGTCACTGTGGGCGCCGGCTCCACGGTGCTCTACGACACCAATGTGGGCGACTGGGCGCGGCTGGGCCCGCTCACCGTGGTGATGAAGGGCGAGTCGATCCCCGCCAACACCCATTGGATCGGCGCGCCCGCGGAGCCCTATGCGCCGCTTGAGCCTGAAGGACGCGAGAAGGCCGGGGCGCCGGCCGGCGTGGGCCGGGCGGCCGCCTGATTTGACCGGCGCCGCCGCCGCCCCTATCAAGTCGGGCTCGCGCCTGCGGGCGCGCGTTCGCGGATCGAGCCATGTCCCACAATGCTTTCGGCCACCTGTTTCGCTTCACGACCTTCGGTGAAAGCCATGGGCCGCTGATCGGCTGCGTGGTGGACGGCTGCCCGCCGCTGCTTGAGCTCACCGAGGCGGACATCCAGACCTATCTGGACAAGCGCCGCCCCGGCCAGTCGCGCTTCACCACCCAGCGGCAGGAGCCCGATCAGGTGCGCATCGTCTCGGGCGTGATGACGGACGAGGCGAGCGGCCGCCAGCTGACGACGGGAACCTCGATCGGCCTCATCATCGAGAACGTCGATCAGCGCTCCAAGGATTACGGCGAGATCCGCCACCAATATCGGCCCGGCCACGCCGATTACGTCTATGACGAGAAATACGGCCTGCGCGATTATCGCGGCGGCGGGCGCTCCTCCGCGCGCGAGACGGCGATGCGCGTGGCCGCGGGCGCTGTTGCGCGCAAGGTCATTCCCGGCGTGACGATCCGCGGCGCGCTCGTGCAGATGGGCCCGCACAAGATCGACCGCGCCGCCTGGGACTGGGCGGAGGTGGACCGCAATCCCTTCTTCTGCCCGGACGCGGCTGCGGCGGAGCGTTTCGCTGAATATCTCGACGGCGTGCGCAAGGCGGGTTCCTCCTGCGGCGCGGTGATCGAAGTGGTCGCAGAAGGCGCGCCCGCCGGCTGGGGCGCGCCGCTCTACGGCAAGCTCGATGCGGAGATCGCCTCCGCCTTCATGTCGATCAACGCCGTGAAGGGCGTGGAGATTGGCGAGGGCATGGCGGCGGCCGCGCTGAGCGGCGAGGAGAACGCGGACGAAATGCGCGTGGGCGAAGACGGGCGGCCGCTCTTTTTGTCCAACCACGCGGGCGGCGTCGTCGGCGGCGTCTCGACGGGCCAGCCCATCGTCGCGCGTTTCGCCGTCAAGCCGACGTCCTCCATCCTCACGCCGCGCCGCTCGGTGGACCGTTTCGGCGCCGAGGTCGACATTCGCACCAAGGGCCGCCACGATCCCTGCGTCGGCATTCGCGCCGTGCCGGTGGGCGAGGCGATGATGGCCGTCGTGCTCGCCGACGCCTATATGCGGCATCGGGGACAGGTCGGCGACGCAGGGGCGCGCTGGCCGTTCCCGCGCTGACGGGACAAGGCCTCATGCTCGACAAATACATGTTCGCTCTGGGCCGCGGCGTGCGCGGCGTGATGCAGGCGCTCGACGAGGCCAAGCGCGACGAGGCGGGCGATCCCGCCGCCGCCGCCCGCGACGTCACGCCCGCGCCTGCGCAGATGGAGGCGCCCTTCGCGCCGGCGCCTCTCGCGCTTGGCCCCACGACCCGGCTGATGGGCGTCGTGAACGTGACGCCGGATTCCTTCTCCGACGGCGGCCTGCATTTCGACGCCGGGCGCGCTGTCGCCCATGGCGAGCGGCTTGCGGCCGAGGGCGCGCATATCCTCGACGTGGGGGGCGAGTCCACGCGTCCGGGCGCAGAGCCCGTGAGCGCGGAGGAAGAAGCCGCGCGCGTGCTGCCTGTCGTGCGCGCGCTCGCTCGCGCGACGCGCCTGCCGATCTCCATCGACACGATGAAGGCTGAGGTCGCCGCCCGCGCCATCGAGGCGGGCGCGCGCCTCGTCAACGACGTGTGGGGCTTCCAGCGCGATCCCGACATGGCGCGCGTGGTCGCGCAATCGGGCGTGCATTGCGTGCTTATGCACAATCGCGCGAGCGAGGATCCAGCCATCGACATTTTCGCCGATTGCGTCGCCTTTCTGCGCCGCTCGCTCGACATCGCGCTTGAGGCGGGCGTGGCGCGCGACAAGATCATCCTCGATCCGGGGATCGGTTTCGCGCGCACCCATGCGCAGAGCTTTGAGCTGATCCGCCGGCTCGCGGAATTGCGTGCGACCTTCGATCTGCCGCTGCTGCTTGGCGCGTCGCGCAAGCGCTGCATCGGCGCGGCGACGGGACAGGCCGTCGCATCCGAGCGTGTGGCGGGTTCGCTCGCCGCCCATCTTTACGGCGCGCTGCATGGCGCTGACGTCGTGCGCGCGCATGACGTGGCCGCCCATGCGCAGGCGCTCGCCGTTCTTACCGCCATCCAGGGGCGCGTCGCATGAGCATGAAGGGTCGCGTTGTCATCGAACAGCTTGAAGTGCACGCCTATCACGGCTGGCACGCGCATGAGGAAAAGTTCGGCCAGCCGTTCACGGTGGATATCGAGCTCGAGGCGGACATCGCGCGCGAGGCCGACAGCGACGACCTGCATCACGCGATCGACTACGCCGCCGTGGTGCAGGCCACGCGCGCCCTGTTCGTCGAGAACCGCTATAAGCTGGTGGAGGCGGCGGCCGCCGCGCTGGCGCGCGGGCTGCTCGCGCAGTTTGCGCGTGTGGATGCGGTGCATGTGCGCGTGCGCAAACTCAAGCCGCCGATTCCTGAGCGCCTGAGCGCCGTGGGCGTCGATTTGCGCCTCGCGCGCGCGGACCTTCCGTGAGCCTGCCTGCGCGCTGCGCGGCTCTGGCGCTGGGCGGCAATCTCGGCGCGCCTGCGCAGGCTTTCGCGGACGCGCTCGCGCAGATGGAGGCGGGCGGGAACGTGCGCGTGCGCGCCCGCTCGCAGGTGTGGCGCACGCCGCCCTGGGGCAAGACCGACCAGCCCGATTTCCTCAATATGGCGGCGCTCGTCGAGACGGATCTCGATCCGCACGCCCTGCTCGACCTGTGTCTGTCGCTGGAGCAGCGCGCGGGCCGCATGCGCGCGGAGCGCTGGGGCCCGCGCACGCTCGACATCGACGTGATCGCTTTCGCGGATGTGCGCATGGACGACGCGCGTCTCGTGCTGCCGCATCCGCGCGCCCATGAGCGCGCTTTCGTTCTGGCGCCGCTCGCCGAGATCGCGCCCGCGCTTGTCCTGCATGGGCGGCGGGTGGACGCGCTCGCGGCGACGGTCGATCGCGCGGGCATGAGCGTGGACGCGGCGGCGACGCGGATCGTTTTGCGGTAGTTTGCGCGCGAGGACGCGCGCGGTCCATTTTTGCGCGCGCATGTCTTTGGACCGCGCGCGTCCCCGCGCGCATTTGCCCCAAAGCCAATCAGCCGCCCTTCTCAACCCAGCCGACGATGGGGCCCATCGGGCGCCAGCGATCGTGTCGCCCGATGCCCGGCGCGTAGATCGCGGAGATCGAGCCGTCGAGATAGAGCGCGTCGGGGCAGTTCAGACCGTCGCGGAACAGCACCGCGAATTCGTGGAAGGTAACAGGCTCGTTGGAGATCGCGAAGGCGGTCGCGCCGCCCGCACAGGCGCCGACGCCGTTGCGGATCTTGCGCGACGTGCCGTCCTCGCGGATGCGCGGATGCAATTCGCCGCCGATCACCAGCATCGGTCCCGATTGCGTGGCGTAGGCGACCTGCATCTTGCGCGCGAGGTAGCGCCCCGTTTCGGTCACGCCGCGCTCGCCATTGGGCGCGATCCAGAACACACCGTTCGGCTTCATGTGGAAATTGCCGGCGCCCGATTTCTGGTTGGCGGCCTTGCGCTGCACGCCGGCCTCCACATAGAGGCCCGAGGGCGCGAAATCGGGATTGTACATGCCCGCATTCATCGCGAAGACGAGGCGCTCGCCGTTTTGCGCCAGCGCGTCGCGCACGGCGGAGAACGTGCCGAAGGGCTCCCCGTCGCGTCCGGCGAAGAACAGGCGCAGGTCGCTGCGCGCAGGCGCCAGACACACCACATAGCCGCGTCCCTCGAAGGCGCGCGGCGCGCAGGCTCCGCCGGCGCCGGCTGTCTGGGCGTGCGCCGGCGCGCCGGCGAATGCGGCGAGCCACAGCGTCAGGGCGACGCCCGGCGCGAAGCGGATGGCGGCGGCGGTGCTCATGGCGCGATTAGATAGATCCCGATCGTGGCGAACAAGTGCGCAAACAATCCTGCGCCTTGCGGAAATCAGCCGCGCGCCTGCGCCCGGCGGCCCATCAGGGTCGCCACATGCGCCTCCACCGAGCGCGCCAGCGCGATGAGGTCGTAGCCCCCCTCGAGCAGGGAGACGAGCCGGCCGCCCGCGCTCGCCTGCGCGAGGTCCATCAGCTTACCGGTCGCCCAGGCGAAATCCTCTTCCGTGAGATTGATCTGGGCGAGGGGATCGCGCGCATGGGCGTCAAAGCCCGCGGAGACGATGACGAGATCGGGCCGGAAGGCGCGCAGCCGCGGCAGGATGACCGCCTCCATCGCGGCGCGGAAGGCGCGTCCGTCGTCCCCCGCCCGCAGGGGGGCGTTGACGATCGTGTCCTTCTCGCCGGTCTCGCCGGCGGCGCCGGTGCCGGGATAAAGCGGCATTTCGTGGGTGGAGGCGTACATCACCGAGGCGTCGGCCCAGAATATGTCCTGGGTTCCGTTGCCGTGATGGACGTCGAAATCCATGATCGCGACCCGCTCCGCCCCGTGGATCGCCTGCGCGCGGCGGGCGGCGATGGCCGCATTGTTGAAGAAGCAGAAGCCCATGGGCGTCGCGCGCTCGGCGTGGTGGCCCGGCGGGCGCATGGCCACGAAGGCGTTGGCGGCCTTGCCGCCCATCACCTCGTCCACGGCCTGACAGGCTCCGCCTACGCCGTGCAGGGCGGCCTCCCATGTGCCGGGGTTCATCGCCGTGTCGCCGTCGAGATGGACGATCCCCGCGGCAGGGGCGGCCTCCTCAAGGCCGCGCACATAGGCCTCGGGGTGGCAGCGCAGGATGTCCTCGACCGCGCCGCGTTGCGCGCGCTCACGCGCAAGCATCTGAAAGGTTTCGCTTTCGAGCGCCCGTTCGATCACCCGCACCCGGTCGGGCCGTTCAGGGTGGCCCGGTCCCATGTCATGCAGCAGAGCTGAAGGGTGGCTGATGAACAGGGTGGTCACATGCGCCTCGCCCGCCTGCGCGCCGGCCAGCGCCGGAGCCCGCCACTTTGCCCGTTTCCTGCTGCGGCGCAACCTCCCGAAAAGATAGTTGCTGCGGCGCCACAGGTCGGGGGCTTTTTCCCCAAGGGGGTGCCCTGCGCTAACCATATGGTAAGCATTGCCCCCGATTTCTGGGTGAATGGAAGATTAATCGGGGCGAATCATGTTTTCGAGAGTGGCGTCGGTGTTGGCGCTCGCGGTCATTCTGGGCGGCTGCAATTACAAATATGTTCCTGAGCCTGCGCTGTCGCCTCGCGACCAGCAGTTCATGGCTCTTGCGCCGCAGTTTGAGCTGCTCGACCCCAATTACGAGCGTTACGAGGTCAGCGACCCCACCGGCGAAAAGCCCGGCACGATCGTCGTCGACACCAAAGAGAACTTTCTCTACTTCGTCATGCCGAACGGGCGCGCCATGCGCTACGGCGTCGCGACGGGTTCGGATGCCTTGGGCTGGACCGGCCGCGCCACGGTGAAGCGCAAGGCCGAATGGCCGAGCTGGATGCCCCCGTCCGACATGCTGCAGCGCTGGCCGCATCTGCGTCCCACCGCCGCCGCGGGCGGTCTGAAGGGCGGGCCGGACAATCCGCTGGGCGCCCGCGCGCTCTATCTCTATCAGGGCGACCGCGACACGCTCTATCGCATCCACGGCACCAACGAGCCTGAGCAGATCGGCCAGAACGTTTCCTCCGGCTGCATCCGCATGCGCAACATCGACGTGGTGGATCTCTATAATCGCGCGCCGCTGGGAACGCCTGTCATCGTGCGCTGATCGCGCTCACGCGACGGCGTTTCCGCCAAGCGACACCATCACGATCTCCGGCGGCTTCATGAAACGCGCCGGCACGATTGAAACGCCCAGACCGGCCGACACGATCATGTGTCGGCCGTTTTCGTTCACATGCCCATAGACATGTTCAGTCGGCAGGCGTTTGCGCAGAAGCGGATTGCCGACGAAGGGAATGTGCACCTGTCCGCCATGGGTGTGACCGCACAGGGTGAGCGCCACGCGCTCGGGCACGCGCGGAAAAATGAACGGCTCGTGGGCGAGCAGGATCGCGGGGCCGTCATCGGTGATGCGGTCGAGCGCGCCATCGAGATCGTCGCGGCCGATATAGCGTCCGCGCGCGATGCGCGTCGCCATCTGGTCTGCGAGTCCAACCATCCAGAAGCCGACGCCGTCCTTCACCAGCCGCGCGGCCTGATTGTCGAGCACCCGCACGGAGGCGTGGCGCAGGGTGCGCGTCACAGTTTCTCCGTCGTCGCCCCTCATGCTGGGCAGCGGACCGTGCCAGAGATCGTGGTTGCCCAGCACGCCGAACACGCCGTTCGGCGCGCGCAAGCCGCTGAACGCCTCGCCCCATTCATCGGGATGCACCATATGCGCGCCAATGTCCGTGCCGGCGTAATAATCGCCCAGCAGCACGATCACGTCGGGCTTCAGCTCATTGACGAGCTGGCATATGCGGCGCACGCGGGAGGCCGGCATCCACGGGTCGCAGGCGTGCACGTCGGCGATCACGGCGATGTTGAGTTCAAAGCCCGCGGGCCATTTCGGCGGCGTCAGCCGGTAGCGCGTGACGTCGAGCAGGAAGCCGGGCTCCAGAACGAAGCTCCATCCCGCCAGCGACGCGCCGCCCAGCGTGAGGGCGCTGGCGCCGCGAAAGAGGAATCCACGTCGCGTGAGGTTCATGCGCAGGAGAGCCTATCGACCGCGAATAAGAATCAGGCGGCGCAGCTTTGGTCCGCGAGAGCGGCGGAAATGTGTTCGCCGTCGCCTGTCGCGCGCGCGATCGTCTCGGGCTCCAATTCGAGGTTCAGCGCCGTGGCGACGGCCGCGAGTCCGACCTCTCCGTAAAAGCGTCTGAGCTCTTCGCGCGCCTGCGCGGCGCTGCGCTCGAGGCGCGCCATGGCCGGCGTCTTCTGCGGCATGTGAAAGCTCCCTGCGAGGCCCCCGGCCGGGACGATTTTTCCCCGGCCCGTCGACACTCGGGCGAGGGGGTGAATATATTGTTAAGGCGGCGCTTGGCCTGCGCGCCCGCGCCCGTGCTATGAGCCTTGGGCCGCCAGCAGCGTCGAGCCATGGAGGGTCCGTGCGTCGCCTGATCCTTGAGGAGCCCATATCGCGCACGGCTGCGTGGAGCCGGCGCCTCGCCATATTCTCCCTCGCCTTGATGGCCGTCGCCGTGGGCCTCGTACGCCTTCGCTCGGTGGAGCTGTCAGCCGGCATGAGCGTGTTCGCCTTCGCGATTCTTGCGGCCTGCGGGGCGCTTCTTCTGGCGGGCGCGGGCGCCGTGGTGATCTGGCGCACGGGCCGGCGCGGGGTCGGCGCCGCCCTCACCGGCGCGACGCTGGCTTTGGCGGCGCTCGCATGGCCGATCTTTCTCTCGGCGAAGGCGATCAGCCTGCCGATGCTCAACGACGTTTCAACCGACATCAACGGTCCGCCTTACTTCGCGCGCTCCGCGCAGGCGCTTGCCGCGCGCGGCGGCCATGCGCCCGGCGAACTGGAGACGGAGCGCCGCCTGCCGCAGGCGCGCGCCTATCCGCGCGTGCAGCCGATCATCCTCGATCTGGAGGCGGACGAGGCCTTCCAGCTCGCCCTGCGCGCCGCCGCCGCCATGGGCTGGGAAGTGGTGGACCAGACCCGCCCGGGCGGGCGGCGCGGCGACGGGGACGGGCGCATCGATGCGGTGGCGCGCACGTTCCTCTTGCGCTTTCCCGACGATGTCGTGGTGCGCGTGCGACCGCTCGCAGGCCAGACCCGCTTGGACGTGCGCTCCGTCTCGCGCTACGGGCGCCATGATTTCGGAGTGAACGCCGCCCGCATTCAGGCTTTCGCCCTCGCCCTGCAGGCCCAGCTCGACGCGCGCTGAGCGCGCGGCCGCAAACGTGAAAAGCCCCGATCCGGGGGGCGTGGATCGGGGCTTTATGATTGCTGCGACTTGCGTCGCCGCATCAACGTCGGATCAACGCGCGCTCCAGGCGCCGGTTCCGCGTCTTTTTCAAAAAATTTCGCCCGCCTCTCAGAGCGTCGCCTCGATGCGCGCGCGCAGCTCGGGCGTGACTTTGGGTTCGATGCCGAACCAGGCCTTCCAGGCCGGCCGTCCCTGATGCAACAGCATGCCCAGACCATTGAGCGTGCGCAGGCCGCGCAGGCGCGCCGCGCGCAGGAGCGGCGTCTCGAGCGGGGTGTAGATGATGTCGGCGCACAGCGCATGGGCGGGCAGGCGCTCCAGCGAAAGATCGAGCGGCGCCATGCCCACCATGCCCTGGCTGGTGGTGTTGACGAGCAGGGCGGCGCCCTCGAGCGCGTGCGCGCGTTGCGCCCATTCCACCGCGCGCACCGGCGCGCCGAACTCCTGCGCGATCGCCTGCGCGCGCGCATGCGTGCGGTTGACGAGGCGGATCTCCTTCACGCCGCGCTGCGCCAGCGCCCAGACCACCGCCCGCGCGCCGCCGCCCGCGCCCATGACCACCGCCGGCCCGGACTCGAAGCGAAAGCCCGGCTCGGCCTCCAGCAGGTTTTCGATAAAGCCGTAGCAATCGTTGTTCGTGCCGAACAGCGAGCCGTCGGGCCGCGCCACCACGCAGGAAATCGCGCCGATGCGCCGCGCGGTCTCGTCGGTCTCGTCGACGATCGTCATTGCGTCCTGCTTGTGGGGAATGGTGAGGTTGCAGCCGGCGAAACCCAGCGGATGCAGCGCGCGCAGCGCGGGCCCCAGCGAACCCGGCTTGATGGCGAGCGGCACATAGGCGCCCGAAAGCCCGTGCTCCGCGAACCAATGATTATGCAGCATCGGCGAGCGGGAGTGCATGACGGGCCAGCCCATCACGGCGGCGAGAAGGAAGGCGTCGGAATGGGACATTGGCTGAACGCGGACCGGCGGAATGGAAAGCGCCGCCTTTTTAAGCCCGTCGCCTGGAATGGCAAGCGCTGCGCCGCCGCCGCCGGCGGGCCGCCGCAAAACGCCTCGACCGGCCGAACGAGATCGTCCGGCCGGTCGGCGCGCGCGTCGCTTCTGACATGCGACGCCTGCATCCTGGGGAGCGCATGCGCCTCAGCTTGCGGTCTTGAGCCGCAAGCCGCGCAAAGCGTCGGCGCCTGCCCATCGGGGCATCCAGGAAGGCCTGCGCCCGCGCCGCGCCATCATGCCGAACAGCGCAAGCACGCCGCCCACGCCGCCGATCGGCAACGGCGCCGCGTTGGCCGTGTTGAACGACACGGCGCCAAACTCGAAGCCGCCGGCGGTGGTTGAGATTTCGACCCTGTCGAACGTGCGGCCTTCGTTGAAGTTGAACGAAGCGTACGATCCCGTCTGCGTCCACGGAATGCCGGCGGCGGTGGCACTCGCGCGGGTCGCTGTCGCGACAAGCTGCGAGCCGTTGAAGAAGCGCACGGCGGCGCCATTGTCCGGCGTGCCCCATTGGAAGCCGAAATAGTTTTGCGCGCTCGAGAAGTTGAGCGCGATGGAGGCGCCCGCGACGTCGTTGGTCCTGAAGAAGTTGCTGCCCGGCGTCGGGTTCCATGACGTGTTCGCGCCGTAGACGCCGGATGAGCCATTGAACTGAACGCCAACGTTCACGGTGGCGTAACTCAGACTCAAGGGCATTTGGCTCACCAGGCCCGACGTCGCGGTCGAGCCCAGATTGATCGTGTTGTAATTCGCCGTCGCGTCAAACGTCGTGCGCGACAGCGAGACGCCTGTCGCAAGATTGACTGTCTGCGCGCTGGCGGACGCTGCGAACGTGGTCGCAGCGAACATGCAAGCGAGACTCAATGAATAACGCAATGTAATACCCTCCAACGAGCCATGCGTGATCGCGCAGGCTATGACAGTCCGCACGCTATCATGTTCCGGGAGGGCGGCGAGAACATGCTGTTCCCGCGATTAATGGTTAGTCTTGCTAATTGCGTCGATTCAAACTTTCTCGCGCGATTTCCCATGCGTAAGTTAATGCCGTAAGAACAGGCGCGGTCGTTCTGTTTCAACAGCTTGGCGAACCATCGCGCTTCGGGCGCCTCAATCCTTCTTGGGCGGGCGCATCTCGGGCGCGGTGTTGACGACCGCGTGGAGATTGCGCGCGAAAGCCACCGCCTTGCCGATGTCGATGGCGTTTGCGCCATGCGCGTAATCCTTCACCGCCTGTACGGCGGGGGCGGGCGCCTTCATGAGGCGCGCGATGAGGGCGTCGCCTGCGCTGGCGAGTTCGGCGTCAGGCACGACGTCGCTCACCGCGCCGATGGTCATCGCATGACGCGCGTCAATCTCCTTCGACGTCCACACGAGGTACATGAGCGGCTTGAGCGCGATGCGGTCCACCAGCGACGACATGACCATCGTGGGCATGATGTTGTGGTTGAACTCGGTGATCGCGAACCTCGCGCTCTGCGCGGCGATCGTGATGTCGGACACGCAGGCGAGCGCGCAGCCGAAACCATGCGCGCGGCCCTGCACGAGCGAGATCACCGGCGCCTTCGAATGGCGCACGGCGCCATAGAGGCGGAACACGATGTCGTGGTTCTCGCGCAGCGCGATCGCCTCGGGCCCCTTCATGGGAATGCGTCCGCTCATCGCCCGGCCCGTGCAGAAATCCGGTCCGTTGGCGCGCACCACGATCAGGCGGGCCTTGTCGTGCTCGGCCTCGAAAATGTCGCCCAGCGCGACGATCTGCCCGTCCTCCATGCCATTGCCGCGCTGCGGGCAATCGAGCGTGATCTCCAGCAGGCCGTCGGTTTTTTTGACGATGAGCCCGTCCGTCATGGTTTCCTCTCCCGGTGATGCGATCGCCGCGGACCCTAGCGGCAGGCGCGGGCCCGCGCAAACGCGCGAACGGGCTTGTGCGCGAACGCCTCCTCCGGTTTAAGGAACGCATACGAACGATGGGAGCGGAACATGAGCGGGGACGGCGCGCGGCGGACGGGTGAACACGCGGATCAATTCGGCACGGCCCGGTTCGAGGGCAAGGACCCGCTGGCGCGACCCGCGAACGGGGAGCTGGCCTGGGCGTCCGACGCCATGGCGGAAATGCTGCGCCGGCTCGACCTGCGCTACGTCGCGCTCACGCCCGGGGCGAGCTATCGGGGCTTGCACGATTCGCTGGTCAATTATCTCGGCAACCGCGACCCGCAGATGATGGTCTGCCTGCATGAGGAGCATGCGGTGGGCATCGCGCAGGGCTATGCGAAAGTCACCGAGCGGCCGATGGGCGTCGCGCTGCATTCCAACGTCGGGCTCATGCATGCGACGATGGCGATCTTCAACGCCTGGTGCGCGCGCAATCCCATGGTCATCATCGGCGCCACCGGCCCCGGCGACGCCGACGTGCGCCGCCCCTGGATCGACTGGATCCACACCGCCAAGGATCAGGGCGCGCTGATCCGTCATTATACGAAATGGGACGATGAGCCGCGCTCCGCGCAGGCGAGCGTCGAGTCGATCCTGCGCGCATGGCAGATCGCGGCGACCCCGCCTTACGGGCCGACCTATGTCTGTCTCGACGTGGAATTGCAGGAGTCGAAGCTCGAAGGCGAGATCAAATTCCCCTCGCTCGAGCGTTTCAGGCCGGCCGCCGCGCCTTCGCCCTCCGCTGAGGCGGTGGAGGAGGCCGCGCGCCTGCTCGTGAATGCGAAGAAACCGGTGATCCTTATGGGTCGCGTCTCGCGCAGCCTTGCGGATTGGGACGCGCGCGTGGAGCTCGCGGAGGCGCTGGGCGCGGCGGTGCTCACGGATCTGAAGACGGGCGCGGCTTTCCCGACCGAACATCCCTTGCATGTGTGCGAGCCGCGCTTCCGTCCCTCGCCGGCGACGTCGGCGATCACGAAAGAGGCCGACGTCATCTTGTCGCTCGACTGGATCGACCTGCGCGGCCATTTCATCCAGACGCTGGGCAAGGATGCGGAGGTCGGCGCGAAGGTCATTCACTGCACCGTGGACGATTATCTCCACAACGGTTGGAGCATGGATTATTTCGGCCTGCCGCCGGCGGATCTGAAGATCCTCGCGAGCCCCGACCAGCTCGTGCGTCCCTTGCTGGAGGCTGTGCGGCGCCTGCGCGGCGGGCGTGAGAAGGCCGCCCCGAAATTCCCCCCGCGCGCAGCTCCGCAACTGCCCGCGCCGCGCGCGCAGGGCATGATGGGCCTTCGCGATCTCGCGCTCGTCGTGCGCGAGTTCTGCGATGCGCGCGAGGTCACGATGGCGGGCTTCGCGCTCGGCTGGCCTGCGGATACGGTGAGCTTCCGCCATCCGCTCGATTACGTCGGCTTCGACGGCGGCGGCGGCGTGGGCTCCGGCCCCTCCAATGCGATTGGAACCGCGCTTGCGGTGAAAGGCACGAGCCGCTTCCCGATGACGGTCGTGGGCGACGGCGATTTCGCCATGGGCTGCAACGCGATCTGGACCGCCTGCCACATGGGGATCCCGCTGCTCGTCGTGATCGCCAACAATCGCGTCTATTACAACGACGTCGCCCATCAGGAGCGGATGGCGAACGTGCGCAGCCGCCCCGTGGAGAACAAGTTCGTCGGCCAGGAGATGGTTCATCCCGCGATCGACCTCGTTGGACTTGCGCGCGCGCAGGGCGCGCAGGGCGAGACCGCGATGGACGCGAGCGAGTTCCGAGCGGCGCTGTTGCGCGGTGAGGCGGCGGTGCGCGCGGGCGCGGTCTATGTGATCGATGCGCGGGTGGACGTTGGCGCGCCGGGCGAGGGCAATCGCGGCCACACGTCTGGCCGCAAGGATTGAGCGCGCCTTACGCGCCTTGCTCCACGAGGTGAAGATCGAGCGCGCCGATCAGTTCGGCGCGCCGGGCCTCAGCTTCCGCGATGGCGCGCAGCGTCTCCTCGCGCGTGCTGGCGTTGGAGCCCATGGCCACAAGCCCGCCGACGGCGAGCGTGAACGCCGCGATCATGTGCACGGGGTCGAACCGCAGCGCGCCCAGAAAGAGCGCCAGCGTCCACAGCGCGCCGATCAGCGCCGCGGCGCGGCCAAGCGCGATCAGCTTGCCGCAGGCGGCCGCCGTCTCCGACAGGCGCTCGATGCGCGCCTCCAGCCTTTCGATCTCGTCGCGCGCGTCGTTCTCGCTCACAATCTCGGCCCGCAATTCCGGAACACCGCGTCCTGGCGCAGGTAATCCTCAAGGCTCATGTCCTCGATGCGCGCAAGCACCCGGCCGGTGCGCGCATATGAGGCGTAGAAGGCGCGCACGCGCGGGCCCTGAGGCGTCTCCTCGCGCACCTCGCCGCACACGCGCCCCAGATCCCCGCGCTGGGGCGGGAAATGGATGAGGGGGAGCACCTGCGTGCGCGCAGGCTCCAGCGTCTGGGCGCGCACCGCCTCGGCGACAGCGCTCTGCAACATGGGCGACAGGGGGGCGGCGGCGATGTCGCCGGCGGGCTGCGCCCCCGCGGGCGCGGATGGCCCGAGGCTTGCAGCGATCGCGAGGGCGCCAAAAACGTGACGGATGCGGGATCCCATAGTGAGGTTCTGCCAGAAAGCGGAGTGCGGCGAAACGGACGCCTCGCCGATGAGGGGCCAGAAGGTCGGGGATTCGCCCAGCGCCGCCGCGCGTCCGCAAGGTGGGCCCGCCCGGGCCCGCCTTTTCGGGCGGCTCGGAGCCGATGAGCGGCGCTGAATTCATTTCCATATTTTTATGGAATTGAGACGCCGCTGGGGAGAAAAACAAACGCTCTCAGCTCAATTACTTGAGCGGAAGCGATATTTTGGCAACTGCGCGGCGCGAATGAGGCGACTTAGCCATATGTAACCGTCGCGGCAATGCGCCTGCGGGTACCTCCTGATCATCCCCTATTGCCGGCTGCAGAGCTGGCGAGTCGGAGGGATAAGCACAGCTTGTGTCTCTGATGAGACGAGGGGCTTCTGGAGGTAAACAATGAATTTCACGAAGGGAATCCTGCTCGGTTCCGGCGCCGCCCTGTTCGCGGTCGCTGGCGCTCAGGCCGCTGACCTGCCGAGCCGCAAGTCGGCTCCGGTTGAGTACGTGAAGGTTTGCTCGGCGTATGGCGCCGGCTTCTTCTTCATCCCCGGCACCGACACCTGCCTCAAGTTCGGCGGTCGTATCCGCGCGGACTACGGATTCGTTCCGGGCAAAACCACGTACAACGCCGCTGGCGCTGTGGTGAATCACAAGGACGCGGTCAACACCCTGGGTTTTGAAGCGCGTGGCGCTCTTAACTTTGATGCGCGCACGAACACCGCCTACGGCACTGTTCAGTCTACTGCGAGCCTGCGTCTGGCTCGTGTGACCGGTGTTCTCGATCAGGCAGCCTCCGCTTCCTCGACTAGCGCTGGCGCGACTCTCGAGTACGCTTACGTCCGCTTCGCGGGCTTCACGTTCGGCGCCGCGCGCGATAACTTCGCGTACATGCCGAGCCTGACCTACGGCGCTGGCCACTGGGGTTCGTTCGCCAACGGCGCCAAGCAGATCGCCTACACCGCCACGTTCGGCGGCGGCCTCTCGGCCACTGTCGCTCTGCAGGATGGTCTGGATACCCTCGCGGGTCGTCAGTCCGCTACCGGCAGCTATTACGCTTACAACACGATGCCGCAGGTCAACGCGAACATCCGCCTCGACCAGGCTTGGGGCACGCTGCAGGTTTCGGGTGCTTATGGCTCGATCTCTGAAGTCACCGCTACCAACTCGTACAATCAAGACGAGCAGGTGTGGGCTGTCGGCGCTGGCCTGAAGATCAACCTGCCGATGCTCGCCAAGGGCGACGCCCTGTACCTGGGCGCTGCTTACGCGGACGGCATGACCGAGTACACCACGAACTGGACCTCGTTCAAGTCGTCGGCTTACAAGCGTGACGTCGGTGGTTACGTGATGAACCACCCGAGCTATGTCGCTTACGCGACCGGCATCGAGACCGTGAAGTCCTGGGCCGTTCAAGGTCTGTTGGAGCACTACTGGGCTCCGCAGTACCGTTCGGTTCTCTGGGGCACCTATGGTCAGGTTGACGGCACGGCGACCTCCAAGGCGACTGTTTGGAACGGCACGACCGGCTTCGGCGACGCGACGGTGTGGAACATCGGCACCAACTTCGCTTGGCTGCCGACCCGCAACATGGAAATCGGCGTGGAAGTCATCTACGCCCGCGTCGAGCAGGACGTCCGCACGTCTTCGGTCTCGGTTATCAACCGCACCGACAGCAACGTGACCGGCCGTCTGCGCGTCGAGCGCAACTTCTAAGATTTGACGCTCGCAAGAGCTTCGAATCGAGAGAGGCAGCCGAAAGGCTGCCTCTTTTTCTTTGAGATCGAGTTTGCACTTCTCGCTTTTGATTCCCGGCTGATTCCGTCTGCTAGGCGTTCGGCTGATCCCCCACGGGGGCCGCCGCGTAAGAGGGCCATGCGCAAGGCTCTCAAAATCCTCCATTCGCTCGCCTCCTGCGGCCTGATCGGCGCCCTCGTCGCCTATGGCCTCGTCCTGTCGCGCGCCCCCGCCGCCGCTGCGCTGCCGGAGGGCGCCCGCCAGTTCGCCGACATGCGCGCCATCATCTCCGCCCTGTGCGACTATGTCCTCGTGCCCTCGCTCGCCGTCGCCCTCGTCACCGGGCTCGTGGCGATGATCGTCCATCGCCCGTTTCAGGAGATGCGCTGGGTATGGCTGAAGGCGGTGATGGGATTCGCCCTGTTCGAATCGACCCTCGCCATCACGCAGGCCAAGGCCGGCTATGCGGCGACCTTCGCCGAGCGAATCGCGCAGGCCGCAGCCGGCGCCGACATTGCGGAAGCCCGCGCCGGCCTCGCCGAGGCCATGTCGTCGGAATGGACCGCGCTTGGCGCCATCACCGCCCTGTGCGTGGCGCAGGTCGTCGTCGGCGTCTGGCGGCCCGCCATGAAGGGCAGGGCGCGCGCCCGCTGACCCGGAGACGGTTGCAGGCCCGGAAAATATACGATCTAATCTTCGCAAACGCCCCTAGAGGCGTTTTCGGGGGGATGATGGTCAGAGGGGAAATTCCGCGGCAGGCGGAGCTCATCTGCGCCGAGCCGCAAGCGGGATGGAGCAGGCGACAGCTCTATTGCAGCCTCATCGCGCTTTGCATCGTATGGCTGGCGGCCTTTGGACAATGGGCCCTGCGCGACATGGTCGTGCCATGGGATTCCAAGAATCAATTCTACGCCTTTTTTCGTTTCATGGCTTCGGCCATCGCGCAGGGCGGCACGCCTTTCTGGAACCCGTTCCATTACGCCGGACACCCCAGCATCGCGGATCCCCAATCACTGATCTTCGCTGCGCCCTTCCTCGTCTGGGCCTTCGTGTGGGAAGCGCCTTCGATGCTTGCGTTCGACGCCTTCGTTTTGCGCACCTGTTGGCGGGAGGCGCCGCGATCATCTGGCATGGACGCGATGAGCGTTGGCATCCAGCAGCAGCCGTTCTCGCAGCCAGCGTGTTCGTGCTCGGCGGGGCGGTGTCGGGACGCATGAACCATGTCGGAATCGTCTGCGTCTATGGCCTTTTTCCGATCGCCTACATGTTCATGCGGCGCGCTCTGGAGCGTAACTCATGGATCGCCGGCGCCGCCTTCGCCGTCGTCTCGAGCCAGATCGTGCTCGGACGCAGCCAGACCGCCTTGCTGCTGTGCGCGGCGTTGCTGACGTTGTTCGTTGGACATGTATGCGTGCAGGCTTCGCCGCTTCGTTTTCTGCGCGCGCGCATCGGATTGCTTCTCGCCGCGGCGGCGTTGGCGTTGGCGCTGGCTGCGATACCTGTTCTCCTGTCTCTGCAGTTCATGCTGCTCTCCAACAGGCCCTCCACGTCCATTGACCTGGCGCTGGGATCGTCGCTGCATCCGCTCAATCTTTCCACGTTCTTCAGCGCGAACGTCTTTGGTTCCCTGTCGCCGGGGACGATGGGATGGGGGCCGAGCGCAGATACGCTGCCCGGGGCCGACTTAACGGATCGTGCGTTCAACTATCTGTTCGCCGGCAGCCTGACCGGGCTTTTGCTGGTCTGGCACGGCGTCGCTGGCGGTCGGCTGATTGCGCCCGGTCGTCGCATCTGGACGCTTTTGCTTGTGTTCTGCCTCGCCTATGCGCTCGGCCGCTTCACGCCGCTCTATCCCTGGCTGTTTGAACACGCGCCCGGCGTATCGCTCTTCAGGCGTCCGAACGACGCGATGTTCCTCGTATCGCTGGCCTTGTCCTATCTCGTGGGATGGCTGGCGTCCGATTACGTGCGTAAGGGCCTGCCTGCGACAAGCAAGCTCATCTGGGCGCCGCTGCTGTCGTGCATCGTCGTTCTCGCCTTTGCTGCGGTCGACTTTGCACAGAGCGCAGGGCAAGCGGCCTCCACGCTTGCAGCCCTCGGCGCCAGCGCCCTCGTGTATTGCGGGCTCGCCGTTGCATTGGCGCGGCCCTGCGCCGAGAGAACGCGCAGCCTCATGCTTGTCGCGCTTGTCGGCGTCACTGCAGCGGAATTGGTCTGGCGTAATGCGGGATCGGTTTTGAACGCTGAGCCTGCGGCCCATTACGCCCTTCTTGAAGCGCCCCGCGGAGAAGACGCGCGCGTGCTCAAGGCGATCAAGGCGGATATGGCTCAAAACGCCGCGACCAGCCATCGGCCCCGCATCGAAGTGCTTGGCCTTGATGGCCTGGCCTGCCCCCTGAAAAGTGGTCCTCCCTGATGTATGGCTTATGAGCCTTGAGGAGGAATGCGCATGGCTAGGAAAAGGCACA
>Ga0315905_10002157_pt1 | contig 20750 bp, 16 predicted proteins | sample LakEriMetagenome_5_FD_203522 | JGI IMG/M metagenome (GOLD analysis project Ga0315905, IMG submission 203522) | Freshwater fungal communities from buoy surface, Lake Erie, Ohio, United States - Buoy 4 MA121 | ecosystem: Environmental > Aquatic > Freshwater > Lake | place: USA: Lake Erie, Ohio...
AATAATTTATCAGTCCAATATCCCCTTAAATTTAACGATTATTGAAGATTCCCCTTTGGTTTCAGATTCTTTTAGAATTCGCACAATCCTGAATAATTTAATTTCCAATGCAATTAAATATTCTAAACCAGAAAACAATTCATTTATTGCAATTAAAATCCATGTTAAGTCCGATGATTTAGTTATTGAAATTAGCGACAACGGAGAAGGAATTGACGAGAAAAACTTAAAAGACATCTTTAAATTATTTTACAGGGCTTCAGTAAAATCTCAAGGAAATGGTATCGGATTGTATGTTATAAAAGAAATGGTTCGATTTTTAAATGGAACCGTATCGGTTATTTCAAAAAAAGGAATTGGAACTACTTTTACCTTATCTTTGCCTAATCAGCAAATGGCTTAAAATGAAAAATACCAACTTTATTGTTATTGACGACGACGATATTTTTTTACGTCTTGGGAAAATGTATTTGGATTTAGGTAAATGTACTTCCTCTATAGCGTTGTATAATGATGCAACAATTGCACTAAAAAAATTAACAGGAATGCTTGAGCAAATTGATAAAAAAATTGTTGTCTTTTTGGATTTGAATATGCCTGTTCTTAATGGATTTGGATTTTTAGATCAAATTCAACAAAACCCAAAGGCATTTAATGAAAATGTTAGCATATACATTATGACATCCTCTGCCAATTATGATGATATTGAGCGTGCTAAAAAATATCCTATCGTTAAAAATTATTTAAACAAACCCATGACAAAAGAAATGGTTGATACGATTTGTGATTCTGTCAATTAATTTTTTTAAAGGAATTAGCAATAAAAATCCCGCTTACAGCGGGATTTTATTTTTTATGTTTACACATGTAAAGCTCGATTTTCGGTAGCGGCCAAAGCCGCTTCTTTTATCGCCTCAGCAAAGGTTGGATGCGCATGTGACATTCGCGTTAAGTCTTCTGCTGAAGCACGGAATTCCATCGCTATAACCGCTTCAGCTATAAGGTCGGCACAACGGGCACCAATCATGTGCATACCTAAAATCTCATCGGTTTTTGCATCGGCTAATACCTTTACAAAACCTTCTAAATCAGCGCTAGCGCGTGCGCGACCCAATGCTTTGAAAGGAAAACTTCCTGCTTTATAGGCAACTCCAGCTTCTTTCAATTGCTCTTCCGTTTTTCCTACACCAGCCACTTCAGGCCAGGTATATACCACACCTGGAATTAAATTATAGTCAATATGTGGACGTTGACCCGCCAAATATTCAGCCACCATTACTCCTTCTTCTTCTGCCTTGTGAGCCAACATTGCTCCTCGCACAACATCACCTATAGCATAGATATTAGCAGCGGTAGTTTGCAAATGATCATTGACTTCTACTTGACCACGTTCGGTAATTTTAACACCGGCCGCTTCTGCATTTAATCCATCTGTATAGGGACGACGACCCACTGCAACTAAACAGTAATCGCCCTCGAGTACCAATTCATTTCCTTTAGCATCATCTGCTTTAACCGTTACAGCCTTTCCTTTTCGGGTAACTTCTTTTACTTTATGCGAAGTATAAAACTTCATGCCTTGCTTTTTCAAGACTTTAGTTAATTCTTTGGATAAACCTGCATCCATACCAGGAATAATTCGATCCAAATACTCTACAACAGAAACCTGAGCTCCCAATCGCAAATACACTTGTCCCAATTCGATACCGATAACTCCACCCCCAATAATTACTAAATGTTTTGGAATCTCGTTTAATTTCAATGCTTCAGTAGAAGTGATGATACGTTCTTTATCAATCGAAATAAACGGTAACGTTGCAGGTTTAGATCCTGTAGCGATTATTGTATACTTGGATTCCAATACAGAATTTGAACCATCTTTTTTTGCAACATTAATATGGGTTGCATCCACAAAAGAGCCCACACCTTCAAAAACGGTAATTTTATTTTTATCCATCAAGAATTTAATACCGCCACACGTTTGCTCGACTACTTGTTGTTTTCGTTCAATCATTTTTGCAAGATTAACCGAAATAACACCACTTACTTCAATTCCATGATCAGCAAAATGTTGCAATTCTTCAAAATGATGGGAAGAAGCTAATAAAGCCTTCGAGGGAATACAACCTACATTTAAACAAGTCCCTCCTAAGGTGCTGTATTTTTCAATAATTGCGGTTTTAAAACCTAACTGTGCACATCGGATTGCCGCCACATACCCTCCAGGACCGGATCCAATTATAGTAACATCAAACTGACTCATAGCGTTCTAATTTTCTAAAGTGTTTTATCAATTGTAGGGCAAAATTACAAATGTTTTTTGGCTTAAAGAGGACGATTTAAAATAAATAACAACTTTTTAATACTAAATAAGCCTCCTTAAAGTTTAGAATAGGCAACTGCCAGTTCAGCGGCCAGTTTTGCATTATTTTTTATTAATGCAATATTTGCTTCTAAACTCTCCCCTTGGGTATGTTCGGCAATATGTTTTAAAATAAAGGGAGTAACATCCTTACCTTTAATTCCCATCGTATTTGCCGTATTTAATGCTTCTAAAATATGGGTTTCAACAGCTTCCATTGGCATCTCATAGGCCTGTGGAACTGGATTAGCAATAAGAACCGAACCCTCTAAAGCTAAACCCCATTTCACTTTAAGCATTTGGGCTAATCCAGTAATAGAATTTTCACTCATAGGCGATTGAAAACCACTCTTTGATGAGTAGAAACTTGGAAACTCCGATTGGCCGTATGTAACAACCGGTACCCCTAAAGTTTCTAAATATTCTAATGTTAAACCAATATCCAATATCGATTTTACACCCGCTGCAACTATGGCAACATTGGTGCGACTCATCGCTGTTAAATCAGCAGAGATGTCCATGGTTGTCGTTGCACCACGATGAACACCACCAATACCTCCCGTTGCAAAAATTGAAATACCAGCCATAGCCGCAATATGCATGGTTGTAGCCACTGTTGTAGCACCGTCTATTTTTTGTGCAATCACATAGGGCATATCGCGAAGACTAACTTTCCACACTCCTGAAGATTGTGCAAAATCATCAAGTTCGGTATCAGACAATCCTACACGGCAATAGCCATTGCGAATTGCAATAGTAGCCGGCACAGCATCATGAGCGCGAACAACTCCTTCTACTGCTTTTGCGGTCTGAGCATTTTGAGGCCAAGGCATACCATGGGAAATAATAGTGGATTCTAAGGCAACAATAGGTTTGTTTGTTGCGATTGCGTCGGCAACTTCTGGACTTAATTGGAGAAAGGAATTCATGGATAAAATTTAGTTTTCAAGTGTTCTATCATATGGGGATACAGAAGCTTTAAAATGATGATAAATTTCATTTCCATATGCATCATCTCCTAAAGCGGTGATCAATGTATTCGGAATTTTTAATGCTGCGAGATGACGCGCTACATTGGCCATTACACCTCCAAAACGCATCGTGCCTTTTGCTGGATTCGAAGTTTCTATTACTATTGGGGACTGACTGAAATAAATTTCATCGACGAGAGTAACACCAACGCAAATAATGGACGATTTCATAAAGCGAAGATAGGAAATGTTTCGTGTTTTTGAAGCCTTATTGGTGTTTGACTTCTAGCAAATTTGAAACTGAATTTTAATTGCGGTTGTTTCTTTATTTCTTACTTTTGCGCAACAAACCAACATCGATGTAATGAAAAATACTGCTTTAACACATATACATGAGCAATTAGGTGCAAAAATGGTTCCTTTTGCCGGATACAACATGCCTGTTCAATATGAAGGGGTTAATAGCGAACATGAAACAGTTCGAAATGGAGTCGGTGTTTTTGATGTTTCGCACATGGGTGAATTCTTAATTTCGGGTCCGAACGCTTTAGAATTAATACAACGTGTTACTTCTAATGACGCTTCAGTTTTGGAGGTCGGTCGTGCACAATATTCATGTTTACCTAATGAAAATGGAGGGATTGTAGACGACTTGATTATTTACCGCTTGGAAGAAACGCAGTATTTATTAGTTGTAAATGCTTCTAACATAGAAAAAGACTGGAATTGGATTGCTTCACACAACTCCAACGGAGCAACGATGCAAAATCTATCCGATGACTATTCGTTATTAGCAATTCAAGGTCCGAAAGCCATTGAAGCGATGCAATCGTTAACCTCTGTAGATTTAGCAGCGATTCAGTATTACCATTTCAAAGTAGGCACATTTGCTGGGATTGAAGATGTAATTATTTCGGCTACTGGTTATACAGGATCGGGTGGTTTTGAATTGTATTGTAAAAACGCTGACGTTGAACAATTGTGGACCAAAGTATTTGAAGCTGGGGCTGCATTTGGAATTAAACCGATAGGACTTGCTGCGCGCGATACCCTTCGGTTAGAAATGGGTTTTTGCTTATATGGTAATGATATCAATGACAACACCTCTCCTATTGAAGCTGGACTGGGTTGGATTACCAAATTTACCAAAGAATTTACCAACTGTACTGAATTAAAATCACAAAAAGAAAATGGGGTGCAGCGCAAATTAGTTGGTTTTGAGTTGTTGGATCGTGGTATTCCACGGCATGATTATGAAATTGTAGATGCACAGGGGAACAGCATTGGAATTGTCACTTCGGGCACAATGGCACCAACTTTAGGAAAAGGAATTGGTATGGGGTATGTAAAGTCTGAATTTGCTTCTGTTGATAGCCCAATCTTTATTAAAATCAGAAACAACCAAGTAGCCGCTAAGGTGGTTAAAATGCCATTTTATAAGAAATAAGACGTACTACGGTTTTTGACTTTTCTAGCGAAAAGTTTACCTTTGCTGTACGTAATTAAAATCATCAACTGCAAAATAATCGCAACTATGGGAAGAGCGTTTGAATTTAGAAAAGCCCGTAAAATGAAACGTTGGTCAGCAATGGCAAAAACGTTTACTCGAATTGGAAAAGACATTGTAATTGCTGTAAAAGAGGGAGGTCCGAATCCGGAATCGAATGCACGATTGCGAGCGGTAATGCAAAATGCAAAAGCGGCAAACATGCCCAAAGAAAATGTTGAACGCGCCATAAAAAAAGCATCCGATAAAGACACGGCTAACTATAAAGAAGTATTATTTGAAGGATATGCGCCGCATGGAATTGCGATTCTAATTGAAACCGCAACAGACAACAACAACCGAACGGTTGCCAATATCCGGAGTTATTTTAATAAGTGTAATGGCACCTTAGGCACACAAGGATCGGTCGAGTTTATGTTTGATCATACCTGTAATTTTCGCATCCCAAATACCGGACAAGATATTGAAGAATTGGAGTTGGAAATGATCGATTTTGGCGTTGAAGAAATCTTTGCAGATGAAGACGGTATATTAATGTATGCCCCTTTTGAAAGTTTTGGCTCGATACAAAAACATTTAGAAGCAGAAGGGATCGAAATTTTATCTTCAGGATTTGAACGTATCCCGCAGGTAACCAAAGAATTGACCGCTGAACAAGTTGCCGATGTCGAAAAGTTGTTGGAAAAAATTGAAGAAGATGATGATGTGATGAATGTCTATCACACCATGCACGAATAATTTTAATAGTAAATCATCCCAAAAGTCGGTCCGTAGATCGGCTTTTTTTATTCCTCAAAAAAATCATTTTTAAATCCGATCAAATATAACCGATCTTTTGCTCGGGTCATTGCCGTATATAACCATCGGACATAATCGGCATTCATCCCTTCGGGCATATAGGGTTGCTCAACAAAGACGGTATTCCACTGCCCTCCTTGCGATTTATGACAGGTAATTGCATATGAAAATTTTACTTGGAGTCCATTGAAGTATTCATTCTGCTTCAACTTTTCCATTTTTTTATACTTTGATGGCTCATCCTCATAATCCAACAAGACTTCTTCATACAAGCGATTGGTTTGTTCATAGGTAAGTGATGGTGCTTCACTTTTGAGCGTATCCAAAATCAAGACCGTTTCAAAAGGCAATTGATCGGGATAATCGACCATTCGAATTTTTACACGGGCGAACTGAAAATCATACAACGATTTATAACTGTAAATTTCCAACACTTCTATAATATCCCCATTTGCTATAAATCCGGCAGCATCAGTCTCATTCAACCAAAAATAATTATTCTTGACCACCATGAGAAAATCACCTGTAGCTAACATACTTTCCTTAAAGAGAATTCGCGCACGAATCTGTTCATTATATTGATTGGCGCGTTTATTGGATCGAACGATAAAAGCCGTATCCTCAATCGAAAAATTAGCATAAGCACTATTAATTGCATCTTGAATTTCATCGCCATCTTCCAATCGAATAATATCCTTAAATCCATGTAATTGGAACTGAAATCCTTCAAAAAAATCATCTAACAACAATTCACGCAACTGTGTAGCATTAAATAAAATGCCTGATTTTTCCTCTTGACGCATAACTTCATCAAGTTCAATCGTATCGACTTTTTTATCGTAATGCAAGGCCAATGTATCGGTGTTCAATGCGGGTGAATCGATACGGTTTACCGGTGGCAATTGCGCCGTATCGCCCAAAAGAATCAATTTACATTGTTGATTATTATAAACATAGAAAATTAAATCATCCAACAACGAACCGTTTTGGGAACTGCCTGAACTATGCCCATGATCGGCAATCATTGAGGCCTCATCGACAATAAACAGCGTGTTTTTGTGTTTGTTTTGCTGTATCGTAAACGTCACACCAGCAGCAGACTTCTTTGGAAAATATATTTTTTTATGGATTGTATAGGCCGGTTTTTGAGAATAATTGGCAATAACTTTCGCTGCTCGACCCGTTGGTGCTAACAAAACCGATTTGTAATTAACCGCAGCCAAACAATTCACTAATGTTGCAATTACAGATGTTTTACCCGTTCCAGCATAACCTTTTAATACAAAAATTCGATCATCATTGGAGTCCGTGATGTAATGGGCTATTTTTTGAAAAAAGACTTCCTGCTTCAACGTAGGTTGAAACGGAAACGAATGGTATAAATGCTGATAAAAGTTTTTCATGCAAACCACAAAGATAGTCGAGGTGATTTGAATTTGAAGCACATCAACACAAGCTTATATTAACAATATTTCGTAAGTTTGTCATTCCACTCCAACGCAATGCAAAACATTATTGAAAAAACATATAAACGTCTAGCTATTCAGGTATCCCTGAGCGGTTTGTCGTTTGCAGTTTTTGATGGAATTACGGATAAAATTGTGCTATTAAAGGACATTCCTTTCACTTCGTTCCAACGCAGTTCAAAAATTGAAGATTTATTTGCAGTTGTTTTCCATGATCATCCAGAATTACGCAATCGCTATGATGAAATCAAAATTATTCACTGTAATGGCCTCTGTACCTTTGTCCCGAGTGCTTTGTTTGATAAAGATTTTATTGGAAGCTATCTTCAGTACAATACCAAGGTTTTTGAAACCGATTATTTCACCTATGATAGTATACCCAATTACGAGATGGAAAATGTATATATTCCTTATGTGAATATGAATAACTTTTTTATCGACCAATATGGTACGTTTGACTATCAACATGCCCATACACTATTGGTTCAAAAGTTATTGGATTACTCTAAAAATACTGCGGATCGAAAAATGTTTGTCCATGTGAACAACGGTCATTTTGAAATTATTGTTATTGAAAATCGAAAATTGCAATTCTATAATTCATTTGACTATAAAACCCCCGAAGATTTTATCTACTACATCTTGTTCACAGCAGAGCAACTGCATTTGAATCCAGAATTGTTTTCGATTGATTTATTGGGCAACATCAATGAAGATGATCCCTTATATTCCTTGGTTTATTCCTACGTTCGCAACGTAAACTTTCTATCCACTGCGATGATAACCAATGGGCGCACCGAAATGGAAAACCGTCATCATTTTATTCTTGTGCACGCGTGAGAATCATTTCTGGCAAATACAAAGGACGGCGCTTAACTGCACCCAAAAACTTACCCGTTCGTCCAACTACAGATATGAGTAAGGAATCCTTATTCAATATTTTAAACAATCAATTTCACTTTTCTGAATTGAAAGTCCTCGATTTATTTTCGGGAACAGGAAATATAAGTTATGAATTCGGTTCGAGAGGATGTGCAGCTATTACGAGTATCGATGCGGATTTTGGTTGTGTTAATTATATCAAAAAAACGGCACGCGAATTGGACTTGAATATTACGGCTATAAAAAGTGATGTTTTCAAATTTTTGGAGCGGCACCGCGGAAACTATGATGTGATTTTTGCAGATCCACCGTACGATATGGCCGAGAAGGATTTTCACCGTTTGGTGGAATTAATTTTTACACAAGACTTATTGGATGAAGAAGGAGTTTTAGTAGTGGAACATTCTAAAAATACTAAAATGGAACAACTCCAAAACTTTTCGTTTGATCGCAATTATGGAGCATCTGTTTTTTCGTTTTTTGCGTATTCTGAAGAAGAATAAAAAAGCAGACCTATAAGCCGGATTCTGTATTCCGAATACTCGGAACCCTTATCATTTATCTAGTCCTGTTATTACTAACAAGATCCATCTGCCTACCCCCCGACAACGGACGAGTAACCCTTAACTGTCGGTATACATGGCATTGCACCGCATAGAGTTTACCTGATTTCACTACAGCCGAACTGTACATTCTTTCTGTTGCACTTGTCCTTCTTGCCGCTAAAGACAAGAGACGGGCGTTACCCGCTATGCTACTCTTTGGTGTCCGGACTTTCCTCCCTCCCGAAAACGGGACAGCGATAAGGCGGTCTGCACTGCAAAGATACATTTAAATACTTGGAATTGTAACGGTTGAATTTTAATAATTAAAAAGGGCCAAAACCAATCCTGTAGCGAAAAATTGAAGGTAACCGTTGTGAATAAGTTTTCGGGAAAAAGGAATTATAACCTACACTAGATTTCTTAAAAAAACTATATTTGTATATCCAATTATTCACTATGGAACAGTTTGTAGTATCTGCCCGTAAATACCGCCCGCAAACTTTTAAAGATGTTGTGGGTCAACAAGCAATTACCAATACTTTACTGAATGCTATAGAAACCAATCATCTTGCACAAGCCTTATTATTTACAGGGCCTCGCGGAGTTGGGAAAACTACTTGTGCTCGAATTTTAGCACGTAAAATCAACCAACCGGGCTATGATGACCCAAATGAAGATTTTGCCTTCAACGTATTTGAATTAGATGCCGCATCCAATAATTCTGTAGATGACATTCGCAACTTGATTGACCAAGTGCGAATACCACCACAAACCGGTCAATATAAAGTCTATATTATTGATGAGGTTCATATGTTGTCGACGGCGGCGTTTAATGCTTTTCTTAAGACCTTAGAGGAGCCACCTAAACATGCCATTTTCATTTTAGCTACTACTGAAAAACACAAAATTATACCGACAATTTTATCGCGTTGTCAGATTTTTGATTTCAAACGTATTACCGTAAAAGATGCTAAAGAACATTTAGCCGAAGTAGCACGTAATCAAGCGATTCAATTTGAAGATGACGCATTGCATATTATTGCGCAAAAAGCTGATGGTGCAATGCGAGATGCCTTGTCAATCTTTGATCGTGTAGTTTCGTTTTGCGGAAAGAATTTAACCCGTCAAGCCGTTACTGAAAATCTCAATGTACTGGATTTTGAAACCTATATTGCGATGACCGAATTAATTTTGGCACACAATATTCCACAAACGCTTATTGAATACAATACCATTCTTTCTAAAGGCTTTGACGGACACCATTTTATAACAGGATTAGCATCGCATTTTCGAGAATTGATGGTTTGCAAAAATCCAGTAACGCTTCCTTTGTTAGAAGCGGGAGCGCATGCCCAAAAATTATATGGTGAACAAGCGCAAAAATGTGAATTCTCTTTTTTATTACAAGCAATGGAAATGGCTAATGCTTGTGACTTGAAGTTTAAATCTTCTCAAAACCAACGCTTATTAGTCGAACTTACCTTGATGCAATTGTGCTCCATCGACTTTGATGGAGAAAAAAAAAAGTTAATTTCATAATTCCTCCTACCTATTTTCGAAATTCGGGATATTCAATTACCGTTGTTAATCAACCGGTGGAAAAAAAACAAACCCCTGTTATCGAGGCAACAGCTGTAGTAGTTCCCGAGAATGAATCTCCTGCAGTTTCAAAAACATTGGAGCCCTCAACTTCAATAACTCCTGAAAAACAAACAACGAATCAATTGGTAGAAAAAGAAGCTGGAGGTAAAGTATCGGTTTTATCCCTTTCGAGTATACGGGCACGAAAAGAGTTGATGGAACAACAAAAAAGCAATCTTCGTGAGGAATCAAAGCAATTGCCTACAGAAAAATTTACAGCGACCGAATTGTTGGAACAATGGTACAAATATGCCGATCGTTTGAATGACAAAGGGCATAAAATTATGGAAGCCTTATTGCGCATCAACGACCCGAAAATTGAAGGCACAACGGTTATTCATTCATTACCTAACGTAGGTTCAAAATTGGATTTTGAAAAAGAGAAACCCGAATTGGTTGCCTTTTTACGTGCTAAATTACACAACCACGAAATCACGTTAGAAATTGAGGTCAATGAAGAAGTAAAAAGCAAAGTTCCCTTTACTCCCCAAGATAAATTCAATCGATTGAATGAAATTAATCCAAATCTTGAATTGTTAAAAAAGTTTTTTTATTTGGAACTTTAACGGTCGGTTTTCAAGAAATTGATGAGCCCGTTCATATACGTTTCTTGATCATCATAAAGTGCCATATGACTCCCGTTTGGGCAGTATAAAAAAGAACCGTTTGGAAATTGATTGGACATCCATTCCATGTATTTAGGATCCATAGTGTCATAGCGCGCACCTATTACCAGGGTTGGCACCTGTATACTCTTTAATTGATCAGCTACATCCCAGTTGGCCAACTTTCCAGAAACACCTAACTCACTGGGGCCTTGCATGGTAATATATAGCGACGAATTTAGACGACCAAATGCTCTGTTAACAGGTTCTGGCCACTGATTTACAGGTAATCGAAGTATATGTTGGTTATAATAATTTTCCATTAATAGTTTCATATACTGCGGATTAGTATAATCTTTTGCTGCTTCAAGTTTTTGGATTTGTTGCAACACTTTTGGGTCCATTTGTTTTTCCAAAACTTTCGAATACGCTCCATATTTTGGACAACTTGCCATCATATTTGAAACAATTAACCCCTTTAAATTGGATTGATAATTTAAAGCATATTGCATTGCTAAAATACCTCCCCAAGAATGACCCAATACATAAAAATTATCGTTTGTTAAATCTAATGCTTTGCGAACCTGTTCTACCTCTTCAACATAACGATTTAAATCCCAATAGGTAATATCATTTGGATTGTCAGAAAATCCAGTGCCCAATTGATCATAATAGATATATTCAATGGCTGCATTGGGCAAAAAACTATCGAAGCATTCAAAATATTCATGCGACATGCCTGGTCCACCATTTAATAGTAATAACTTGATTTTTGGATTATTTCCAATACGTTTAGTCCAAATTTTAAACGTTTTTTTACCCGATTTAATTTCAACTATTTGAACCCCACCTGTTTTAATTCCTTTGGCCGAATCAAAATGATAATTTGTAGGAGATTTTAAATCTTGACAACTCCAAAACAATCCTAAAAAACAAAGAAATCCAAAATATTTTTTCATACAATCAATTTAAATTTTATTATAATACATCGCTTTAACAATACCATCCGAAAGACCAATTTTAGGCACAAACAATTTACGAGCCCTACTCCATTTCATCGCATTAAGATAGATACGAATTGCAGGAATAATTACATCTGCGCGATCGGTATTTAAACCTAGTTCAGCAATACGCTGTTCATACGTGAGTGAATTTAAATAATGGTATTGGGAATTTAAATAAAAATAAGACAAGGGCTCATCTTGTAATTTTCCTGACAATTTGAACAATTTATTGATATTTCCTCCTGATCCTATAAGGATAATTTCCTCAAATGGAGCACACACTTCTTTAATCCAAGATTCGATTTCTAACCATGTGTCCGCTGACACCATATCATTAATCAAACGAACAGTTCCATTGCGAAACGATTTTGAAACGACCATTTTTCCTTCAGAGAAAAGAGAAAATTCGGTGCTTCCACCGCCCACATCGATATACAAATAGGTTTGAGCCGATGCGATAAACACATGCAAATCTGAAGAAGCAATGATGGCGGCTTCTGTTTTCCCATCGATAATTGCGATATCAATTTCGGCTTGCTCTTTGATAAATTGGGTGATTTCCTTTCCATTAATCGCATCGCGCATTGCCGATGTTGCACATGCTTTGTAACGCTCTACTTTATAGACCTTCATTAAAAGCCGAAAAGCGTGCATCGCATCGGCCATTCGAATTTTATTTTCATCCGAAATAATTCCAGTGGTAAATGCATCTTGACCTAAGCGAATGGGAACGCGAATCAAAGCCGATTTATTAAATTGAGTTTCTTTACCCTCTTGTTCCACGATATTCGTAATCAACAAGCGCATCGCGTTGGAACCAATGTCAATTGCTGCATATTTTTTAATAGTAATCATACAAATTTGGGGTGTTATTAGGATAGCAACAACTGATCTTCATACAAATTTTTAAAGTAATCGTACATTTCATATTGGGCGCGAAAAACGGGTTCGTCGGAATTGCGTTGACGGTATTGATTATCGAGTTTGTTCGAATGAAATCGTGCCTTTACGTTACCTTTCCAACCAATTTCAAACGTATCGATTATTATTTTTTTAATGTCCTCTTGATAAATTGGACAGGTCACTTCTACCCTACCATCAAGATTACGTGTCATAAAATCAGCTGAGGAAATATAAATATCGGGATTGCCTTCATTCCCAAAAATAAATACACGCGCATGTTCAAGTAAATTATCCACTATACTAATCGCTTTAATATTTTCACTCATTCCTTTTACTCCGGGGATTAACGAGCAAATTCCACGTATTTGTAAACGAATTTTCACACCTGCGTTACTCGCTTCATACAATTTTTCAATCATTTCAAAATCAGATAACGAATTCATTTTCAAATCCATATAAGCGGGTTTGCCTAATGCAGCATTGAGAATTTCACGATCGATTAATTTATACATGCGGTTACGCGTATAATGAGGCGATACAATTAAGTGCTTGTAGCGGTGTAAGCGGTAGTTTATATCAAAAAATTCAAAAATTTTAGTAACATCTTTAAGAATTTGCTGATGAGAGGTAAACAACGTTAAATCAGTATATACTTTTGCCGAAGCCTCATTAAAATTCCCAGTCGATATAAACCCATAGCGTTTAATTTTCTGATCTTCAATGCGTTCAATAACACAAATTTTACTATGAACTTTTAGTCCTTTAATCCCAAAAATAAGTTCGATTCCCTCTTGCTGCATCATTTCTGAATAGGAAATATTGCTTTCTTCATCAAATCTTGCCTGAAGTTCTATTTGTACAACAACCCGTTTTCCATTTCGAGCCGCATTTATTAACGAACTAATGATTTGTGAATTTTTTGCCAAACGATACAACGTAATTTTAATCGAAGTAACTTTTGGATCTAAAGCAGCTTCCCTTAAGAATTTAATTACATACGCAAACGACTGAAAGGGTGCATAAACAAGGTAGTCTTTTTTGGCGATTTTAGACAACACATTTCCTTCTAAAGATAATCCAGGAACCGGAAGCGGTGTCTTTTTTTGGTACAATAAATCAAATCGTCCTAAATTAGGAAAGTCCATATAATCCCGACGATTATGGTAACGTCCGCCGGGAATGATACTATCCGACTTATCAATACCCATCCGATTTAAAAAGAAATTCAACGTATCTTTATCAATAGTAGCGTCGTAGACAAAACGAACAGGCTCTCCCACACGGCGTTCTTTAACCGAGGTGGCTATTTTTTGCAACATACTTTTATTTAAATCACTATCGATATCAAGCTGTGCATCACGCGTAATCTTGATCATGTGCGCTGAAATACTTTCGTAATCAAATACATTAAAAATAGAATTCAGATTGTAGCGGATTACATCATCCAAAAGCATAATGTATTGTTTATCTGCAATAGATGGCAAAACCACCACACGGTTTATATTTTTAGGAATCTCGATGATTGCGTAGCGAATTTCATTGGGTAAAACACGATTGAAAAATTTTGGTTTATCTTCTTTTCGCATGACCAATTTAACGGCCAAATAACCCGAAGTATCTTTTAAAAGCGGGAACTCTGCAAGATCGTTTAAGATAACCGTAACCAATTCAGGGCTAACGCTTTGAATAAAAAAATCATGAACAAAATTTTGATGTTCTTGGTGCAGTTGGGTTTCATTAACAATGCGAATATTTTCTTTTTCCAATTGCTTTTCTATTGCATTTAGCACACGTAAACTTTCCGTTTGTTGCTTGATTACGATTTCAGTTATATCTTTAACTAATTGTTGAGCAGTAATACCGCCAAGTATTTTTTCACCGGTTTGTCCCGATAGACTTAATCGGCGAATGGCTGCAAAACGCACTCTAAAAAATTCGTCCAAATTATTTGAAAAAATTCCTAAAAACCGAAAACGGTCAAGTAAGGGAACCGTTGGGTCAGCAGCTTCTTGAAGAACTCGGGCATTAAACGTTAACCAACTTTTTTCGCGGTCAATAAAACTATTTCTATTATCATTATTCATGGTAGTTGTCTCTATGTGAACGAAATCGGATTGTTTTTCCAGAATGAATTTGATTCCAATTTTCGGCTTCAAACGCAAGGGTTACCCAACCCGATGTAGGAACATTTTCAATATATCGGTCCCCAAATTTATTAACAAAATCTGTAATAGCCGTATTATGTCCCAAAAGAAAAACATGGGTATTAGAAGAATCGAGATTTTTAACAAATTTTTCAAGATTGATGCAGTCAAAAGTGTATAGCTCATGGCTTAACTTTAGCTTACTGTACTCAAAATCGAGCCCTTTGAGTAATATAGAGGCTGTTTCTTTTGCACGAACTGCAGGACTCGAATAGATAACATCCGCTTTTACGAGTTCGACTTCAATTATTTTTTGCAATTTTAACGCTCGTTCAATACCTATTTCAGCTAGTGGTCTTTGAAAATCTTCTACTGGGAATACCCACGAAGATTTTGCATGCCGAACCAAAGAAAGCAATAAAGTCATTTTTTGTAGGAAATTTTATGTTAAATTCTATTTTTTATTTGTTTTATCCGTTTTTTTTGCATTTTGTCGATATTTTTTTTTGTTGATTAAAAAATACGGGGTACTTTCGGACTGTTAAAATTAAGCATTGTTTATAGTTTGCTATTAAATCAAGGTTAATTTTAATACAAAGCAGTCGAAAATACCGGTCATTTGATACGATAAATTGATAAAAATTGTCGATAAAAATTTAATTTGAAAGTGGAAAAGGTATTTCGTCGAATATTAGTGTAGTTTGTAGATAAAATAATAACATAAAAATACATCAAAATAACTTTGAATAGTGTTAACTTTACAGCGGTTTTCACAAATTAGATAACCTATTCAATCTTAATAAATTAAACATGGATAAATCAATTGGTTCCTATTCGTTTTTGAGAAATTTAATTGGGGGTATACTCATTCTCTTTTCAATGCAAACTATTGTTCATGCGCAGCAAGTTGTTCCTTCTAAAGTTACTTCGATTCAACTTTTGGATAATTATTTAAATAATTCTAAGGGTTCCGATCAACTTCGTCTGAACGATTTAGTATATGAGGTGCAATCTTCGGTTTATTTTGAAAACAATGAAGCAAAAACCTATGGTACGACTCCAGTCAATTTATATACCGACATCAATGGGTTTTTACAATTACCGAATGCTAATTTTGAAAAAGCAACTATTGAACTGATTACAATACGAATTGATAATTCATCTCAAATTACTAATACACTTAATTTAGCCTCTTTATCAGGATTTCCAAAGTTAAAGTATGTATATATATTAGCAACGTTTCCCTACACTTTGCAACAAATTTCTAAAGTAGTTACTTCATCCGGTTCAGATTACATTGTCGTTTTCAAAAGCGACATGGGGTCTTAAACTAGCAACCGAACTTAAAAGTAGAATACCATGAAAAACAACGATATGTCACTCAAGTTCAACCCAACTCGATTTTTACTCCTTCAGCTGTTTATGCTTTTTGGAGTATTGGGTAGTTTACATGCTCAGGTATATGTTCCTTTTACACAGCGGACCTCCTCGTATACCCCTGCTAAAACAATTTATAACATCAAAGGTGACTTTACCATGATTGGTAACACCAATTTGACGTTGCAAAATTACAGCAACACGACCAATAACAACAACAACACTATGGTTTATGTTGATGTTGATGGTAATACTATTACCGGTTTGGGTGGCAGTCCTACGTTCAACTCTTCCTCAGCTACGTTATCCATTGCATCAGAAAATGGTTCAATCCCTTCGTGTTCTCGAATTGTATATGCTGGATTATACTGGACTGGACGGGCTAATCAATCGGGTAATGCTACAAATACATTCACGGTAACGAAAACAATTGCAGGAACTTCATACACGAAAACATTTGATAAGCGCACCGTTCTTTTACGCGGTCCTGCTGCAACCAGTTATACGACTTTTCAAGCAACTGCTTCCGACATTTATTATGCTACAAATTCCAATAATGGTGATTATATCTATACCGGATATACAGAAATTACCGATTATGTTCGTCAAAATGGTTTAGGTAGTTATACAGCTGCTGACCTTGCACTTCGTGATGGAAATGGAGGTGGTACAGGCTATTCTGGCGGTTGGGGTATTGTGGTTGTATATGAAAATTCAAGAATGAAGAATCGTGACATCACTATTTTTGATGGTTTTGCTCACATGAATGGATCTACGACAAACAACCTTCCTGTATCGGGTTTCAATACGGTGCAAACTGGAAATGTAGGGGTTAAATTGGGCGTTATGGCTTCTGAAGGTGATGTGAGCTTGACGGGGGATTTCTTCCGAATTCAAAACCTAGGCAGTGCTACTTACACTACTTTATCGCATAGTGGAAATACGGCAACCAATTTTTTTAACTCATCAATTGCTACCGGAGGCAATACAAGGACTCCAAACTTAGTAAATAATACAGGTATTGATATTGCGATGTTCAATCTCAATAATACCAACAATAGTATAATAGGCAATAACCAAACCACTACTAACTTTCAATACGGTAGTGGTGGCGATGTGTATTCAATTTTTAATATTGTATTAGCGGTCGATGCTTATGTACCCGAAACTGAAGGGATATTAAGCGTTACCCAATTAAATAATGTACCGGTTACTTCGGGCCCTTATTCAATTGAACCCAATCAAGAAATGACGTTTTCAGTTGATATAAAAAACTTAGGAACGGAAGCTGTTAATAATACACAAATAATAATCCCTATTCCCTACAATGCGAGTTATGTTGCCAATTCAGCAGCGGGTAGTATCTTTTTTACACCTTTACCTTCGCCAAACCAAATCTTTTTCAACCCCAATTTAGGTCCAACTGGGTCGATTGTATGGGATTTTGGAACATTACCACTTCCTACAACTCCAGATCAATTACTCGCCCGTCTTACTTTTAAACTCAGAGCTACAACCGATTGTAGTATTTTAAGTAACCCCAGTTGTTCAAATATTATCAATATCAACGGATATATGACAGGAACGGGAGCTATTACAAATTCTGAAATGAATAAACCGTTGATTCAAGGATATCTAAATTCTGGACCTTGTTCAAATGAACCAATTACCCAAGATATTACAATTACCATTAATGGAACGAACTATGTAAATAGTAATTGTTCAGGATTTACGGGTGTTAGAAATTTCAATTATTGTTCAACCAATACAACCATTTCTATTTCTGAAATTGCTGGATTTTTCCCTGCAGGATCCAATTTTTATAATGAATATCCAATTACTTCTCAAACGATACAATATTCATTACAAAATCCATTACCTTTATTACCTGGGACTTTTCAATTTTATGCAGTACCACCTGGAAGTACAGGATGTAATATTCCCTTTACTTTAACACAATGTCTTGTATTGATTGATGCCGTTGATGACCAAGGGACTCCAATTAGTAGCGCAACTGGTGGTGTTGCTGTTTCAAATGTACTCAACAATGATACGCATAATAATAACCCCGCAACAACCAATACAGTTTCTATTTCCTTCATTTCGTCTACAAATCCTGGGATTTCGTTATCGGGCACTAGTGTATTTGTTGCTCCAAATACTCCTGCCGGAACCTATGAGTTGGTTTATCAAATATGTGATTTAACGTATCCTGAATATTGCGATACAGCAATTGTATTTATTACCGTTACTGCTCCACCAATAATCGCTGTTGATGATAATTATTCCATCGATTGTTCAACCTCAGGAAATTTAACGGGCAATGTACTAACTAATGATTTACTTAACGGGCTTCCTGTGAATTTATCAACCGTAAGTTTGACATTAGTATCGACTTCAAATCAAAATATAACATTAAATTCGACAGGATCTGTTCAATTATCGAATACTTTAGCCTGTGGTGTTTATTCGATTACTTACCAAATTTGTGAATTATTAAATCCAACCAACTGCGATATAGCTACCGTTACAATTACAGTAACTGATACCCAAGCACCGCAATTTAACGAGGCGCTACCAGCAAATATTACGACAACTTGTGAGGCTATACCCTCAGCTGTAACACTTACGGCTACTGATAATTGTGGTTCGGTAAGTGTTGGGTTTTCAGAATTAACTACTGCAGGGAATTGTCCTGGAAATTACACATTGACACGTACTTGGACTGCTACTGATGCTTGTGGCAATACTACTACAGCAACGCAAGTAGTAAACGTTCAAGATACTACAGCACCAATATTTTTCAAATCGATACCTGTTGATGTAACCGTTGAATGTAACAACATTCCTTCAGTAGCTTCATTAACAGCAACTGATAATTGTGGAGAAGTTACTGTATCGTTTAATGAAATAACTACTGAAGGCAATTGTCCAAACAGCTATACCTTAACACGTACCTGGATCGCAACAGACGCATGTGGTAATACGGCAACTGCTACCCAAGTAGTAACCGTTCAAGATACTACGGCACCATCGTTTATAGGTACAGCTCCTGCAAATGTTACCGTTGAATGTAACAACGTTCCTACAGCAGCAACACTTACAGCTACCGATAACTGTGGAAATGCTAACGTAACATTTAATGAATCGATTACAACGGGTAACTGCCCTAGTAATTATACGTTAACTCGAACATGGACTGCTACCGATGTTTGTGGCAATTTCACTACCGTTTCTCAAATTATTACAGTACAAGATACGATTGCTCCAACTTTTGTTCAAACTGTACCTGCTACTATTACTGTAGAATGTAATGCTATTCCAGTTGCCGAATCATTAACAGCTATTGATAATTGTGGCAAAGTAAGTGTTTCTTTTAATGAAACGACTACCCCTGGCAATTGTCCTAGTAATTTTACAATAACTCGTACATGGACTGCGACTGATGTATGTGGAAATACGACTATTGTTACTCAAGTGGTAACAGTACAAGATACTACCGCTCCTTCTTTCGTCCAATCGATACCAGCTAATATTACAGTTGATTGTTCAAATGTACCATCTGCTGCAACATTAACAGCATTCGACAATTGTAGTAAAGCAAGTGTAACATTTAATGAAACAACTACCCCTGGCAATTGTCCAAGCAACTATACTATAACACGCACCTGGACTGCAACTGACGCCTGTGGTAATTCCACTACAGCGACTCAAGTGGTAACTGTACAAGATACTACAGCGCCCGTGATTACGAATCCAGCCGTTAGTCATACTATTCAATGTGATGTAGCAGGTAATGCCTCAAATTTACAAGATTGGTTAAATAACAATGGTGGAGCAACGGCTGTTGATGCTTGTGGCGCTGTCACTTGGACAAACAACTTCAATACATCAAATTTGGATTGTTCTACAGCGATTACTGTCGTATTTACTGCAACCGATTTATGTGGAAATACCGCTACTACTTCAGCTACATTTACTATTCAAGATACTATAGCTCCTTCATTTGTAGAGTCAACACCAGCAAATGCTACTGTGGAATGTAATAACGTTCCTGCAGCAGCAACACTAACAGCTACAGACAACTGTGGTTCAGCTACTGTAGCATTTAATGAAACAACTACTGCTGGTAATTGTCCAAGCAACTATACTATAACACGAACCTGGACTGCAACTGATGCTTGTGGTAATACCACTACAGCAACACAAGTGGTAACCGTTCAAGATACTACAGCTCCTTCGTTTGTAGAATCAACACCAGCAAATGTAACTGTGGAATGTAATAACGTTCCTGCGGCCGCTACGCTAACAGCTACTGATAACTGTGGTACAGCTACTGTAGCGTTTAACGAAATAACTACTGCTGGTAATTGTCCAAGCAACTATATCGTAACTCGCACTTGGACTGCAACTGATGCTTGTGGAAATACCACTACAGCAACGCAAGTGGTAACCGTTCAAGATACTACAGCTCCTTCGTTTGTAGAATCAACACCAGCAAATGTAACTGTGGAATGTAATAACGTTCCTGCAGCAGCAACGCTA
>Ga0315905_10002159_pt1 | contig 20747 bp, 30 predicted proteins | sample LakEriMetagenome_5_FD_203522 | JGI IMG/M metagenome (GOLD analysis project Ga0315905, IMG submission 203522) | Freshwater fungal communities from buoy surface, Lake Erie, Ohio, United States - Buoy 4 MA121 | ecosystem: Environmental > Aquatic > Freshwater > Lake | place: USA: Lake Erie, Ohio...
TTGCCTGGTGTGGTCAGCCTACGCCCCCCCCCCCCCCCCCGCTGCTGCGGCAAACCATGGCACACCGCATTGCTTCTTGCACTGGCGCTGACCAGCAACTGCTGACCCCCCTTGCTTGCAGATTGGGCCAGACACGCTTCTGACTGCAGCGCACTGCGTGTATGACATGAACGCCAACACCTTCAGCCGACGCGTTGAGGTGGCCGTGGGGCGGTACCGAGATGGCTGCAAGGTGCGGCGCAGCGTTGCTTCAGTCAGCATTGGCACTCCCTGCACTCCTGCTGACCCGCGGCTGATTCCTCACGCACGCTGTGGCCCCCCGCTTTTCAGGTGATCAGTCCTCACGGGTTGTTGAAGTGGAAGTCTGCCACCATCTTCAAGGTGTACACCATCAATGCGATGAGGGTGAGGCGCCGAGGCAGCTGCCCCCACAGCCAGCAGCAGCCACCCGCAGCAAGCTGTTGCCATGCATGGTGCCTCTGCATGTGTAGTAGGCGATGAGACACACGGATATGACCCAACATGCCCACGCACGCCCCTGCAGGATGTGGCCGTCGTGCAGCTGCCAGTGCCCATTGGACTCAAGACGGGCTGGGTTGGGGCCAAGCCAGTCCAGTGTGGGAGCAGCTTTGGCGCCGATGGGCCAGCGGTTGCCCTGAAAACTGTAGGGTTCCCACTGTGGGCCCCTGTAGGCAATGAGAAGCGGCCCAGCAGATGCTACGAGAGCAGTTGCAGGGCGGCTGCCACCTGCGAGGGCGACATAGCCATCATGGAGCACTCCTGCGATGCCACCTCCGGGCAGAGCGGCGCCCCCATGTTGGATGCCAGCAAGAACGTACGAGCAGTGCACGTGCAGGGTGTGTCAGCCTTCAGCAACGGGAAGAACCTGGCCACTCCATTCACACCGTTCATACTAGATATCATCAAGCAGTGGACACAACGATGATGCCTGCCATTCACTGCACTACAATGTAAATGTGTGTGTGTGCACTACAATTGCACAATTGTAAACTGCCGCCTTGGGAGAACTCAGGAACGTTACAACAGTGGGCTGGTTGCAGCACAGCCATTGCTGCCGTGCAGCTGACAGCCAAGCCGACATGAACAGCTGCCTGCCCGGCTGTCACTGCTTCAGCAGCCCTGCCCACCGCGCCACCTGATCCACCATAAATTGGGTCATGGTCACGCCCTCATTCAAATCAGACACGCCAAACAGCACTCCCAGGATGTGTACTGCTCGCACGTAATAGCTCTTATCATACATGCTGGCGCCAGACTGCCCGACGTACGAGTCGCAATCATGCTTCACGGAGGGCGACGTGCAGTTGAACTTCACCCTGCAAGGCAGTGATCCGTGGGCGGTCATCCCTCATTGCGCATGCACCAGATGTTGCCGCCTGGCCGAACCTGGCACGCTTGGGAGCAGCGCAGAGCAGATGCCAGTGCCGGCAGATAGCCAAAGCAGCACCGCCATGCTGTGCCCACGGTGGGGTGCTGAGGCTGCGGCTGGCTGCGGCTGGCTGCGGCTGGCTGCGGCTGGCTGCGGCTGGCTGCGGCTGGCTGCGGCTGGCTGCGGCTGGCTGCGGCTGGCTGCGGCTGGCTGCGGCTAGCTGCAGGCATGCGCAACGTCCGCGGGGGGGGGGCTTGCCTGCATGTTGTGGTCAGGCAACTGCCAGGGTATTTGTCGTCGGCCGGCCCCCGATCCATGGGGTAGCCTGCCAGAGTGAGATCCAGCAGACCTGCAGCAAAGCCAGAGCACAGGAAGGTTGGCACAGCCGATTGAGTGAGCAGTTGGGGTGCTAGAAGGCACATGGGCAGCAGCTGACATGAGATCCCTCCCCCCCGCACACCACTGCCTGCTGCATGTGTGTCCTGCAACTTGCCTGGGCTTGGCCGAGTGCACTGCGCTCTCAGGCCCAGCCAGCCGGTCTGCTGGCCTATGGGCTGGCTCAGCTTGATGACCGCGATGTCATAGAAGACCCCCGTGTCATTGGGATCTGCAACCATGGGAACAAAGGTTTGTGAGTGGACAGCAGGGCTCCAGCCTGGCCATGCCTCCGTGATCATGGGTTGCACCAGCTGCCTCCTCGTAATGAGTGCGCCAGGCACTGAGACATGGCCATGCCACAGCGCGCCTGACAGGTCATCTGCAAGCCACTGCGTCAGCATTTTGCCATGCGCAGGTTGACAAGAAGTTGTGATGTGGTGTGCCAACCTACCTTCCACATACTTGGCAAACACCGTGGCAGACTCCCAAGCAATGGCTCCATACGGGCTGTAGATGCTGCCGGAAGGAGTCTGCAAGGGCGGCCACTGCATCAGCTGGCAGCCTGATGCAGTATCCTGGTGGCAAGCTGTGTCAGCATGCCTGCATCGATTGCTGCCCTGGATGCCAAACATTGCACGCAGCTGGCTGCCGTGCAGCTGTGGCGCATGTCACCTTGTACTGGCCGGGCGTGAACACCAAGGTCTTTTCAAACCGCCCATTTGCGTCATCGTACACACAGTGGGCAGCAGTCAGCACCTGCAGCAAGGAACAACATTGGGTCGCTTGATCAGGCCGCTGGCGTCACACTGGCCACCACAGGTGCAGCTGTCATCAGAGCCGCAAGGCTGCGCTTGCTGCCCAGAGCTGCAACAGGCGGCGCCTTGCAGGCAGGGCTGCCCGCCATGCTAACGCACATGTTGGCGGCCGATCAAGGTAGCCGTGCAGTCCCTGGTCTCGCTTCGGTCTGCGCCGGTGAGGAAGCCAATGGCCGTGTATGGCCATGCTTTCACCGGGCAGCGCTTGCGGGTGTCTGGGCCAACGACTGTGAGCATGCGGTGCACATCCGTCTGCCGACCCTGCTGCTCATCTGCGGAGCTGCTGCTGAGCAGGTTGCGTGCTGGCCCCTGCTGGCCGGATGCGGCCTTGCTGCTACTGCTGCTGCTCCTGCTACTGCTGCTGCTGCTGGCGCCAGGCACTGGCTTGGTCACCGGCGGCGGGTTGCTGGGCCTAGGGCTGGAGGGGCCAGGAGAGCGTGCTGGCGTGGGCTTGGCTGCTGGTGTGGGCTTGGCTGCTGCAGGGGTGACTGGTGGGTAGGAGGTCACATTGCTGGACTGGTACAGGTACCTGCATGACCATGGTCAGGTGCCAGGGACTGGAATCATGTGCGAGTGCTAGCCCAGCAGCAGTAAACGGACTGCGCCGTGAAGGCCACCAAGCAAGAGGCAAGAGGCACACTCACGTGCTGGTGAACACATCACCGCCACGGGTGACGCGCATGATGGTGACTGTTTGTGGCCTGGCCACCTTCTGCTGACCGGGCTTGGCTGCCTGGGGCTGCACCTGCGGCTGCGCGCCTGCTGTCTGCTGCAACTTTCGTCTGGAGGTGGCTGCTGCGACGGGCGTCTGGCTGCTGCCAAGGTGTGGTGCTAGCTGTACCCGTCCCATGTATACGAAGCCTTCGTCTGAGTACTGATGAATGATGCTGAGCGGTATGTGGTCACTGCTGTCGCTGAAGCGGAGCTTGCTGCCTGCAGCCGCGTGATTGCCTGTTGAGCGGTGATCGCGCTCCTGGCCTGATCACCAGGCCCCAAGGGTAGGCCTGCTGCGGCGCACGGCTCACTCACGGCACAAGCTGATACGCCACCCACCTGGACAGCTGCCTTCATGCACGATGTGGAGGCCGGCACAGTTGGCCACGCATGCGTTCACAACCGTCACCCAGGCCCCGCCCAGCGTGCACACGGGTGCAGGCGCTGCGGGGCACCCGCTCTGGCAGTCGGCGGCCACCGCCAGCGCTGGGCCTGCGCACGCCATGCCATGGTCTCACGTCAGCTGTGTGCGTTATGGCTGCCTGACCTGCTGCAGCCCCACCGTCGAGGCGCAACACACTAAAATCGCACCTGTCGCGGCCAGCGCCAGCAGACAGCATGATGCAAGTATCAGCCGCATAGCACACGTACTAGCCCTTCATTGTTCTGGTCGCGCCTCTAGCTGTGCTCATGCGTGCGTGGTGCAATCCGGCCCGCGGAACCGGTGACCCACGGCTTAACCGGCAAACAAACTCGAGAGAGCAAAGCACAAGCAAGAAGCATGCCCCTGCAGCTGCGTAGCCGACTGGGGGCCGGCTGGGCGGCTGCAGCTCCTGGGGAGCTGCATCCCTCGCGCCCAGGCGCCGGCGGAAGCTGGGGAAGAGAAGACCGGCCTCGGAGCTGGTTGGCGCTGCAGCTTGGCAGACCCAAGAGATGGCCCAAGAGACCTGACGTTCTTACATGCTTTGACACTGTGCATAGGAGCACACAGCACTGCAGCCACCCAATGCAGCAAACAATGCAACATGACCTTGGGTGGCGTCCGCATGTGTACGCGTTCGCTCGTGCCGCATGCATTCCAGCGCACAACACAATCGTGTGCCAGGATGCGGGAGCCACGCAAGGAATCTTCCAGTGCAGGCCTGTGCGCAGGCCACAATCACAGTGCCCCTGCACGCATGCTTCCCGCACTCTGAACGGTGATTGACAAAAGAATGTCGCCTACAAAGGAGCACATACTTCACAGCATGGATGGCGACAGGCGAAAGGCGCCCCCCTGAACACGCACGCACGCACGCATTGCTGCAGCTGGGCTGTGTTGGATCACTTGAGAGTGGGTTCACAGGGCGCTTGTTCCAGCACCGCTGACTCGCTCGCCCTGGCGCGTGCAGCAGCACCCACCAGCCGAAGGCCCAGCCCCTGGCGGTGCGCAGCGCTGGAGGGCGCAATCACAGGACTCGCTGAGCGCTGCTCAGCAGCAGCACAGCCTCACGAAACACAGCCAGGCGCACGCTCGTGGCCAACACACCAGCATCACATAATAGTTGTAGCAGACGTCACACAGCACCAGCACTTGCAGCAGGATGCCCCCACAAAACCCAGGCAGCAGGAGCTTGCCCAGGGGCCGCAGCACCGCGTCCGGCCGGGCAGCCTCACCAGGACGCGATATTGCCCACCATGAAGGGCGTCATGGTGATGCCGCCGTTCTGGGACTGGCCCTGGTACACGCCCAGGGTGTGCACCATGCGCACGTAGTAGGCGTCGTCATACAGCCCGCTGCCACTCTGCCCCACATAGCTGTCGCATGTGTGGTTGTTGAAGATGGCGCCGCAGCTGTAGTCCACTGTGCAGGTGTCCGCCAGGCAGCCCCCGGGCGAGCCCATGCCCGCCGGGCCCGCGTCGTTGGGGTAGCCTGCCAGCGTGAGCTTCAGCGGCCCAGGCGACGGCTGCGTGCACTGCGCCCGGTAGCCCAGCCAGCCCGTCTTGTCGCCAATGGGCTCAGCCAGCTGGATGACTGCAATGTCGTAGGCCGCGCCCTCGCCCTTGCTGTCCTCCACATAGTTGCTGAACACCGTGACCGACTGCGGGGCAGGCAGGAGGCGCGGCGTGGCATGCCGTGAGCATGCTGGTGTCAGGGTGCGCAGCAACAGCCCGGGTCCCCCGCACCAGCAGCAGCGCAGCGCGGGCGTGGGGGTGCGCAACTGAAGCTGCAGCTGGCCCCAAGGCCGCGTGCCTCACCTCCCACTGGATGGTGCCAAAGGGACGGACCACCTGGCCGTCGGCAGACAGCTTGTACTGCCCAGGGGTGAAGGACAGGTCCGCCAGGAACGTGCCTGCAGCCGCGACACGCAGGCCGTTCACGCGGGGTGCACGCTCAACCAAGCCCAGGTGCTGCTGTTGCGCGTATCATCATGCCATGGCGCCTGGCTTGGACTGCCCAGGCCGGACATGCAGACCCCAGGACCAAGCAGGGTAAGGGCCAGGCCTGCATCAGAGGAGAGCTGAGAAAAGGTACGGAGCACAGGTGAGATGCAGCCTCACCTGAGCCGTGCCTGTCGTCCCACACACAGTGTGCCGCTGTCAGCACGCGGTCGCGTGCAATGAGCACGCCCGTGCACATGATGTCCCCGTCTGCCGTCCTGCTGGCCAGCTGCCCCACAGCCGTGAACGGCCACTGGTCGACCTGGCAACGCTGGCGTTCGTCACCGCCGATCACTGTCAACATGCGATGCAGCGCATCCTGACCATGTGGACTGCTGGCAGCTGCTTCCGCTTCTTGCCAGTCCGACAGCTGCCGCAATCGCCGTGCCCGGCGCCTGGCTGCCAAGCGCTGTGCAGCTGCCTGTCCAGCCACCACCTTGGCAGCAGCTGCGACAGCGGGCTTGCTGGCAGGCACCACCACAGCGGCAGCGGGCTTGCCAGCAGGGGCCACCACTGCAGCAGTGGGCTTGCCGCCAGGGGCTGCAGGAGTAGCAGCGGGCTTGCCAGCGGGAGCGGCCGGCTTGCCGGCAGGAGCCGCTGCCGAAGGAGCCGGCGACTTGCCAGCAGGAGCCGCTGCCGTGGCAGCGGCCGCCTTGCCAGCGGGAGTCGCTGCCGCAGCAGTGGGGGGCTTGCCAGCAGGAGCCGCTGCCGTGGCAGCGGCCGCCTTGCCAGCTGGAGTCGCTGGCGTGGCAGTGGGGGGCTTGCCAGCAGGAGCCGCTGCCGTGGCAGCGGCCGCCTTGCCAGCTGGAGTCGCGGCCGTGGCAGTGGGTGGCTTGCCAGCAGGAGCAGCTGCTGTGGCAGCGGCCGCCTTGCCAGCTGGAGTCGCTGGCGTGGCAGTGGGGGGCTTGCCGGCCGCAGCAGTGGGCTTGCTGGCTGCACTGCTCTGCGGCACCTGCGCAGCTGGCTTGGGTGCTGCCAAGGTGGCTGCCGGCTGAGGTGCGCCAGCTGTCAGTGGCTGCTTGCTTTGCACTTGCGTGCTGTTGCCGGCCACTGCTGGACTGCTGTTGGTTGGCTTGCCACCTGGATGGTGGGCCCCGCTCGGCTGAGGCGATGGCGTGCGGCTGGCAGCTGTGGGCGCTGACGGTGCTTTGCTTGCAGGCAGTGGCTGCTGCTGCACCTGCTGCTGCTTCTCCGGGAGCCTGTCGACGTTGGCTGGCGCGGCAGCCTTGTACAAGGGGTGGACCCCGCCGCCTGAGCTGCCCGGCTGCACGGCAGGCTGACTGCTTGGCGACACCCCAAGCTGCGTGCCAGCTGCGTTGCTGCTCAGGGATGGCTGCGACACGTTTTCCAGTGCCTGCAGCCGGGACAGCACCACGCTGAGACATGGTGCTCTGCATGGGCTGGTGCGGGGCACTGCACTGCACACGCCTGCTGCTGCTGGTGGCCCCCAGGACCCCATTCGCCTGCCCAGGTGATGCGATGCTCACTGCTGGCGGCGTGAACTGCAACCACACACAAAGCCGGTGCTCAGACAGCAGCGCACCTTGTCGTTGCTTCCCTGCTCCTCCCCCAAGCTGCCTGACTCCTTGGATGCGGCTGCCACAGCCCGAGGAGGCGGCGGGGCTGGCACCCGGTTGGCCGGGCTGCTGCTGTTCTTGCCGGCTGCCGCGGGCTGGGGAGAGGGAGAGCGAGGGGGCGGGGGGGCCAACGATGGCTTTGGGGATGCAGGTTTGGGGCTGCTTGGTACCGGGGCCGACTCCAGGGCTGTCGGCGGCACCCGCCTGGCCTTCTGCACGGGCGGGTACGACAGGCGGCCGCCCGGCATGTAGGTGTACCTGCAGGGCCACAGGCAGGGCCTGCAGGTGAGCTGTGGAGCACCCTGCCACCACACGACCAGGGCCTGGAGTGCACTGCGTGCATCGCTGCATGTGGCATGGCCTCCAGTACGTTGTGCTGCACCAGCACGGGCGCCGGTTGCCAGCGTTGCTGCGGCGGGGCTCACGTTTTGCTGTACACGTCGCCCGCCCTGGTTGCGCGCTGGATCGACACCTTGATCGCGCCAGCAGGAAGGCTGGGCGATGGCGATGCTGGGGCTGGTGAGGCCGCCACAGTGGTTGCGTTTGGTGCTGCAGCAGCTGCTGCTGCTGGCGATGGCGTGGCGGCTGGTGGCGACCGCGGCTGGCCGGGCGCTGGGTCAGGCGTGGTGATGGGCACGATGCCCATGTCCTCCATGCTGGCCTGGATGTCCTCCGCGGTGCTGTTGAACGCGCCATCGCCCTCTGGGACCACGCCCGACTCATAGGGGGGCCGGGGCAGCGGCAGCTGCGCGGTCAGCGCGCCGCGGCTGCGGTAGGGCGCCAGCTGCACCCGCCCCATGTACACCCATCCCTGGTCGGCGTAGCGGGACACCACGCTGGCCGGCAGCAGCACCGCACCGCCAGCGCCTGGCCGCCCTGCTGCAGGGTCGAAGAAGCGTAGCTTCTCGCCTGCAGGGGCGTCGGCAGCCAGGTGAAGGGGTGGCAGGGACCAGCAACTGGTAGGGCGGCAGCTGCGACTGCTGCTTCGACGCCGCGGGATGTGCGCGCATGCCAGCAGATGTACCTGGGCAATAGCCGTCGGCCACGATGGCGGCTCCAGCACAGCTGGCCACGCATCTGTTGACATACGACAGCCCTCTGGAGCCGCACACGGGGCGAACCACCAGCTCGCAACCGGAGCTGCAATCCAGCCGGGCCCGTGCGCCTGCGGCCGCGGAAACGGGTGCCATGGCCTGAGTCAGGCAGCCGCACAGTGGGCGCCCTGCGGGGTGCAGAAGCTGACGGACCGGCTCCGCGACCCACCTGCCACCAGCAGCAGCCACAGCAGCCAAGCAGCCGCTGAGCTGCTTCTGGCCCTCATGCCGGGCCGGGTTTTCGAGCCATCCGGCGCACGGTGCGTTTAAAACTTTGCCGCCTCAGCGTCTCCTCGCGACCCGGGATCAGAAGTCCAGCCCTTCGTAAACACTACGCAAGCTTGGCGTGGGGCCCCCACCTCTCCCTGCCGCCTGGGGGAAGCTGCAGTCCAGGTGTGGGTGCAGGTGTCACCCGCCGTGCGAAGCTGCGGGTCCCTCTCCCAGCAGCGCCGTGACAGGGCTGCTCAGCGACCAAAGTAGTGGTGGGCACTGCAAACGGAGGCCAGCGCCCGGTGAACGCCCCCCCCCGGTCCGGTGTTTCGGGCTGTCGAGGATGAGCAGCTGGGCGGAGTACATAAGTGCTCGCAGGAACTGCAGCTACTCCACGGTGTCCGCGGACACAGAGGCTACGGTCAGGTGCGGGTTTCCGCTCTTCGTCAACGTTCATGCGACCCCACGCGGCCGCGGCTGAGGCCGACACAGGGTTGAGGAGCAGCACCTGGGCAGCTGGTTGCTGGGCGGCTCCCCGCAATGGAGCATGCCGGCTCCTGGCCGGGCCCAGACTCCGCGGCGTCCACCCCAAACCCCGCAGGCTCACGAGGAGCGTGCCCACCCAGGCGCCACTGGCTGATTTGAAGCACCCCCTGCGTGGCCGTGCCGAAGACCATCATCCGCCCAGTAAGGGGCTTGCAGCCTGCGTGTTGCCCGCTGCTGCACCTGCCTGCTGCAAACGCAACCCCTTGCAGCTTGCTGCCCCCCTCCGGGGTGGGTGGCACCCACCAAATCCTGGTGGCAATCCGATGCACCGCCTGCTGCGGGCCCTCTGCAGACGTCAGTGATGGCAGCTTGCAGCGCACCCAAAAGCACGGGTGGGGCGACACCAGCCTGCTCAAGCATGAAGGGTATGAAGGCCAGCTCCACCCCCGCGGTCTGCCAAAGGCGCATGATGGCAAGGCGCCCATCGAGCCGCCCGGGGGCAGGAACAGCCTGTTTGGCTTGCTGCAGGTGCGCGCCAGGGCTGGCGCAGTGGCTGGGCAGAGCGTTGCAGGGAGTTCCTTGTGCTGCGCCCGGGGTGGCATTGCATTGGCGCCCAGGCAAGCAACCACGCCCAGCCGCACTGATGAGTGCACGGCTGCCAACCTCAGACCAGCGTGCCCGTGCCCGTGCCAACCACCTGCGTGTGCAGGGCACCGACACAGCCGGCAAGGACGGTTGGATAGGGAACATTGCCATCGACCCCACCAAAGGCAAGAAGGCAATGCAGCCTCCGCCCGACCCCAAGGGTCGCAAGGGCTTGGCGGAGGTGCTCAGCAGCACATCCAAAGGTGAGGCTGCCCTGGACGGCGAGACGGCAGCGGCGCGTGCCAGTGCACCCAGGAATTGTGTTTGCTGGCAGTCGCGGGTACGCAGCCAGCGGTGTGGGCCACGCACTCTGCCTGTCGACGTTGTTGCCCGTTGGCTTTGCAGCGAGTCCCAGCGATGACGGCTGGATTGGCAACATCACCATTGACCCAGCAAAAGGAAAGGGCTCAGTGCCAGATCCCAGCACTCTCAGGGGCCGGACGGACCTGTTCGGAATACTGCAGGCAAGCTGCATGCTGGCTGGATGCTTGTGCAGTGGCCATCAGCGCATGCCATACCATACCCCCTGCACAGCTGGTTTGGTGTACTTGCCAAAGAAATCCCTGCCTGCATGCCGCATTGAGTTTTCGATCGCACTGCTGATTGTGACCCACAGCAGCAGCCTCAGAGCCCTGGCCACACGCGGGCGCCAAAAGTACTTTTAAGTTCGGTTCCAAAGCGGCGCAATTTGGTTTACGGTCACTGGCATGCCTAACTCAAAGCTGTGGTGCGCTGCTGCGCCTGCAGCCGGATGCCCCTCACCTGGTGCACACAGCGGCGGCGGCGCGAGGCAGCTTCAAGGAGGGTCAGCCATCGGCGCATGCTGCTGATGTTTCGGACGGCTGGCTTGGCAACATGTGAGTGACTGCAGCAGCAACCAGGGAATCAGCCACTGCACTGATTTGGCATGATGCTACACTGCTACAGTGACAGGAAGCCGGCCTTGGCAGTGCTGATGCATGTCTGTGCTGCAGCAGACAAATGCAAACAGCATTATAGGATGGCGTGTGGGTGTGGTGTGCCCTGCAGCATGATCGACCCCTCAAAAGGGAAGAAGGCTGTCGCAGGGGCAGCAACGGAGGCGCACCTACACGGACCGGTGTTCAAGGCAAATCTGGGGGAAGGTGATTTGACCGCAGGCTGGCTGCAACTGCAGATGTGCAGCACCCAGCTGCAGCATCCTAAGCGCACATTGTTTCTGAATGATCATGCAGGCACCCCACTGGCTGCCCATGAGATTGAGCGCATTGGCAAGCGCCCATTGCAGCCCCCTGGGCAGACCGAGAGCACCCTGAACGCTGCCCTGACCATCCGCATGGAAGACGCCCTGCCGGCTGCTGTGCGGCTGCCGGAGACGCAGGTGACAATGTGACCCAGCGGGTCTGCTCCAGGTGCACGGATGAGGCAGCAGCAGGCTGATGGCATCCGTGACTGTCGTTCATTGACAGCTCAGCCAGCCCAGCCCAGTGGCATGCATTGCTGCGCCATCCCATTGTTCACGCTGTTTTCCCTGCAATGCACGCAAACTGCATTGCAGGCTCCAACCAAGGGCAAGACCATGTTTGAGGACCCGCATGGCATTGCACAGAAGCCATGGCACATTGACGCTGGCGCGTGCATGCAACACGCACCCTTGGCAGGCGAACACACCAAGTGAGCATACTACTGCATGATTACCCAAGCAGGATTAGGGATCAGCCCACAGGGGCACCCCGCCCACAGCACCATGCGATGCGTGTGAGCTCCTGTGCCGCCGGGGGCTGTGTGTTGTGACGCACTGAATGGCGACCATGCCCCTGCCCACCCGCTGATGCAGGCTGGGCACCAAGTGGGGGGACACCCGCCTGCCTGAGCGGAAGAAGGTGTTTACCTACACACCCAACACCAGCTCAGCCCCTGAGTTGCTGACGTTCGACCCAGCAGCCAGCGGCAAGGTGGCCCGGCACGTGCCCTACGGCGGCCGGCCATGCGTGGGCGAGCAGGGCAGCCCATCACTGAACTGCACGCTGCCACAGAGGGGCAAGGCAGCACCTGGAGTCAGTATGAGCAGCAGTGCAGCGGCCAGCAGCAAGTCGCTGGGCAAAGAGGCGGCAGGCAAAGCGGCTGCTCGCGGCAAGCACTGATACACCCGTGCCGCCGCCCACGCACAGCATGCATGTACAGGAAGCCGCTGGCAACTGTGTGTAATTACAAGTCGCAGTCCACGAACAGCACATCAACCGGTCATCCCGGGAGGGTCCCCTGCAAAGGAGGGGCATGGAGCACACTGACGCCTCACTCACTCCTCACAGCAAGGCTATGCAGGGGCCGGCACTTGGCTGCTATCTGCTCTCAGCAGCACAAGCCGGCCCAGATTGATGGCGTTGTCGTACTTTGCCTCTGAACTGTGCTCCGCAAAGCCACAGCCCTTGTACAGCGCAAACGCCACCTCGTTGTCCGCCTGCAGGGCGGTGGTGCAGCGGTGTGGGCACCCCGCCCACAGTGCCACTCGCCAGCGCGCAGGGTGCTGCTGGCAGTGTTGCATGCCGGACCCATCGCACAGCGTTGCACGATGGGTCCAGCGGCTGGACCTGCCTGGACGTGTGTGTAGAGGCCGGTGGCGCCCCACTGCTGCACTGCGCGCGCCATGGCCGCTTTCATCAGCGCGCGCCCCACGCCCTGGCCACGCCTGCCCTCAGACACCACCTGCCAGGCACAGCACGGTGGCGGTATGGCTGAGCAGTGTGTGGCCACTGGCAGATCCCTGGTCATGGAACAGCCATGCACTGCTTGGCACGCCCCTGCTGGGTCTCGCCCGCCCGCTGGGCGCTGGGGGTGCAGCAGCCGGCCCCATCCCATGGCGGCAGTGCGCCCCGCCCCCGCGGCGCTCACCACATTCAGGATGTAGCACCCGTGAGTCTCTCCTATTGGCACGCCACTGGGTCGCTGTCCCGTCGCACTCTCAGGCAAGCGGATGTCTATGCAGCCAATGACCGCGGCTGCCTCGTCCAGCGCCACCTGCGAGGCCGGAGGGGAGGCTGTGAACTCGCCCATGCCGGGTGGGCAGCCGCAGCGTGAGGCAGCCTGCAGTCTGCAGGTACTGCCCATGCTGCAGCGCTGTGTGCAGGTGGATGGGTGCTGCCCAGCAGGGAAGCCCAGCACGCACAGCCGCCTGCCCGCCTGGCGCAGGGCCGGCTCACCAGGCACTCGGACAGCGGGGCGCCCGTGGTGGCGCTGGGCTGCGTCCGCAGGCGCAGGCTGTCCACCTCCTGCAGGGCGGGCGCCATGCCCGTCAGCAGCGCCCCCAGCCGTCGGCATGCTACGCGGTCTGTGCAGCAGCAGGTTGTATGCTGGCGTTGCCGCTGGCCTGGGTGCCGCTGGCCGCTGCGCTCACACCTGGGCAGCAAACTGGCGCTTGAACGACTCCACGAAGCGCGTGCGGTCGTCCTCGTAGTACGCATCAGCCCGCAGCCTGGCCACCTGCTGCAGTTCAACAGGCTGCACCGGCCGCACCAGGACGGCTGCTGCTGCTGTTGCTGCTGCTGCTGGGGGCGGCTGCTGCGGCTCGTCCGGCGACGCGGCTGCGATGGAGGCTTCGGTGCCGGCGGTGCGGCAGCGGGCGTCTGCCCGCCCCCGACCTGCTGGTTGTGCTGGCTGCTGCTGCCGCTGGAACCAAGGCTGGCGCACGGGCCAGCTGCAGGTGTGGCTGCTGCCGGCCCCCCTGGCAGGCTGGGGGCGCGGGCGCCGGCCGGGGGAGGGCCGCTGCGCTGCCGCCTGCGATCGGCAACGCGCGCGCGCGATCGGGTCGAGGCCCCGCCCGTCGGTCCAGATGGCGCGCCACCCCCCAGCAGCACGCAGATGAGCACTCACAGTGCTGTTTACAGGCGCCAGCATCTCCAGCCTGCGCGTCTGCAGCGAGTTGCTCCAGCAGCTGAGGTCGCGCGCCAGCGCAAGATGGCGGGCCAATCGACGCGTGGGCGCCCTGGTAGAAGCACTACGAACACGCGAAATGGCAGCGCGCGTGCGCATCGAGCGTTCAACGGGGGCTGGCAGGTAGCCGTGCGGGGCCCGGAGTGGGCAGTGGTGGCGCGGGTGGATCTGATCATTGTGTCCAGGTTGTGTGTTGCGCGCCTGCAGCCAGCGAGGCGTCGTTGTGAGGTTCCGAGACCGCGTCCGACAGATCCGCGAGCACTCGCCCGCCCTGCAGCGGGAGCCCTCACAAGCGACCGCTCATCGACCCGCGGCATGGCTAGCCTGGCGACCGCCACCATGGTGCGCCAGCGGGGTGTGCGCTTTCGACTGGGCCTGCGGGAAGGCGGGGGGGCTGCCCGGACCGCGCAAGGCCATGCACAAGCTGTTGCCTGCCCGCCTGCCGGCGATCACCCGCCCCCGGTGGCAGCGGCGGCCGCTGGCGGGCAGCAGCGCGGCACGGATGAGCGGATTGCTTCGCTGGCGCAGGGGCCGATCGGCTACGACCGGGTGATGGCCATCCTTCGCGACAGCAACAAGGGCAGCACCCTCTCCTCGGAGTGGCAGCGAGGCAGTGCGGAGGACTGGCCAGGCGCCAAGATCGAGGAGGGCAAGCTGGTGGAGCTGTGGGTGGCGTGCTCGCGGGCTGGCCAGCGGCCCATGATCCCCATGGCGCGCAGCGCCTGCCCCACACCCCCACGCAGCGCCTGCCGTGCTGCTGGAAGCGCTGGCAGCACAGCAGGCCCTGCGCGGCAGCCCGGTACCTGCCGCTGCCTGCACACACCCCACGACCCCGCCTGACCTGTGTGCCCCCCCCTGCTCGCTCGCAGCATGCTGGACGGCTGCGGGCTGACGGACGTGCCCCCCGAGGTGGACCAGCTGCAGGACGTCACCAAGCTGTGAGCAGCGCAGTGGGCCACACCTGCACCTGGCACTGGGCTGACGCTGAGCAGGGCTGTGATTGGGTTCATAGCTCGCTGTGCCCTGTGCCCTGGGGACTGGTGGCTGCAGCGCTGGCTGGCTGGCTGGCGCGGGAGCGGGCGGGAGACCGCAGCCGCCAGCTCAGCAGTACCCGGCGGCTCCTGCGCTGCAGGTGGCTCTCCAACAACGGCCTGAGGCAGCTGCCCGATGAAATCGGCGCGCTCAGCAGGCTGGAGTCGCTGTGAGTGCCGCAGGCCCGACCTGTGTTGTGTGTGCACGCCCGCAGCCGCGGCCTCGCTGCGCATGGCGGCAGCAGCTGAGCTCCCTGCCACCGCTGCGCACGTCTGACGACTTGGCTGCGCTGTTGCTTGTCGCAGGTGGCTGGGCTCCAACCTGCTGCGTGGCATGCCCAGCACCCTGGCAGGGCTGGCCAACCTGACGAAGTTGTGAGTGACGCACGGCCGCTGGCCTGGCAGAGCTGCTGCTGAGCGGTGCTGTGTTGAGCAGCGCGCTTGGGGCGTTGCATGGAGCGGGCACCCCACCCCAGGGACGGGGTTGACTGACGTTACTGTGTGCCACATGTAGGTGGCTGCCTTCCAACCAGCTTGAGGAGCTCGGCCCGGAGCTGTGCTGCCTGCCGGCGTTGGAGTGGCTGTGAGTTGCGCTGCAGCACAGCCGCGCCAGAGTGCGCCCGCGCTGGGCTGGGGGCTGGGAACCAGGCCTGCATGTTGCGCCTCGGCTGCTGGCAGCAGGTGACTGCGATTATGCCACTCACAGCATGTTGTGCCGGGCACCCTGCCATGCAGCGATGTGTCGGAGAACAAGCTTGTCAGGATTGATGAGAAGGTGGGAGGGCTGTAGCACGCCGCCGCCGCCGCGCTCAACCGGCTGGCAGCCTGCAATCCGCTGCTGTGCCCCGCCCCCTCTCCCCCCCCCCCCGCCCCACCCCACCCCACACCGCGGCGTGTCCCTGCAGATTGGGGAGATGACCACGCTCACGCGGCTGGACCTGCACAGCAACCTGCTGCCCTCGCTGCCGGACAGCATTGGGAAGCTGGCACGCTTGCGCCACCTCAGCCTGCACTTCAACTCGCTGGAGGAGCTGCCCGCCGCCATCGGCAACTGCACTGCCATTGTGGGTGGCGCCCGGCCATGCATGTTGCGTGGTTGGTCTGCCGTGCAAGACTGCCAGCCTGGCAGCCGCATACTTTCGGCTGGGTGCCGCCAGCGTGTGCAAACTCGGTGCTTGGTGACACACGAGCACAGCCAGGGTTGCGGGAATCCCAGCAAGCATCGCCCCATGCCGGCCCCTGCCCGCCTCTGCAGGTGTGGCTCAGCCTCAACTGCAACAAGCTGAAGGGGCTGCCCAAGGAGGTTGGCAACCTGTCGGCCCTGTCCAGGCTGTCGCTGCACATCAACGAGGTGGGTGTCCTGGCTGTGCCCTCCAGCAGCCGCCACGCACCACTGTACCTGTGCAGGACCCAGTGTGCTGCGCAGTGTGCCGACTTGCACCAGGCCACCGGCCAGCAACGCCTTTGCTCCATCCCCCGCGCCCTGCAGCTGGAGTCGCTGCCGGCTGAGCTGTGGAAGTGCACCAACATGGAGGCGCTGTCCATCCACAAGAACCACCTGACCTTCATCCCACCGGGTAGGCTGCCGCCATCCCAGCCAGGGTGGGGGTGCTGGGAGCCCTGCTTGCCTGACGTGCTACATGCTGACGTCACCCAGCAGCCAGCGTCTCGCTGGAGCTGCAGCAAAGCAGGGCGCGGCTACCGACCAGCTGCCGAGCCATGCTGCTGATGGTGGTGGTGCTGCAGGTGTGGGGGCGCTCCAGCTGATGACGCGCCTGAGCCTGTATGAGAATGAGCTGGCAGAGGTGCCGGCGGAGCTGGGCCAGCTGGATAGCCTGCAGGAGCTGTGAGTGTGGCTCGCCTTGTCATGCAACTTGTGGCTGCTGTTGCTGGTTTGTCTCCCCTGTGCAATGCCGCTGTGCTGTGCCGGCAGCTCGTGTCACACCTGTCCGCGCCCATGGCAGGCGGCAGCTGCTGCACGCCCTGTCGACAAAAATCCGGCGGTCCAGCTCCCCGCCCCTGATGTAGCCCCCCCTGGTGGTGCTGCCCGCAGCTGGCTGTACGAGAACCAGCTCACCGCTGTGCCCCCCGAGCTGGGCGACCTGCGCAACCTCAAGCGCCTGTGGCTGGACAGGAACAAGATCAAGCACCTGCCCGCCGACCTGGCCAAGTGCGACAAGCTGCAGGTGAGCGCCACCTGTGCCGTGGGCGCCCTGCTGCTGGTGGTGCGCGCCAGCTGGGCAGCCGTGCCGCCTGTGCGGGCCAGTCCCTGGAGTGGACCAGGCGCCAGGCCTGCCCCGGTGTCGCTCGCTGCCCGGGCCTGCAGGAGCTGTACCTGGACTACAATGAGTTGGAGGATGTGCCCGACCAGCTGGCGGCGCTGACCAACCTGCGCAGGCTGTGGGTGGCGGGCTGCTTTGCTTGGCTGGGCAGGCAGTGCTCAACGCGTTGCGCTGCTGGTGCCAGTGCATGCGCAGCAGGACAGTCTGTTGGGTGCCGTGATGCATGCTGGGCGTCACTGGCTGGCTGACAATCTCCCCCTGCATCCTGCCTGCAGCTACCTGGGAGAGAACCCGGGCATCAAGGTGCCGGCAGCGGTGTCGGAGATGCCGTGCATGCAGGTGCGCGTGCGGCGGCCAGGCTGCAGTGGCAGCAGGCAAGCAGTGGTGGGCGCACCAGCAGCGCGTCTGCCTGGCCATGGTTGCGATCATACTGTATTGCGTTTCAACCCGCCCTGACTGCGCTGCTGTGCAGGATGGAAGGAGCTATGAGGCGGATGCGTTCAAGAATGACCCGCAGCGCATGAGGGAGGCTGGGGGCCGCTAATGAGCACCCCGCAACGACTTGTGCAACGACTGGCCAGCAGCAGCTGCCAGGGTAGCACCTCAAGATGAAAGCGCCCGCCACACACGTGCGTGGCTTTGGATGTTCTGCTGTGCAAGCAGGTTTGTGACCACACGCGCTCATGCCGTCGCCTGAGACTTTGAGCAGAAGCTTGTCACCACCCCTCCCAACGGTGCAGAGTTTGCGGCGTCGTTTTTTTGTTACTTGCGGGAAGACTGCTCACCAACTCAACCTGCTCATGCGCCCTTGGGGCACAACATCGCGTCATCCGTGTAATGAACACACCACCCTGCTGTCACAGATGGGCCATCTGTGGCTGATTGTGGGCACCATGCACAGCTCAGAAATCAGGCGCTGCTCAAAACGGCAGCTCTGGGCAGCCCGTGTTGCCAATCTTGCCGGTCTGGAAGGCTTTCTGCTTCAGGTCACGCGTGTAGGATGCTGGGAACACCTGCACTCCGCAGTCAGCAGGGCATGAGTACGAGTTCGTGCGCACATGCATTGCTGTCCCCAGCCAAGCACATGCGATGGACGCCCGACCTGGCAACCACCAGCTGTGACACCTCACCTTGCCCAGCCCATTGTGGAACTGGTGGTAGGCCTCCGCACGGTGGAAAGGCAGCTTGGCGCTGTCCACCACCCACACCACGTTGAGCAGGTCGCCCTCACCCTTCTCGCCTGCAGCACATGGCACATGTGGGGCCGGGTGGGGTGCGAGCACGCGCCTTGGTCATGCTCAGCAAATGTCGCATCCTGGCTGCGTCTGCCGCCACGGGCGGCGGCTGGGGCATGCCGGCTGCCACGCTGCCAGTCACCTGCATTGCCCAGCCCAGCACGCAGCTCCATGTTGTTCACATTGGCCTGCTGCAGCACCTGCAGCCACCAGCAGTCACACGGTCTGGCACCCAGTGATGCCCCAGAACCCGGGCCGCGCCAGCAGGGGCGTATGAAGTGCACATCATGGCGCCGCTTGCATGCTAATTCCAGACAGTGTGCTGCTGCCTGCCGCCAGCCCGCACCTTGAACAGGGGGGAGTCGGCGCCACCTGGCAGGCCCACAACATTCCTGTACCCCGGGCCCGCGTCCTGTGGGTCGGAGCGCTGCATGCGCCCGTCTGGCAGCCGCCGGAACTGCCTGCACGGGCACCAGCAGAGGCGTGCTGTGCTCACACCCTGCCAGCTGATGGGCCCTGCAGTGACGCAGCGTGGCGGCTGCCAGTCATGCGGATGGAATGACGTGTCGCCATCCCACACCCACTTGAAGTATGTGTCTGCAAACATCTTGAAGGCATTGTCATCATCTGCAGAGGGCAGCTGCAGCTGCACCACCTCGGCGTGCCCCAGGCGCTCGTAGATGGTGCGGGGGTCCGAGTAGTAGTAGCACACCTGCACACAGGAACATGCAGGCACACAGGGGTTTTGAAGATGGGGAGGGGGGAGCGGGGCAGGTGGTGGGCAGCGAGCGGGCGCGGGCGCACGCACGGCGGCCCACAGGCACAGCACCAGTAACAAGTTGCGGCATTGCGGGCAAGCGATGCTGTTGCGTTTGATGGTGCCGGTGCAGCGCGGGGCTGCCTTGCCAGACGCCACGGGATGGCGGGTGCACACCTTGCCGTCGGGTCCTGTGCGGGCGCCGCCAGCATACCCCACCACCGCGCTCAGGTCATCAACGCTGCGGCCCATGGCCATCTCCGTGTCCACGAAGTCCTTCTGGCGGCCCCAGAAGCAGCCGTTGCCAAAGTACACGGGCACGGGGCCGCCGCTGCTGCTGGCGGCGCTGCTGGCTTCGGTGGCAATGGCCTCCGGCTGCGCAAACTCTGCGGCTGCCGCGGGCGAGGGCTGGGATGCCAGCGCCGTCAGGGCCAGCAGCGTGGCCGCCAGCACCTGGCGAGGCTGGTCCTGGCCCTGGCTCACGGCTCCTGGCAGCCTGCGTGGTGTGGATGGGGCACTCCTGGTCCACGGGACGCTGGGGGCGGGTGGGCGCGCTTGCTGCATCGCGGGCGGCGGTGCCTGCTTGCCTCGCGCGCGCCCGAGCGCACACCAGCCCGCGTCCACCCAGGGGGGCAGCACGCACCTGCTGGCCGCCAAGCGGCTGCAGATCTTGCTGCTCGCAGCATGCCCCGCGCGGGGCGTGCGGCGCTGCTGGCTCCGGACGCTGGCCTGTGTGGCGGGGGTGATCAGGGCACACATGGCGACACGGATCGCAGGTGCAAGGGCAAACTCAATGTGCCAGGAGGTGTGGAACGGCGCTGGAAGGGGATGTCGATCTGGGGCGGGCACCAGGCAGCTGCCGCCCGAACCAGCCTTTCACAGCCGGCAATCAGAGCGCACACTCAGACGAACACACGTGGGGTCTGCCCAGCCCCCAGCGAACCCACGCGGTTGCCCTCAGTGCTCTGGGCCGATGAGGGCGTCGTGCAGCGGGCGCGTGCAGGCCAATTGCAGGTGGGCCGCCCATCCTGTGCGCCTGTGGCAGCGCGCACCGCTGCCTGTGGCTGCAGGCGTGCCGATCCGCGTGCGCGGGGCACGCATCGCAGGCTGGACCAGCAGCGACGCGCAGCGCTGCTGTCGACGCGCCGCGCTGCCACCGCGCGGCGGGCAAGCGTGCAGGTCCATGCGTATGGTGTTGTCATCACTGGCAGCAGCAAAGGTGGGCGGCCCTGGTGAGCCTGGCTGGCAGCTGCTGTTGTGCTCACATTCCCCGCGGCAGGCTGGAGCCTGGCAGCGGCCTCCCCCATGCCTGGCAATGGCAACGCACTGCAGGTGTGGGGAAGGCACTTGCAGAAGAGTTCCTGAAGGCAGGAGATGACGTGGTGCTGTGCGCCCGCAGCGGTGGGTGTTTGTTTCAGCAGGGGCAGGTGCCGTTGGGTCAACACACGTGTCGAGCCACTGCCACACCCTCTCGCTGCCCGCCGGTCAAACAACCCACCCTTGCAGGCGACCAGCTGACCACCACCTTGGCCGAGCTGCGGCAGCGCTATGGCGAGACCCGGGTGAATGTGAGTGCCAATGCGGCGCGGGTGTGAGTTGCAGCTGGTTGCGCCCAGCGCTAGGTGGGGCAGCTGCGACATGGCACGACCAGGCCTGCCGACCAGCACATCCCTTGGCCGCGATGCTGTTGTCACAGGGCGTGCCGTGCAACGTTGCGCAATCCGATGAGGTCCGAGCCCTGGCCGACTTTGCTGCCCAGAAGCTGAGCAGTGTAGATCTCTGGCAAGTGTCACTGCCTCATGC
>Ga0315905_10002160_pt1 | contig 20744 bp, 13 predicted proteins | sample LakEriMetagenome_5_FD_203522 | JGI IMG/M metagenome (GOLD analysis project Ga0315905, IMG submission 203522) | Freshwater fungal communities from buoy surface, Lake Erie, Ohio, United States - Buoy 4 MA121 | ecosystem: Environmental > Aquatic > Freshwater > Lake | place: USA: Lake Erie, Ohio...
CTCCGATGCGGTGACCGACGAGGCCAAGTCGACGTTCAAGGAGTACCTCGACCCGATTCTTCCGGAAGGTGCCACCGACATCACCTGGATCACGCCCTCCGCCCTCATCGACCTCAGCGCCATGCGCACCGAGCTCGAGTCCTCTGGTGGCGGCGACTCCAAGGCCATTCCCACGCGCTGGTGGGAGAACACGCTCCTGATCGCTGACGTGGTCTTCGAGCGTCAGGAGCGTCGCGACGACGGTTCCTGGGCCGCGGCCACCGTGATCGATCCGATCGGCACTCAGCTCGCGGCAGAACTTTCGTTCCGCAAGGACTTGGCCGCGAGCCCGGTTCCCCCGGAGCTCCGCGGCACGGTCGTTGAAACCCTGAAGCAGCAGGCCGATCAACTCGCGGTGCTGCGCCCCGAGTTCTATCCCACCAAGCGTGGCCTCTGGCTTGAGCCCAGCGATTCGGCGCCGGTGGCGCCGGTGGGCCTCTCGGACGAGGAGCTCCGCAAGCTTCGTGAACTCAACAAGGCGCAGGATGCCCTGAAGAAGCTCGAAGCGCAGCGTGCTCGCCTCGAAGCCGAACTCAAGGAACTCGGCGGCCGCCTCGACGCCCCTGCGGACGCGGACAAGAAGAAGGACAAGGACGACAAGTCGTCGGGTGCCGACGGTGACGGCGGCGGCGGTGGGGGCTTCGGCTTCGGTGGCGGCGGTGCCGGTGGTGGCGGCATGAAGGGCCGTCGCGATCCAAACGCCGGCAAGGATGCCGAGAAGGACAAGAAGCGCATCCAGAAGACCAAGCTGCTGGACCAAGTCGTCAAGGACATCGACGCCAAGAAGAAGCAATTGGTTGCGCTGGGCGGCACGGCGGCGCAGGTCGAGCAGGCGGCGAAGCAGGTCGACCTGGGCAAGGACACTTCGGTCCGTGTCTGGACCCACGACGTCAAGGTGAAGGCAGGGGAGACCTACCGCTACCGTTGCTCGGTCAAGTTGCTGAACCCGTTCTTGGGCAAGGAGTCCGTGCTCACGGCCGCCCAGCAGCCCTTGGCCAAGCCATCGTCCATTGCATCGGCCACGAGCGCATGGAGCGATCCCTACACCATTCCTTCAGAGCTCGCGATCTTCGTGACGCAGGCCAGCTTGCGCGGACGGGGCGAGGCGACCGTCGAGGTCTATCGCCTGCACGACGGGCAGCGCCAGGTCGAGAGCTTCAACGTCAGCCCGGGAGATCGCATCGGCGAGGCCGCATCGAGCAAGAGCGACAGCGCTGGCGTGGACTTCACCACCGACTGGTTCATCGTCGACATCTTCGTCGATCCGAAGGTTGCCGCCGACGCGGACCCGAGCGAACAGGCCGTCGTGGTGATTCAGGATCTCAATGGAAAGTTGATTGAGTATCGTGTGCCCCGTCAGGACAAGGAGAGCGGTGCTCGTGCGAGCCTGAGCAACGAAGCGAAGGCCGCCAAGGCTGAAGCGGCCGTGAAGCCCGCTGCTGACGCGCCGCCAGCCGGCGGAGCGCCGGCAGGTCCCGCGGGCGGCCCCGCTGGTGGCCCAGGAGCCTGACCAGTTGTCCACAGCAGAGTGAGCGCCCGGCCCAGTGCCGGGCGTTTTTATTGGTGGATGTGTGGACAAGTGGTGCAATCGCGCCGCAGCATCACAACCTCTTGACAGGCAGCGTGAACTCACTATCATTGTCCCTCCACCCACCGTTTCGGCGGTGTGTGGCAGCCCTGCAAATCAAGGCTGATTTCATTGACAATCAGGAAACGTAGGTGTCGTGTGCTGACCAAGCGCGCGCGCGGTTCATGCGAGCCGTGCAAAGCGGTGGGGCAGCAACACCGAGTGAATTAGAAACACGAGCAGCTTGAGGGCTGCTTCGGCGCCTAGCCGAAGCGGATGGTCGCATATGCCGGCCGTCCTGGTGCGTCAACGACGGTGTGTGGTTGACGTGGCCAAGCTAGAAAGGGCACATGGTGGATGCCTTGGTGTCAAGAGGCGATGAAGGACGTTGGAACCTGCGATAAGCCCAAGGGAGTTGGTAACCGAACTGTGATCTTGGGATCTCCGAATGGGGCAACCCGGCCCGCAAGGGTCACTCATGCCTGAATGCATAGGGCATGTAGAGCGAACGCAGCGAACTGAAACATCTAAGTAGCTGCAGGAAAGGAAAGCAACAGCGACTCCGCAAGTAGCGCCGAGCGAACGCGGATCTAAGCAGAAGCGTTGTGAACCACTTGAATGGTGGACCACAGAAGGTGATAGTCCTGTATCAACGTGACTGTGAATGGCCTAGAGTAGGGTCAGGCTCGAGAAACCTGGCCTGAACATGGGGGGACCACCCTCCAAGCCTGAGTACTCCTTGACAACCGATAGTGAACCAGTAAGGCGACTGAACGGTGAAAAGCACTCCTATAAGGAGAGTGAAAAGTACCTGAAACCATGTGCTTACACAGCGGTCACGGCCCGTAAGGGTTGTGGCGTGCCTTTTGCATAATGAGCTGGCGAGTTACTCTTTGCGGCAAGGCTAAGCCGTTACGCGGCGCAGCCGAAGGGAAACCGAGTCTGACAAGGGCGATAAGTCGCAGGGGGTAGGCGCGAAACCGGTTGATCTACCCATGGGCAGGTTGAAGGGCGGGTAAAACCGCCTGGAGGACCGAAGCCGTGAACGTTGAAAAGTTCTGGCATGACCTGTGGGGAGGGCTTACAGTGCAATCATAACCGGAGATATCTCGTTCTCCTCGAAATAGTTTTGGGACTAGCCTCAGCTAAGCAGGACACGGGGGTAGAGCTACTGAATGGATTCGAGGGCCTTCCCGGCTACTCAGTCCAATCAAACTCCGAATACCGTGTCCGTAGCGCTGGGAGTAAGTCTACGGGCGATAATGTCCGTGGTCAAAAGGGAAACAACCCAGACCATCTGATAAGGCCCCTAAACGACACTCAGTTACTAAGGTAGTCAGATTGCTGTGACAGCCAGGATGTTGGCTTAGAAGCAGCCACCATTTAAAAAGTGCGTAACAGCTTACTGGTCGAGGAATCTGGCGCCGATAATTATCGGGAATAAGTGTCGTGCCGAATCAGTGGACTCGTAAGAGTGGTAGAGGAGCGTCGCTATCAGCGTTGAAGCTTTCCCGGCAAGGGTTGGTGGAGCGATAGCAAGTGAATATGCCAGCTTGAGTAACGATTAATGGAGTGAGAATCTCCATCGCCGAATACCCAAGGGTTCCCGGGCAAGGTCAATCCGCCCGGGGTTAGGCGGATCCTAAGGCAAGGCCGAAAGGCGTAGTCGATGGACAGCCGGTCAATATTCCGGCCCCCTTGCATGAGGTTCGATGCGTGCGTGACGGATCCCAAAGTTCAACCAGACTGTGAAGTGTCCAGGTTGGGTGGCGGGGTTCCAAGAAAAACCGCAACGCTACGAATGCAAGGTCCGTACCAAAACTGACACAGGTGGGTGTGGTGAATAACCTCAGGCGCTCGAGAAAACGGTCGTGAAGGAACTAGGCAAATTGACCCCGTACGTTCGCAATAAGGGGGCCCTACTCGCAAGAGAGGGCGCAGAGAAAAGGCTCTGGGAACTGTTTATCAAAAACACAGCACAGTGCTAACTCGTAAGAGGACGTATACTGTGTGACGCCTGCCCGGTGCTGGAACGTCAAGGAAGCTGGTTAGCGCAAGCGAAGCTAGCGACTGAAGCGCCAGTAAACGGCGGCCGTAACTCTGACGGTCCTAAGGTAGCGAAATTCCTTGTCGGGTAAGTTCCGACGCGCATCAATGGCGTAATCACTGGAGCACTGTCTCCACGACCGACTCGGTGAAATAGTAGTGGCGGTGAAGATGCCGCCTACCCGTGGCAAGACGGAAAGACCCCGTGGACCTTTACTGTACGCTTGCAGTGGTCATGGATTTGAACTGCGTAGGATAGGTGGGAGACTTTGAAGTCCCGATCTCGGTTGGGACTGAGTCATTGGTGAAATACCACCCTGTTTGGATTCGTGGCCTAACCTGGATACCCGTGAAGCCGGGCCAGGGACACTGCATGCCGGGCAGTTTGACTGGGGCGGTCTCCTCCCAAACATTAACGGAGGAGTGCAAAGGTTGGCTCAGCGCGGTTGGAAACCGCGCACAGAGTGCAAGAGCACAAGCCAGCTTTAGTGCGAGTCATACAGGACCAGCACTCACGAAAGTGGGCTCTAGTGATCCGGCGATCCCGTGTGGAAGGGTCGTCGCTCAACGGATAAAAGGTACCCCGGGGATAACAGGCTGATCGCTCCCGAGCGTCCATAGCGGCGGAGCGGTTTGGCACCTCGATGTCGGCTCTTCGCATCCTGGGGCTGAAGGCGGTCCCAAGGGTTGGGCTGTTCGCCCATTAAAGCGGAACGCGAGCTGGGTTCAGACCGGCGTGAGCCAGGTCGGTCCCTATCTGTCATGGGCGCAGGAATACTGACGGGATACATCTTTAGTACGAGAGGATTGGGATGGACGTACCCCTGGTGTGCCAGTTGGACCGCTCGGTCCACAGCTGGGTAGCTAAGTACGGCAGGGATAATCGCTGAAAGCATCTAAGCGAGAAGCCCACCCGGAGATAAGTATTCCATGTCGCAAGACGAGAGACCCCCGGTAGACCACCGGGTTGATAGGCCGCACGTGCAAGCGCAGTAATGCGTTCAGCGAAGCGGTACTAACGGTCGATTGCTTGGCCTTGTCTACCAGCCACCGTCGTCAGACGGTCTGGTGTCCAGGCTCCAAGCCTTCAAGCATCTCGTGTTTGGAGCTCGAGTGTTTCGGCCAGCTGGCCGAGCACGACACCCGTTTCCTAAGTCATCTCTTCAGGCTCGCCGACAGGCGTGTCTGGGGTTTGTCGGTGACGATAGCCAAGGGGTCACACCTGTTCCCATCCCGAACACAGCAGTTAAGACCTTGGCGCCGATGATACTGCTCAGCGGGAAAGTAGGTCATCGCCGACTTCATGAGCCCTCTTGGTGAAAGCCAAGGGGGCTCTTTTCGTTTTGGCTGGCGGGCCTTCGCTCGGCCATGCCGATAGCATTCGCACTCGGCGGCGCACCCGCACTGGCTAACGTTCGCTCGTTTGGTCTGCGCCACCCAGGAGGGTCACGATGGGCATGTTCAAGGTCTATGTCGGGAATCTGGATCGCAAGGCGACTGCCGACGATGTCCGCACGCTCTTTGTGGCCTTTCCCGACGTCGAGGACATCGCCTTGGCGACCGACAAGGAAGGCAACAGCCGTTGCTTCGCCATTGTCATGTTCCGTGACAAGCAGCGCGGTCAATTGGCCATTGAAGTTCTGAAGGGCAAGAAGATGCACGGCCGGGAGCTTGTGGTCAACGAGGTTCAGAAGAAGCCCAAGGGTGGTGCTGCTGAGGCGCCGCCGGCCCGTGGCCCCTTCGGTCCGCGGGGGCCCGGCGGCATGGGGCGTGGTCCTGGCGGACCGCGCGGCCTCGGCGGTTCGACTCGTGGGCCTGCCGGTCCTCGAGGGCTGGGTGGCGCTTCGCGTGGCCCGGGTGGTCCTCGTGGCCTTGGTGGCAGTTCGTCAGGCGGTCGGGATGGCGGCGCCGGCGGTTTCAGTCGAAACCCTCGTCGCAGTCCGGGGGCTTCGGGTGGGCGGCCGAGCGGCGATCGCCCCAGCGGTGACCGTCCTGGTTTCGGCGGGTCGCGTCCCGGATTTGGCTCATCACGACCTGGTGGTCCTTCCCCGGGGTCGCCGCGCTCTTCAGGCAGCGGTGAGCGTGGCCCTCTCGGGCCGCGGTTCGGACAGCAGGATCGCCCGTCGAGCGGACCTCGGCCGGGTGGTGCGGGGCCCGGCGCCGGCGGACTTGGCGGTGCTGGTCCCTCGAGGCCAGCGCCTGATCGGCCTGACGAGCCCAATCGGCCCGAAAGCGGCCCCGACGGTGGGGCGGCTTGAAGCACGGCGCGGGGGTCGCACATCATGCCATCGCTTGAATTCAGGTCGCTGACCGGCCAGCAGAAGGTCGAGGTTCCGGAAGCGGGTGTCACGATCGGGCGCCATCCCGACAACGTGATCTCGCTTCCGCACGACGAGGCGATGAGTCGCAAGCATTGCGTCGTCGAACCGGGGCCCACGATCGGGACATGGCTCGTGCGCGATCTGCAGTCGCGCAACGGCGTGCGTGTGAACGGTGCACGCATCGTCGACCAGACGCTGGTGCACGACGATGTGCTTCGCGTGGGCTCGACCGACTTCCGCTTCGTCGACATCGACGCCGTGGCGCCGCTCGAGCCGATCGCCGCGGACGACCCGGTGATGGTGGCGCGCAAGCCGGACTTCGATGCTCGGGCGCTCGCTTCGCAAGGCACGATCGACTTCGATCCAGGGTCCATCACCAGCGACACTACGTATGCCCAGCAGCTCGGCCGCATCATCGATGGTGCGCCGAACAAGCCCTTCACCGAACGCGAGATCGCGCTCATGGACTGCAAGGGCACCACGATCCATGGCGCCTCGGCGGCGGGCGTTCGCCGGGCGAAGGACGAGGATTCCGAGAGCATCCGCCTGTTCAAGCTGCTGCTGCTCGCGTGCTTCCGTGCACGCGCGACCGACCTGCACATGGAGCCCAAGCAGGATCGTTCGGCGATCCGCCTGCGCGTGGACGGTGTCATGGTCCCCGCCTGTGACCTGCACCCGTCCTTGGCCAAGCGCGTGCTGGGTGTGGTCAAGATCCTCTGCGAGATCGACATCACGCAACGGGGCATCGTGCAGGAAGGCCATTTCGGCGTGATGGTGCAGGGGCGCCGGGTCGACTATCGCGTGAGCCTCACCCCGAGCATGCACGGGCAGAAGCTCGTGATCCGCGTGCTGGACCAATCCAACGCCCCGGCGCGGCTGAGCGACCTTGGCATGCTGCCATGGATGTACGGCAAGGTTCGTGACGTGGCGCGCCGCGACAGCGGCATGGTGCTGACCTGCGGGCCGACCGGCAGCGGCAAGACCACCACGACCTACAGCTGCCTGCGCGAGATCGACTTCGAGACGCGCAACGTGCTCACGATCGAGGATCCCGTCGAGTACTACCTCGACGGCTGCACGCAGATCCCCATCGACCACAAGCAGGGCAACTCCTTTGGGCAGATCCTGCGGAGCGTGCTGCGACAGGATCCCGACGTGATCTTCGTGGGCGAGATTCGCGACATCGAGACTGCCACCGTGGGCATGCAGGCAGCGATGACGGGCCACTTGGTCTACAGCACGGTCCACTCGAAGGACACGATCGGCGCGGTGTTCCGCCTGCTCGATCTCGGTGTGGAGTCCTACCTGGTGGCGAACGCCATGTCGCTCATCATCGCGCAGCGGCTGGTGCGCGTGCTCTGCCACGACTGCCGCCGACCGATCGCGCCGACGCCGGCGCAGACCCTGAAGATGGGCGCACACGTGAAAGGCATGTCCAAGGTCTTCACGCCGGTCGGTTGTCCCGCCTGCCTTCGCACGGGCTATCACGGCCGTCGTGCGCTCTTCGAGGTGCTTGAATTCAACGACGCGTTGCGTGACGTGGTGCTGAAGCGACCGACCATCACCGACATGAAGGCAGTTCTCTCGAGCGGGCTGTTCACCAGCCTGCAGCAGTTCGGTTGGCAGCTCGTGGCCGCCGGCGAGACCAACGTCGAGGAGATCGAGCGTGTGGCGGGCACGGGATGAGCGAGGCGTGCCCCTTCGCGACCCTCGGCCTTGCGCCGTCCTGGCCAGTTGACGCTGCCACCGTGCATCGGGCACGGCTTGGCGCGGCGGCGCGGTTCCATCCGGATCGTGCGCGCGATGCGGTCGAGCGTGCGGACTTCGAGGTCCTCATGGGATCCGCGAACCGGGCTGCGGAGCAGTTGTTGGATCCGGTGCTGGCCGCGGGCGCCGTGCTTCGAGCCGCCGGTCTCGACGCCACCGAGTTGCCGCTGCCGCCGATGGAACTGGCGGAACTGCTTGAGCGCCGGGAGTGGTTCGAGGAGCGGATCGCCGGCGATCCGGCCGCACAGGCCGAAGCGCGTGCTTGGGCTGCAAGCGAGCGTGAATCGTTGGTGGCGAGGTTCGGCACTGCGCTGGCCGAGGGGCGAGCATCGGGTGCATGGTCGGAGCCGCGACGCACGATTGCGCGGCTCCGTGCGCTGGTCCGGATGACGGATGCCGGCAGCGCGCGAAGAGGTTGATCCATGGCCATCGATCCTGCCTACGTCTCGCTGGTCGCAGCGCTGCCGCCCCTGATCCTGGCCAGCGCGCTGTGCAGCGCGAGCGAGACGGTGCTGTTCGGGCTCTCGCAGGCCGAACGGATGCAACTGAAGGGATCGCACCCGCGCATCGCTGGCATCGTCGAGTCGATGCTTGGTGAGCCCGCAGGCCTGCTGGCGACGATCCTGCTCTCGAACATCACGATCAACGGCGCATATTTCGCCGCGGCAAGCGTCATCGCGCTGCATGAGACCGATCCCGCATGGCAGGTCGGCATCAGCGTTGGGCTGCTTGTCGCGATCGTGCTCGGGGGCGAGGTGATCCCCAAGATGGCGGCCAACGCCTTCCGCGGCAGGTTGGTCCTGCTGTTGGCCCCGGTGCTCTATGCACTGCACGTCTTCTTGAAGCCCGCACGCTGGGCCATCACCCGGCTCGTGGCAGAACCGGTGGCGCGGCTCACGCGCGCGGATCGTGTGCAGCAGGTGACCGAAAGTGACCTCGACGCGTTGGTGGACCTGTCGGCCCGGCAGGGCGAGATCGGCACGGTGGAGCGCGAGTTCATCCAGCGGCTGATTCGCTATCGCCGCGTGCGGGTTCGTGACGTGATGACGCCACGTGTCGAGCTGGCCATGGTGCCCCGGACAGCCGCTCGTGCCGCGGTCGTGGAGGCATGCCGCCGGCACCGCGTGAAGCGCCTGGTGGTGCATGGCGCTCGCACCGATGACGTGTTGGGGCTGCTCGATGTGCGGGGATTCCTGCTTGATGTGCGGGGCGATCAGGCGCCGATGGAGCCGCACTTGCAGCGACCACGGTTCGTGCCCGAGGTCGCCACGCTCGAGCAGCTCGGGACCTTCTTCCGCGCCGAGTCCGTCGACCTTGCGGTCGTCGTGGATGAGTATGGCGGTCTGGCCGGCGTGGTGGCGGTGGAGGATGCGGTCGAGGAGATCGTGGGCGACATCGCCGCCCCGGGCGAGCGATCGGTCGAGGCCCCGCGCGAGGTCGAGCCGGGTGTGTGGAGTGCACGCGGTGACGTGACCGTGGTCGCTGTCTCGCAGGCCTTGGGCGTGGATGTTCCGGACGTGCACGCGTCGACGATCGGCGGGCTGGCCGTTGAGCTCGCCGGCGGCGTTCCCGAGGTTGGCCGGCGGCTCCAGTGCGATGGCCTGGAGATCGAGGTGCTCGCCACCGATCATGGTTCGGTGCGGTCCGTGCTGGTGCGCAAGCAGAGGGCTCGCCATGTCGCCTGAGCTGATGGCCGGCATCGCCTTGCTGCTGGTGGGGCTTGGAGCCTCGGCGCTGTGCAGCGGCATCGAGACGGGCCTCTACACGATCAATCGCGTGAGGCTGGCCGTACGCGTGGGACGCGGCGATCGTGCGGCACTGCGGATCCGTGACGAACTGCTGCGGCCCAACCGGATGCTTGCAACCGTGCTGGTGGGCAACAACTTTGCGCACTACATCCAGAGCGCAGGAGCGACCGTCTTCCTGGAGACGCTGCAGTGGTCACCGGCGCAGATGGCGATCGCAAACGCCGTGGTGCTGACGCCGATCGTCTTCCTGATCGGGGAGTTGCTTCCGAAGGACCTGTATCGAGCCCATACCGATCGACTGACGTACGCGACGGTCTGGTGGGTGCGGTTCGTGCGCTTCGTCTTCACGGTCGTGCCGCTGGTGCCGCTGGTCCGCGGGACCGGTGAGCTGGTGCTTTGGATGCTTGGCGTTCGGCCGCAGGATGCAGCGACGCAACGGGATCGCGTGGGCACCCTGATCCGCGAGGGGGCCGGCAGTGGAGTGCTGGGCGAGGAGCAGCTCGCGGTCGTGGATCGTGCACTCGGCATGCGAGGGCGCCCCATCATCGACCATGCCGTGCCGTGGCGGAAGGTCGTGGCGATCCGCATGGATGCCGACCGGGGAATGCGTGAGCGCGCGCTCCGTGAGCACGCGTTCAGCCGGTTCCCCGTGACGAGTGCCGATGGACAAGTGCTGGGCGTGCTCCATGCGCTCGATGTGCTGATCGATCCTGCGCGACCCACGTCGGGCCTGATGCGTCCCGCGCTGGTGCTCGCGCCCGATGCCGCCGTCGGCGACGCAATCGCTGCGATGCGAAAGGCTCGGTCCACGCTGGCAGTTATCCGGGGCAACGATGGCCGACCGCAGGGGATCGTGGCCTTGCGCGACCTCGTTCAGCCGATCGCCGGTCGGCTCTCGGGGTGGTAGCCACGCAGGATCCGTGCTATGCTTCCCGCCCCCGCGCCGGTAGCTCAGTTGGCTAGAGCACACCCCTGATAAGGGTGAGGTCGAAGGTTCGATTCCTTTCCGGCGCATTCTGAGTCGCGGCCCTGCGGCCGCGAGGTGAGTCGCGGCCCTGCAGCGGCGAGGTGAGTCGCGGCCCTGCAGCGGCGAGGTGAGTCGCGGCCCTGCGGCCGCGAGGTGAGTCGCGGCCCTGCGGCGGCGAGCCGAGGCACGGCCCTCCAGCCGCGCGCAAGGCATCGTGGGTCGAACCGGATCGCTGCGCAGAGGCGTGGCTATGATCCGCCCCCTCAACTGGAGACCACACAACATGCGTCGAGCGAAGATCTCTGTCATCGGTGCTGGCAACGTCGGAGCATCCTGCGCCGTCTGGGCCGCGAGCAAGGAACTGGGCAACGTCGTCCTCCTCGACATCAATGAAGGTGTCGCCAAGGGCAAGGCCCTGGACCTGTACGAGTGCGCGCCGATCGAGCGTTTCGACTGCACGATCACCGGCACCAAGGACTACGCCGACATCGCCGACAGCGATGTGGTCGTGGTGACCGCCGGCATCCCGCGCAAGCCCGGCATGAGCCGCGACGACCTGATCGCGACCAATGTCAAGATCGTCAAGGAAGTCGCCCAGAACGTGGCGAAGTACGCGCCGAACTCGGTCATGATCATCGTGAGCAACCCGCTTGACGCCATGGTCTACACCGCCTGGAAGGCCAGCGGCTTCCCGACGAACCGCATCCTCGGCCAGGCCGGTGCGCTGGACGTGGCGCGCTTCCGCGCGTTCCTCGCCATGGAACTCGGCTGCAGCGTGGAGGACATCCAGGCGCTGCTGCTCGGTGGCCACGGCGACGACATGGTGCCGCTGCCGCGCTTCACCAGCGTGCACGGCATCCCGATCGAGATGCTGCTCTCGAAGGAGAAGATCGACGCCTGCGTGCAGCGCGCGAAGGTCGGCGGCGGAGAGATCGTGCAGCTCATGGGAACGAGCGCCTACTACGCGCCGGCGTCTGGCACCATCCAGATGGTCGAGGCCATCGTGAAGGACAAGAAGCGCATCATCCCCTGCGCGGCCTACTGCGAGGACGAATTCGGCGTGGCGCCTGGCCAGAAGGGCAAGGGCTTCTTCGTCGGCGTTCCGTGCGTGCTCGGCAAGGGCGGCATGGAGCGCGTCGTGCCGCTGCAGTTGAATGCAGATGAAACCAAGCTCTTCAACGAAAGCGCGCAGCACGTGAAGGACCTGGTTGGGGTCGTCCGCAACCTGGCTCCTGAGCTCGGCTGAGCCGAGCCATACGGCTCCGCCGCTGCCGCAGGGCATCGGATCGCCATCAAGCCATCGTCGACCGCCCCGCACGCCGTGTGGGGCGGTTGTCGTTCGAAGCGGCCGAACGGGGGGGAGCCAAGCCGACGGCGGAAAGTGAGGGAGTCCCCGGCGTTTGTCCGATACTCGCTGCATGGCTTCAACGCAGCCGCTTTTCGAGATCGACCCAGGCTGGCCGTACTTGCTGGCCGGGCTGGGGCTCGTCTTCGGGGCTGTGGTGCTCCCGGAGCAGGCCAAGCTCCACCAGGGCGAGCAGCAGCTGGCCCAGATGCAGCACTTGGTCGCCCGGTCCGAGGCAGTGGCGGGGGCGTACGAGGACTTCGCTGAGCGCGTCAAGGAGGGTGACCCGACCCTGATGCGCCGACTGGCCGTGAGCCAGTTGAATCTGCTCCCCGAGGGCGAGGTGCCGATCGTTCGTGCCGAGAGCGCGACCGTGCCCATCACCGAGTGGATCGAGAGCTCGGTGCCGGCCAGCGACTTCGTGGCCGAGCCGTTCCGCGACAGCCTGCTGGCGCGCTGGGCGCTCGGGCGTACGCGCCTCTGGGTCATGGGTGGTGGCGTGATGTGCATCTTCGTCGGGCTCGTGATGACGGCGCCTCGGCGTCGGGGCGAGCTCGGGGAATGCACCGAAGTTCCTGCGGTTTCGGCGGAGCCCGCTGACGGCGCCACTACCGTGGCGGCGTGCCCAGCGACCTCCGCGACCTGACCACTGGCTGCCTTGCGCACGTGCTGCCTCCCGATTGGGTGGGCGGTGCTGATCGCGAGCTCGACCGCCTTCACCAAGTGGGTGGGACCGTGCTGCTTCCAACTGACCCTGAGTGGCCTCCGGCGCTCCGGCAGGTCGATGATCCGCCTCGGGCGCTTTGGATCCGTGGCTCAGCAGCAGTGGTGGGCGCACCGTGCGTGGCGATCGTCGGCAGTCGGCGGGCCAGCGCGTATGGACTGGACGTGGCTGCGCGCTTCGGGGCCGATCTCGCGCAATCGGGGCTCACGGTCGTGAGCGGGGCCGCACGGGGGATTGATGCCGCAGCTCATCGGGGTGCGCTTCGGGTCGGGGGCGCAACGGTCGCAGTGGTCGGTTCGGGTCTCGGCGTGCCGTACCCACCCGAACACACGGGGCTACTTGATGCCATCGTCGAGGCCGGCGGGTGCGTGATGACAGAGTTGCCGTGCGATGCCGAACCGTTCGCTCATCACTTCCCCCGGCGCAACCGGATCCTGGCGGGATTGTGCGTGGGCGTGGTGGTCGTCGAGGCTGGTCTGAGCAGCGGGGCCATGATCACGGCCCGGCTCGCGGCCGATGGGCGCCAGCGTGAGGTGCTGGCGGTTCCTGGCCGGGTCGATTCTCCGGGGGCCGCGGGCTGTCACCGCATGATCCGCGAGGGTTGGGCCACGCTCGTGACCAGTTCGAGCGAGGTCGTGCAGGCGCTCGGTGGTGCCCCCGGGCTGTTGGCGGCCTGTCGGCGGGGGCCTCCGCCCACCAGCCTTCGCCCAGAGTTGACCGAAGCCGTGGCGCGGATCCAAGCGGCGGAGTCCGGCGCTGGGGCCAGGCTGGATCCAGACCAGCTCTGCTCGGTGACGGGGCTCAAGGCCGGTCTGGTCCTGGCGGCGCTGAGCTTCCGCGAGACGTGGTCGGCTGGCGACCGGCAGGGGTAGACTCGTCCGCTTCCCGGACCATCCATTGGCCGGGGCCGGATCACCCCAACCATGACGGCCACGCTCAAGCCTTCGGCACTCACGACCGACACGATCCTGATCCTGGACTTCGGCAGCCAGTTCGCGCAGTTGATCGCGCGTCGGGTGCGCGAGGCAGGTGCGTACAGCGTGCTCGTCCGTCCTGATGCCTCGCTCAAGGAGCTGCGCTCCCACTCGCCGAAGGGAATCATCCTCTCAGGCGGTCCCGCGAGCGTGAATGAGGAGGGGGCGCCACGCTGCGATCCAGGGCTGTTCGATCTGGGGGTCCCGGTGCTGGGCATCTGCTACGGCATGCAACTGGGCTGCCAGATGCTGGGCGGCACCGTGGTTTCGGCGAGCCATCGCGAATTCGGCCGAGCCGAGATCGATGTTGGCGACGGCGCCGACTTGATGAAGGGCATGCCCTCGCGCACCACGGTCTGGATGAGCCACGGCGACCAGGTGACCGGGCTCGGGTCATCGTTTGAGGTGCTGGCAAGCACCTCGACGTGCCCCAACGCCGCCGTGCGCCATGCCGGCAAGCGCTTCTGGGGCGTGCAGTTCCATCCCGAGGTCACGCACACGCCGCAGGGGCGCGATCTCCTGCGCAACTTCCTGTACGGCGAGTGCGGTTGCACTGGCTCGTGGACCATGGCTGACTTCATGGACGCCGAGTGCGAGCGCATCCGCTCGGTGGTGGGTTCGTCGCGCGTGATCTGCGGGCTCTCCGGCGGCGTTGACAGCAGCGTTGTCGCGGCGCTGCTCGCGAAGGCGATCGGCACTCAGGTCACCTGCATCTTCGTCGACAACGGACTGCTCCGGCGTGGTGAGCGCGAACTGGTCGACCAGACCTTCCGCAGCCACTTCGACGTCGACCTGCGCGTGGTCGATGCAAGCCGCGAATTCCTCGGTGATCTTGCGGGCATCGATGAGCCTCAGGAGAAGCGCCGACGCATCGGCCATCGATTCATCGATGTGTTCAAGCAGGCTGCCGCTGGCGTCGACGGCGACGTGCGGTTCCTCGCGCAGGGCACGCTCTACCCCGACGTGATCGAGTCGGGGCACGGGCATGCTGGCACCGCAGCCAACATCAAGCTGCACCACAACGTCGGCGGACTTCCGGAGCAGCTGGGCTTCGAGCTCGTCGAGCCGCTGCGCATGCTGTTCAAGGACGAGGTGCGGCGGCTTGGCGAGGTGCTCGGCCTGCCGCGCGACATGGTCTGGCGGCACCCGTTCCCGGGGCCGGGCCTGGCGGTCCGTGTGCTCGGGGAAGTCACGCCGGCCAAGCTCGACGTGCTGCGAGCGTGCGATGCGATCCTGCTGGAGGAGATCCGCGCTGCTGACCTGTATGACCGGACGAGCCAGGTCTTCGCCGTGCTGCTGCCGGTGCGCAGCGTGGGCGTGATGGGCGATGGCCGCACGTATGACAACGTGGTGGCGCTGCGTGCGGTCACGACCGAGGACTTCATGACCGCCGACTGGGCGCACCTGCCGTACGACGTGCTCGGGCGCATCAGCAATCGCATCATCAACGAGGTGCGCGGCGTGAATCGCGTGGTGTACGACATCAGCAGCAAGCCGCCGGCCACGATCGAGTGGGAGTGAGCGAGCAGAGAAGGAGCCGACCATGGACCGTGCACACATCGATGGTTCCGGGACACCGCATCGGTCCGGACGCCGGGCCGTGCTCGGCGCGGGCATGATGATGGCGGCCCTCGGCAGCGCGGCGCTGGGTGCGATGCAGGATCCTGCGCCTGTGTCCAAGCCCGTTGCGGGCGCTGCGAAGCCGCTGCGGATCTCGCTCGCCCAGTGGAGCCTGCACAAGTCGCTGTTCGCGGGCGCCGTGAAGCCGCTTGATTTTCCTGCCGTCGCCGCACGTGACTACGGGATCCGTGGCGTCGAGTACGTCAACAGCTTCTACAAGGACCTGGTCGGCAAGGATGGATTCGCCGAGGACCTTCGCCGCCGCTGCAGCGACGCCGGCGTGACGAGCGTGCTCATCATGTGCGATGGCGAGGGTGCGCTGGGCGATCCTGACGAAGCCAAGCGCGCCAAGGCCGTCGACAACCATCGCAAGTGGCTCGATCTTGCCAGGCACCTTGGCTGCCACTCGATCCGCGTGAACGCGCAGAGCGATGGCGACCGGGCGGAGCAGGCTCGCTTGAGCGCCGACGGCCTGCGTCGGCTTGCCGAGGCTGCCAAGCCGTTGGGCCTGAACGTGATCGTCGAGAACCACGGTGGCCTGTCGAGCCACGGCGATTGGCTCGCGGGCGTGATGAAGTCGGTTGGCATGGAAAACTGCGGGACCCTGCCGGACTTCGGCAACTTCTATGAGTACGACCGGTACAAAGGCGTCGAGGACCTGATGCCCTTCGCCAAGGCCGTGAGCGCCAAGAGCTACGACTTCGATGCGCAGGGCAACGAGACGAAGATCGACTATCCGCGCATGCTCGGCCTGGTCCGCGCAGCCGGATACTCAGGCTGGGTCGGCATCGAGTACGAGGGTGGCAGGCTGTCGGAACCCGATGGCATCAAGGCCACCAGGGAACTTCTGGCGCGATTGGGCTGCGAGGCCTGACAGCGGGACTCCTACAATCGGGGGACACCATGACGAGCACCATGACAGAACCTAAGCCACACACGCGCGGCACCACCATGACCGGTGCGATCCTCGTCACTGGAGCCGGTGGCGAGATGGGCCACGCCCTGCTGAAGCACCTTCACGGGCAGTGGGGTGGGCAGCGCGAGATCGTGTCGATCGACCTTCGCGAACTGCACGGCGAGGCCGCAGCGGCATCGACCCACTCCTACTGCGGGAGCGTGGCCGACGCCGAGTTCGTGCAGGCGCTCGCGTCCAAGCATGACATCGGCGAGGTCTGGCACCTTGCCGCGTTGCTGTCGTCCAGCGGCGAGAGGAACCCCGAGCTGGCCCTTTCGGTCAATGTCATGGGCAGCTGCACGTTGCTCAAGCTGGCCGCTGAATCGGCGCGCCGTCGCGGGCACGACGTGCCCTTCATGTTCCCCAGCACGATCGCCGCCTATGGCGTCGAGTCGCTCGCGGCAAAGGTCGCCGCGGGCGTGGTGAGCGAGGACGAGTGCGGCGACCCGATCACGATGTACGGATTGAACAAGCGCGCCGTCGAGGAGATGGGCCGCTACTACATGCGCCACTACCGGCTGCTCGATGCGGACCGCGGCACGGCGCGGGTCGACTTCCGCTCCATCCGCTTCCCGGGAATCATCTCGGCCGACACGGTGCCCATGGGCGGCACCAGTGACTACGGCCCCGAGATGCTCCATGCCGCCGCACAGGGCAAGTCCTACTCGTGCTTCGTTCGCCCTGACGCCCAGATCTCCTTCATGACGATGCCCGATGCCGTGCGTGCCCTCGTGCACCTGGCCCAGGCGCCGCGCTCGCGGCTCTCCCGGCAGGTCTACAACGTCACCGCGTTCGCGCCCACGGCTGCGCAGATCGAGGCGAAGGTGCGCGAGTTCTTCCCGCGCGCCGAGATCACCTACGCACCCGTCGAGGCGCGCCAGCGCATCGTCGACAGCTGGCCGATGGACCTGGACGACTCCGCCGCCCGTCGTGACTGGGGTTGGTCGCCGGTGCATGGCTTCGGTGAGGCCTTCCGCGACTACCTCGTGCCGGCCGTGCGCGCGCGGTACGGCTGAGCCCTCGTCGCGCCGCGTGACCGGCAGTGCTCCTGCGGCCGCGCGGGCCGTGGTGCACGCCGCCGCTAGACTACGGCCATGACGACCTTGGCCGTGAACGCCTTTGAATCCCGCACCGAAGCGATCCTGAAGGGCCTGCGCGAGAGCGGCCAGCTCAAGGTCCTGCAGACGATCGAGGGGCCGATGGACGCCACCGTGCGCCTGCGCGGATTCGGCGAGGTCGCGTGCTTCTGCAGCAACAACTACCTCGGGCTGGCGAACGACCCGCGGGTGGTCGAGGCCGGGATAGAGGGCCTGCGCCGCTACGGCGCGGGGACCGCAAGCGTGCGCTTCATCTGCGGGACCTTCGAGTGCCATGCGCAGCTGGAGCGCCGCATCGCCGAGTTCTATGGCGTCGAGAGTTCGTACACCTTCACCAGCTGCTGGAACGCCAACGAGGCGATCTTCCCCACGCTGTGCGAGCCTGGTGACATCATCATCAGTGACGAGCTCAACCACGCCAGCATCATCGATGGCATCCGACTGGCCGCGGTGATCAAGAAGGGGCTGCACAAGACCGTCTACCGCCACGGTGACCTATCGTCGCTTCGGGCCAAGCTCGAAGCGGCACGCGCCAACCCCGAGGTCACCGGCACGGCCTGGGTCGTGACCGACGGCGTCTTCAGCATGGAGGGCGACCTGGGCGACCTGCCGGGGATCCGCGCGCTCTGTGACGAGTTCGGGGCCAAGCTCGTCGTCGATGACAGCCACGGCACGGGCGTGATGGGCCGCACCGGTCGCGGGACGCACGAGCACTGGGGCATGGCGGCGTCGAAGGTGGACTACTTCACCGGCACGCTGGGCAAGGCGCTCGGTGGTGGTGCCGGTGGCTACATCTGCGGCAGCCGTGCGGCGACGGATCTGCTGGTGCAGCGCGGTCGCCCGACGCTCTTCTCCAACGCGCTCCCATCCACCGTTGCCTGCAGTGCCGACAAGGCGATCGAGGTCCTGATGCAGGAGCCCGAGCGCGTCGAGCGGCTGCGCCAGAACGTTGCCGCGGTGAGGCATGGCATCGCCGAGGTGGGTTTCGAAGTGCTGAAGAGCCCAACCGCGATCTGCCCGATCATCGTGCACGACACCGCCAAGGCCATCGCGATGAGCCGTCGCCTGCTCGAGCTGGGTGTCTTCGTGATCGGCTTCGGCTATCCGGTGGTGCCGGAAGGCCACGCTCGGCTTCGCGTGCAGGTCTCCGCCGCACACGGGCCGGCACACATCGCGGCGCTGCTCGCCGGGCTGGCGCAGCTCAAGCGTGAGTTCGCCTGACCTTCGAGCGACCGTACGATCCGCACGATGCTGCTTCGACGCATCCATGATGACTCGCTGTCGCAGGCGGCCTATCTCGTGGGCTGCCCGGCATCGCGAGAGGCGATCGTGTTCGACTGCGCCCGTGACGTGGATCGCGCATTGAAGGCGGCGGAGCAAGCGGGGTTGCGGATCGTCGCAGCCGCGGACACGCACGTGCACGCCGACTTCGTGAGCGGCCTGCGTGAACTCGTGGAGCACCACGGGGTGCACGGCTACCTGAGCCGCGAGGGCAGCGCGCCTGCGTGGGTCGCCGGCTGCACGGGGCAGACCACTGGCTTGGGCGATGGCGACGAGATCCTTGTGGGCAGCGTCCGTGTGCGGGTGCTTCACACCCCCGGTCACACGCGCGAGAGCCTCTCGTTCGAGCTGGTCGATGCCGAGGGGACCGTGCGTGCGATCCTCACGGGCGACTTCCTCTTTGCGGGCGAGGTGGGGCGCCCCGATCTCGGTGCACGCTCGGGTGACCGGGAGGAACTCGAGCGCAACGCGCGCGAACTCCAGCAGGCGCTCCGTCGGCTCGCCGACATGCCGGACGAGGTCCGCATCCTGCCCGGCCACACGGCAGGCAGCCTTTGCGGACGATCGATCTGCGCACTGCCGCAGTCGAGCCTGCGGATCGAGCGTCAGATCAACGGCAGCCTTCGTGCAGCCGGTGACGATGGCGCGTTCATGGACAAGGTGCTTCGCGGACTTCCCGATCCGCCGGCCTACTTCGTGCGCGTGAAGCGTCGCAACCTCGAGGGCGCGAGCGGCGAACTGCGGTTGCCCGACAGGCTCGATGCACAGGGGTTCATGCACGCCGCCGCCGAACCGGCGAACGTGGTGATCGACTGCCGCGCGTGGAGCCGCTTCTGCGAGGGCTTCCTCCCCGGTTCGATCAGTGCGCCGCTCGACCGCCACTTTGCCAACGCTGCGGGCAGCTACCTCGAACTGGGGGATGCAGTGCTCCTGGTCTGCGAGGAGCATGAAATCGAGAAGGCGGTGCGCATCCTCTTCCGCGTCGGCATCGACGAGTTTGCCGGCTGGACCACACCGGCAGAGTTCGATGCGATTCCCGAGGACGCCTTCGATGCCGACGGGATCGAGGAGATCGGCGCGACCGAGGCGCATCGGCGCTGGACGAACGGTGCGGCGTTCATCGATGTGCGGCTCTGCGGCGAGTTCGAGTCAGGTCACTTGCCCGATGCCGTCTTTGCCCCATTCAGCCAGCTGCCGCACCGCCTTGCCGACCTGCCCAAGGATCGCGAGCTGATCGCCTATTGCCGCAGCGGCGGCCGGAGTGCGCGTGCATGCGCCTACCTCAAGCGACGCGGATACCGGGTGAGCAATCTTCGTGGCGGCTACTGGCCGTGGGCCGGCCGCGGCTTGCCGGTCGAGTGCGGTGCGCCGGTTGGTCGGTCGCACTGCTGATCAGCGCACGCTGATCGTGGGCTGCACGAACTGTCCGCGAAGGCTCGCCACGCTGATCTGGCCTGCAAGCGCCTGCGCAATCGCGTCGAGCTGGCGGCCCATGGCTGGGACATCCCAGTTGGCCAGGGGCGTGCCTGCATCGGAGTTCTTGCGCAGGGCCATGTGGATCGGCATGCTGCCAAGGAAGGGCAGGCCCATCTGCTGCGCCATCATCTCGGCGCCCCCGCGACCGAAGAGGTCGTATTCCTTGCCGTCGTCACCGACGAAGTAGCTCATGTTCTCGACGACGCCCAGGACATCGATGCCAAGGCCCTCGAACATGCGCACGGCGCGACGCGCATCGTCCTGCGCCACACGCTGCGGCGTGCAGACGACGACGGCCCCGGTCACCGGCAGGAGCTGGGCGAGCGTGAGCGGCACATCGCCGGTACCCGGCGGCAGATCGATGATGAGGTAGTCGAGCGCGCCCCAATCGGTCTGCGTGGCGAGCTGCTTGAAGGCACCATGCGCCATCGGGCCGCGCCAGACGAGCGCCTTCTCGGGATCGACGAGCTTGCCGATGGTCATGGCCTTGATGCCGTGGACCTCGAAGGGCATCAGGATGTTGCCGCGCGCGGTGGCGCCAAGTTCATCGAGGCCCAGCAGCGTGGGCAGGCTCGGGCCGTAGATGTCGCCGTCCAGCAATCCGACCTTGGCGCCCATGCGCGCGAGCGCCACGGCAAGGTTCACGCTGATCGTGCTCTTGCCGACGCCGCCCTTGCCGGCGCCGACGGCGATCACCTGCTTCACCATCGGCAGGGGATTCCCCCCCTCGCGGATCTTCTGGTTCGGCCGCCGCACATCGGCGGTGAAGTCCACCGTGACGACGGGGGTCGAGGCACCGATCGAGGCGGCCTTCGCG
>Ga0315905_10002161_pt1 | contig 20744 bp, 4 predicted proteins | sample LakEriMetagenome_5_FD_203522 | JGI IMG/M metagenome (GOLD analysis project Ga0315905, IMG submission 203522) | Freshwater fungal communities from buoy surface, Lake Erie, Ohio, United States - Buoy 4 MA121 | ecosystem: Environmental > Aquatic > Freshwater > Lake | place: USA: Lake Erie, Ohio...
TGTGTAGTACCCGCAGTACCTGTGCGTGTAGTACCATTATGGTTCATAATGATGCTTCCCATTGTGGTAAACATATTAGACCAGTCTGTGAAAATTTGGTTAACGCCAGTATCACTTGTTCCGCCAGTTAATGTAACACGAAAGCGAATATCTCCGCCACTGTTAAAGTAAAAACGTGCGGCGTTTTGACTACCAAATGCCACTGTGACGTTGTGTGTTAACAAACCGTTCCACGATGCAGTACGCTGACTGGTATTAGCGTCCGAAGTATCAGTGAATTGAGCGCCAAGGTTACCATTACCAACAATTAATCTGTTGGTTTCAATAGTAGTCATTTGACTTTCAAGATTGGCTGCAAATGCATCAGTAACTTGATCAGCAGTAGTAACTAACGGAAATGCGCCAGTTCCGGGACTAGGAGCCTCGTTGTTTCCAGTCTGATGCTGACGTGCCTTGATCATGTCAGTTCGAAGACTCAACACTCTAGCGAGGTCAACGTTACTGCCTTGAGCAACTTGGGCACTATTTAACGCTTGTCCGTAGCCGCTGTTTCCTGAGCCTGTGCCCATGATAACAGTAATTCTACTTTGAATATTGTTATATCTTGCCGCTGTAATTAGATCACCAACTGCCATAATTCTTCCTTTTAACCTTGTATATTATATATCTTTATAGTACTAGTACTTCAATCTTCTTGGCTTCAACATCACTGCTGGATTCTAGAGCAATACCAAATACATCTGAATATTGGGCTAAGTCAGCAACCGTTGCGCAACCGTTGTTGGCAGCAACAAGGCGTTGTCCTTTTTGGACTGCGCCAACTACCATACACGGTACACGACCTTTTAGGGCAACATAAGTTCCGCCTTCTAATTCGCTGTTCATCATGTACGCAGGTGCAGTTGATACTACACCAATTGCACGATCACCAATTTTAACTGCTGTTACTTCCTTATCACCACCTACGCACATCACTGTGCCCGGAGCATATTCTGCATCAGCAAGATATTTTTCTGCCAAGTCAGCATAACGTGCTGTAGTTGCAGTACCGTTAAAAATACTTGCTGTAATATTTCCTGATGAATCACGGCAGGCTACTGTATTTGCTGTTGAGGCTGTACTGGCTTGACGGAATACTGGGTTGCCACTTATATCTGTTCCCACTTGTAGCGTGGCTGCTTGAGTAGCAGTTCCGGTGAATGATGTAGCATATACATTTGCCCACTTTTTAGAACTTGTACCTAGGTAAAAAGTGTCGTCGGTACCGGGTGCAAGACTCAACGTAGTAGCATCAATAACTGCGATATCTTTTGGAATACTTGCTTGTCTAGCACGGAATATTAATTTAGGGCCGGCTTGATTTTCATATACTGGTGTTTGTTGATCGTTTGGATCGATTTTAATCGACAAGTCCTGTCCAAGACCTAGTGTAATTCCATCATCAGACGAAAAGTTAACTAATGTATTATTAGTACCTTCTGAAATTTCTTTAAGTTTTGCGCCGGAAACAAAGTTTCCTAGACCGTCAACAATGCCCTGAGAGGCTGCGGCAATGCCCCAGAATCTAAAACTTGTTGTAGTAACCTGCTGACCTTCTGTTAGAACATCAACTGTATTAGGAAGTGTAATACCTTTTTTGATCCTTTGATCTGCTCCAGAAAATCCAACAATAGGATTAGCAACTGGATCTATTGCGAATTCATCTTTAGATATAACATAAACAACGGAGTCATTTACTGTTGCTTTAATGATAGAGCGTAGCGTGCCGCCAATATCTCGAACTTGTTCTGAAACTAACTGTGTAGTTCCTGTACCCGCAGTTTGTGGACCAACTACTAGCCAATCTTGACTAGTACGTACCTTAAGTTGATTAGTTACTGTATCAAACCACTGATCGCCTGCTGTTGCACCGCTCGGAGCAGTAGCACTATATTCTACACCGCCGGCAGTTTTATATAGTTTGACGCCGCCTGGGCTTTCACCTGTAAAGAATTTAATCTTTTTAGATGTAATATCGTACCATAACTGACCACGAACAGCGCGAGGCGGTGGACTGCTGCCGGCAAAATTTTCCAGCATGTGTAAGAAATTTTCATTTTGGAGTTCGCCGTACCCCGCATAATTCTTACCAATAAGTTTGATATCAAGCGTTTGATCAACTGTACCGTCTTCGATAGTGCTAATCGCCTGCCCATCAAATCTATTAATAACATAAGACATATATATCCACCCCTAATTTAATTTATTTATCGTAAATGTTAGTTTACAATCGCTCCGTTAAAAATCGCCTGAAAACACCCAAACACCGCCGGTCATGGTAAATTTCTTGTTTTGACGGGTAACTGTCACTGTAGCAATTGGCGGTGTAATAGTTTGCCCTGTGGTAATATCTGCAACTACTTCCGCGGTGCCTGTAGGAGTACTTACTTCAGCCAGGGTAAACTCACCGGTTGCCACGCTGGGACTGTAGGTAATATCAGCATTTGTTACAGTTGTTGTTGTACAATGTAATTTTAAAATTGTTCCGTTAATTGCAACACCTTGCTGTTGTTCGGGTGTTCCATTTGCAACATAAAACGGTGCAACTTCATTTAAAATTGCGGCGATTGCGGCGTTGTCAACAACACCTGGAGACACTTCTAATCCCGTAATATCCATGCTCATCGACATTCCACGTAAGAATACCGCTAGGTCTACATAACTCTTAGTAGTTGCATCCTGTTCACTTTGTGGATTTGCAAGATTAGTAATTCTTCTATCATTTAAGACCACGCTACCGTTTACGGGAAATAACCCAATACTGCCGTTGGCCAAGGATATTGTGCCGTCGGTAATGTTAATTCCGCTGGTAACTGATCCAGACATTTGAAGTGCTGTAAGATTACCAAGGCTTACTAGACTAGAAACTGTAACTGCTGGTCCCAAGACATATGCGTTTGGGCCGTTAGGAGCGATAATTTCATCGTTGCCTATGGAAAATGTTTTGCCCGATGCAAGTTTTAAATTTTCAGATAAGTTCCATGTTTGATCAACTCTATTGTATGTAATAGTTTTGTCAGTGTCGCCCTTTAGTGTAATGCCGCCGCCGTCCGCTGTTAAATTAGTGGGGGACACAGTCTTACCTAATGTGATATTTTTATCCTCTACATCAAATACTGTGGTATTGATTGTGGTAGTTGCGCCGCCAATTAATAAATCTCCAGATACTTTTAAATCACCTGCCACATCCAATGTTGCTGTGGGACTGTCATTAAAAATTCCCACCTTCTGTCCATTACCCGTAACAGTGATACCTGCTACTGTTGTGGCACCCGATTTAACGTTGATCTTGACTGCACGGTTTTCAATTTGATTTTCTATAATAAAGTCATTTGAACTAACGTACTGTCTCGCTTGGCTTGCGGCTCCAATGTCAATACCATCATTATTCTGAACGAACATTCGTTGAGTAAATGTATTTTCTTCGTTGTTAAACACAAGTTCCGATGCTGTCTTTGCAGTTACTCCGTCCTCAAGTAAAATACTTTCACTTCGAGTAACTACAACATCAAATTTAATATCACTTAAATTGGCAGCATTAAATCCAATCTTCACAGGCTTAGTAACTGGGCCGTATCCCGGAATAGGTAACTTAGGCAAAAACGCAGTTGCGCTAAAAATACCAAGAAGTACGTTCTTAATGAATAACTGAGAAATACTATGACTAACTCCAACGTCATCAATTATCGTATCAACTTTAAATCCAGTGACACCCTGAGCGGCTGTGTAGATAGGACCAACTAATGTTAAGTCAGTGCCGTCATACATGTACATTTGATTTGTTTCGTTGTTAATCCACAAATCGCCGGTAGTAAGAGGATCAGGAACTCTAGCACTAACCTGCGGGCCGCCGGTGGCTCTAAATCCTGTACCGTCATAGACATTTAGTCGGTTAGTACTAGTGTCAAACCATATTTGTCCTTTGATAGCATTTTCTGGGGCAGTAGTCGATGCAAAGTTTTCAAGCAGTTTAACAAAATTTTCGTTAACGGATTCTCCAAAAGAAGTCGAATTTCGACCTATGAGCGTGAGGGCGGTGGTTGAATTATCTAGAGTACCATCCGGTACTTTGGTCAACTCATTGCCGTCAGTTTTATTAATAGTATAAGTCATGTCTGATTACGCTCCAGTGTAGATGATAAAGTTTAAAGCCATGAACGGATTTAAAATATTAATTGCCGATTGGCTAAATGTGCCCGGAGGATCTGTTAATATGCCGCCTGAGTTTCCAAGATACTGTCCTAGTCCTGCATCATCCGGCGGATTACCTGTTCCAGGAACCGCATCAGTGTCTGTGGGATTACCGGGCGCATTGCGATAAGCAAAATATGGATTGCCGGCGTTACCGCGCAGATCGTGTTCGTGATCTGGTAAGTTATTTTTTGATATAGTGACTTGTTCTGCGCCACCGCCTACTCTTGCTTGCAACGGATCTAACTGATTAATATCTGCCCTAGGGTCCGTAACACGGTTGGCACTTGTACCAATTGTTTCAACTTCAACAGTGGGGTCCCAACCGTCGCCAGAGCCTGGACCTTGAGGAACTTTGTTCCTGCTGTTCATGTTATCAGCGCCTAATGGGAATCTACCACGCATATCGGGCAATCTAAATGTTCCCAAGCCTAACAGTGTTTGAGAGTCTCCATATGTATATTTGATTGCGTCAAATAATTCAGGATAATCGGAAGTTTGTACTTCTGATCCATCACATAATAACCAACCGCTAGGTGCTGTTGGTCCAGCGTAAGGTATCAATGAACCAACTGGTATGCCAACAATACTAGACCATAAGTCAGATTTCTTAATCTTCTTAACACCCTGTGCGCCGCCATCTAGTCTACTGATAACAAATTCGTCAGTTTCTTGGATTGATGTGACTGCTGGTTTTTCTGAGATGAATGTGTCACTTAATCTGGTAAAGAATCGTTTTCTATTACCCAATGGTTCCAATGTCTGTATGCTACCTGCTGTAGTTTGTGGGCCAGTCGTTGCACTAGCAAAACTTACACTGGACACGGTGGCGCCTGTAACAACATACGTACCGCGATAACCAATTGGTACTATGTTAGAAACTGTGATAGTACTACCTTCCGGATAAGGAGGAACTGTTTGTGGGTCAAATGTTAGTGTTACAACAGTCCCAGTACCGGAGGCTGATATTGTTGTTAAGTTAGGAATTCCGCGCTGGCCGTCAAATTCAACTTGACTACTAACTATATCGCCAGTTAATTCAAACACTGTTGAACTTGCAAGTTTACTTGCTGTACCAGACACGTTGCCGGTAACACTGCCAACTAGTGGTCCAAAGAACGCTCCATCAAGTCGACTAGCAAGAATTCTATTGAATCTTTTTTCAGTTGTTCCGATATCTGCACCAAGGTCAAAGTTAGGAACAATTGCTCCGCCTACAATAAGTTGTTTGTCTTCTGCAAGGATGAGGTTGCCGCCAATAGATACGTTTTTAGCAACTCCAAGACCGCCGGTGACTAGCACAGCGCCGGTAGTCGTATCAACAGATTCAGTTGTGTCAGTAAATTTAGAAACACCGTTAACCAGCATAGTACCGTTGATGTCTACAGTTTCCTGTGGTGCAAAATTATTTGGACCTAACCCGATACGTTCGTTACTATCAACACGTACCATAGTACGAATTGTACCGTTATTATTAACACGTACATCTAGGCTTGACCCAGTTGTTCTGTTTAGTAAAACACCGATAGTGCCTTCTAGTCCTAATGTAATTTGTCTGTCAGCACCAATAGCAAGGCCTGTACTATTTCGAATATCAATACCAAAATTTGTACTGCTTGTCACGTCGCCACGTAGGAAATTTGCGGCGGGCACAGATGTAGTGCCAACTAACAATGCGGCTGCATTTTCAGCCACACCAAAATAATTTGAGTATTCGCTATTTAGGTTAACACCCGCTTTGATTTCTGTAAAGCCTGTAATAACACTTTTAGGAATAAAATTAACTTTACTAATAATCATGACACGTTCGCCGCCAACAAACTGGCTAACTACTGTCTGACTATTGTTTGCAGTGTCCACAATAACTTCAGGCTCTGCACCTGTCTTGGCTCCGCTAGAAACGTTAGGACCAACTAAAATCCAACCTGATCCTGTAAACAAATATAATTGTTGAGTATCAGTATTGACCCAAAGATCACCAGCAATACTACTCTCAGCATCGGGAGTAGTAGAGCCTTTCTTTAATCCTCCGGCTGCTCCCCAACCAGTACCATCATATACTTTAAGTTGATTAACACCTTCTGTGGTGTCATACCACAACTGTCCCTGAATTGCATTACTAGGTTCCTGTGGGCTAGAAAAATTTTCTAGCAAATGTAGTAAATCTTCACCAATGATCTGTCCGTAGCCAGTGGTGTTTCTTCCTGGAAATCTTAAAGAAGTAGTGTCGTCAATTGTGTTGTCTTCAACAGTGATTGATCCGTTTAATTGATTAGTTCTAAAAATTCTATATGACATAATTAGGCCTCATTGAATCCTGTTAAACTTTGTACTCGAACAGTATAATCAATTTGAATAAGCCTGTTTAAAGATTTTTGCACGGGGTGGAAAATAACGTGTGTTAGTAATCTGCCAGTGCCTGTAGGATTAAAACTACGTAGTCCTAGTTCATCAAACACATAAGGACTTTCATTATACGTTGCATTATCAAATGCTTCTTGATCTGCTGGCTCGCCGTAGTCTAACAAACAACTGACTACAATGTCAGTGTAATTTGTGCCCGTCAGGTGACGAGTTTCAATTTTATTACGCACAGGATCGATATTATTTGCTGAACGATCATCAACAACTTTTGTGTAAGTTTCATTATAAAGACTACTGTTGATACCCACTGTATTTGGAGTCAAATAGGTAATAATACCAGTTGGATCAACTGTAGTACCTCCATTACCAAATGCCATTTCGTAAATAAATCCTTTACCCTCGTTGCCAAGGCTTTCTGCAAGAGAGATACTCATATTTTCATAGTGAATAGCGTTGCGTTTATCAATAGCAATTTCGCCTGTTTCGGGATACCAAATTTTGATATGTCCTTCTACAAGAAATCCTGCATTTTCGTTGGGTGCTTTAATCATAATTCCTACCTATTTTGTATATTTATTCCGACAAATCTACGCCCCTAGCACGGATGAACTTAGCAGGATCACTAGTTGCATCTGACAAAGGTGTATTTTGTTCTGTCCATGTACGACCAATTCGTTTTTGTACAATAATCTTGACTCCGGGCGGTGGCGTATCTGTTAATCTCACATACGCACCAACATTCTTGTTTACAGCAAATTCTGCTTCTATTAGTTTATTTCCACTTGGGCTGTCTGGGCCTAGCGTTTCGTCGAATACTTCAAGCGGACTCTTTCGAAGTCTACGACCCCCAACAAACACTTCAATGTCAGTACTTTCCCAATATTCATAAGGAATACCAATATAGTCAACAACTGTACCTGTGCCCGTACCAGCAGCCGATGCTACAAATCCAGTGCCAACAGTATTTGCGGTAGCACCTATTAAACCAAAATTAGTAGTTCCCACGGATGCTATCACATATCCTCGTCCGGGTTGGATACGTGTCACTGGTATTATTCTAGTATCTTTATACCATCCTGTTTCTGTTGCTGGGTTAGGAAGAGGAGCAAAAGGTAATAATATCTGTACATATTTAATCGCTTGCGGAACAACTACACTTGTTGTTGGAATAACAAACGGAGTAATTCTTGAAGGATTTACAATAGTTAAATCGTATGCTCCAACACTTTTGGCACTAGTGATAAATGTTAATTGTGTTTCGCTGATATAAGTTGTAGCACATTCGTTGACGAAATTTCCATCACCGTCAACTACGGTTGGATCTCCAACAAACACTTTAACATCACTACGGAATCCTGTACCTGTTACAGTACAAACTTGCCCGCCTAACGGAAAGGCTGTGTTGTTATTAAAGTTGTAAGTAAAATTGGTTACAGTTACGCCTGTGCTGTTTGGATAATACTGACTGCCCACAGTGAATCCATCAGATATTACTTCAGTGTTTAATACTTCGTCTTTGTAAGGAACAGTATTAACTGTGCCTTGATCTCGCAGTCGTGTTCCTATAGGATATTGCGATTTAATACCAGTACCCAATGTTCCACGACGTAACTGGCTTAATATATTTCCAGTCTTTTTCAAATATTCAATTCTTTCTTTATCAATGACTATTACACCGGGTTCGTTTTTCAAGGCATTAGGAGTTGTTAATCCACTAGCATCAACTACAGTAATTTTAGAATCGTATCCGTTCAAAGGTTCTGCTAGGCTAGTGCTAGTAGCATCATCAATACGTTTGTAGACAATTCGATTTGTCATGTCTTTAAAAATTCTATAACCAAACGACGATCGTGTAGTATTACTATTGAATACAATGACTTCTACTATATCTGCTGATTGTAACTGTCTTGTAATTCTTACAAATCGTAAATTATTTTCAAGTACATAATCAACATCTGCAACTAACAGTTCGCCATTAACCGAGATCCATACATATTGAGCAGCCAATGCTGGTTTGGTCAATGCGATTCGTCCAGATGTCAATTGAGTAAACTTTGTATAATCAACTGCGCCGGGAACAAGACTAGAATCAAATGTGACTACATCGTTAAATCGTTGAATATCAAGTACATCATGATTGCTGAATGTTGTTACTTCGATTGAGGTATCGGCGGTGTATGATTCTAAGAATGTAATTACACTGCCTGCAATAGTATACTTTGCATCTTTAAGTATGGACAATGTTACTTTGTCGCCAACTGCGGCAACATTGCGTTTTAATTTTAATTCGTTATTGTTGGAAATCCAGTTCCAATCTCTGGCACGTTGAGTTGGCAGTCCGTTAACGTACACTTCTACTTGGTCTGGGTCAATAGAATTAAACTGATAGTCTACAGGACTTACACTGTAAGTTCTAGAAGTTCCTGCAACATCAAAATAGTAATTGTCAATAGATTTAACGATACGACCATCGACTACAACAATAACATTGTTTTCAAAGGGCTCTTTAAACAACGGTGCGTAACTTAATGTGTATGCAGATTTTATACCATCGTGTATTATTGTTTCTTTTTGTACTTTGCTAATTGTGTTTACAAAACTATTGATAATAGTAAAGTTAATAACACTGCCCGCTTCGGGCGCAGTACTAAATTTAATAACAATATTGCCAGTATTTTCAAATGTTTCATCGGCAATAAATGTTGTTACAGATTCTGATACTCCGTCGACTGTAACAAATGCAGTATAGTCCCCGGTTGATCGTGCCGCTGTTACGTAATCTGTTGTTACTCCGTCAGATATGAAAAAGTCTAAGTCTAAGATGCCAAGACCGTTTTGGCTTAGACTTGTAACTGCAACTTCGTCGCCAACTGCTGGCGGTACTAGTAGTCGTATTGTCTGTGTTCTATAATCAATAGAATAATCTTCATTAACAATGCCAACGTTGTTGTTAATTTTAACAAACACAGCATCGGCTGTTCCCAGACGCTGTCCTAATTCAAATTCTGTGTCTGCAACAGTTTTTACACGATAGAATCTAGTTAATATTGTTGGAGAGCCGTCACGGACCTTGTCGTATACTTGTATGTCAACAGTATCAACAACTTGCCCAGGAACAACTTCCTCAGGTGCATGACTTGAAAATACTGAAACAAACGCATCGCCATCTACGTTAATTGCATCAGGGTTAATGCCTCTAGCACTTTGATATGCAAGATCACCGCCAGTTAAATCAACGTCAAATGTAGTGTCGTCTGGGCGGAAACTACCGTCACTGGTGCTTTCACGTAATACTATTTTATCTCCGTTTGTCAACGGAACATCGTTGGGTATTACAAAAATTTGTGTGCTACTGTCGCCGTAGAGACTATTCATAATTGCATTTGCATTAAGTACTACAGGCAAATTATCTAGTGTTGTTTGGGCAGCATTAACTATTAGTTGTTGGCTTGAAACTTCTTGTTGTTTGTTAGTAACCGCAGTGATAGAAGCATTGTACTGAGATGTTGCAAGAGTCAATGCCGCGTTAGCACCCAATACAACGTTGGCTTGGGCCACAATTAACGGCTCAATCTGCATTGCAAGAACTAAATTACCCGCTAACAATGCTTGGTTATACTGTGCAGTTAAATCATCTAGGTAGGCCTGTTGTTGAACAAGATTATCGACGGCTGCTTCTTTGGCAGCATTTTTTTCTGCACGTACAATAACTAATAGTTGAAGAGCATCTTCAAGACCAGTAAGTGTATTTTGTTCAGATTCTAGTACAGTTTGTGCCGCATCAACTGAATCATAGTTAGGATCGTCAATTTTAATTCCATTCTTGTAAACGTTGAGTTCTGCTCCATCCGCTACGATGTAATTCATATCAAACGAGCGGCTAGTGCCGTCACTGATAAACAACCTATCTTTGAATCCAGTATCAAATGTGTCCCATCCGCCTACGAACCACGGAAGTGCGTCCCACCCCGATCCAATATCAAAACTTAATCCTTGAATTTCTACACCGCCGTAGTCAACGCCCTGCATTAACTGTCCAAGGTCTTTGCCAAGTTGGCCACTGCCCGGAGCATAGTAGTGCTGTATTCTGTCGGCAGCATCTAATAAGTCGATGCTCTTTCTGTAATTAATTATTATAACACTTTGATTAATTGGTGCCGTTACAAAAACAACCCTTGCAAAATAACGAGTATAACCAAGACTGTTGTCTGCAACATTTGTCAATGTAAATTCGCTGTCTAGCACATCAATTCCATTTACAGAAATTTCATATGTACCAGGGCGACTGTCGGCTGGCCACTTTAAATCAAATCTTGTTCGAGTACCGCTGCCATCAAATTGTTGCGATACGCTCAAATCTGTTATGGTGTATTTTGCAGAAATTCTATCAAATTTAACTCCAAGTTTGTTAGAACGAACAGGACCTCTTTCTAATTGTAAACTTAATTGTGCCACAATACCGCCGTCTGTATCAAGTCCACCTTCAAGAGTCACTGTTGGTGTTACCAGGTATCCTTCCCCTTGATTTTCTACAACGACTTTGATTAGTTTGCCGCGACTAACATACGCGGTAGCGATTGCAGGAACAGAACATATTCCAGAAATAATAACTTGGGGAGCAGTTTTGTATTCTGAACCTCCGTTGGTTACATCAATACTCTTGATAGAATGTCCAGCATTATAATACCAGTTGCTATATGGCTCTTGTAGAACAATATTGTTATCAGATACAATCGCGCCGTCAACAATTTGAGTTCCAATTGGTTGGATTAATCCAGAATCTGAATTGTAAATTGCTGGCAAATCAAAGTCTGTGGTTAATGTTCTAGACCTATCAAGTTTATCATATGCACTGACAAACTCTCTAATTTTAGTTCTATATGGTTTAACTTCTCGAACATAATCTTCGTAACTTTCTAAATTATCGTTCTGATATGTGATTTTTTGTTTTAGTTCGCCTAGATTATGTTTACCTTTAACAAAACTTGTTTTAAATGCCCAGTCAACAAAAATTTGTTCTGTAAACACGTAACGAAGGCTTGCAAAGAATAATGCATTGTACTCTTGTGTTAGTTGATCGACGAATATGTTGTTTTTTAACACATCAATAATAATACGTAGTTCTTCTTTAGGCTCGTCATCAAATACATCAACATCATAGAATGGTCCGTCGAAGCCAACGTTACTATTCTTAAATTCATAGATATTAGATTTTAATTGTATTGTACCGTTTTGACGACCAATAACTTTGAAACTACTGTTGATATCTAATAAGTTTGCACTGTCAGTATTTTTTTCTAGCAACAGCCATCCTGAAGAACCAACGTTTTTAACTTTGACTGTTTCGCCAAGGTCAACAGTTAGACCGGCTAGTTGATAAGAAAAATCAACTGAAAAATCAACTTTAGTAAAACTATTGTACCCGTCGGCATACCAGTCAGCAAAATTCCAATACTTGCTGACATTGTAAGTTTGAACTAGATCTTTAATCCATACTTTATTTGTGGTATCCCAGATATATAATGCCCAGTTACCCGATGACTGCTCGTCGGTGTTAACTAGTGCAGTGTAAGGACGAACTGTTAAAGTAGTATTGGCTTGATATCCGTTGCCAGGATTTTCAACAACTGCTCTAACAATTTCGCCTTTAATATTAATAATTGTGCTAATTTTTGCGCCCGTACCAATACCCGAAACTTGTACGTTTGGTCCTCGTCGAGGTTTGCCTAGACTTTCATCGTAACTCAAGTCATTATAATTTTTTCCGCTGTCAACAATAGTAACACGAATAATTCTGCCATCTTCAATCACAGGTTGGAGTATGGCTGTACGGCTCGGTGCAACGTTGACAAATCGTAGATCTGAATACAAATCTTTGATGGCGTCATATTTTAGTGAGTATACACTAGGTGCTTCGTCTTTGTTATAAAGATTACTGATATCAGCATCATCAACAATATTATTTTTAATCAACACACGGTTAACACGCTCAACAAATTGTTTTAATGCTTCAATTCTATTGATGAACATGCTTTGTCGTGGTTTACTTAAAATACCGTAACGAAGTTTCATTGGTAACTTAGGATCTGGAACTGGATTTGCCAAATCGTCAAAGCCTATTAGACTTTCTAGCCACTTTTTCTCAATGTACTTGTTAAGTTGTTTAGACTCATCGCCTTCGGCCACCAACTGATAGTGTCCATGAACATTAACTTCAGTATTATCAATTACCCAATAGCGGAAATTGATTGCGACTCTGCGGTCTGTAATTAATTCTTTGCAGTTAACTAGACTAAATTGTGTTGGACTATGAAACGCAACGTACTTGACTCCTTTACTCTTAGGATCAGAAATAAATCCTGCAACATCGTTTGCAGAATATGCACGATTATTCACAGCAGGGATAGTCTTTTTATTCTTAACCCAGAAATAATAAGTTGTTGCAAACGATTCTGCAATCGAATCATACGTTTGTGTAATCGAATACGCAAAATCACCGTACTTGCTTTGACCGCTAATGCCCATGGTCAAACCTTCATCTGTGTCAGCAAGACTATCCCACACACTTGGTTTATATTGAGAACTTACCCATTCGTATACTGCAACATCGCCGTCATTGAATCTTCCATTCCAACTATTTGTCTTATAAACAACTGAGCCTTGATAAGTGTTTAGGAACTTAGCACTGGTCAAGTCCCACCATAAACGGCCAACTTGGCTTTCATTCCATCCAGTTAGTTGGTCAACGTTAACTGCTTCTGTGCCGATGATGTAGGTTGCAGGATCATAGAAAGTTTTATAACTTAATTCTTGTTCAGCAAGGCCTAGAATTTTTCCTTGTAGTGGATCAATAAAATCTAGATATTGAATAATTGTATTCTTATCAATGTCATACATGAACACTGATTTTATTTTTTTGACATCAACTACTGGAGTCGGAGATTGATCCTTGCTCCATGATTTAGTAGTACTTTTGAATTCGTAGACTGCGCCTGAAGTTTTGCCAGGATCGCCAATGTATACAGAATTTACAAATACCAATGAATTGCCGTACTTGGTTCCAAGTACTCCGTCGATATCTAATTGTTCTGCAAAAACTAGTTTAGTATCATATTTGTCAAAGACAAATACTGCACCGGCACCAGGTTGCGGGTCTTTAAAGGTAGTGTTCTTTAAATCAAACAGTGTAGTGTTACTATCAAAGGTAGTAGGAGTATCTTGTAATATGCCGGCTGCATACACTGACAGTCTGTCACCCACGCTGTTAAACTCAACTTCAGAACCAAAGCGACCGGCTGCGGTATTTCTTGGATTTTTAATCAAGTATTGAGCAACGTACTCATTGTTGACTAATTCAAATACTATCACACAGCCTTCTTCCACATTTGACCCACTGTAAGAAGGGGCACCTACTGCTAGTGTTTTAGCGTCTTGAGCAATGGCAATCGATTCAGCAAAGTTTGATCCAGTGCTGATAGTTAATGTAGTGTTGGGAACTAAATCTCCGAACTGTACAGTGTGTGTTAGTTCTAATGTTCCGTTGCTGACGTCATATAGTCTCACTGTTTCGTCAGTAAACGACACGGCTACTACATTGTCTGCTACACTTAAATCTGTAATTTCATACAAACTGTTAAATCCAGAAAGTGAATCTAATTCTTGTCCATCTAAGTCGTACAGGAATAATGCAGGGGATACACTGCCGCTAGTTCCGCGAGATGCTACAACAATATTTTCAGATGTGAATCCAGTAAACTGTGAATAGAATTCCGATGTTCTGCGAGTATCAGGTAACAAGTTCTTTGTAAATTCAAAAATGTTAGCGGCAGTTTTTGTATATAATGCCGCATACCCTTCACTGTCATCTGCTCCGGGGACTCCTACTAACAGTCGAGAGCCGTCATAAGACACTGCCAGTGAGTTTCCAAATGTACCATTTGTATCTATAAGTCCAGTTGATCCAGCATTTAACGATTCGGCAAATGTCCAGTTAAATGTACTAGCAGGACGAATAAAATATCTAACTCTATCGTCGACACCACTTCCTGTGGATATCGCCATCACTGTTTCATTTTTGCTGACCGCAACAGTACGACCAAAATTATCAGACTCGTCTAATATATTACTAGAAGTAAATGCAGGTTCGTATTTCCATACTGCCCAATTATTGTTAACACCGTCGATCCATACTCGATCTCCGGATACTTTGACTGGCAAATTAACTTCGTCTAATCTATCAATTGACGATACGTCATTAACACTTTCTTTAATCCTTAAAGAACTAAACTTATAAACAATAAATGGATTATCTACTGTTGCTAGTAGAATATCGTCCTCTGTTAAGTCGCCTGCTGGGATTTCAATATAATTAAATCCTGTGGCTGTGATCTCATAGACTCCGTCAACTACCGCAGAGGAGTTGATACCGATATAGTCCCCAACTTGCAATTCTTCGTCTTTATTTCCTGTAAATGTAATTCTGATTACAGGATCATTGAACGTAACTGTTGATACTCGTGCATTGAGTATTGAGAATCTATAGACTCCCCAGGTATTAACATCATAGCCAATCCAGATTCTGCTGCCTTCTGATAACTGAGATAATTCAAGTGTGGATATATCAGCCTTACTAGTAAACACAAAGTCCACATCATCTTTTCTAATATATCCAGAAGTATCTACAAAATAATCATCTGGTACACGCACTGGGAACGGAGCATGATTATAATTTTCGCTTGGTACATATACTTCATAGGGCAAGATTCTATAAACAAAATCGTTAGTTTCCTTGTCAATACTACTGACTAATTCAAACGGTTGAGGATTAATCAACATTTTTGTTTCGTCAATGCGATACTCAATTTCCTCAAAAGCCGCTGTGGCTCCGTAGGTACCTAATCGAAGTGCCCACTCTTCATAAAATTCTAAACTGTCTTTATCTGCAGAACTCAACGGGTCAAACAATTTAGTCAGTACATTTTGTGTACCTTTGTCACGGATCATGCCTTGATAGAATTTATACTGTGCAACATCATCGTTAATAATGTTTTCTAAGTAATCTCTACGTTGATACCCGATTAAATGTTTAGCAATAGTCTGTTGGTCAACATCAAAACTATCAGTGTCAAGATCATAAAAATCAAAAAATTGATTTGCTTTATAATCCCAGTTAGGGATCAGTTGACTCTCTGGTTTGTTAGGTAGCCTGAACCAACTAGCATCATCAAATTCAGCAGTACCTGGTACATTTCCTTTAGCACTGTAATAAAACTCTTTATATTTTACAGTGTCGCTTAGTGAATAATCTTTCCAGGCTGACCATTCAGTAACTTCTGCACGGTCGTAGATAAATCCTGGAATATTAAAATCGCCTTGCCAGTTAGCAGTTCTATAGCCAACTGCTTTAATACGTTCTTGACGATATCCCTGAATTTGATCATAGATGACATCGTTAAAAACAGTTGTGTTATCTAAAATAATAACATGTTCTTTTTGTACTGAATTTAATGTTATGTGATATATACCGTCCGCAGTGTTACGGGGACGAAGTACAAAGTTGTCGCTTTTTCTAACTGTGTTTATAAACAACGGATCTAAACTGTTTCCATCTTGTTTATAAACACTGTATTCATAGAAATTATCAAAGATATTATCAACCACACTAAATGGTTTCTTGAATTTAATTTCGTCGGCGCCTGGACTTAGACTAATAACAGATCCCTCACTCCACTTTTGAGTTGTCCAAAATGCAAATTCTTTAACTGCGGTACTCCAATCAGTTACCGTAGACAACACTGGATTAAAAAATTCAAAGTTAAATCCCTGGGCAATTAACCATTGACCGTAGCCTGCTAAGAAATCTGCAACACCCTGCACAGTTGCAATTTCTGATCCGTAATGTAGTGTAGATTCAGATGTTTCAAAAGTGCTACGTACAATGATAGATCGACCGCCAGTAATTGGCAAACGCGGTAATTTAGAAAAATATTTTAATTCAAAAGTTGCACTACTAGTATGACTTGTTGTTACTCTATAATAATTGTTGTCATATCTTACAACTTGTGTTTTGTTGTAAAATTTTTCGTTATCCCAATCAATAAATCCTTCTGAAATTCCGCCAACATTAATCACAGGATCGCTGGCAATTTCCACTGTTTTATAATATTTAAATTCTGGAGATACTAGATTGTATCCTTTGATTACAAATCCGTTGGAAACTTTTTCAACAATAACACCACTGTAGTCAAGACTTGATACAGGAGTACTTGTGTTAAGAATAATTTTGTAGTTCTCAAACGGAACAAATACATTCTTCTGATTCAGCGGGCTACGGCTGTCTAAAACAAGTTTAAACTTTTCTTTAGTAATAAATCCGCCTATTTTTGTAGACAAATTAACTTGTAATCTAGGAACTCTTAACTTATAAGATTCTAAACTATCTTGACTCTTAGATGAAATAAAATCAGTGATATAGTTTACTAGTCCGCTGGAATATACTCTAGAGGCATCATTAATAGAGTTCGGATATTCAATGTTGGTATGGCTGAATCTAACATTACCTGATGTAGTTTTGTAAACAAGTTGTCCTGTAAAGTCTCGAATTTGTCGGCTGCGGTCAAACAATGTAGCAAATGCTTTTGCTGGTCGTAAGATGCTTATTGCAGTAATTAATGCAAACGGATATTCAGAACTGCGTCTCCATGCATTTTCAATAGGAGCACAGTCACCAAACGAAAATTCCGCATCAGTCAAGTAAAATACATAATCTTTTACAGAGTTGGATTCCAACGGTGACAACAACTTCCCACTGTCGTCTACAGGAATTTGTCCTAAAATAGTTGGGCGAGCATACTTTGCAACACGTTGGATTAGTTTACCAGGTTCACGGATAATACCTTCTGAAATGTCAGTCCATAGTACTAAGTTGTCTCGAGTATATGGTGCTGGGCCGTACACACTTACCCACCATGTTGGACGTTGACTAAATCCTAGTATTTCCCAAGGATGGGTATGCGGACGATCAGTGTCATAAAAATGTTTATAAATTCCTCTCCAGTGTCCTGGAAGTTCTGTACCAGTTGGTGACGAAAAGTTTTTATAATTGTAAGTAAAACTATTTGTAGGTTCAAAGAATGTGTGCTTTGTATAGTCGTCGGCTATGAAACGACTCCATTTTAAAAAGTCTTGTCGAATAGTATCATTAAGTTGTTGACTGGTTATGTCACTAGTTCTATAATATCCAGATGTAAAATCTAAAATATCAAATAGGCTAGTGTCATATCTAACTTTGATGTTGTTATAGATCCTACGTTCTAATTCTAAAATTAAATCATCTCGATAATCATTAAATGCACGAACAATACTGCCATCGTGACCTTGTATCACTCTAATTGGTTCGTCACTTACTAGAGTGTCGTCAACATAAATTGTTGGTTCAAAAAGAGGATACAGGCCTAATTTTGTAGGGGTAGGCGGAACATAACATCCGTTAGTGTTTTCGTATTGTACAATTTTTAATTCGTCACCAGCAGTTAGTGGCTTTTTAATTCTAACAAAGTTTGTGTTAAAAAATTCGTAATCATTGCCGTGCAATAGTTGAGATTCGTTTAAGTAAACAATAACTGCTTTGTCACTGAGTGTGTTTAGATCAAAGTCAAATGTTATCGGATACTCTGTAATAGAATCATCTATAACTTCTTGGTCAAATATAAAATTTCCACCAAACGGAATCATGTCTGAAAAGAAAAACGGCATTGATGATGTTTTATCTTTGACCATTTCTTTCAACAACAAGTCTAAGTGTATTCGGGTAATTCCATCAAATCCGTAGTCTGTTGCAGTACGGATAAAATTTCTTTTGAATTTATTGTATTCTTCTTTGGCAAAGCGTAATGCTTTAACAACGTTGTGTTCTTTGTCCGTGAAATGATAGACGATAGGAGTCAACGGCGCACTGTGCTGTACGATACGTTTGCCGTAGGCAGTGAGATTAGATAAATCTCGTAGGTTTCCTGTTCCTGGTAATGTTCCGGTAAAATCGTCTCTGTCGTCGGCAATTGTTTTAACGTGATTAATTACTTCACCTAAGGTACAATTTGTCAGTCCCAAGTTTGCAGGATTACTTTCAAAGTTTCTAGGAATTTCATAGAACCCGTTGGCATTTTTTGGAGTATTGCTGTATGATTTAATCACAATACTATCAGCCGCAGTGATATCTACTGCCAGTTCAATAAATGCTTGATCGTTTCTTAAAAAGATTTCATAATCAAATACTCGTTTGATAATTTTGCCATTGACAAATACTTTGACTTCTAAGTCTGTTAATAGTCCGCTGTTATCATATACATCTATTGGAAAGTAGTTTGTACGGTCTGTAGCATCAAACTGTCTTATAACATATTGTTTACTGTTTTCAACTGCAATTTCCCAACCATTGACATAATCAAATGTATCAATATTGATTGTCTTTTTTAAATAACCTTTTGATATATCAACAGTAACAATATCAGCAAGTTCTTTATAAATGAATGTGTCTTTTTGTAAGTTAAAATCAAATAAGATATCGCCAATGTTACCAATATTCTTGTATGCTATTCCAAAACCTAATTCTGTATCAACACCCGTGCCTGGGCTATATCCAAATATTCGAGTGCCGCTGAAGGTAGTGCCTGGGTATTTGATTTCAGTTCCGTAACTGATTCCGACATCATCGAATACATCAAATAACGGTGCTTGATTTACAGAATCCTTAGACTGTGCAATAAGCCAGTTGGCACCATTGTAATAAAACATCTTACCTTTATTAACTAAACCGTCTAGTACTAGCACAGTTTCGTCTTGTTTAGGTAATGTGTCTGTTTCTTCTAATAGAGTAATTCGACGAACGTTTAAATGTGTTGTAAACGATACTTTAAATATTCTACCAGAAACTTGTACATCAGGATCTGCTAGAAACAATACACGCATGCCTTCTAGCAAATCAATACCATCAACATTATATCCAAGACTGCCTTCAATCGTTGAGAAGACATCGGTAGTATAAGTATCAACTAAAGTTACGCTGGTTTTATATTGGCGGCCAAAATTCCATAACGCAATATCTGCGTCAAATTCAATAATAGGGCGAGTCGCTCTAAAATTTTGATCAAGTACTGCTTGAACATCATTAACGTCCGAAGATGTTGCAACAATGTCCTTATGGAACCAACGATTGAATCGAGACCAGGGATTAAGATCTTTGCTTGAACGATTAATTACAAGATAATCTTTAGTTGTTGGCAAATTTCCAGCAACATCAAATCCCTGACTATCAAATCCTTCGTTGTCAAATTCAACGTTTACACTGGTAGAATAAGAACTAGGAGTTGCTAAATCAGTTTCGCTGACTAATTTAATGGCTGCTCCGACCCCCTCAACGTACCAATTACCAGTGGCATATTTTTCAGGTGTCACTCGACCTTGGAAGTACACTTTCATTCCATTAGATAATATGACGTCGTTAGAAGATATATAATTTTTCTTTCCTACTACTTCAACGTCTACGTTAATGCTTGACGAATCTGTAATATCATAAATTTTAAAAATGCCGCCGGTATTAACATCAGTTTCGCTTACATAATAAATGATGTTTGGTGCATCTAGGGGTACTGTAAATTCAATTATGCCTGATTGAACATATCGATTACCCGTGCTAACTCCCTTTTCAAAAAAGTTGCTGTCGCCAGTTTCACGAATTGTTTTAAATGCAATTCCGTATCCCGGACAATTTACTTCAAATTGATAAGTTTGTCCTCTGTACAATTGAAGGTTAGGATTTCGTGTCAATGCATCTGGGGTAAACACGTAGGCACGATTATCAACATCGTCGACCAAGTTGATAGAATACGTGCTGGTAATATTGTCTGATTGGCCTGCTATTGGAATAGCAACTGGTCCATTAGGTAACCAGTAGTAATCTCGATAGTTGACAAACTTGTCCCAATCCATGTGAGGATTCCAAGCATAGAATTCTTGACTATTAATCGTGTTATGATCAGTGTCTCCGCTGTTGAAGAACGCTAACTGATTAATAAAATCAGGATAGTCTTTAAAGAATTCTACGTTATCAAGATTATCCTTAATGATAACTGCTGGCTCAAATTGATAGTCTG
>Ga0315905_10002162_pt1 | contig 20741 bp, 16 predicted proteins | sample LakEriMetagenome_5_FD_203522 | JGI IMG/M metagenome (GOLD analysis project Ga0315905, IMG submission 203522) | Freshwater fungal communities from buoy surface, Lake Erie, Ohio, United States - Buoy 4 MA121 | ecosystem: Environmental > Aquatic > Freshwater > Lake | place: USA: Lake Erie, Ohio...
TAGCAGGCAAGAAGACGTTCACACCGATATCGACCAACAAACCACCCTTGATTTTGCGGGTGACCGTACCGGTGACGACTTGGCCCTCTTGGACCGAAGCCATCATCTTTTCCCACTGGATGATCTTCTCGGCTTTGCGCTTGCTCAGAACGATCATGTTCCGAGCTTCTTCGAGGATATTTTGGTCTTCGACCTCTTCGATCAAAACCTTGATCATTTGGCCGACTTGCGGAGGCTCTTCGCCTTCTTCCCACTCGTTCTTTGGGATCGCTCCTTCGCTCTTGAATCCAACGTCGACGACGACGAACTCCTCATTGATTTCAACAATCTTGCCTTCGACGATTTGGTTCACGTCGAACTGTTTGTTGGCGTCTTCGAGAGAGTCTAGCAGGAGTTCTTCTGCCGAATCGCCGAACATATCAGCGAGTTCAATTTCGAGGGTATCATCGTCCAGAGAGCGGACCAGAGAGCGGTTGACCATGAGAAACAGACCTGAAAATCCCGGCTCGAACGACGCTGGAGAAATCCCAAAATCGCAACCAGGAATTCGATCAACCAATGCTTACATCGATTGTCTAGGCTCCTTCTTAGCGATAAAACAAGGGAATCAGCGGCGAAACGACCAGTCATGACAAGGAGCGGATCGCGGGGGGCAGACGACAAAGTTTGCCCAAAATCCCTACAAACCTGATGGGACGAAGTGTACCCGCGAGGCCTTCAGACGGCAACGGCGCATTTTTACAAATCCAAGAGACTTTATGAGCCAAACAATACGATATGCGATCGCTGGGGACCACGCCGGATTTTCGATGAAAAACGAGGTGCACCAGTTCCTCGCCTCCCTGGGGGTCGAAGCGATCGATTGTGGTACCCATTCACCCGAATCCTGCGATTTTCCGGATTTTGCCGAAGCCGTAGCGACCCGAATCATCGCCGGGACGATCGATCGTGGGATTCTGGTCTGCGGATCGGGGGTCGGCGTCAGCGTGGCGGCCAACAAATTCCCAGGCATTCGCGCCAGCTTGTGCCATGACACCTACTCGGCTCGCCAAGGGGTCGAACACGATGACATGAACATCCTGTGCATCGGTGCTCGAGTTATCGGCCCAGAATTGGCCTTCGAGATCATCAAAGCCTTCTTGGGGGCCCGTTACTCGCCCCAAGAAAGGCACGCCCGACGACTCGATAAGATCCTGGCGATTGAACAGCGGGTTTTGGCCGGCGAGTTCAAGTCCCAAGATCGACCGACCAAGAAAGCCGATTGACAACCAACCGCCGGGTGTTGCACCCGGCGGCAATCTAAAAGATCCCGCTTCCGAAGTCCTCTTCGCGACTCTCGGGGCTTGGATCCGTTGGATTCTCGCTGGCTGGATTCTCGCTGGCTGAGTCCTTGTTAAGCTCGCTCGGGCTCGCTGCGGACTCCGGACGGATCGCCACAGACTCTCGCGTGGGCTCCTGAGTGGGTTCTTTGAGCATGTGCGGTCGTGGGATGATGCTCGGTGTCGAAACCGCATGAGGGATGTACTCGACGTACTCCTCGTCGTACCGGGAAACATACCCGGGCTGCTCGGCCCGCTCGAGCTCCAGTCGGTACTCGCGTATCACGGCATGCTGGATCAAGTCGCGGCAAGCTTGGTTGACCGGGTGAGCGATATCGGCATAAAGCTTATTGGATGCCCCTTCGATGTCCTGAAGGTCCTGGGCCCCTCGCAAACGCTTGCCGCACTGGTTGCAATAATTGCTCCGCATGTGATTTTTCGAACCGCAACGACCACACCTCGCGGTCATCTTGCGACTGGGCATCGCAACAAAAGGCCCATTCGAGCCCTCGATGATCTTCAAATCCCGAACCACAAAAGCATGGTCCAAGGTGATCGAACAGAAAGCCCGAAGGCGATCCTCCGAGGAATCCATGAGTTTGATTCGAACCTCAGTTATATCCATCGTGATGCTTCACTCAGTCCGTTGAATCGGCGTTCAGGTTCGCGAATGGGTGATGATCGATACTTGCTTGCCTAGTGCTGGGCTGGTCCACGCGGAAAACGGATAAGCTCGCAACTCTCCTTCCCTCTGCAACTCCAACGCCAAAGCTTCTGCCTGGGCTCGATCGGAGCACAAGGCAAACCGAGCCGAACCGCTGCCGCAAAGGCACTGACCGAGCAGATCGCACCGATCGATCCTTCGAGTGGTTCGTTCGATCCACGCAGTGGTTTGCGATGCTGCTGTCTCAAGGCGATTATACAGCAGCCGAGCCAACTGTGCTGGCATGTACTGGTCATTCCTGACGATCGCTCTTTGATTAGCACTGCCCGTTGGATCGCTTGCCTTTGGAGACTCAAGAAACGCGATCAGCCGATCGGGAGTCTCTCGGACACTTCGCTCATCGAGACTCTCTTGCAAATGCGCAAAGACCTTGCCCGTCGGACAGCCCGCCGGCGGATGAACGATCAATCCATGGATCGGTATAAGGTTGGCGATGGGGTGGACTATCTCTCCGCGCTGGGTGCACCGTGCCGTCCAGTTCATGCCGTTGTGACCCTCGAGAAAGAAGTTGATATCGCTGCCGAGCTGCATGGCGATCCGAGCAAGCCATGCGATATCGAAACGCTCTTGCCATAGCAAAGAGCCCAACACCAAAGCTGCTGCCGCATCGGAACTGCCCCCCCCGAGTCCAGCTTGGCTGGGAATCCTTTTCCTCAATACCACATGCGCCCCGCAACACTTGCCCCTGTCCGACGAGGAAACCGGGTCCGAATCCAAAGCGCGACGCAGCGTATCGAGCGCTTTGAGGACAAGATTCTTTCCGGAACCAGAATTGGAACTCGAATCAGAAGCCTGCGTGGGGATATCCCAAGTCGGATCGAGCCGAGCAAGCTCCCTTTGGCCCACTTGCTGAGCCTCCGATAAATCGAGCTCCATCGTAAGCTCGTCAGAGTCCCTGGGGTAGATTTCAAGGGTGTCGGTAAGGTCGATGGCCAGCATCACCGTATCCAAATTGTGATAGCCATCGGATCGCTTGCCGAGGATTTCAAGGAACAGATTGATTTTCGCAGGAGTAATGCATCGGTAGCCCAGAGTGTTGGGGGCCAGCATGTTGGGGTCTAGCATGCTGGGGTCCAGGGCGTAGTTCGATGGACCGGTCCAGGCCACGCGTTGGATTTTCATAAGGGGCGCTAGGTTGGCTTTGGGAAGACGAAGGATCAGAGGGTCACTAATCGTCAAACGGTCGGATAGCCCGCATCGGTCCAAGCTTTCCAGCCCCCATCGACGCTCGTGACATGCGTATACCCCATCTTGCGCAAACTATCGGCAGCCAGCGCCGAGCGATAACCGCCTCCGCAAAGCAAGTACAACGTGGTACTGGGGTCTGGATACCGCGTCTCGATGTCTCGTTCGAGGATCCCTTTGCTCAAGTGCACTGCGTTTGGCGCATGGCCGGCCGCAAATTCGCTCTCTTCGCGCACATCGATCAGTACGGCTTTTGGATCCGAAGCGAGCTTGTCCTTGAGCTCGGCGACAGAGCATTCGGCGACGTTGGCGCGGGCTTCTTGAACGATCTTGAGAAATCCAGGCGAGTGTTGCTTAGACATTGGGGGGTTTGTTCCGGCTGTAGCGGTTAGGAGTCGTTAAAAAATCTTGAATTGCCTGCAGAGTCAGCACATTCTACGCCGATAGAAAGTTTGCGGACAAAGTGTAGTTTGATTTTTGGGAGCAAAACTCGTCGAAACATCACCGGCTCGGTTCGCGATCGCAGGTATGGAAATCTATAGGAATTGTAAATCAGACTCGCAAGGACAGCGATGGCCTACAGGACAGCAGCTACTTTCGGCTACACCGGCTTGATCGTCCAGCTAATGCTCGGATGCGCTCAAGGCATGGATGCCGAACGGACGCTTATTGCAGGCCTAGCAGCGATGCTCATCGCATCGGTCCTCGGGTGGACCACCGGGAGCTTGTTTCCCACCTCACGTTAACGCCGATTCGGCAATCTGGGCAAGGCAGACAAACCCGATTTACGAATCTTTGATGAACTGATGTGGAATCGGCTCGATCAACTCGTTAGAGTCCCCGTGGTCGACTCGCCTAGCGGGTTATGGACATTTAAGCAAACACTACATGGAGGTTCGGATGGCATCGACCGCATTTCAAAATGCTGATATGACCGAGGTCTGGGTAAAGTTCAAAGCCGATCCGACCAACATCCCTCTTCGAAATCAACTCATCGAACGTTACACACCGCTGGTTCGCTACAACGGCGAAAGACTTCGCTCGAAGCTTCCCGAAGGTGTCGAACTCGACGACCTGGTCAGCGCCGGGATTTTCGGCCTGATGGATGCGATCGATGCGTTCGATATGGAACGCGGGGTCAAATTCGAGACCTACTGCGTCCCACGTATCCGCGGCGCTATGCTCGACGAACTGCGCACGATGGACTGGGTCCCTCGACTCGTCCGCAGCAAAGCCAGCAAACTCAACGAAGCGACCAAACTTCTTGAGGCCAAGTACGGTCGCGCTCCGACGACCCACGAACTATCCGATTACATGGGGATCTCGATCGACGAACTCGAAAAGATGAAAGTCGACGCTTCGGCCGTCGGACTCGTCTCGTTGAACAAAAAATGGTATGAGACCGACAGCTACAAAGACGTCCGGGAAATCGATGTCCTCGAAGACAAACGCAGTGAGGACCCCACGCGCCGTACCGGCAAAAGCGACCTGATGCGTCTGGTCACCAAAGGTCTCAATCGCAACGAACGCTTGATCATTATTCTCTACTACTACGAAGAGATGACGATGAAGGAAATCGGCGCGACACTCGACTTGAGCGAAAGCCGAGTGAGCCAAATGCACACGAGCATCGTCCAACGTCTCCAAGAACAACTCGGGCAACGCCGAGTGGAGATCGGTTCCTAAACGCCCCACAGAGCGATCGAATCTAACGCTTCGATGTGGCGACACGAGGCGAAAAACCCTGCTCGACCAACCCTTGGTTGATCCGGACCAAGGCAGGTGGGTAGATCGAAAAAAACTTTACCAACTGAGTCGACGTAGTTCCCAATCGCTCGGCGGTCTTCGATAGGTCCAAACCGTCTGCCAAGACCGCGTCGAATAGCTCCGCCAAAAGCGACGGGAAATGCTCGTTGGTTTCGGAAATCCGAATCCGACTCGAAAGGCAGTACGTCCGCCACAACTCCGAGCCTCCCGGCGATGAGGCAATCCCCCCCGCTTGTGGTGTAGTCTCCCGGTAATCGACCGCCAAAGCGCATCGAAGTCGGTGCACAGCAACCTGCCTATTCCTCTGCTGGGATCGCTCCTCGCTGGCACTTGCCCGGATCCCACTGGCAAGATGCTCGATCGTCACTGCCGTCTCTACCTTGTTGCGGTGCTGCCCACCCGGGCCGCTGGCACGGGAAAAACTCCATCGGCACTGCTGCTCTAGCTTTTCCAAAGGAAGACAACTCGGGTGCATGCGTCGATGTCCTGACCATAGTGCCACAGGAGTGAGCCACAGAAATCAGCCCCAGGAATCAGCTACTGGGGAGCTTGGAGGCAAACCCTCGAATTTTAGCCCCTTTCGGGCCAAACCCAAGCGTCCTTTGCGACATTGCTCAGGGAATTGACGTAGTCGATAGGCCGCTTTGAACCTATCTTGTTCAGACGCGGCGATCCCTGGCACGCAACTCCCCTAGCCTTGATTCCTTTCGTACTCCTCGATTTTTCCATGACACGTACCATCGCAATCGGTGATATCCACGGCTGCCTCGGCGCCTTGGACGCCCTTCTTGCCGCCATCGGCCCGACCCAAGAGGACATTGTCGTGACCGTCGGAGACTACATCGACCGAGGACCAGACTCCAAAGGGGTCATCGAACGGCTCATGGAACTCAAATCCAAGACACAACTTTTTCCACTCATGGGAAACCATGAGGAAATGATGCTCTCGGTCCTCGACCGACGACGCGAACCCTTCGGCTGGCTCAACCACGGAGGACACAAAACCATGGAAAGCTACGGCTTCGTCGGCGACCTGTCGGTCATCCCAACCTCCCACCGCGAATTCCTCGAATCGCTTCTCCCCTACTACGAATCCCCATCGCATATCATCGTCCATGCCAACTACGACTCCCAAATGAAGATGGAAAACCAATCGGTCGACCTCCTGAGATGGGTCAAAATCTCCCAACAGACCCCCAAACCCCATTTCTCCGGAAAGCACGTGGTCATGGGACATACCCATCATCCCGAAGGCCAAATCGTCCAACTCCCTCACCTGACCTGCATCGATACGTTCTGTTACGGCGGTAAATGGCTCACCGCTTTGGACCTCCAATCGCAACAAGTCTGGCAGTCGACCATCGAAGGAGAGGTTCGAGAATTTGCCCTCGAACCACCCACAAGCTAAACCAAAGATGAACTAGACCGAGGATTTCCCATCAACGACCCCGCTTCGGTATAGCCTTCGCGATAGCAAAAAATTCGCACCACCAAAACCACATCCAAAAAAGATAGTATTCACGAGATCGCATCAAGGAACGTTCGCCATGTCACCTCGCAAAGCCAAACCCAGCTCCGAGCCCCAAGCATCACCCCGCAAAAAATCGCCGACGAATAAGATCCCCCCGGAGAACGAACCACCCGTTGCCGACTTGCAGAGGATCAATAAAGTCCTCGCCGCCGCCGGCTTGGGCTCACGCCGACATGTCGATGAATTGATCGAACAAGGGCGAGTGGAAATCGATGGGAAAGTCGTCACTCAAGTCGGTATCAAAGTCGACATGAGCACCGCTTCGATCAGCGTCGATGGCGAACTGCTCAAACAATATCGACCCGTCTACTTCGCTGTTCACAAACCCGAAGGTGTCCTGTGCACCAATCGAGACCCCCAGGGTCGCCTGCGCGTGATCGACTTTGTCCCCAACCAATTTCGCTTGTTCCCAGTCGGCAGACTCGATGCGTTCAGCACCGGCTTGATCATCCTGACCAACGACGGCGAATTGGCCCAGCAACTGACCCACCCCAAACACGAGATCCCCAAACGCTATTCGGTCATCGTCGCAGGCCAAGTCGAACTCGAAGCGCTCAAGCGACTCGAACGGGGAATCTACCTCGCAGAAGGCAAAGCCCAAGTCGATCATGCCAAGCTTAAAAAAGTTCGCAAGTCGAGCACCGAAATCGAAATCACCCTGAGCGAAGGGAAGAACCGGGAAATCCGACGCGTGCTGGCTCGCCTCGGACACAAAGTCGTCTCCCTCAAACGAATCGCCATCGGGCCACTGAAACTCTCCGATCTGCCCGAAGGAGCTTACCGCCCCCTTTCAAACCACGAAGTCCAAGGCCTTTATCAAGCCGTCGAGGAAATCCGACGCGAACGCAAAGCCGCTCGAAAAGCTCGCAAAAAACTCGCCTCTGCTAGCCAAGAATCGGAATCGGCCGAGCAGGATTCCCCGCGCTCCAGATCCCCCAAGGCGCATGCACCCCATGGCATCAAACCCAATGGCATCAAACCCCTCGGCAAGAGCCCGCAGGCCAACCTCTCGGATCGCAAATCCACAAAAGCCCCCAAAGAACGGTCCAGGGAGACTCTCCCGAGCCTTGCTCAAAACCCCTTTGCAACCGAAGAGGACTTCGATGACGACGATCGAATAGACGACCAAAGCCAACCGGACCTCGGCCAAACCGAACCTCTGATCCTCGTGCGCGATCTTGGACCAAGCCGCCCGTCGCGCAAAGACTCCGATGAAGATTTTTTCTTCATGCCACGTCGTCCCGCCGGAACCGTCATCGGCCAAGAAGAAGCAACCGAGTCCGAGGGCTTCGAATTCGAACTCAACGATCCCGACGACGACCTATCCGACGATGATTCGTTCGAGCCAGAGGATTCCCAACCTCCGGCAAGGGGCCCCAAAGGCAAACGGCCAAGCGGCAAAGCCGCGAAATCACGCGCCGGTAGTCCCCGCGCAGGTAGTCCACGCGCCGGCTCGCGTCGCTCCGATCGAGCAGGTCTAGCCGACCCCCAGGACACCCAAGACACACGCCAAGGTGGGCCGCGCCAAGGTGGGCAGCGCCAAGGTGCTCCGAATCGCGGTCGTCCGAGCCGACCTCGCTCAGAGACAGACCGAACCTCACGGGGCGGCCGAGACTCTGGCGGCCGAGACTCTACAGGCTCGAAATTCGCAGGGTCAAAATCTGGCGAAACGGATTTTAGGGAAACCGGACGGAGCGGGCCAAAACGAGCTGGGCCGAAATCCGGTGCCCCTAAGCGTGGTGGCCCCAGAATGGGCGGCCCTAAATCCGGCGGTCCAAAAAGCAGTAGCCCGAAATCCGGTGGTCCAAAACGCGGCGGCCCCAAATCTGGCGGCCCCAAATCTGGCGGCCCAAAACGCGGCGGTGGTCCAAAACGCGGCGGTGGCCGTGGCCGTTCGAAAAGCTAGCAATGCTTTTTCGCTCTGCGACTCGACCCCATCGGTAAGCTTCCCTCGTGCATCGAGGTTGGCTTGCCGATCCAAAATTGATACGCTACGGCCCGTCGGAAACCCCTGGCACGGTGGAGCTATACCCAGAGCACCACACCAAGGACTTCCTATTTAGCAAATTATTCACTTGCGCGAACACGGATGGTACGCGGCCAATGGAGTATCCCAGACCTCGAGGGCTAAGGCAGGCCAAGGATCGCCAGGAGCAACTGGCGCGTGGGGTTGCCGTCGTTGAGCATGGCGTCAGCGTTCTGATGCAACTCGCTCACATGATGGACGAGGAATTCGTCCTTGCAGCAGACAAGATCGCCACCATGCGAGGCAATCTGATCGTATGCGGGATAGGAAAAGCAGGATTGATCGGGCGAAAGATCGCCGCGACCTTTTCCTCGACCGGAACCCGAGCCCACTTCTTGCATCCTTCCGAAGCCCTTCACGGGGACCTCGGATGCATCGGGCCCAACGATGTAGTGTTGGTCTTGTCCAACAGCGGCTCATCGCAAGAGATCGTCGATCTTTTGCCCCACCTGACTCGCCGCTCCTCGAGCATCATCGCTCTGACGAGCAAAATCCAAAGTCCGCTAGCCATTGCTGCCGATATCACGTTGATCACGCCGACGTGCTCCGAGGCCTGCCACTTGAATCTCGCGCCCACGACGAGCACCCTAGCGATGCTCGCCCTCGGGGATGCTTTGGCTCTGCTTGTCAGCGAGAACAAAGGGTTTGGACAAGACGATTTCGCCGAATTGCACCCTGCTGGTGCGTTGGGACGCCGTCTTGCATCGGTCGACGAGCTGATGCGCACCCTCGAGGAATGCAGAGTCTGCCATCAGGACTGGAGCATCCGAGAGATGCTCGTCGAGACCTCTCGACCAGGGCGTCGTACCGGTGCGGTGATGATCGAAAACGACGAACGCGCACTTGTGGGTATCTTCACCGATAGCGATTTGACTCGCTTTCTGGGCAAACACGCACAAGGCGACTTGGACCTACCGATGCATGCAGTCATGACTCGCGAGTTTTCCGCGATCTCTTCGGGTGCGAAATTGAGCGAGGCGATCGAAATCCTCTCGGTCCTTAAAATCAGTGAGCTGCCCGTGGTCAATGCTTCCAACCAAGCGATCGGACTGATAGACATTACCGACCTGATCGGATTGGAACCCGGCGCGGGCGAATACGACGCCCATGCATGGGGTTTTCCCGACAAATACGCTCCTCCGGCGTCGCTGAGGATTTTCGGTTCGTCCCTTTAACCCTTGATTCCATGGAAAGCCCCCTTCCTTGAACCACCGCGACTATGAAATTGCCAAGCCCATCAGGTTGATCCTCTCGGATGTCGACGGCGTCTTGACCGACGGAATGATCACCATCGATAACGCTGGGGTGGAGAGCAAATCCTTTAACGTCAAGGATGGACACGGGATCAAACTTTGGAAAAAAGCGGGCTTTGAATTCGGGCTTTTGACGGCCAGGAATTCCCAAGTCGTCAAACTTCGAGCTCAAGAACTCGGTATCCCGTGGGTGCGCCAAGGCTTCGCCGACAAGCTTCCGGCCGCCCGTGAAATGATGCAGGCCATCGGAGTCGAACCGCATGAAGTCTGCTTCATCGGGGATGATCTGCCCGACCTGCCTGTCCTGGCCCACGTCGGCCTAGCCGTCACGGTCGCCGATGCGGCTCCAGAGGTCAAACAGATCGCCCACTGGGTGACCCAAAACGCAGGCGGACGCGGCGCGGTACGTGAACTGATCGAAAGAATTTTGCAAGGCAAAGGGAGATGGGAAGACCTCGTCCCTACAGGACTCCGATGATCTTCCTGAAGTACTACCTGCAAATCCTCGTTCCGCTACTGGCCTGCCTCGTGGGCTACGAACTGCTCGTAACGCCGAATGTCCAGCCCGCCAAATCGATCAAGCCTTCGCGCTGGGTCAACCAACACACCCCCACCGGTCAAAGCGCCCAGTGGTGGCAAGCTTATTTCCCCGAAGGCTCCTGGCAACGCCAATCCCCCTTGGTCATCGAGCAGGATCAATTCATCTTGCTCTATCAAAAACGCGAGCAATTGACCGACACCCGTTGGCGATTTAGCCCTCTTACGATCGTGATCAATTCGAAAAATCAAAGCGATCCAAATTCCAGCGGGCAAAAAGAAAACCAACGCGCGATCTTCATCGATAACCCCAAAGGTGCCGAGATCCAGTTCAAATCCGCTTTCGATTGGACCCTCGGTCACCCTCCACCGGTGGCTCAAGGCCAACTCAGCGGACAGATCGAAATCTACTCCCCACCCGACCCGAAGACCAACCAAGGCGAACTGCGGATCCTCGCCGAAGACGTTCGGATCGATAAACGCCAGGTTTGGACCGACAAGCAAATCAGCATGAAACTCGGTGGATCGAGCGTCCAAGGCCGGTACCTCTCGATCTTCATGGACCAAGACCTGCTGTCCGAATCGACTGCCGGAGCGACCTCCAAGAGCCAAAGCCCCTTTGCAGGACTCGATTACCTGCAACTCTTCTACGTCGATCAAGTGCAACTCGAACTCCAAAACGGCGGCCTTTGGCCAACCGACCCATCGGGACCAGACCGAACAGCGAAAGCTTACGCCAAACTCGATTGCCGTGGTCGATTCCAATTTCAATTCCATCAATCCCAAGCCACCTTCATGGACGGCGTGCATCTTGAACATGTCGTCGAAGGCAAACCCATCGATACGTTCGACTGCAATGAACTGCGTTTCAATGTGGGCTGGAATTCAAACCAAGACCAAACAGCCTGGAAACTCGATCGCCTCGAAGCGATCGGGTTACCAGGTAGAGACCCAAATGACCAAAGCCGTTGGGTGCGACTGAATGCTCCCGGGATGCAAGCCGAAGCTCATGGACAGCACTTGGTCATGGACCTTGTCCACGGCATGGTCAGCTTGAGCAACGTCCTGCCAGGTTCCGCACCCAAAAACTCCTCGAGAGTGCTTCTCAAACGGGGCAACATGCAGATCACCTCCCCGAATATCCAGTACCAAAATCCCGAAGCCCTCTCCAACGCTCAAGAATCGAAATTCACACGACTCGGTTGGGTCATCGCCGACGGGATTGGACAAGCCCAAGTCGAATCGGAGGAAGGCGAGATCTGGAACCTGCGTTGGAGCAAACGGCTCTCGATCCGCCCCCACGAAAACCGCGATCTGATTTCGATCGATGGAGGAGCCAACATCAGCAGCTCGCTTCGAGGTAGGTTCGTCGCTGAAAAACTCCATTTGTGGGTCCTGCCTGTCGACGAATCCATCGCTGCGAAACTTGCACCTTACTACCCAGACGGCAAACTACCAGCCTTTATCCCCGACTCGATCGCCGCCGATGGACAAGTCATCGTCAACGCCCCGGAGCTCAACGCCCAAGTCGAGTCGATGGCCATTCGCTTCCGACATCTCGACCCCCAAGAGGCGCTCCGCGCGGGCTATTCGATCAGCGAACCGGGAGCTAAACCCATTGCCCCCAAAGGACCCTCGCTAGGTCCTAGCAGTATTCTTTCGCCTCCGAATTTAGCCACCCCCGCACTCCAAAACCCAGCTTCAAACACCCAGCTAAATTCCCCTGCGAATTCTTTGGCAAATGCATCGCCAACGACACCTCTGGGAACTCGACCAGCACCACCGAGCAACCCTCCGAGCACCCCGCCAAACGCCCCGATAAGCATTACGGGCAAGACACTCCAAGCCGACATCGTGCGCATCGGCAACGAAAGCATCGTCGAGAACCTGACTCTCGAAGGAAACTTTACATTGTTGCGAGAATTCCTATCCGCCGAATCTCCTTGGCCACTGACGGCCACGGGAGATAAGCTCGTGATCCAGAGCGAGTCGAGCGATCGGTCCAACGTGTACCTTGTCGGCCAACCGGCAAAAATCTCCGTCGGTTCCGGGTGGGTTGTTGCCAAGGAACTGCAGTTATCCCAAAACGATCAGTTGTTTTGGATCAATCAGCCCGGCGAACTGGTCTTGCCCCATGAAGCCCTCTCGCAGGAACCCAACGATGGGAGTTGGAATTGGAGGTCGGCACCTCGAATCCAGTGGGGCGAACGAATGACCTTCGATGGCCGCATTGCAAGGTTCGGTGGTGGGGTCATCATGGACTGCAGACTGCAAACCGATGCGAGCACCCTGTGGCACCTTTTGGCCAACGCCAGGACGCTGACTTTGGATATGTCACAGCGGGTCCCATTCCAATTGCCAACCGGTTCTGGAAAAAATCCAAAGCCTGCCATACGGCCTGAGGTGCAAACCGTACGACTCGACGGCGATGTCGATATCAAAGCTGTACAAACCGATCCTGCCGGAGTCCGACGCTCTGCGGAAAACTTTATCCTGCCCCGATTGGAATTCCAAGTTCCATCGAGGACCTGGGTGGGATTTGGACCCGGCCAGTTATGGAGCCGTCGATTCGCCAACACCAGCTCCTTAGCCACCGGTATCCTGCAGCCCGGTAACCCTGCCACACCCAGCCCCAACCCTAACCCCAGTCCAGAAACACTTCAATGCCTGCATCTGACATTCGTCGGACGCATGGAAGGTTCAGTTCCCCAGCGGATCGTTTCTCTCTACGACAAAGTCGCCGCGCTTCTCGGACCGATCGCCAGTTGGGACGACCAACTCGATGTCAGGAACTCCGAGCGATTGGCCCCCCAGCAATCCCGTCTTATATGCGACCAACTCAACCTCTTCGATGCTTCGAGTCTGAGCTACAACCAAGGTGCAGCGTTACGCCCGAAAGGTGCCTTTGAACTCGATGCCCTGGGAGCAGCGCAGTTGACCAGTCGCACCGAATCGGGCGATGTGGTCGTCGATGCAAGCCGCATCGGCTATGCGGCCGCCGACGATGCGGTCAGAATCGAGGGAACGGTTCAACGGCCAGCGACGATTCGAAGGCTCACAGGCTCGAACCCTTCGGCTCCAGGCCAGTCCGATGCAGGCCAGTCGATCCAGGTAAGCTCCGCATCGATGCGCCTGCGGACCGGACAGATCAATGCCCAAATCCGCAAAATCGAAGGTGCTTTTCCGATGAACATGCAGCCCGGCAGCCCGCAGCCCGGCAGCAATCAGCCCAACAGCAACCAACCCAGCAATTCACCTCCCGGAACCTCGCCCCCGAACTCCTCCTCGACGCTCCCATCGGCCCGGGACTACAATCCTCTAAATCCCCGTGGCAATCGGCCACGCTAAGGCATCGAAGTCCACTAAAGGTGGAAAAATCCGCATAGGCCGCAGCTCTTCTCCCACGCGAAAGGCCTTCGATTCCCCTTCACTTTATTGGGTATTCCGTAGCCTACCGAGGTAGGAAACGGTTGCATATTTCCCATTTTGACGGTCGACGCTATGGACCCCTTCGACCATACTGGTTTTTCCCGGGATCTTCAAGCAAACGCCCCTCCGCTCACTCCCTTAAGCCACATACTCCATGTCGATCGACATCGTGCCTGAAAAACCAACGCAAAGCGTTGCCCAAGCGCCCTCGAACCAACCGAAGGTTTTGCCGGCCGATCCGAGCCAGACGCTCCCTTGGCCTGAAACAGCCGTCGAGCCCGTCCAAGTCCGCTGGCGGTATGCAATTTCAATACCGCTGATCCACCTGCTGGCCTGCCTGGCATTTGTCCCTTGGTTCTTCAGTTGGACCGGTGTGGCTTTGAGCATCCTCGGGCTCTATGTCTTCGGAACCCTGGGGATCAACATCGGCTACCATCGACTCTTGACCCACCGAGGGATGAACGCACCGAAGTGGTTCGAACACACCCTAGCCTTGCTCGGAGTCTGCACGATGCAAGACACTCCAGCTTGTTGGGTCGCCATGCACCGGATCCATCATCAGCACTCGGACCATCAACCCGATCCGCACAGCCCCCTGGTCACGTTCCTCTGGGGACACTTCGGCTGGCTGATGTTCGAGAACCGAGATTTCACCAACGTCAAAGACTACCAACGCTTCACAAGAGACCTCTTAAAAGACCCTTTCTATCTGAAGCTCGAACGCCATTGGAATTGGCTCAAAGTCTACCTTGCCGTAGCGGCCCTTTATCCGATCGTCGGCTTTGTCCTCGGTTGGCTTATGGCTGGGAACCTCTGGGGCGGAATCCAGTTCGGATCGAGCTTGCTCGTCTGGGGAGTATTCGTCCGAACGGTTCTCAACTGGCACATCACCTGGAGCGTCAATTCCGTGACCCATATCTGGGGATACAGAAACTACGAGACCAAGGACAACAGCCGCAACAACTGGTTGATCGGTTTAATCGCCAACGGCGAAGGCTGGCACAACAACCATCATGCCGACCAACGTGCAGCCGCCCACGGCCACAAATGGTGGGAGTTCGATGTCAGTTGGCTGACGATCCGGGTCTTCGAGAAACTAGGACTGGTCTACGACGTAGTACGTCCACAGTCTTGGAAGCGATAGCACCACCGACGCCAGCATCGGTCTTCAAGCCCGGAGGGCGACACTTCCCTGCCGGTGTGCGTAAGCCACCGGACCCAGGCGCCACCACCAACTCTCTTTTTCCCCGATGCGCCAGCATCGGTCTTCAGCCCAAAGGGCGACACTTCTCTGCCGGTGTACATAAGCCACCGGACCCAGGTATGTGAATAATCGCTAAGCAATAGTAATTTGTATTACAAATAAAGTCTAACCGCCCCTCTAAGTGTCGCCCTCCGGGCTTAAGAGGAGTGAGGCGTGCTCCCAATCCGGTGGCTTACGCACACCGGCAGTTCCTATGCCGCCCTCCGGGCTAAAACCAAACAGCCACTTGCCCGATGCGCCAGCATCGGTCTTCAAGCCCGGAGGGCGAAACTTCTCTGCCCGTGTGCGTAAGCCACCGGACCCGGGTATGTGAATAATCGCTAAGCAATAGAAATTTGTATTGCAAATAAAGACTAACCGTCCCTCTAAGTGTCGCCCTCCGGGCTTAAGAGTAGTAGCGGGGGCCCCTATCCGGTGGCTTACGCACACCGGCAGTTCCTATGCCGCCCTCCGGGCTAAAAACAAACAGCCACTTCCCGATGCGCCAGCATCGGTCTTCAAGCCCAAAGGGCGACACTTCCCTACCCGTGCGTAAGCCACCGGTGGGAGCGAATTGTCTACTGCTTGGCAGTCGTCAAAATCGGATCGATCGAGATGCTCACCGATTCCTCGCCGATGATGTCTCGATTGACCCCAACAAAGACCCAATGATCACCTTGGCTCATCGGTAACTTGACGGTTTTGCCCTCGATAGGCACTGGCTTACCATCTGCCCACAGAGAGATACTCCCCTTAGGCGCACTTCCAAAATCCAGAACCACATCCCCAGCCCGCGTAATGGCAAACTTGGTCCGTAAGAACGTATGGTTAGGCACCCCTGGGTGAGGTCGGAACGTGGCCAACGACCGCATGGGAACACTCCCGGAAACCAAAGCTGGATGGAGTTGCCACGTGAAGTTCGACTGGTCGCCAACGATCGAATCGAGGCTGGTACGATTGAACAGCACGTGCGCTTTTTCGGTCCACTGGAGCGCCTCCCATTGCCGTACGGCTCCGTCGAGGGCAACGAGCATCTTGCCATCGATCTTCCCCATCTCGGTGATGAATCGCAAAAGATGGATCGCTTCGGCTTGGGTGAGTGAATCGAGCAACCCGTCGGGCATGAGCGAGCGAGACTCTTTGATATCTTGGATCTCATCTTTTTTGATGGTGACTTCTTTGCCGTCAGCAAGCCGCAGCACGACTTCGCTATCCGATTCGCGAACGGGGATACCCGCGAGGACTTCGTCGTTCTCGGTGCGAACGAGTTTTGCGTTGTAGCCCTCCTTGACCTTGGCGGCTGGGTTCAAAAGCGATTCGAGCAAGTAATCCGCTGGAGCTTGGGCCCCGATGCTCGTCAGATCCGGACCGACTAGACCTCCAACCCCACCGATTTTGTGGCATTGGATGCATTGGAGTTCGCTGCGTCGGTAAATCCATTCTCCTTGGACAGGATCGCCCTGGGTTTGAGCCAGTTCGAGCCATTTGTTGCGGAGTTCGTCGCTCAGAACCCATCGGTTCTCTTCGAGCTTCCCTGCCGCATCGATGGCTTGGATCAGATCTCCGCCGGCATTCATTTTTCGCAGTGCGGATTTCAATTGCCTTGCAGCCGAGGCATCGACCGAGACACCTTGGAGGGCAGCCAACAAGCTCGCCGCACCGTCTTTTCGACCTAGGAATCCGGCCGCTGCGTTGCTCAAGGACTCAGCGCCTGACGGGTCCGAGACCAACCGTCCGATCAAGGATTTGGAGGCCGCGCCGAGGTTCGTGTCGGCTTGTCCTTCCATCGCCGCGATCGCTACGTCAGTGCTGGCATCTTGCGTCAGTTGAGCCAAAAGGTTCTTGGCCGCATCATCCCCGAGATTAGCTACACTCCGAAGGGCCGCGACACGGACAGCCGAGGTGCTCGAGGCATCCTGACTGATCGCTTCGATACGCGCTCGGGTCCCGGCGATACGCCAAGGTCCGAGCGTGCGGAGTGCGACGAGACCCAAGTCGGCTGGAGCCAACGACTCGCTGTTTTTGTCTTTCGCGATGGCTTGCTCGGCTAATTTGGTCAAGGCTACTGCGGTCGCTGGCTCAATGGCCAACGCTTCCTTGCGTCGCAATGAAGCATCGAGAATGGCTTGCAAGAGCTGCCCGCGAAGGGCTTCATCAGGCAAGGAAGTTGGGGCAACCGGGTCGATCAGCCGATCGATCAATTTGGCCTGCTGCGCTCCATTGCCCAGCTCGGCGACGAGAATCGCCATCGTCGAACGGGCAGCTTGAGCGTTCGCAGGAGCATCGCTGGTGATTTTTTCGTCGAGCATCTTCAGAACCGCATCGATGGTGCTGGGATCCTCTGCAGCCTTCAGGGCAAAAGCGATGGACGCTGGATCATTGCTGAAGCGGAATTTACCGGCACGAAATTCCGGTAACCACACGCTCGATAGATCTCTCATGGTTTGCCACAATGCAAAATCGAGGAATCGATCCATGGGTCTTTGCAGGGCCAAACATGCGGCTTGGGCCGCATCAACGCTAGGCAACTGGGCCAAGAGCCGGACGGCCTCGAGCCGCACGCGGGGATGGTCGTCTTGGACTAGGCGTTTTCCAAGAGCGGTCCACTGTCCGATCTGCGATGCGTCGAGCGAATCGAACTGGCTGGTTTTGACCCATCGGATTTGGTTAGCGATCTGGTGGGTATATGCTGCGCGAAGCCGTCCATCGGTCGACTCGAAGAGGGACTTTTGCAGCGTGGGATCAAAGTTACCTAAACCCTCAAGAACCCAAGAGAGTTCAAGTTGCTCGAGACCTCGGGCTGGGTCTTTGGCCACCTTTTGGACATACGTATCAAAACTCGCTCTGGCAGGTCCGGAACTGAGAATCTGCTGGCGTAGGGATTGGCCTGCAAAGAGACGGACCAAATCGGCGTCATCGGCTAGGCGTTCAAGATTCCTTTCGACGCTGTCCTTGGCGGTGATGGGCTGATTGATAACCGGTTTTTGGTCTTTGTGTGTCAGCCTCCAGATCCGCCCGTGCGTACGATCGCGACGTGGGTCCCGAAAGTCGACTTCGCCGTGCTGGATGATCGGATTGTACCAGTCCGCGATGTACAACGCCCCATCGAGTCCTTGTTTGGCATCGATCGGACGGAATGCAACGTGAGGGGTTTTGATCAATTCGGCCTGCTGAACCGATTCGTATCCCGATCGATCCTCGGTGACTTGGAAACGGCAGACTCGATGGGCTCGAAAATCGTTGGTGACCATGGAACCACGGATCGCATCAGGCCAGTGGCTTCCCGAAAGAATCTCCAACCCGCAGTGTTTGGGACTGCCTGGATTCAGACCGGTCATGAGACGTTTTGCACCGACGGCCGTAACAAAGACACTCCCCTCAAAGGCGTAGTTGATCCCTTCCCCATAAGCCCCGTCGGTTGCGAACATTTGCCCATAGCGATCAAAGTGGACGCCCCATGGATTGACAAATCCGCGGACCACGATTTCCAGGCGTTTGGTCTCGGGGTGGAATCGCCAGATGCCTCCGCCGTTGAGGCGTTCGACGCCCCAAGGCGTTTCGATGTGGGAGTGAATGTAGATCGATTGGTTCATGTAGATCCAACCGTCATGGCCCCATCGCAACGAGTGGAGCAAGTGGTGGGTGTCCTCGGTACCGAATCCTGCCAAAACGACTTTCTTTTCGTCGGCCACAAGGTCGCCGTCGGTGTCCCTGAGATACAGCAGTTGATCGCTGTTGACCACGTAGGCACTGGCCTTATCGCCATCGTTGGCAGGGAGCACTCCGGTCGGGATCAGAAGCCCGTCGGCAAAGACGATGGTCCGATCGGACTTACCATCCTTGTCGGAGTCTTCAAGGATGATGATTTTGTCATTCGAAGGCTCACCCGGCTTGATCTGTGGATAGGTCTCGCTCGAGGCGATCCAAAGCCTGCCATGGTTATCAAAGTTCATGTGGATGGGCTTGGCCATCGCAGGATCCCCTGCGTAAAGTTCCGCTTGCCAACCATCGTCGACCACGAAGGTGGCTTTTTCTACCTCTGCATTCGGAACCGGGATGTCTTTGAGTTCTCTCTGAGCCAGTACAGTGACGTCGAGGGCTGAGCAGGTCAGCAGGCACAAAGCAATCCTTCGAGATACGTTGGCCAATGGTTTACGAAGCAGAAAAGTCATCGTCATGGGATGCGTTTCAAATTGTGGGATACAGGAGGGATCAAATCCGCGAAAGGTTCTAGCGGATTTGTATTGTACCTAACCCAAAAATCGATTGCGGGTATAATCGCTTCCTAGAAATTGTTTTTTGTTTTGAGGTTACTCGAGTCCCTGCGTGAATGCCATGAGCGAGAAAATCTACTGCGGTTTTGATCTGGGTGGCACCAAGATGCTTTGCGTCTTGATGGACCATAAAAAGAATGTCTTATTCCGCGAGCGCAAGAAAACCAAGGGATCCGACGGTGGTCAGGCTGGAATCAACCGAATCATCGAACTGATCCGCGAAACACTCGTCAAAGCCAGCGTCGAGCCCGAACGCGTCCAATGCATCGGGATCGGATGCCCTGGTCCAGTCGACATGGAAAAAGGAATCGTCCACTTGGCGGTGAATCTTAAGTGGAAAAATGTCCCCTTGGCCAAACATCTCGAGGATGCTTTTGGACGACCCGTCGCAGTTCTCAACGACGTCGACGCAGGTGTTTACGGGGAGTACGTCTGTGGAGCCGCACGCAATGCACACAGCGTTGCAGGCATTTTTCCAGGCACCGGAATCGGTGGTGGCTTTGTCTACGAAGGCCAGATTTTGCGAGGCAAGTCCCATACCGGCATGGAGATCGGCCATACCAAAATGTCCTCAAGCGAACACACCAGCGGTACGCCTATGGGCGGTACCCTCGAGAGCGAAGCGAGTCGTCTAGCGATCGCCGCGCACTGCGCCAAACTCGCCTTTCGCAACGAAGCTCCAGTGCTGGCTAAACTCGCCGGTTCCGATGTCGCGGAAATCCGCAGCAAAGTCCTAGCCGCATCGATCAAAGGAGGAGACGAACAGGTCGAAATCGTCGTCCGTCAGGCCGCGCGTACCATCGGCTATGCAGCCGTAAACCTAATCCACATGCTGTCCCCTGAAGTGATCCTCTTAGGCGGCGGATTGGTAGAGGCTCTGAGCCAACTCTACCTCGAGGAAGTCAAACAAGTCGTCGCTGAAAATGTCCTCGAATGCTACCAAGACACCTTCAAAATCAAACTCGCCGAGCTAGGCGACGATGCCGGCGCAATCGGTGCGGCCTGCTGGGCTGCAACCCGATTCGGGCACATCCCGAAACCCGAGCCTGAGCCCGAGACGCACTAGATTCCAACCTGTCGCTACGCACTAGAGCGAAGTCAAATACTCAGCGTTTTGAAGCAATGGATCGTCGTAATAGAGTCGAATCGTCCCGTCGCGCTTGAGCGCCTCGACTTTCTGCAACTCCGCCGAATATATCTCCTCGGCAATCGCATCGAGACGCTTGGCACGCTGAAACCATCCCATCACCAGCATCGCGATAATCAGCACCGGAAGGGTCGAGATCCCAAACGCCGTGAGCATCATCGTCGCCTTGGGACTCGGGAATTCCGATAGGTCCTTCGTCCCGTCGCTCCAAGCGTTCATCGTCGCCAAAAAATACTGCCTATAGATCGCGATGATAGGGCCTGCCATGAGCAACCAAAACACCAATGTCGCACCAAACCCAAGCAA
>Ga0315905_10002163_pt1 | contig 20740 bp, 17 predicted proteins | sample LakEriMetagenome_5_FD_203522 | JGI IMG/M metagenome (GOLD analysis project Ga0315905, IMG submission 203522) | Freshwater fungal communities from buoy surface, Lake Erie, Ohio, United States - Buoy 4 MA121 | ecosystem: Environmental > Aquatic > Freshwater > Lake | place: USA: Lake Erie, Ohio...
CGGCAACGCGTACCGGCTGCTCAGCCCGGCCGAGAGCCTGGAACGGCTCAACGCGGAAATGCTCGCGCGATCCGAGCACGCGTCGCGGTTTGCGACCGCGGTGTATGCCGTCATCGATGTGCAGACCAGCCACGTCCGATTCAGTTGCGCTGGCCATCCACCAGTCCTGCTCGCACGCGCCGGTGGTGGCTTCGAGCCGCATGGCACGACCGGCGGCCTGCTCGGCGTCTTCGAGGGGACGACCTTTGGCGAGGCGGAGCTCGAGCTCGCGCCGGGCGATCGCCTGCTGCTCCACTCGGATGGCTTCGAGCAGGCGTTCCCCGATGCCGCCGTGCTTCGGCAGAAGCACCGCCTTCCCAACGATCGCTACCTGCAGTCGTTCGCACGCCACCGAATCCTGTCGGAGGCACAGGCGTTCTGCGATGCCGTCGCACGCGATGCCGATGAGGCCTGCGCAGGCACGCCGCTGCACGACGACGTCACGCTGGTCTGCATCGATCGGCAGTGATCAGCGTTCGCGACCGGGCTGCGCCGGGCGAAGGGCCATCTGTCGCGCCACTTCACGCGCGATGAGCTTGGACAGATGGTCCGCCTCGATGTTGACGGCATCGCCCAAGGCGAGCGCCGCGAGCGTGGTGCGCGAAAGCGTCTCGGGGATCAGCGCGACCTCAAACCAAGCGCCATCCGCGGCAGCATCGGCAACGGTCAGCGACACGCCGTCGACCGCGATCGAGCCTTGTGCCACGATGAAGCGCGCAACCGCTTCCGGCGGCTCGATGCGCACGCGCCACTGGCCGGTGGATTGGATCCCGGCCACACGGCCCGGGCCATCGACGTGCCCCTGCACGATGTGGCCACCCATCGGTGTCGAGGCCAGCACCGCATGCTCCAGGTTCACCGCGCGTGGGGTCGACACCAAGCCCAGCGTGGTCCGCGCGAGCGTCTGCGGGATGACATCGAAGGCCCACGATCCGGGCTGCGCCTCGACGACCGTCAGGCACGTGCCCGAGACCGAGATCGAATCACCGCGCGCAGGGCGGTGGGACCAGCCGCACGGATCGAGCGTGAGCCGTACGCCGGCGGCGCTCGGATCAGCGGCCGTGATTCGGCCGACGTGCTGGACGATGCCGGTGAACATGCAGGGTCGGTGCCGTGTGCCGCGGTACCGGCTGCTGCGCTACCACGCGCGCACGCACCGGGATCCCGGATAGTAGCGCTCGAGGATCTGCTGCCAGCTCTTGCCGGCCTTCGCGGTCGCCTGCGCACCATGCTGGCACATGCCCACGCCGTGGCCGAAGCCACGGCCCGTGAACACGAAGCCCTTGGGCGTCGAGGCCACCGTGAAGTCGTCGCTCTTGAGCGTGCGCGAGCCGCCCTCGCCGGGGATCCCACCGTTGATCGCCTCGCGTAGGCGCGCCGCAGGAATCATGACGGGATTGCGCTCCTTGAAGCGCAGCCGGTACTCCAGCGGCCGTCCGTTCGATGCGTTCTGTGATGCCTCGATCGCCACCGGCAGGTCGATACCGGCCCAGGTGGGGAAGCCGTTGCGCTGCCCGTAGGCGCGGATCGCCTGCTGCACCGTTGCTGCCGGCACCGTGGCGGTCCAGCGGTAGTGCGCGGATGCCTTGAATGACGACGACTCGCAGCAGCCCGTGCGTGCAGGCTGGTCGCCCGAACGCACGGGCGCGATGTCATGGTTGGGGTTCAAGGTCACGCTGCCGAGCGCGTTGGCGCCGCGGCCGCCGCAGGAGCTTGAATAGAAGGCCGGCACCACGCCGCCTTCGAAGACGAGCACCATGCCGCGCGTGGCGGCGACGGCTTCGCGCGCTCGTGCGTTGCGCGTATGGCCCGCCCACGCCTGGCTCGACTCGCCGCTGGTGACGTCGTAGTGGCGCCGGCCTTCCCATCGTGATTCCTCCACGAGCACCCAGCTGCGCGCCGCGACCGCCTGCGCACGGAAGGCATCCTCGTCCCACTGCGGATAGAGCTCCTTCGCGAGGACGCCCGGCAAGTACTCCTCGACGCCGACCTCCATCACCACATCCAAGCCTTCAGGCAGCGGGACCAGTGTGGCGACGCCCGGCCAGCCCGCGCCATCCCATTCGATCGAGGCCTTGCCGATCGGCCGCAGCTCCAGCGCCCCGGAAGAGTAGGAGCGCGCGCTGCCCTTGGCCGTCACCTGCCAGCCGGTCGGCGTGGCCGCCACGCGCAGGGGCGCTGCGGCCGTCCAGCGTTCAGTGCCCATGGAGACGGTGAACTCGCCTGATGGGCACGTGAAGGACTGTGGCTTGCGCAGGCGCGTCCCCACACGCACGCGGACCGTCGGTTCGGCCTTCGGCGGTGCGGGACGTGGCGGATCGAACCGGGGCGCGAACGCCGGCGCCGGTGCAGGCTTGGTGGGTTCGGGTGCTGGCGCTTCAGCGACCTCGACGGGCGCGACGGGCGGCTGACGGTCGACGCTCACCGGCGGCGACGGCTTCGTTGGCGCTGGCTCAGGGGTAGGCGGTGACGAACACGAGGCCACCGCGATCCATCCGCATGCGGCGACCAGGATCCGCCCCACCCATGCACCCACGTTCGAGCTGCCTGCCATGCCACACCTCCGTGCGACAACAGCGTGCCGCTTGGGCAGGAATCGACAGGCAGCGGGAACCCGCTTGAGAATCGCAGGCGCGGAGCGATCAGCCCTCGAGCGTGCGCAGGCCCAAGCCGTGATCGGCCAGGCGCTCACGGATCTCGTCGAGGCTGGTCTGGCCGAAGTTCTTCACGCCCATCAGCTCGGCCTCGGTGCGGCTGGCCAGGTCGCCCAGCGTCTGCACGCCGAGCATCTGGAGCGCCTTGCGGCAACGCACGCTGAACTCAAGCGAGGCGACCGACTTCTCCAGCACTTCGGCGCCGACCTGCTCCTTGAGCTTCTCGTAGATCTCGTTGCGCACGCGCGCATAGCCGGCGCCCTCGAGGCCCTGGCCCAGCCGCAGGCCCTTGGCCGCGAGCATCTGCTTGATCTCGATCAGGCTGGTCTCGCCGAAGTTCTTGTACGCCAGGAGCTCGCTCTCGGTGATCTTGAGCAGGTCGCCGAGCGTGCGGATCTGCATCTTCTTGAGGCAGTTGCGCGCGCGCACCGAGAGTTCGAAGTCGGTGACCGGCTGGTCGAGCATCTGGTTGCGCTTGGCGTCGTCACGCGCCTGGTCCTCGTCGTAGAGGCAGTCTCGGCTGGCCAGCACGTCCTTCAGGAAGAGGCGCGCGCGCTCGTGGGCGGGTTCGGTCTCGAGCACCTTGCGCAGGCAGCGCTCGGCCCGCAGGTAGTCGCCCGCATCCTCGTACATGATCGCCAGGTTGACCAGTGCGTTCATCGGGGGCGTCGGCATGCGGCAGACGCGCTCAAGCAGCGAGATGGCCTCTTCATCCTCGCCGACCGACTCAAGCATGGACGCCAGACGAACGGCCAGCACCGCATCCTCGCCGGTGGTGGCGATGGGGCGGAGCAGGTCGATGGCCTTCATGCGCTGACCGGTCTTGAGGAATTGCTCGGCCTGTTCGGCGATCACGGGATGGGTGGTGGCGGCCACGGTGGCGGTGGTCATGGGTCGGCGCTCCTCGGGATGGTTCGTGCGGCGCCGGGCGTCCGGAGCCGAGCCCGGGGATCATAGCGGCACCCGAGCGATGCTCAAGAACCGCTGCCGACGCTGCCGGAGCCCCCCGGTTCAAGCCCCGGCGAGGGCTCAGGAGCCCCACCCAGCAGCCTGATTGACCGCCAGCGGCCGCTTTCGAAGCGCCACGCCATGAAGAGGCCGTAGATCACGATGTACGCCGTCGCCGCGAGCCAAGGGCCGGTGCTCTCCCACTGCGGGAACCACGCCACCAGCAGCAACCCGCCGCCCACGATCAATCCCCAGCTCAGCGTCACGGTGGCAATGCCGGGCACGAGCGTGTCGCCGGCGCCACGCAGCGCCCCGGTGTAGATGATGCCGAGGGCATCGAAGGTCTGGAAGACCGCAGCGCAGATCATGAGCGTGCCGCCGATCGCGACGATGCGCGCGACCTGCTCCGCCGGCACGTCACCGGAGTCGGCGAAGATCCCGACCATGTCGTGGCGCCACACGAACATGACGATGCCCCACAGGGTCATGTAGGCGAGCGAGACCGTGAGCGCTGCGTGCGTCTGGCGCACGGCGTCGTCAGGCCGACCCGCGCCGATCGACTTGCCCACGAGGCTTGCCGTCGCCACACTGAAGCCGACCGCGGGCATGAACGACATGTGCATGAACCGCAGCACGCTCCAGCCAGCCGCCAGGTGATCGGTGCCGAAGCGGCCGACGAGCGTGCTCATGAAGAGCGCCCAGCAGATCATCTCGTTGCTGAACTGGATGCCGTTGGGCACGCCCGTGCGGACCAGGCCCGTGAGCATCCCCCACTGCGGCCTCCACGCGGAACGCGTGCCGAGCTCGGCGTGCAGCTTCGGCCCGAGGAAGACGATGAACGGCACCAGGAACTCGACGAAGGTGCCGATCACGGTCGCGATCGCAGCGCCGGCGACGCCATAGGCCTGTGTGCCCGGAATCCCCGGCAGCCCCAAGGACGGCAGTCCGCGTTCCCCGTAGATGAGGATGAAGTTGCCGATGACGTTGACGATGTTGCCAAGAATCGCGGCAACGGTCACCACCTTCGGCCGGTGGATGCCGAAGAAGAAGTTCGACATCGCCTTCCCGGCGAGTGTCGCCAATCCGCCGCCTACGAGGATCCCCGCGTACTGCGTCTCCAGCTCCTCCACGCGCGGCTCGTGCCCCATCGCACCGAAGAGTGCGGGCAGCCCGAACAGCGCCAGCGGCAGAAGGAGCACCAGCCAGCTGGCCACAGCGATCCACAGCCCGCTCCACGCGTAGCTCGCCGCATCGTGCAGACGCTTGGCGCCCAGCGACTGGCTCACGTACGTGTTCACGAGCGTGATCACGCCGACCAGGAACGACATGGGCGCCCAGCTCCAGACGCCGCCGTTGCCCTGCGCTGCCAGCTCGACCATGCCGACCTGCGCCACCATGAGGCTGTCGACGAACTGCATCATGGTGTACGAGGTCATCGTGAGCACCGTCGGCCACGCCAGCGACCAGACCTCGCGGACGTCGGACAGCCGCGCGGCAACGCCGCGACCGCGGGATGGGCTCATCGGATCCATCGGAAAGCCGGCGGCGTCAGAGCGCCACCAGCTCCATGTCGGCCTGGACGGTCGAGACCTTCGTCACCGGGTCGATGTCGGCAGCAAAGCCCTCGAGCCCCTTGGTCCGTGCCATCTCGGCACGCACCGCGGCGACTGCGAACGCGGCACCGCGCGCGTGGCGACGGTGGGCATCGAGCTCGAGCGCGATCTGCGACTCGCTGCGCGCGAAGTCCAGCGGTGCGATCGCGGCCTTGAAGCCCTGCAGCAGACCGTTCGCGTTGACGAACGAGCCGGCCTTCTCGACCCACGTGCACGATGGCAGCACGACGTCCGCCGCGTTGGCGAGGCGATCCGGCAGCGTGTCAATGAGGACCAGCGCGCGGCCGCTCACGGCGCGCACGAGTTCGTCGGACTGCCAGGCGCTGGGATAGTTGCCGGTGACCAGGCAGGCCTTCGCGCCCGCCGATTGCACGGCAGCGCACCAACCTGCGGCGTCGTGCACGGCTGCGGCCGAGCGGCCCGCAATCGATGCGGCCACGGCCTCGAGCGCCAGGCGCACGCCCCGCGCGTTGGGCGCCTTCTCGGCGCGCACCACGAAGCCATTGGGGAAGGTCTTGTCCTGGCCGTCGATCGGCACCGGCCCCACGCCGAGCACGGCGTTGGCGTCGTATGCGAGCACGGTGTGCGCCAGGAGGTAGGCGTCCTCGCAGGAGAGCATCGGGCTCACGAGCAGCGCGAGGCGGCCCGCAGCGGCGCCCTGCGCGAGCACCGAACCGGCGGCTTCGATCGCGGTCGTCCATGCCTGCGACGCATGAGCAGCATCGCCGGCGGGCTGGCCCTTCATCATCGGCAGCGAGAGCCGATCCTCGCGGTGCACGAACTTCCAGCCGTAGCGCACCTCGTCGGTGATCCACCACTGGTTCACGGCGGCATTGCGGCGCGGCTTGATGCGGTAGACGCGGCCATCATTGTGCTCGACGCTGATGTTGTCGCCGCTCGAGGTGATGCCGTCGATCGACGGCGTCTTGGTGAGGAACCAGACGCGCTGCTGGAAGAGGAAGTCCTTGTCGAGCAACGCACCCACCGGGCAGAGGTCGATGACGTTGCTGGCGAGCTCGTTGTCGAGCGCCATGCCCGGGAAGACATCGATCATCTCGGTGCCGCCGCGGCCTTCCACCATCAGTTCGTTGGTCTGCGTCACCTCACGCGTGAAGCGCACGCAGCGCGTGCACATGATGCAGCGATCACTGTAGAGCAGGATGTTCGGGCCGACCTGCTTCTTGGGGTTCTTGATCTTCTCCTCGACGAAGCGGCTCTCGCCGCGGCCGTACTCGTGCGAGTAGTCCTGGAGGCCGCACTCGCCAGCCTGGTCGCAGATGGCGCAGTCGACCGGGTGGTTGATGAGCAGGTACTCCATCACGGCCTTCTGGTTGGCCTTGGCCTTGTCGCTGTCGGTGTAGACGACCATTCCCTCGGCCGCGTGGGTGTGGCACGTCGGGCTCAGGCGGCCGGTCGACTCGAGCTTGCCGGTCTTCGGGTTGGGCTGCCAGATCTCGGCCAGGCAGATGCGGCAGTTGGCCGGGATCGAGAGCGAGTCGTGGTAGCAGTAGTGCGGGATCTCCTGCTCGTTCGCCAGGGCGACCTGCAGGATGGTCTGGCCCTTCTGGAACTCCATCGGCTTCCCGTTGATCGTGATCTGCGGCATGGGGCCGGAAGTCTAGCGGCGCCGTCGACCGCCCGGCTCGCTCACGGTGCCGCGGGATCCGTGCGGCACTGGAGGACGATGCTGCCGTCCTGGAAGGCCAGGTCGAGCAACCGGACCGTTCGTCCATCGGCCAGGGGCATCGCCGGCAACCCATCGCCCAGCCTCGCAAGATCGCCCGCCAGTCCACCAGCCAGCATGACCGGCAAGCGCAGCGCACCGGCACCGACGCCGGTGACCGCCAGTCCGACCGAGCCGGGCTCGCCGACGACTTCAAGCCTGCACCAGTCGATCCGGCCCTGACGGGAGAGCATCACCAGCAGCGTGCCCTCGTCCTCGATCGCCAGCGCAACCTGCTCGAGGGGCTGCCCGCGAAGGTCATCGGGGATCGAGTCGCGGGCAAACTCCGCCCATGGACGCCACCGCTGGGCGAGCCAGTCGTTGAGGTCGTCGGGGTCGACCGCGATGGCCCAAGGCTCGGGGCCGCGCACCTGGTGGATCGCCGCGGCAAGCGCCTTCTCGAAGCCCGCGGCGCGCTCATCGGCCTCGATCGAGACCGCAGGATTGCGCACCCGCGACCACGCGCTCGGCACGACTTGGGCCAGCAACAGCGCGCCAGCGCCGCCGAGGAGCACCGCCACGCCCGCGGCCATGAGCAGCAGGCCACGGCGGCGCGACGACAGGCTCACGCGCCCCGCCACCGGGTCACGATGACGGTGTCGTTCTGACCGCCGAAGCCGAACGAATTGCTGAGGCAGGTATCGACCTTGGCCGCGCGCGCCGTGTTGGGCACGTAATCCAGGTCGAGCTCGGGATCGGGATTCGCGTAGTTGATCGTCGGCGGCAGCATGCCGTGGCGGATCGACTGCACGCAGGTGATGAACTCGACCGCGCCCGCAGCCGCGATCAGGTGCCCCATCATGCTCTTGATGGAACTCATCGGGATCGACGGAGCGAGCTCGCCGAAGACGCGCTTCACGCCGATCGTCTCGATGGAGTCGTTCTCCTTCGTGCCCGTGCCGTGCGCGCTGATGTACTGGATCGGCGGGCGCCCATCGTCGAGGCGCTTGTGGGGATCGATCCCCGCCTGCGCGAGCGCCTGCGTCATGGCGGCTGCGGCGCCACGGCCATCAGGCTGGATGTCGGTGATGCGGAAGGCATCGGCGCTCGAGCCGTAACCCATGAGTTCCGCCAGCGGCGTGGCACCGCGCGCCATCGCGTGCTCGAGTGTCTCGAGCACGACCATGCCGCTGCCCTCGCCCATGACGAAGCCGTCGCGGCCGATGTCGAACGGCCGGCTCGCCTTGGTCGGATCGCCCTTGAACGTGCTGAGCGCCGTGAGCCGGTTGAAGCCCGTGATCCCCAGCGGGTGGATCATGGTGTGCGTCCCGCCGGCAAGCATGGCATCGGCATCGCCGCGGCGAAGGATGCTGCAGGCCTCGCCGATCGCCTGCGTGCTGGCCGCGCACGCGGTCAGGCAGTTGTAGCTCGGGCCACGGATGCCGAACTCGCGCGCCAGGTGCGCCAGCGGCATGTTGGGCTCCTGCTCGACCTCGCGCGCGCGATCGAGCATGCGCTGCGCGGCATCGAACCAAGCACCGCCGACACGATTGGACGCGGCATCCCAACCTGCGACGTTCGCGGCGAAGTAGTTGGCGGTGTCGATCACGCCCTCGCCCGCGCCCAGGTACATGCCGACGCGGCGAAGGCTCGGAGCCGGTCGCTCGTCGAGCCCGGCCTGCGCCCACGCCTGGCGCGCAGCGCCGAGCGCGTACTTGCTGTTGAGGCCGGCGGTCGCGTGCGCCTGCGGGTGCTTCACGAACGCGTTCACGTCGTAGTCGCGCACCTCGGCAGCGAAGGTCGTGGGGAATGTGCGCGCGTCGAAGCGCGTGATCGGCGCCATGCCGCACTCGGAGCGCATCATGCGGCCCCAGACGCCCTCGAGATCATGGCCCAGGGGCGTGACCCAGCCCATGCCGGTGACGACGATGCGCACGCTCATGACGCCCTCCGCAGGATGATGGCGGCGTTCTGTCCGCCAAGGCTCGTGGTCAGCACCAGCACCGCACGCAGCGCAGCCGGGCGCGACACCGCAGCCGCTGCATCGAGGCCGGGCGTGGCAGCTGCGTTCAGCCGCGCAGGAATCGACTGCGTCGCCAGCATCTGCACTCCAGCGCAGGCCGCCAGCGCACCGGTCCCTGCACCGCAGAAGCCAGCGTTGGGCACGACGGTCGCGATCGGCAGCGTGGCAAGTCGCGCGCCGAAGACGCGCTCAAGCGCGGCGCGCTCGCCGGCATCGACCTCGGGCACGGCGCAGCCGGTGGGCACGATCGCATCGATCTCGCTGGCCGACATGCCCGCATCATCAAGTGCAGACTCGATCGCAGCCGCGATGTCCTCGCCGCTCTGCGAGAGATCCATGCCCATCGTGTCGGCGCAGACGGACTGACTGGCACCGAAGCCAGCCAGTTGCGCCAAGGGGTCCTTGCCACGGCGTGCAGCCGATTCGGCGGATTCCACCACGAGGATGCCTCCGCCCTCACCGAGCACGGAGCCGCAGGCCTCGGCATCGAAAGGACGCACGAGCTCGGGGCCCTGCGCACCGGCCGGCATGGCACGCAGGCGACCGCTGTACCAGTTGCGCATCAGGCCCATCTGGTTCACGCGGCTCTCTGCGCCGCCCGAGAGGCACGCATCCGCATCGCCGCGGCCGATCACGCGCATGCTCTCGCCGAGCGAGAGGAGCGCGCTCGATTCACCGCAGGTGATCGTGTTCGACGGCCCCTGGCAATCGTGGATGATCGTCACGTGGCACGCCAGCATGTTGGGCAGGTACTTCAGGAGCCAGAGCGGCGTCAGGTTGTTCATGCCGCCGCTGCCCCACGCGCCCAGGTCAACCTTCCCGTCGGTGGTCGTGCTGGTCACGAGCGCGGCCGTCAGTTCATCGATGTCGGCCGCGATGAGGCCCGCGCCGATGTGCGCGCCGAAGCGCTCGGGGGCGATCGTGACCGAGGATGCACCCTCGGTGCCCCGGGTGACCAGGCCCGCGCTCTGCACGGCCATGTGGGCGCCGGCGACGGCGATCTCGATGTCGCGGGCCATGACCTTGGTGCCTTTGCGGAAACTCTTGGGCACGAGCGTGCGAACGTCGAAGCCTTCCGGCAACAGGCTCGCGAACGGGCACCCGAAGGAGCCCGTCTCGAACCGATCGATGCGGCGGATGGCACTCGTGCCTGCGGTCAGGGCCTGCCAGAACGGCTCAAGGCCCACGCCGAGGCCGCACACCGGGCCTAGGCCGGTGATGACGACGTGTGTAGCGCTTCGTCCCATAGGAGCGCCGGAGGATACCGGGCGCGCGCGAAGGGGTTTGGATGCCTCGATCAGCGCCCCGAGCGCAGGTGGCGCGCAAGGAGCATCGAGAGTTCGAGCGCCTGTTCGGCGTTGAGACGGGGATCCACGGCGCTGCGGTACGCACGCGCGAGGTCGGCATCGTTCAGGCCGCGCGAGCCGCCAGTGCACTCGGTGACATCGTCGCCGGTGACCTCGATGTGCACGCCGCCCAGGTGCGTGCCGCACGCGGCGTGCACCGCAAAGGCGAGTTCCAGCTCCCGCATCACCTTGGCGAAGGCGCGCGTCTTGATGGGGCGCCCTGCCCCGGGGCCGTCCGTCGGCACCACGGTCTCGGTGTTGCCGTGCATGGGGTCGCAGATCCACAGGCCATGCCAGCCCGCGGCATGCACGGCGCGCAGGACTGAGGGCAGTCCGCGCTCGATCTGATCGGCACCGAACCTGTGGATCAGCGTGATGCGACCGGGTTCGCGATGCGGATCGATCGCCTCAAGCGTGCGCACGAGCGCCGACGGCTCGGTGGCCGGACCGACCTTGATCCCGATCGGGTTCGAAAGCCCACGCGCGTACTCCACGTGCGCACCATCGGGTGCGGCCGTGCGCATGCCGATCCATGGCAGGTGCGTGCTCAGGTTGAACCAGCCGTCGCGCCGCGGCACCTGCCGCGTGAGCGCCTGCTCGTAGGGCAGGACCAGCGCCTCGTGGCTCGTGAAGAAGTCCACGCGCGTGAGCGCGGGGTGGTCCTCGCCGGTCAGCGTGCGCGCAAAGTCCAGGCTCGCGCGGATCTCGTGCACGATGCGCTCGTACTCGGCGCGCGACGGGCTCGCGTGCGCGAAGGACAGGTCCCACTGCTCGGGGTGATGGATGTCGGCGAAACCGCCGTCGACGAGGGCACGGACGAAGTTGAGCGTGAGCGCCGCACGTTCGTAACCGCGCAGGAGCAGCTCGGGATCGGGGCGCCGCGCCACGGCACTGAACTCGCTGCGATTCACATTGTCGCCGCGATAGGCCGGCAGCGAGACGCCATCGCGCACTTCGGCATCGGCCGAGCGCGGCTTGGCGTATTGGCCGGCCAGGCGCGCCAGGCGGACCACGCGCCGGCCCGAACCGTGCACGAGCACCAGGCTCATCTGCAGCAAGATCTTCAGCTGCGCGGTGATCGCATCGGGCCGGCACTGCGCGAAACTCTCGGCGCAGTCCCCAGCCTGCAGCACGAAGGCCTCGCCACGTGCCGCGGCGGCCAGCTGCTGCTTGAGCGCAAGCACCTCGCCGCTGGTGACCAGCGGCGGCAGCGCCGCCAGCTCGGCAAGCACGGTGTCCAGGGCAGCACGGTCCTCGTAGGGAGGCTGCTGCGCGGCCGACTTGGCCATCCACGATGAAGGAGTCCAGGCAGTCATGAATGCGGGCGACAGGACTTGAACCTGCACGGGTGTTACCCCACGGGAACCTAAATCCCGTGCGTCTGCCAATTCCGCCACGCCCGCGGCGTCCTTAGCATCCTAAGCCAGCGGCTTGGGCCGCATCGATCCCATGCGACGCTTCTTTGCCATCTCCCTGATGCCCCTGCTCGCGCGACTGCTCCTGGCGCTGGCGCTCGCCCCGGCGGGCTATCGCGATGCCTTCGGCGTGCGCGTCTTCACGCCCAAGGAAACGGCGCTGCTCGTCGAGCTGGGCTACGACATCGGCCAGGACGGCATCGTCCCGGGCACGACCGTCGACCCTGAATCGCTCGATCCCTTGCAAGCCCCGCGTTGGCTCGGCAAGGCGCTCGACCTGCATGAACTCAAGGTGGTGCCCGAACCCCTGCAGGTCGCGCTGTGGGAATCGGTCGCGCGACTGGTCGCTGGCACGCTGCTGCTCATCGGTTTCCTCAGCCGGCTCTGGGCTGCCGCCATGCTCGCCGTCATCGGCACGCAGTTTGCGCTTGGCCCCGCCCGGGCCATGGCAGAGAGCCTCTTCTACAGCCTCGAGCCTGGCGAGTACCAGGCGGGGTTCGTCTCGTTGGCGCTGTGCGCGCTCGCGCTCAATGTGCTACTTGTCGGCGCTGGTGCGCTGAGCATCGACCGCGCGGTCTTCGGCGGCACCTCGAGCAGCGAAGACGCCTGATCCACGCGCTGACCGATCGTCACTCCTTCATCTGCCGGAGCTCGTTGCGCAGGATGGCGGCGAGTTCGTAGTTCTCGCTGGCGATCGCAGCGCGCAGGCGCTCCTCGAGCTCGGCGCGCTGGCTGCTGGGCAGCCGCGGAACCAGCATGTCGCGCATCGACCGCAGGATCGCGACCTCGGGGCTGGCCTCGAAACGGTTTCGCTGGCCGATCATGGTGTACGCATCGCGCACGGCCGCGAGACCGGCATCGAGCGCCGTCAGGGCGCCACGGTGGTCCTTGACCTGCAGGGCAGCAGCCGCCTCGGCACGCGTGCGGGTGACCACAAGTCCCAGTCGCAGCTGCTCGAACGCAGCACGGTCCTCGGGGCGCGCGGCCCGCTCACGAACGACCTCGATGAGGTCGAGGTTGCGGCGGCAATCCCTCGCGGCAAGGCCCGGGAACCCTGCCATCATCAGGGCCGTGGCCCGTTGCTGGTAGAGCCCGGCCTCCTGGCGAAGCGCTTCGAGGCGTTCCGGCGCCAACGGGTCGGGCGCAGGATCCTCGCGCAGCAGCTCCAGGAGGCTCTCGCGCCCACCCGGCCGGAGTCCATCGGGACGCCCGTCCATCTCCATCTGCAGGATGCCCAGATCGAGCCTCACCTGCACCTTGTGACGGCCATCCTCACCCTGCACCACCCGAACGCGAGGCGTCAAGGGGTCAAGGGGCCATGAAGACAGGAGGCCAGACAGGTCATCCATGGACGAATCCTAGCCTCGATGGTTCTGGTTCCAAGCGGATAGTCGCTCCGCCGGCGGGGCCAGGACGGGTTTGGCGGACGCTCCAGGATTCTCTTGCCACAGCCACCGCTCCTGCGCTTAGGATTGTTGATCCATGGCCCGGTCAGAAGTCCAGTCCGAGCTCCAGTTGTACCTGCGAGAGGTCAACGAGACTGCCCTGCTCACACCTGAGGAGGAGAAGACTCTTGGCTGGCGCATCATCAACGACGGCTGCCTCCAGTCGAAGGAGCGGATGATCAAGGCGAACCTGCGCCTGGTCATCGCCATCAGCAAGAACTACGTCAACCGCGGGCTGACGCTGCCTGACCTCATCGAGGAGGGCAACATCGGCCTGATCCGCGCCGTCGAGGGCTTCGACCCCGCGCAGGGCGCGCGCTTCAGCACCTACGCGAGCTGGTGGATCAAGCAGGCGATCAAGCGCACGCTGATCAACGCGGTCCAGCCGATCCACATCCCGGCCTACATGGTCGAGCTGATCGCGCGCTGGAAGGACACCTCGCGCAAGTTCGAGGAGAAGCACGGCCGCAGCCCGAGCCTGCAGGAGCTCTCCAAGGAGATGAAGCTCCCCGTCAAGAAGCTCGTCATCATCCGTCGCGCGGTGAAGGCGTACCAGGCCCCGAGCCAGGCGCCCATCGGCGAGGACGGCGCGGCGATGGACTTCGGGGACCTCTTCGAGGACACCCGCGGCAAGCAGCCCGATCGCGAAGCGAGCGAGAACGAGGACTTCAGGATCATCCTCAAGCTGCTCGACTCGATCGATGAGCGCGATGCGCGCGTCCTGCGATTGCGCTTCGGCCTCGAAGGACACGAACCCCTGACCCTGAAGCAGATCGGCGAGATCGTGGGCCTGACCCGCGAGCGCGTGCGCCAGATCGAGGTCGAGGCCCTGCGGCGGCTCAACCAGCAGCTGCACGACGACAAGCCCACGCGGTTCTTCCGCGGGCAGTCGGCCTGACGAGATCAATCAACGCACCCCCGGCAACGGGCCGTGATGCGGCGCGAGAGCCGTCATCTTCTGCGGAAGCAGCATCAGCAGCAGCCGTGGCCCTGCCACACCCGTTCGGACACGCCCGCAGGCGGATCAGGAGCGCGTGGCCGAGACGAACGGCATCTTGACGACGGTGGCGGTGGCGCTCTCGCGGCCCAGGTCGACGCTGAGCGAGGCGCCGAGTTCCGCCAACGGTGCATCGACGAAGGCCATCGCGATCGGCTTGTCGAGCGTGGGGCTCAGGCAGCCGCTCGTGACGCGGCCGACCACGTCATTGCCGTGCTTGACCTGCATGCCCTGCCGGGCGCTGCGACGGCCATCGAGCACCAGGCCCACGAGCTTGCGCGCCGGACCAGCCGAGGCGATCCGCTGCAGCGCGTCCTGCCCGATGAATCGACCGGCCCGCTCGTCATCCTGCCCCTTGTCGAGCTTGACGGCGAAACCCAGCCCGGCGCTGATGGGGTCGGTCTCCTCGTCGATCTCGTGGCCGTAGAGCGGCATGCCGGCTTCCATGCGGAGGGTGTCGCGCGCACCCAGGCCGATGGGCTTCACCACGCTGTCGGCCTGGCCGGCGTTCTTCAGGAACATGCCCATGGCGAGCTGCGCCGTGCCGGCGCCCAGGATCACCTCGACGCCGTCCTCGCCGGTGTAGCCGGTGCGGCTCACGATGAGCTTGACGACGATCAGGTTCTTCTGCGCGAAGCGGTAACGCTTGAGGCTGGGGATCTCGCGGCTCATGCCGGCGATCAGGTCCATGGCCTTGGGGCCCTGCAGCGCGCACATCGCGGTCGACTCGGTCTGGTCATCGAGCTTGAAGACCATGTCTCCCTTCACGGCCGCGAAGTGGGCCAGAAGCTTGGCGCGGTTGCTCGCGTTGCACACGACGAGGAAGTCGCTGTCGTCCATGCAGTAGACGATGATGTCGTCCAGGCAGCCGCCCCGCTCGTTGCAGACGATGCCGTAGCGGCACTGGCCGGGCTCCATCCCCAGGACCTGGCGCGTGCAGACCAAGTCAAGGAACCGGCGCGCGTGCCGGCCCGTGAAGCGCAGGCGGCCCATGTGGCTGACGTCGAAGAATCCTGCGCTCGCGCGGCAGTGGCGATGCTCCTCGATGATGCTGCCATAGGAGAGCGGCATCTCCCAGCCTGCGAAGTCGACCATCTTCGCCTTGTGCTGCAGGTGGAAGGAGTGGAACGGGGTGCGCAGCAGCTGGGTCGCGGTGGTCATGGTGGTCCTCGCTTGGGAGGGTCCATCGTAGACGCGGCGCCCGGCACCGGCCTGCCGCACGGGGGTATGCTCCGTTCATGACCGTCCGGAGCGCGCCCACCCGCCTCGCCCACGCGTTGATGCGCGTGCTGGCCGTGGTGATGCTCCTGCTGGCCTGCCCCCCTGCTCTCGCGCAGTCCATCGACGATGCCACGCTGACCGACCGACCGGTGAGCAAGATCATCTTCGTCGGCCTTGACCGCGTGACCGAGCAGGAAGTGCGGAACAACATCCGCATGGCCTCGGGCCAGCCTTTCGACGCCAAGGCCGTGAAGGACGACGTGGCGAACCTCTATCGCCTCGGCCACTTCGACGTGGTCCGCGCCGACGCCGAACTTCAGCCCGACGGCACCGTCCACCTGACCTACCGCATGGATGAGCAGCCGCTGGTCTCGGACATCCAGGTCGTGGGAAACACGATCCTGAGCGACCAGGAGCTCCGCAAGGAGATCGGCCTGTACGCCGGCGGTCCGCGCGACGACTTCCTGCTCGAGCGCGCGGTCACCAAGATCAAGGAGCTCTATCGCGGCCGCGGCCACTACCTGGCCGAGGTGACCGTTGACGAGAGCGAGCTCAAGGACAACGGGATCCTGATCTTCCGGATCATCGAGGGGCCGCGCACCCGCGTGCGCTCGATCGAGTTCACCGGCAACCGGGCGTTCCCGGCCAAGCGGCTGCAGGAGGAGATCCAGACGAAGGAATGGGTGTTCCTCTTCGGCAAGGGCGACCTTGACGAGGATCGGCTCGCCGGCGACGTGGCCGCGCTCGACCGCTTCTACAAGGGTCAGGGCTACGTGGACGTACGCGTGGACCGCCGCGTGGACGTGGCGCCCGACGGCAACGAAGCGAAGGTCGTCTTCGCCGTCGAGGAAGGCCGCCAATACCGGTTGCGCAACGTCACGATCCTGAACCTCGGCGAGGAGAAGGTGCCGGCGCTGACCAGCGAGCAGGCGCTGGGGCTGCTGCGGATCCGCCCTGGCGATGCGTTCCTCGAAACGCTGGTGAAGGGCTCGGTCGAGGCGGTGAAGGGCGCGTACCAGGTCATGGGCCACGCCGACGTCGTGGTGCAGAGCGAGTGGGTGCGAACCGGCGAGAGCCCCGAGGTGGACCTGGTGCTCAAGGTGCGCGAAGGCGGCGAGACGATCGCAGGCATCGTGCGCATCCAGGGCAACAGTCTGACGCGTGACAACGTCATCCGCCGTGACGTCATGATCGATCCGGGCCGGCCGCTCGATGCCCGGCAGGTCGACGAAGCCACCAAGCGACTCGAGCGCACACGGCTCTTCGGCGACGTGCGCGTGACGCTGCAGCAGCCGGATGCCCAGGACCAGGGCGTGCGCGACGTGCTCGTCGAGGTCAAGGAGCAGAACACGGGCTCGCTCAACTTCGGCGTGGGCGCCAGCACCGATACCGGCCTCTTCGGGCAGATCAGCCTGACCCAGCGCAACTTCGACCTCTTCGACACGCCACGCACACTCGACGAATTCTTCGCCCAGCGCGCCTTCCGCGGCGCCGGCCAGACCTTCAACGCGTCGATCTCGCCTGGTGTCGAGGTGAGCAACTACTCGATCGGCATCAGCGATCCGCGTCTGCTCGACTCCGAATGGGGCGGCGGCATCAATGGCTTCTACCGCACGCGCGTGTACGAGGACTGGACCGAGGAGCGCTGGGGCCCCAACGTGCAGCTCTCGCGCAGGCTGGGCGAGCTCTGGACCTTCACCAGCCGTCTCAACTGGAACCGCGTCGAGTTGACGGACTTCGACACCTCGACGCCCACGATCGTCTACGAGGAACAGGGTCCCTACGACCTCGATTCGTTGACGTTCTCGTTCACGCGCACCAACACCGACAACGTGAACCGTCCCTCGCGCGGCACGCGCATCGAAGGCAGCGTGCAGCAGTACGGCGTGCTCGGCGGCGAGTACATGTACACCGCGATCAACGGCGAGTGGACCGGCTTCTTTACGCTCGCCGAGGACCTGATCGGCCGCAAGAGCGTGCTCAAGACGACCGTGCAGAGCGGCTACATCTTCGACGACGAGGCCCCGCTCACCGAGCGCTTCTACCTCGGCGGCCGCACGTTCCGCGGCTTCGAGTTCCGCTCCGTCAGCCCCAAGAGCGCCAGTTCCGGACCGCCGGGCTTCTCGACGCCGACCGTCAATGCGCAGGGCGATCCCGACGGCGACCCCATCGGTGGCACCTTCAAATTCTTCGCAGGGACGCAGTACGAGATGCCGCTCATCGACGAGTTCGTGAACTGGGTCGCCTTCTGCGACTCGGGCACCGTCGTTGACGAGGTGGCGCTCTCGGAGTACCGGGTCTCCGTCGGCATCGGCCTGCGCCTCTACCTGCCGCAGTTCGGTCCGGTGCCCTTGGCGTTCGACTTCGCGCAGCCCATCGTGAAGGAAGACACCGACCAGACGCAGGTCTTCAGCTTCTCCGCCGACCTGCCCTTCTGAGCCCCGGCCGGACCGCATGGTCGGTGCATCGCTACCATCCGCGCCCATGAAGCACCGAACGTTCCTGCCTGCCGTGCTGTGCGTGCTCGGCGGCGCCGTGGTCGCCGCGAGCGCCTTCGCCGCCGGCCGAATCGCCGCAGCACCGACCGCCGTCGCGAGCATCGACATCCAGAAGGTCCTCGAGAAGATCTCGGCGCGCGCCGACACCGAGGTCGAGATCTCGCGCCTGGCCGCGGCGTTCGAGAAGGACATCACCGACCGGAGCAAGGACCTCGAAGCCCGCCTCAAGGCGACCGAGGCCATGACCGACCCGGCGCAGGTGCAGTCCACCCGTGATGCGCTCGCGCTGGAGAACCTGCAGCTGCGCGAGTGGACCCAGCTCAAGGGCCAGGAGCTCGATCGCGAGCGCGCGCTGCGCTTCGAGGCGCTCTACCGAGAGATCCGCTCCGAGGCGCAGAAGCTTGCCCAGGTCGAGGGCTACGACTACGTGGTTGTGAACGACGGCGCCGCCGACATGAAGCGCGACCCCCGCAGCAAGGAGTCGTACTTCGAGCAGGTCCAGCAGCAGATCGCGCGCCGCCGCGTGCTGGTGGCCAGCGCGAAGGACGACATCACCGACAAGCTCGTGCTGCGCATGAACAACAACCGCGCCGCCGCGACCCAGGCTGCGCCCAAGCCCTGATGCGGGACCACGGAAGGACCGAACCATGACCATCAAGACCGCCCTGACCGCCCTCGCCATCGCCGTGCTCTCGGTCGTGGCCGCCACGGCACCATCGTCCGCACCGGTGATCGGCACGGTCGAACTCGCCCGCGCCCTCAATGGCCTCGATGCGCGCGCCGGCCACGAACAACGCATGAACGGCGTGCAGTCAACGCTCAAGGACCAGGCCGAGAAGATGCGCGAGGAACTGCGCTCGCTGCAGGACGAACTCGAGTCGTTTCAGCCCGGCAGCCCCAACTTCGCGCAGGCCGAGCGCAAGGCCCAGGAGAAGGTCGGCCAGATGCGCGCCTTCGAGGAGTACGCCAAGCTGAAGATGGAATCCGAGAGCGCCAACTGGATCCGCGAGGCCTATGCCGAGATGCGCGCGATCGCCGGCCGCATGGCCCAGGAGAACAACATCGACATGATCGTGCTCGATGACTCGGGCGCGCCGGTCGAGCCAGGCACGGTGCAGCAGGTGCTGGCGCAGCTCAACGTGCGTCGCACGCTCTTCGTCAACGCCAAGCTCGACGTGACGGACATGCTGATCCAGCGCATGAACGCCGAGTTCAAGGCCAAGCAGGCCGGCAAGTGATGCAGCATCCCCGTACCAGTGCCGAGGTCGCCGCGCTCGTGGGCGGGGAGCTCTGGGGCCCGGGCAACGTTTCGGTCGACGGGCTCGACACGCTCGAGCTCGCGCAGGCGAGCCACCTCACCTTCATCGGCGAGCAGGGCTATGCCGGCAAGTGGGCCGCCAGCGCCGCGGGCACCGCGCTCGCCACGCGAGGGCTCACGATCGACGGACACGACCCGGCCGTGCGAGCCATCATCTGGGTGAAGGATGCTGACCGTGCGATGGCAGCGGTGCTCGCCGCCTTCGCCCCCGCCGTGCCCGTGCCGGCGGAAGGCGTGCACCCATCCGCCATCGTCGAGCCCGGCGCGCTGCTCGCCCCCGGATGCCGCATTGGCGCGAACTGCTTCATCGGTCCCGGAGCCGAGATCGGTGCGGGCGCCGTGCTCCATCATGGCGCACACGTCGCCGCAGGTGCGCGCATCGGTGCGGGCTCGGTCCTGTGGCAGCATGCGGTCGTGCGCGAGGGATGCATCGTCGGCGCGCGCTGCTCAGTCGGTGCCAACGCGGTCGTCGGCAGCGACGGCTTCGGGTTCCGTCCCGACGAGCGCGGGTCGATCGTGCGGACGCCGCACATCGGCATCGCCCAGCTCGCCGACGAAGCGGAAATCGGCGCCGGCACCTGTGTCGACCGTGCGAAGTTCGGCGTGACCTTCATCGGGCCGGGCACGAAGATCGACAACCTCTGCCAGATCGGTCACAACTGCCGGATCGGCAAGGGCTGCGTGATCAGCGGCATGACCGGGCTGGCCGGCAGTGTGGTCGTGGGTGATTGGTGCCAGATCGGCGCGGGCTCGGGCATCGCGGACCATCGCACCATCGGCAACCGAGTCCGCCTCTCCGCACGGAGCGGCGTCATGCACGACATCCCCGATGGCGAGACCTGGGGCGGGCTGCCTGCACAGCCGATGATGGATGCGTTGCGGCAGATTGCCGCCATCCGTACACTCGCACCGATCGCGGGACGCCTGAAGCGCCTGGTGGCGGATCCGCCCAAGGGTGGCTGAGTCGACCGACGGTCGATTCGCCCCCATGGCACCAGCCCAAGCACCAGCCTCCGCATCCAAGCCCAAGCCGCGCCAGCACACGCTCGCCGGCCCCGTGCGCGTGCGCGGCAAGGGCCTGCTCTCGGGCGTCGATGCCGACCTCGAGATCCTGCCCGCACCAGCTGGGCACGGCATCGTCTTCGAGCGCTCCGACCTCGATCCACCCGTGCGCATCCCTGCGCGCGTGGAAAACGTGGTGGTCCGCCCCCGCCGCACGGTCATCAAGTCCGGTGACGCCACGATCGAGACGGTGGAGCACTGCATGAGCGCGCTTGCCGGCCTGCGCGTGGACAACGCGTTGCTGCGATTGCATGGCCCGGAACTGCCGGCCGGCGATGGCAGCGCCCTGCCCTTCGCCGAACCGATGCTCGCCGCAGGCATCGTGGCGCAGGATGCCGAGCGCATCATCCACCGGCTGCGCGCACCGGCGCTGTGCGAGGATCCCGACGGCGCGATGATCGCGGCGTTCCCGTCCGACGGCGAGCTCATGCGCGTGGTCTTCGACCTGGACTACGGCAAGAATGCGCACCGCATCGGCCGCCAGGGCTGGAGCTTCGA
>Ga0315905_10002167_pt1 | contig 20727 bp, 18 predicted proteins | sample LakEriMetagenome_5_FD_203522 | JGI IMG/M metagenome (GOLD analysis project Ga0315905, IMG submission 203522) | Freshwater fungal communities from buoy surface, Lake Erie, Ohio, United States - Buoy 4 MA121 | ecosystem: Environmental > Aquatic > Freshwater > Lake | place: USA: Lake Erie, Ohio...
AAGGAAAACACTTCTTCTAACGGCAGATCAATCTCCTCTAAGGGAGTCAACAAGGACGGTGACTGGGGGGGGGGAGACGCAAACAATAACGAGTCCTCCCCTTCCTCCATCCCTTCGATAAAGGCTTCGCCATTGAGGGTATCGTAGGCTCCGTTTTCCCACTGATGTCCTTTGAGTTGTCCTTCCCACGGTAATTTATGGTCTTCCATTGGTTGGGCTGCAGTGCCTGCATCAAAGTGAACTTTTTTGATGGCTAAGTTGGGCGGAACCCCCCTCAAATACCAGCGATACATTTGGGCAAGTTCTTCTTCTCTGCCACTCCATTGCAGGGCAAAAATATCCTGTACACCGATGGGGACTAATGATCGTAATTCATTCAAAGACTTTAGAGAAAATTTATCTACATCCTGACTCAATGCGCGAAAATCGGCAGGGGTTGCTTGGTCTCCCAGTTTAATTAGGCGTAAAATTGCTGAGCTGAGGGATCGCTGACTGGTGCTGTTCTGATTTTGACCAAAGGCTTCCGTCAAACAACGTTGTACAGCTTTACAGGCAGGACGATTTTGCTCCGCCGCAATCCATTCCACCGTGGCCTGTTCAAATTGCCGTAACAAAATAATGACTTCTCGATGGAGGGGACGTAGGGCAGGGTCATTAATCGGGGCTAGCCCGTTGACTTGGTCAAAAACGGCTTCGTTGTGGCCCTTGACTTCAATGTGGGATAAACCGAGTTGTCGCGCTTTGTGGAGCCCAATAATCAAGGCGCGATAGGCGGCTTCGGTGTTGCTGGCCGACGAGAGCAGTTGGCTGATGGTAGACCGCCGCCCAGTGGGTAACAGCAGGATGGCCGCCGCTGCGCCCTGTCCCTGTTGACCGAGGGTTTCGCCCGCAAATAACAAAACTGGGATGCCTTTACCGGCAATGGTGGAATGAGTCGGGGTAGCCATCGATGATGATTCAGGTGTTTAAATATAGCAGGATAACTATGGAGAGCAATGGGTCATGTTGGAAAGAATTCTGGAACCAGAGGTGATGGACACGGAAGCGGAAGCCGTTGAGTATGATGCAATGGATTTCCAAGCAGTGAATGGGGATTTTGCCCAAGCCGTTTGCCCACTGGGCCCGACCCAGGCAACGGTACTGGATGTGGGGACGGGAACGGCTCGCATTCCTATTTTACTGGCTCACTTACGCCCTGCTTGGCAAATTACGGCCATTGATCTGGCCCGCTCTATGTTGGCGATCGCCGAACGGAATGTCAGAGAAGCCGGGAGTGAAGCCCAGATCCGCCTAGAGTTTGTGGATGCTAAACATCTTCCCTATGCTAACGGGTCTTTTGACGGGGTGATTTCTAACAGCCTATTACATCATTCACCCAATCCAGTCGACTGCCTACGGGAAATTAAACGAGTCCTCAAACCCAACGGTTTTTTACTGATACGGGATTTGCTCCGTCCTCCTTCCCTGGACCAACTCGATCAACAGGTGGCGGCGATCGGCTCAGACTACACGCCCCATCAACGGCAATTATTCCGCGACTCCCTCCACGCCGCCTTCACCCTACCAGAATTGACTGAGTATTTACACCGTCTCGGTTGGACTAGCGACGCTCCCAATTCGCCCCGTCTTTATCAATCATCAGAGCGCCATTGGACCATCGAACGCCCTTTTCAGTCCTAGGACAATGGCTAAAATTGTTAAAAACGGTTAACAATTGAAACAACATCCCTCCGGCGATCGCCTGCTTGCCCATGTTTGTTGACTTTTTCATTAAACGCCCCGTCTTTGCCAGCGTTTGCGCCGTTCTTATTTTGTTGGTGGGCATCATCAGCGCCGTTAACTTGCCCATTGCCCAATATCCCGAAATTGCCCCGACCCAAATCCAAGTCAATGCCAACTACAGCGGTGCTAACGCCCAAGTGGTCGAAAAAGCCGTCACCGATATTTTGGAACGACAAATCAACGGGGTACAGGGAATGCGCTACATTTCCTCCGCCAGCAGCAACGACGGCACCAGTAGCATCAGCGTCACCTTTGACCGCAGCCGGGATAAAGACATTGCCGCCGTGGACGTGCAAAATCGGGTCGCCCTAGCAGAACCCCAACTACCGGATTCAGTCAAGCGCACAGGCGTCAGGGTTAATAAAGAATCGAATAGTTTACTCTTGGGCATTGGCATCACGAGCCCGACGGGCCAATACGACAATATTTTCCTAAGTAACTATGCTGATCGCTATCTAGTCGATCCGATCAAACGTTTAAAGGGCGTCGGGGGTGTCACCATTTTTGGAGAAAGGCTTTACGCCATGCGGTTATGGGTTGATCCCCTCAAACTCGCTGCCCAAAAACTGACCATGGCGGATTTAGAAGCGGCGTTACGGGAACAAAATTTACAAATTGGGGCGGGACAAATTGGGGCGGAACCTGTCGCACCGGGTCAAGAATATCAATTAGATTTACGGGCAAGCAGTCAGTTAATGGAAGTTGAAGACTTTGAAAATTTAATTGTGAGAGCTGGGGCTAGTGGTTCGGTGATTCGCTTCAAAGATGTGGGACGGGTGGAATTAGGGGCGCAAAACTATAACAGCTTTCTCCGTTTTCGGGGTAATGAAGCGGTGGGTTTGGGGATTTACCAACTGTTGGACAGCAATGCCTTGGAAGTCGCCAAACTCGTCAAAGCAGAAATGACCCGTTTAGCGGAAAATTTCCCCCCAGGGATTGAGTATCAAGTGGCGTTTGACACGACGGATTTTGTTGAAGAATCCCTATTAGAAGTGGTAGAAACTCTGATCATTTCTATTTTTCTGGTGATCATTGTTATTTTGGTTTTTTTACAGGATTGGCGAACAACCTTAATTCCGGCGTTGACCATCCCTTTGGCCTTAATCGGGACATTTGCCTTTGTTAAACTCTTTGACTTTTCTATCAACAGCTTGACCTTGTTTGGGCTAACCTTAGCCACCGGGATCGTCGTTGATGATTCGATTATCGTCGTGGAGCAAATTAGCCGTTTTATCAAGGAGCGTCACGATAGTCCCCAAGCGGCAGCCCAAGCAGCGATGAAGGAATTAACCAGTGCTGTCATTGCCACCTCATTGGTGTTAATGGCTGTGTTTATTCCCGTGGCATTTTTTCCGGGGACGACTGGAGCACTGTATCAACAATTTGCCCTAACGATCGCCTTTTCGATTTTTATCTCAACTTTTTTAGCCTTAACCCTAACCCCGTCCCTCTGTGCGTTGTTACTCCGGGAAGGACAGGAACCGCCCCCATGGTTAGCCTGGTTTTTTGATGGTTTTAACTGGGGTTTGGAGATTATTCGTGATGGGTACGAAAAAAGTTTAAATACCTTGAGTCGTTTTCGGGTGTGGGTTATGGTCATTTTTGCTTTGTCGATCAGCGCCACCGTTTGGTTATATTTCACCGTCCCCAACGCCTTTTTACCCGAAGAAGATCAGGGTTATTTCATCACGATTATCCAAGCTCCCCAGGGGGTTTCGTTGCAATACACCAGTAGAGTGATGGCCCAGGTGGAAAAAGAATTATTGCAAGTCCCCGAAGTCACCGCCACCTTTGCCGTGGGAGGATTTAGCTTTAGTGGCAGTAGTCCTAACCAAGGGATTATTTTCACCCGGTTAACTCCCTGGGGCGATCGCCAAGCACCGAATCAAAGTGTGCAAGCCATTATTCAGCAGATGTTTGGTAAATTTTCTCAAATTCCCGAAGCCAACATCTTTCCGATTAATCCCCCTCCCATTCGCGGTTTAGGACGTTTTGGGGGGTTTGATTTTCAGTTGCAAGATCTCCGGGTCAATAGTGATCTCGATACGATGGTGGGCACCATGGGGGAACTCTTAGGAGTAGCCAATACTAATCCGGCATTACAGCGGGTATTTAGTACCTTTCAAGCCAATAGTCCCCAGTTACTGGTAGATGTTAACCGTAATCGGGCCAAGAGTTTGGGAGTAGCGGTGGATGACATTTTTCGCACCCTGGAATCGGCTTTGGGGGCAAACTATGTCAATGATTTTGTGTTACAGGGTCGTACTTATCGGGTGTATTTGCAGGTGGATAAACAGTTTCGGGACAATCCAGAGGACATTAATCAACTCTATGTCCGTGCCCAGGATGGAACGATGATTCCCCTCGCTAATTTGGTGAATGTCACCCAGGCGATCGGGGCTCCTGTGATCACCCACTACAATCTCTTTCGCTCGATCGCCATTACGGGATCAGCTGCGGTGGGAGTCAGTACGGGGCAGTCCATGGGCGCGATGGAAAATATTGCCCGTCAGGTGATGCCACCAGGATTTGACTATCAATGGTCAGGTATTTCCTTGGAAGAAATGAGTTCCCAAGGGCAAGCACCGATTATTTTCGGCTTGGGGCTATTGTTTGTATTTCTGGTTCTCGCCGCCCAGTATGAAAGCTATGTTGACCCAGCCATCATTTTATTGAGTGTGCCTTTGGCGATTTTGGGGGCATTAACTGCGCAAACATTACGGGGCTTTGCCAATGATGTTTATTGTCAAATTGCGCTGGTGATGTTGATTGGTTTGGCTAGTCGCAATGCAATTTTGATTGTGGAATTTGCTAATCAGCTGCGGGCCCAAGGCTATCCGATTGCAAAGGCGGCCATAACGGCTTCGAAAGATCGTCTGCGTCCGATTTTAATGACGGCCTTGTCCACTGTATTTGGCAACTTTCCCATGATGATTGCAACGGGGGCCGGGGCGGGGAGTCGGCAATCATTGGGTACAGCGGTTTTTGGCGGGATGTTCGTGGCCACCTTTTTAAGCCTATTTGTTGTGCCTGTTTTTTATATTGTCATCAAAAGCCTCAGCGCCCAGCTTTTTCCGCCCAAGGAAACGGATCATAAACGGATCGCCTAAAAATCATTAATACAAATTGTATTAGTTTACCTACCCATCAGTGGATTCACAATGATCCCCGATATTGCAAGCTGGGATAGTTCAAGAATGATTATTTTCTATTGAAAATTTATGAGAACTCTTATATGATTATCCATCAGGAAAATTCCTTGACTATTGTTTGCCCCAAACCATTTACCCTAAGCTAATTCCTGGAATCATGAAGAACGTTTTTACCCCCCCCGGTGCGGCGCTGGTCGGCGCTCTTAGTCTAACGGCGCTGTCCCTCGGCGTTTCTGCTCCAGCCCATGCCGCCAACTTCACCGGCTCCTATGCTGTCGTTAACTGGACTACTTCCACCCCTGTCGGCGGCTCTGTTAATACCGGCGGTGCCCCCAACAGCATCTCCCTGACCAGTCCTGATAACTCCTCAATAGGAGGGGCCAACTTTACCATTGCGGCGGCAGGTAGTGGCACGGTTTCCTTTAATTGGAGTTACACGACTACTGACGCCGACCCAAGCCGTGATCCCTTCTGCTATTTGCTCGACGGTGTCTTCACTCGATTAACCGATGATAATGGAAGTGTCGCCCAGAGCGGGACTGCCAATTTTAATGTAACCCAAGGCCAAATCTTCAGCTTTGGTGCTTTCAGTATTGACGGACTGTCCGGCGCTTCTACGACCACCATTACTAATTTTGATGCTCCCGTTCCTGAACCCCTAACCCTGCTGGGCGCATCAGCTGCGGTCGGTTTTGGAGCAGCGTTTAAGCGTCGGTCTGGCAAAGCCACCGAGCAAAAATAACCCCCTGACTTGCAATCTATGTTTTGTTCTAGGTTCTATGGCGATGGAGCCTTTTTTCGTACCCTACCAAGCTCTAGGCTGAAAAGTGGCGGGAGTATCGAGTTCAAAAATTTCATCGTGGATACGGGCGACGTATAACCCCGCTTTTAATACCTCTTCTCTGAGGGCATTGGACAGATCAACGGCGGCGAGGATGCCATACAGTTTTTTATCCTGATGTTCGGGAAAAAATTCTCGAAAACGTTGGAGATGGCTGATCAATTGCCCAATGGATTCTTGACGGGCATGGCTTTTGACTTCCACCACGATCGCCGTATTCACGTCTCCATTGGCATAGGCTAATACATCTAGTTCAATATGTTTACCCTGTTTGCTCGCTCGGACACTGGGGGTAACAACTTCCATGGCAAATTTTTCATACAGAATGGTTTCCATGGAAGGCAGAGCCAATCCTTCGGTAAAACTGCCAAATTTTTTACCAAGACCACCAATTTGTTTACCCAGTTCTTGAATTTGGCGATCAGTTTTTTGAAAACGGCGATCGCTTTCTTGATTTTGCTCCTTTAGTAAACGCTCTGTTTCTTGAAAACGTCGTTCGGTTTCTTTCTGGGCCTGAACTAATTCTCCGAGGAGTTGCCACACTTCATCCGCTGTTGTTGCCATAATTTGGTTGAGATTGTTATTGTCTGGGTCTATTTTAGGCGATCGCCCTCTGGCCATAGACTAAAGCAGGCTAATATTAGCTGAGAAGACTGGGGAAAGTTGTAATCAAGTACCGAGTCTGAGATGGATCAAACCCTCCGTTACTCTCCCTACTATGTCCACCAAAACTAAGATTTTCCTGACCCTTCTGGTTTTTTGTCCGTTGTCGTTGGCGGCCCATTTCTTGGGGTGGGGAGAGACGAATGTGTTTATTTTGGCGGGTCTGGCGATCGTACCGCTAGCCGCATTTATGGGAACCGCCACGGAGGAAATTGCCGTCGTTGCCGGGCCAAACCTAGGGGGGTTGTTGAATGCAACCTTTGGCAATGCTACGGAGTTGATTTTGGCCTACATTGCCCTCAAAGAAGGCTTAATTGAGGTGGTCAAGGCGACGATTACGGGGTCAATTATCGGGAATTTACTCTTGGTGATGGGGTTTGCTGCCTTGTTGGGGGGATTACGGTTTAAAGAACAAAAATTTCAGCCCGTGGCGGCCCGTTTAAATGCGTCGGCGATGAACTTAGGGGTGGTGGCGATTTTATTACCAACGGCGTTGCAATATACTTCCAGTGGCGTATCCGAATCAGTTATACAGAATTTATCGGTGGCGGTGGCAATTGTGTTAATCGGAGTGTATGGCTTATCTTTGTTGTTTTCCATGCGTACCCATGCCTATCTCTATGATGTGGGGGTGGCGGAAAATGCAGCGGTTCAGGATGAGTCCCTGGGCACTAATGAGGAATCTTTGACCCCAACAGAACCCGAAAAGCCCAATTTATTGCTCTGGGTCGGGGTGTTGTTGGCCGTGACTTTAGGGGTGGCGATCGAGTCGGAATTGTTGGTGGAGTCGTTGGAAGTAGCGACGGAATCGTTGGGATTAACGGCTTTGTTTACCGGGGTGATTTTATTGCCAATTATTGGCAACGCGGCGGAACATGCCACAGCGGTAACGGTTGCTTTAAAGGACAAAATGGATTTGTCGATGTCGGTGGTGATGGGGTCGAGCTTACAAATTGCCTTTTTCGTTGCGCCGGTTTTGGTGATTCTGGGTTGGGTGATCGGTCAACCAATGGATTTGAATTTCAATCCGTTTGAGTTGGTGGCGGTATTGGTGGCAGTGTTAGTTGTCAATTCGATCAGTAGTGATGGCAGTACCAACTGGTTAGAAGGGGTTTTGTTATTGGCGACCTATGCCATTATTGCTTTGGCATTTTATTTCCATCCGACTATTACAGAAGCATTGCTTTGATTCTCGTTTGAGTTCCAAACCCATGAACTCGTTTAAATAGTCGGCAACTTTAAACCCAGCTTTTGCGCTAAAATCTCCCCCTGTTTACTGATCACCAAAGGACGGCGATCGCCATCGAATAATAAACTGCCCACGGTTAATCTTTTTTGACTGAGTTTATAAATATAATCTTCCGAACGGCGATCAATCGTGTCGGCAATATTTTGATAAATGAGATTAACCCAAGGATGATTTTGCTCTGTTTGCCAGGTTCTTAATAAGGCTAATCCTGCTTCGGTGGTGGGTGCTTGCAAAAGGGTTTTTAAGTGGGGTTGAGCTAGGCCAACACTGACCGCTTGGGCAGTCAAAATTTCTAAACGGGCATCGGCTAGGTGATGGTGAGTATGGAAAATTCCCCCGGCTAATTTGATTAACTTACCGTGATAACCCAGTAATAAAATTTGCTTAATTCCCACTTCGGCGGCGGCAATTAATAACGGCCCGATCCAATTGGCAGTTTTTAAACATTGATGTTCCTTGACTCCCCATTGTTGGGCCAAGTCTAAGCCATTTTCCCCCAGACAAAAGACTAAGCAATGGTGTTCAATCGCAAGGGTTTTTAATTGGGTTTGAAACGCTTCTAGTTGTTGGGGTGCACTCAGGGGTTGGGCGATGCCACTGGTTCCTAATAACGATAAGCCTTCCACCACTCCAAAGGCCGCATTGGAAGTTCGGGTGGCTAACCTTCTTCCCTCCGGCAAAATCAGGGTGAGGGTGAGGGTTTGGTTTGGCAATAGGTAGGGCGTTAAATGATGCTGGAGTAAACGCTGGGCGTATTGATAAATGGCGGGTTGATCATCCCGATTCACCTGTTTACCAATGCCTTCCCCGCCTTTAATAATTAAAGTTTGCTTTCCTGCTGAATACTGAGCGTAGGCCCAAATGGGAGTATGGCGGGTCAGGTCTAAGTTATCCCCCGGTTGACTACGGGTAATGGCCAAGGCGCTAGTTTCAGTTAATAATGCCGCTTGTTCGATGGGAATTTTAGCGATGGTGGCGGGTTCAAGTAAATCAAAACTCACTTCACTAATCACTTGGGGCGTTCGCCGATTTTGAAGAATTTGCACAGCGGCCAGGGCGGCGGCACAGGCAAAAACCGGCAGGGTATAACCCGATTGGGCAGGAGGCAGTGTCATTAAATTTGAGTAATTTTTAACTTTGGGGCGTTAGGGGCGCTGCTCGGACAGCTTGCGTTTGAGGGTCGCATTTTCTTGAATCAGTCCTTGATTACGACGAATTAAGTCCTGTTGCAAACTGGCTTGTTGCTGGCTTCGTTGTTGGCGATCGCGCAAATCCCGCAAAACCGCGAGGGCATATTGAATTTGTCCTTGGCTATCAAAAATTGGGGTTGCCGTAATTTCCAGCGGGATGATTTGTCCTCCCTGATGAATTTCAATATCATCAACGCTGCAACATTCCCCCTGGAGCGCCCGCAGCAGGGGCTGTTCTGTTACAGGATAAAGTTGATTTGTCCCGGCTTGATAGGCTTGATAAATAATATTCATTTGCTCGATCGCCGCCTCTGGCCAGACCCCTTTCCCCAACAGGGCGATCGCCGCCACATTTGCATAGGTCGGATAGCCTTGGGCATCGACAATAAAAATACCAAAGGGCAAGGCATCAAAAAAAAGTTTGAACTCCATCATTAAACATAAATTCCGCACATGGCATTATAACGGCGATCTCGTAGATTGTTTTTCGTACCGGAGTATTCCACATCAAGTTGGTTCAAAAATGGCTCTTTTGACCGTCATCATTTAGAACCGAGAAAATAGAATGAAGAAAACTGTCTAGGGGAAAATCCGTCCCCCCTCAAGGGAGTTTTCCCCCTCAGCACCATGGCTCAATACTGACACAATTAAAACGTGATTTACAAAGGCATTGTTACCCCATGAACTTCTCCCTCGAATCCCTCTATTCCTGGTATCGTCAAATGTTAAACCATCCCCGCTATCGGTGGTGGATCGTGCTCGGTTCCTTGGCTTACTTGCTTAGTCCGATTGATTTACTACCCGATGTTTTCCCCATTATTGGTCTAATTGACGATGGTTTAATTGCCACATTGCTCGTTTCAGAAATTTCGCAAATGGTTCTTTCTCGGCTGAAGGGAAAAACCACTACCCCAGATATTGAAAAACCCGTTGTAGAGGTTGTTTCCCAAGAGGTTTCTGCCAACTAAACCATTCGTTTATGCCAGAAAATTAACCGGCCCGATGGCGATCGACCTTTTCTAAGGCAGCCTGTAATCCCTCATCCATTGAACTGTCTCCCACAATGGATCGCACCCCTTCTAGGGTAGAAAGAATATTGCGGGGATCAAGGAACATCACCTTACTACTATCACTACTACCAATCGTGACCCCCATGGCGAGATATTGCTGGGCCAACAGGAACTGCAACGCTTCTCGGGCGTGGGGATCACTTTTGAGGCGATCGGTCAAAATGGTTAATGCTTCGGCGGTGGCTTGGGCTTCCAAGACCTTTTTCTGCTGTTCCGCCTCGGCGTTGAGAATGGCTGCTTTTTTCAAGGCCTCAGCCTCTAGTACTCGGGCTTGGGCATCCCCCTGGGCAGAGTTAATGGCCGAATCCCGTTGACCTTCCGACGTTAGAATTGCTGCCCGTTTTTTGCGTTCCGCTGCCATTTGTAATTCCATAGATTCTTGTACTGCTTTTGACGGTAAAATATCCCGCAGTTCTACCCGCGTTACTTTGACCCCCCAAGGATCGGTGGAAATATCCAATTCTTGTAATAGCAATTCGTTGATTTCCGTACGAGCAGTAAAGGTTTGGTCTAACTCCAGCTTGCCAATTTCAGCACGGATTTGGGTCAATACCAAATTAACCATGGCTGACTGTAAATTTTCGACTTTGTAATAGGCTTTTTCCATATCGACAATGCGCCAATAAACCACCGCATCCGCTGTAATGGCCACATTATCTTTGGTAATACAGGACTGGGGAGGAATATCAATCACCTTTTCCCGCGTTGTTTGCTTATAAACCACCCGATCTAAAACGGGAAGGATAAAATTTAAACCGGGGGTTAGTTTTTTGTTGTAACTTCCCAGCCGTTCAACTAAAAATTCATTTTTTTCATTAACAATTCTGACCGATGTACCGATCGCCGATCCAAAAAAAATCAAAAAGAATAAAACAAAAGCTTCCATGGTCAGGCTCCAGGGGTGAAAATTGAGAAAAACCTAAAAATCAAAATTGATGGTTTGATCCTAGCGTTACCTTTTCGATCCCAGTCAAAATCCGCCGATGACCGTCCCGAACCTGATCGCCTATCTCGTCCAGCTTAAGACCGCTAAACAAATTCTCTGGTGTTATTTATTTTGGTATTTGGCGATCGTCAGCCACTATTTTGATCCCAACCCCGAAATATGGCTCAATGCCGCCGGGATCAGCTTAATAATCGGCTTTGCCCTGAATCTCAGTGTGGACTTATCGCCTTGGCAATTTTCGTGGCAAACTGTCCGCCTATTTTTAATGCCCTTTTGCGTGTCCAGTTTTGCCTCCCTAATTAAAGGTCAAGGCTTTTTACTGATTATTCCCCCCGATCTCCCGGCCGCCTTAACGGGTTTAACTCTCTGCACTCTGTTTCTGGTGGGGGTTCAGGTTGCCAAACGACGGCGATCGCCAACAAATTAATCCCACCATTAATACAGAAGGATTTAATGTAGGATAGAAAGGCCGCCTCACCCCAGTAAATTTAGGTATTTTGTATGAGTTCTAACGACATTCATATCCCCTCGTCCTTGCTTGATCGAGATTGCACAACCCTTTCACGCCACGTTCTCCAGCAACTCAATAGTTTCGGCGCCGATGCCCAGGATTTGAGTGCCATTATGAATCGCATCGCCCTAGCAGGGAAATTAATTGCGCGGCGGCTCAGTCGGGCGGGGTTGATGGCGGATGTGTTGGGCTTTACCGGGGAGACCAATGTCCAAGGAGAATCGGTCAAAAAAATGGACGTTTTTGCTAACGAAGTATTTATTTCGGTGTTTAAGCAAAGTGGCTTAGTCTGTCGGTTGGCGTCGGAGGAAATGGAAAAACCTTACTATATTCCTGAAAATTGCCCCATTGGTCGTTATACGTTGCTTTATGACCCCATTGATGGCTCATCCAATGTGGATATTAATTTGAACGTGGGATCAATTTTTGCCATCCGTCAGCAACAAGGCGAAGACCTAGACGGTAATGCCTCGGATTTATTAACCCAAACCGGGGATCAACAAATTGCGGCGGGGTATATTCTCTACGGCCCTTCAACTATGTTGGTTTATTCCCTCGGCTCCGGGGTGCATTCCTTTATTCTTGATCCCAGCTTGGGGGAATTTATTCTGGCCCAGGAAAACATTCAAATGCCGGAGCATGGCCCCATTTACAGCACCAACGAGGGCAATTTTTGGCAGTGGGATGAAGCGTTGCGGGACTATACCCGTTATGTCCACCGCCATGAGGGTTATACGGCCCGTTATAGTGGCGCCTTGGTGGGGGATATTCACCGTATTTTGATGCAGGGCGGGGTGTTTCTTTATCCTGGCACGACGAAAAATCCCGAAGGAAAATTACGCTTACTCTATGAGACGGCTCCTTTAGCTTTTTTGATGGAACAAGCGGGGGGGAAAGCCAGTGATGGTCTAACGCGCTTATTGGATTTAGTACCCAAAAAACTGCATCAACGATCGCCAGCGATCATGGGGAGTCCCGAAGATGTCAAGTTAGTGGAGTCTTTTATCCAAGATCATAAACGCCGCCAGTTGGCAGAAAAAGATTAGGGTTTATCCTTAATTTTTATTTATATTAGGTCTCTGGAATGGGTCGTTCCCGATCAAACATCCTTGCCTGAAAATCGATGCGGCGTCAATTCTAGCGGCGATCGCCTATTTTTAACCTTTGAGCCGATTTTAAAAAAGGCGGCAGTGGCCCTGACAGTTTGCTAAAAATTGATCAAAATAAGAGGAATTGTTAAGTTGCCAAAATTCCCCTAAGACTCGTAGCAAAGTAAGCTACAATTTGACATTGTTCGATTTTGAGTACACAACCGAGGAGGGTATTATTGCTGAGCCACTAAACTTGACTGTTAGCCTACGGGGCACCTTAGAAGTCAAGGAAAAACTGCAAATCTTTCGTCTAACGGGTTTGTTAGATGCCTTTTCAGAACCTACCTTCCGTAAGGTAGTAAGCGATCACATTGAAGCTGGCCCCAGCCATGTGGTGTTGGATTTATCAACCATTGATTTTATTGATAGTTCAGGTTTAGGGGCTTTGGTGCAAGTCACCAAACTTTCCCAAACAAAATCTGGCAGTCTACAAATTGTCACCAACCCTAGGGTTACCCAAACGGTGAAATTAGTTCGTTTAGAGAAGTTTTTACACTTGCATGGTTCCCTGCCTGAGGCGATCGCCGCTGCTGAGGTCGCCTAGTCTTGACGTTATTAACGTTGACTATCTAGATCATCGGACATCCCAATGGAACTGATTGCCGATTTCGGTCACAGTTAGGCAGATTGTCCCTTTAGTCTCTCCTGTTGGCTGACTGGGTCTCCTTTTTTTAGGTCATTCACCCCGCGATACGCCCAAGATAGTGCCATGACCCAGTTTAATGCCCATCCTGTGTGGCAGCCGTTGACTGACATTCCATTTCCCCATTCCCCTCAATCGCTTTCTCCTGTTTCCTTGGCCTACCTGGGAGATGCGGTGTTTGAACTTTATGTGCGTTCCCGATATTTATTCCCCCCCCGTCGAATCAGTGACTTTCACCGCTGTGTGGTGGCCCAAGTTCGAGCAGAACAACAGGCTCAATTGTTAGATAACCTTTTACCCCAATTAACGGACGTCGAAAAAGAGTGGGTGCGTCGGGGTCGTAATGCTGCTTCATCTAATCGTCGTGCCTCCCCAACTCTTTACCAAGCCGCCAGTGGGCTAGAAACGCTCCTCGGTTATTTGTATCTCACCGATCTCCAACGTTTAGACGCCCTATTAGTCTTAGCGTTTCCCCCTGAGCGCCTTGAACCCTCCCCAAACTGACGGCGCACCGCGTATTAGATCTCTGCGAGATTGTCCTTGGTTCGTGAAATAATTACGATCTAAATTTTCCCCATTCCCCCCTATCGTGAAGCCCTGTTGCTTTGCTGCGTGTGCCATGACTGAAATGCCCAAGAAGAAATCCCCTGCCCGCCCTATTCGCGCCGATAAAAGCAAAACTGATAAAAAATCCCCGTCACGGCCAACCCGGGCCGATAAACCCCGCCGCGCCGAAAGCAAATCTCCCCGTCAACAAGCGGGCAAATATGCTGGCAAATATGCCGAAAAGTCAGAGTCCTTTTCCCGACGACCTGCCACCAGTAAGCCATCCTACTCGAAACCCCCCTTAGAAGATACGGAACAGGCCCAAGAAGCCTTGGACTTACTATATGGTCACCATGCGGTTTTAGCTGCCTTAGACGGCGATCGCCAACTCAATCGGGTTTGGATTACCCCTCACCTCCGCCATGATGTGCGTTATCGAACCAAGCTTCAGGATGCCAAAGCCAAGGGCGCGGTCATCGATGAAGTGGATAATCTACGTCTTAATCAAATTACCCACGGTGCTAACCATCAAGGGGTTGCGGCCCAAGTTGCCCCCTATCATTATTGGGAACTGGCGGATCTCATTAGCGACGCTAAAGCTAAAAGCCCGGCCCCTGTTCTAGTCATTATTGATAGCATCACCGATCCTCATAACCTCGGAGCCATTATTCGTACCGCTGAAGCCTTTGGGGCCCACGGTATGGTACTGCCCCAACGACGGGTGGCTGGTATTACTTCCACGGTGGTAAAAGTCGCCGCTGGAGCGTTGGAGCATTTTCCCGTTGCCAGGGTAGTAAACCTGAGTCGCGCCTTGGAAACCCTTAAGGAAGGGGGTTTTTGGATTTATGGCACGGTGGCGGGCAAGCAGACGGCTCTCCATCAAACCGATATGCGGGAACCAATGGGATTAGTAATTGGGTCAGAAGGGGAAGGATTAAGTTTGCTCACCCAGCGCCATTGTGATCACCTGATTACCATTCCCTTGGCGGGTAAAACCCCCAGTTTGAATGCTTCAGTGGCGGCGGCGATTAGTTTGTACGAAATTTTCCGTCAACGGGGTTTTGAGAAACAGACCTTAGAATCTGTATCTTCGGTCACTACTGAAAAGGCTGCCGCCGACTTATAACTAAGGCATGGGCTCGACATGTAACAAAACATTGCGAGATTCAGCGTTAAAATATCACCAGCAAAAATTCACGCTCGTTTTTAAAACTCCTATGAAAGAATTGTGGCTTCGTTTTTTGTCGTTTTTTGGGATGGCCCATTGGGTTGAAATCACCACGAATACCCCCCGCTGTACTTACTATTTTGGTCCCTTTGCCAGTCGGTCTAGTGCAGAGAAGGCCCATTTTGGTTACGTGGAAGATTTAAAAGAAGAAGGTGCCCAAGGGATTAAGGTGGTGATTAAAGCCTGTAAACCGACTACCCTAACGATTTTTGACGAAGGAGAGGATTTGTCTCGCCCTTTTCGGCAGATGATGTCAATCGGTAATTAATTGGCATCATTGAAAACTAAATTTCTTGGCGATCGCCTTTTAAGGAGATGAATTTTTTCAATCCACGACGGCTCTCTTCTCAATGAATATTTAAGGTATTGGGACAAGGTCAACAAAATTTTGAAAAAGCTAAAAAGCACCGATCGCCGATATCTTGTTTGGGTCGGTGCTTTTGCTTTCGGGGTAAGGGGATAGCGGGGTCGTGATTTAGGCTTGAATTTCTGCCAACAGATTTTTGAGTACCTCGGTTTCTAGGCGCGGGCCATAGCTGGTTACGACTTTTGATGCGGCGATCGAGCCTAATTCTGCGGCTTTTTGGTAGCCCATGCCGTGGGTAATGCCATATAAAAATCCCCCGGCGTACATATCCCCTGCCCCAACGGTGTCAATGGGTTGAACTTGGGGGGTGGCAATGGTCAATAGAGTTTCGCCATCAAATACCACCGATCCCGCTGCACCACGGGTGATGGCAAATTGTTTAGCAATGGTTTTGCAGTAGGCGATCGCCTGGTCAAAATTCTCAGTACCGGCCATCTGCATCGCTTCGGCTTCATTGGCAAAAAGTAAATCTACGCCAGCGCCGATCATGGCTTCCAATCCCGTTTGAAAAAATTTCGGCATATTGGGATCGGATAACGACAAACAGGTTTTAACCCCGGCCGCTTCGGCGATCGCCTTGGCTTCGATGCAGGCCGCTTGGGCAGAGGGAGAAGTAACGAGATAACCTTCTAAGTATAAATACTCGGAATCCTTAAGGGCATTCCAATCCATTTCCGTGACGGACAAACTGCCGCTAATACCCAAAAAGGTATTCATGGTGCGATCAGCATCGGGGGTAATCAAAACTAAGCATTTGCCCGTAATTCCTTCCCCGGCGCTCTCATGGTGGGGATTAGTCGCTAAACCACAATCATTTAAGTCTTTGAGGTAAAATTCCCCCGCTGCGTCTTTACCCACTTTGCAGGCATAAAATCCAGTGCCTCCCCATTGGGCGATCGCCACCATCGTATTGGCCGCCGATCCCCCACTGCTTTGTTTCCCTTTATGGGCTTGCAATTTCGCAATTAACTCATTTTCCCGTTCCTCTTCCACCAGGGTCATCACCCCCTTTTCGATGCCTAAGGCTTGCAGTTGGTCGGGGGTAACCTCAAACTCCATATCCACCAGGGCGTTGCCCATGCCGTAAACGTTATACTTGCGACCCATTATGACCTCTAAACAATTAGTGAAAGTGAGCGTAATTAACAACGATGTCATCCTAGGGCAGAATGTTCGATCTGACAATGTTCAGGGAGGTTGGTTGTCAAGCATAAATCTGGAGGGTTGTTAGTCAGGGTCTGCCGTCAAACGCAAAGTTGTGGTGCTTCAGGTTCAGGTGGGACATTTTCCTGTTGACATTCACTCTAAAAATCCTAATGCCACACTCTTACACCACCCCAATTAGCAGGCTTGAGATTCCTCGGTTAGCCGATCATAAACTTTCTTGAGCATCCATGCCTTAACGGCATCACCAAACTCTGGATCATCAATGATCTTTGTGAAAATATCTTGATTGTCTTCCATTCGCTCAATCAGCGCAGTCAAGAATATCTCGTCAAAGCCATATTTGAAATTTTGAATTGAATTGCTTTTGGCTTGCTGTGATAGGGATTCATTCTGAATCAACTCTTCTTCGATTTGGCTGAAGAAATATTTGTCGGCGTCAGTAAAATCAGTATTAAATCGTTTATTAAGAAGATCAATGATCTCCGAGAGCTTGGCTTGATTTTCCTTGTCTCTCGGCATCCCGGATTCGGTGCTAGGTTGCAAGGCTGATTCCGAGTCTTTTTGTAAAACAATTTGACCTTCTCTAACTTTTTGTAATCGATAATATTCTAAGCCAATTTCATCCGTTAGCTTAAAGATTTCGCTTTTAAGTTGCTTGGGTAATTTGGTTTGTAGCAGACGGGCAAAGGCATAAAATTTTTCTAGTTCTTCATCAGCAAAAGGCATAATTTGTGCCAGGAATGCATAGAGTCGGATGAAAGCACCTAACGTATTTTTAATTTCACATTGTTGTTCCTCGTCTAGTCCTTGAAACCGATCGCAGGCTGGGTCAACAAGCGCATTTAACTGAGCATGATCTTGTTTGCTGGTTTTCTTATTTGGCTTAAAAAATACCCTAGCAAAGGCATCGACCTCGCTAGTCAAGATCACCCGAAAACTATCGATGCGATTTTTCAGATCGTAGAGGCGATTGGGGTTGGTGGTCGCGGCAAGACTTGTTTGCTCGTAATAGGGTTGAAAGGCATCAATAATTTCTTGCTCTTCATTGGCAAAATCGAGAATAAAAGTTTCTTCTTTGCCGGGACAGATGCGATTTAAGCGAGAAAGCGTCTGCACTGCTTTAACGCCAGACAATTTTTTGTCAACATACATGGTGTGCAGTAAGGGTTGATCGAAACCAGTTTGGTACTTATCGGCAACGATCAAAACTTGATATTCAATGCTCTCAAACTTCTCAGGTAGTTCCCGTTCGCCAAAGCCATTGATATCAGCCTCGGTGTAAGCAATGCCGGTTTCTCGATCAGTAAAAGCCGTGAAGGCTACGATCGCCTTGATATCCTCATATCCCTGCTTTTTCAAGTATTTATCGAATTCATCTTTGTAGCGGATGACGTGGGGGCGGAAGGCTGTGACGAGCATGGCTTTTGCTTTACCACCAATTTTAGGCATGACGCATTGGCGAAAATGCTCGATGATGACTTCAGTTTTTTGAGCCAGGTTGTGGGGATGGAGTGACAGGAAGCGGGCGATCGCCTTACTCGCTTTTTTCTTGTGAATTTTGGGATCGTCTTGAATTGCTTTGGTCAGCCGAAAGTAGGTTTTGTAGGTGGTGTAGTTTTGCAGCACGTCCATGATGAAGCCTTCTTCGATGGCTTGGCGCATTGAATAGAGATGAAACGGCTCAGGCTTGCCCTGGGTGTTGATTTTTCCAAAAACTTCCAGAGTTTTGGGTTTTGGGGTGGCGGTAAAGGCAAAAAAGCTAAGGTTAGGCTGTTTGCCACGGGACAGCATGGATTTACGTACCCAGTCTTCTTCGTCCTCATCATTCTGGCCATAGCTGCCACTTGCTTCTTTGGCAGAGCGGCTGAGGTCAATGACGGTGAGGGCTTCTTTCATTTTCTTGGCAGTTTCGCCCCCTTGAGAACTATGGGCTTCATCAACTATCAAAGCATATTTACGCTGGGGCAGTTCGCCGATTTTATCGAGGACGAAGGGAAATTTTTGCAGGGTGGTGATGATGATATTGGTGCCGGAGGTGAGGGCTTCTGCTAATTGCGCAGCGTTGCGATCGACTTTTTGCACAACTCCCGCCACATGGTCGAACTGATAGATGGTGTCTTGAAGTTGTTGGTCGAGGACGCGGCGATCGGTAATGACAATCACGGAGTCAAAGACTCGCGCATCCTGGCTGTTGTAGAGGTTGGCCAGTTGGTAGGCGAGCCATGCGATCGAGTTGCTTTTGCCGCTGCCTGCGGAATGCTGGATCAGGTAGTTGTGTCCAGCTCCATTGGCTTTGGCATGGGTGGTGAGTTTACGCACAACATCCAGTTGATGAAAGCGCGGAAAAATCAGGCTCTCTTTTTTAACGGTCTTGCCGTTGACGGCGATCGTTTCTTGCTCTAGATGGGAGAAGCGCCCTACGATGTCGAGCCAGCTATCTTTGGCCCAGATGTTTTCCCAGAGGTAGGCGGTTTTGTAGCCGTTGGGGTTGGGGGGGTTGCCTGCGCCTTTGTTGTAGCCTTGGTTGAAGGGAAGGAAACGGGTGTTATGGCCATCGATACGGGTGGTCATCCAGGCTTCGTCGGGGTCTACGGCAAAGTGGACGAGGGCGCGGCGTTTGAATTGAAACAGGAGTTCGTGATTATCGCGATCGCTGCCATACTGCTGCTTGGCGTTCTCGACATCCTGTCCGGTGAAGTGGTTTTTGAGTTCGACGGTAGCGACGGGTAAACCGTTGATGCTGAGGAGTAGGTCGATGGAGTTTTGGTTGCGGGTGCTGTAGTGGACTTGGCGGGTGACGGTGAGGATGTTTTGGTTGTACAGGGCGAGGGTTTCGGGGTTGAGTCCACTGGCGGGTTTGAAGTAGGCGAGTTTGAAGCGCACGCCGTAGTCGGTGATGCCATAGCGGAGGACATCGAGCATTCCGCGTTGGTTGAGTTCTTGGCAGAGGCGATCAAGAAATTTTTGCTCGACGGTGTTGCCATGAATGCCAGCTAATTTCTCCCAAGCTGTGGGTTGAGAAGTTTGGATGAATTGTAGGAGTGTGGGGCGATCGAGGGCAAGCTCGCGATCAAAATTAGCAGCATTTCCCAACTGATACCCGCCATTGCTGGTAAGAGTATCGATAATGGCAGTTTCAAACGCTTGTTCTGTGGTTTGACTAGGCACGGGAGAAATATCTGAGGGTCGTTACTACCAGTTTTCAAAAATCGGCACATCAAGTCATCATCTTGAAATCGCTAACTAATGGCGTATTCGGTGAATTGGCGTTTGAAGGGGGAATGAAAGCCGATGACAATATCAGTTTTGGGGATGCCCATTTCTACGAGTTCGGCGGCGATGTCGTTTTCGGTGCCGTTGTGCTGGAGCCAAATTTTGCCATCTTTAATGTCGAGGTGTAAAACACAGCCATAGACTCGGCGTTCAGTTTGCCAACCGACGTGGACAAGTTGGTAATGGTCTCTAGTGGTGTCCAAAATTAGTTCGGTTTCGATTTCTGGGTCGCCATGACTACAATCGGCGTAGTTTTGCAGTAATTTCTGCACGGTTTCACGGTACTGGGTTAGGTTCGCCATTGGTCAATGACCTCCTGTTGGGGTTTGTACACAATTAATTTTAGTTTCTGGCTCTGCATGATGCCTTGGGCGAGTTGGGTGGCAAAGAAGGAGGTGTAGGCATCTAGGGGGACGGCCAGATAGAGCACATAGTCTGGGTATTGTTCTGCTAGCAGTATACGATAACTGATGAACTGCCCCAGAGCGGTATGAAATTCGGAAACGGCGGAGTTTTGGAGGAAGCTTTTGACTTCAACGGCAATTTTTTGTCCGTCACGTTCGGCGGCGAGAACTTTTTCGGCTCCGAGGTCGATATAAAGGTTGCCGAGTTCGTAGCGGAGTAAAAGCGGATCGTGGGTAATCGTCCAGCCGTCTTTTTCGAGGGCACGGCGCACAATATCGTGAAAGGTATCTTTTCTAGACATCAGCTTCTGCCTCGCTGATCTCTAGTTTGCCTGTGACGGCGGCGGTGATGAGCGATCGCCGATATTCTTGGAGTTTTTCAATTTGATCTGAAACTTTTTGGATAAGTATTTGGTGTTTTTCTATTATTTTTTGACAACGCTCAACTATTCTTAGTTGCTCATCTAGCGGCGGATTACAAATAATCAGATTCGTTGCTGTTTCAACATTAAAGTGCTGCTGAATTGACCCTGAAGTTCCCATA
>Ga0315905_10002168_pt1 | contig 20724 bp, 18 predicted proteins | sample LakEriMetagenome_5_FD_203522 | JGI IMG/M metagenome (GOLD analysis project Ga0315905, IMG submission 203522) | Freshwater fungal communities from buoy surface, Lake Erie, Ohio, United States - Buoy 4 MA121 | ecosystem: Environmental > Aquatic > Freshwater > Lake | place: USA: Lake Erie, Ohio...
TGCCAAATTTTGGTGTTGGCCTGCTTGGTCATGGCCGCTTCGACCACCTCCGGGGGATGCCGCGAAAAGCTATTGTCTGTGAGATGCAGCTCCCTCAGCCCACTCATCACACCCATGATCGGGGGAAGAGAGTCGATAAAGTTGCCTGAAATCGCAAGCTCGCGCAAGGCTGTCATGCTGCCCACAGTGGTGGGCAGGGCAGTGATGAAATTGTAGGCGAGCACGAGCTTCTCGAGCGAAGCCATGCGCCCAATTTCCATCGGCACGACCTCAAGATTGTTGTTGCTGAGCTTGAGCACTTCAAGCCACGTCATAATACCGATTTCCTTGGGGATCTCTTTCACCTCGTTCTGGTTGAGAATGAGATTTTTCAAGCGCGTGAGATGATAGACCGCCTCTGGGATCTCTTCTACGTGGTTGCCTGACATGATGAGAGTCTGCAGAGAGACCATTTGACCAATACCCGGCTCGATTTCATAAAGATCGTTGTACGACATGTCCACGTATGAGACATGGGAAGTCTGGTAAAACTCTGCTGGGACGCGACCGATGAAATTGTGGGAGAGATCGAGACGTTTAAGCCCGCCAAGGTCGACTACTGCCAAAGGAAACGCTCGCAAATCGCATCCGGTCATCACCACCTCGCCGGAGCCCACCGCCTCGCTGAATACTTTCAGAAACCGTAGCTGGAGACATCGATACGCAACATGCGTTCGAAACACACAGGTGAAGTCCTCGATATCAGAATGAATTAGCACACAGACTGGGCATGCAAGAGGCCCGGGGACTGATTACAGCGGCGACTGTTAAGCAACACACACAGATAGCTCACCATCGCAGGGATGCCCATTCTGACGATCTCCATGGGCGGCTGTATCAGATTATTGCCTTCGACATTGAGCTTTTTCAGAGCCGTGAGGTTGCCGATTTCCTTGGGCAGAAATGTGAGGGAATTGCGTTCGAAATTTAGATCTGTCAGGTTGTAGCACTTGCCCAGGACCTCGGGAATGATTTTGAACCTGAAACCCCATTGAGCAACACATCAGACATGACATTCAAGTAAGGGACACTTTGTGTGACACGAAAATGGTGAGAGGAGAAGGCCGTGCAACGGCACACATACGAACCCCCGGACCTACAATACATCGCGCACTCCTCAAGAAGCACGCAGGGATTCAAGCAGGCGAGTGTCGTACCGGTTGCGATTGAACGAGAGCCGCGTGAGATTCGTAAGCTTGCCCACCTCTTTAGGCAGCACGCTGAGATTATTGTAGTCGAAATTCATGAAGACCATGTGCGAGAATAGCTGCGTCAGCCTCACCAACTCCGGTGGCAGTTCTGTCATGCCAAATGAAGCCATCTCCAGCACCCCGCCGGCTGTCGGTGTCGGCGACCGCAAACGTCAGACTCGTCGCATGCACTATCCTATGACTTCAGCACGGAGAGCACAATGTTCATGACAGGCACCACTGCATGCATCCAGCATCACATTTCGGCTGCCACACACTGATACTCATAACTGCCAGACCCTGCAGATGCTTGTGTTAGAGCATGCGACTTGCTGAAGGCTCAAAACGTACCAACGGTGAGATGGCCGTGAGCCGGCACCTTCTGCGTTTGAAGCGCTTGCGACAGGCGGTGAAGATACTCAAACCACCACGACTTTGGTTGTTGCATGATATCAGGCGGAGGACTCCAGCTGCCACAAACCGCATATCCGGACACACACGGTCATCAGAACCAAAGGAGCGCTCCTCTCTACGGATTTCCAACTCAATGGGGCCCCGTCTGAAACGCTACAACTGTGACAAACACTCACATGATGTTGCCCGTGATGTCGAGGGTGCTGAGGTAAGTCATACTGCAGAACTCGATCGGAAGCCGTTCGATGCAATTGTCGGCGACCAAGATGCTGCACAGATGCGGCAGCTGCGACAGCCCCTCTGGGAACTCGGCAATGCGATTAGAACACGCCGAGATCTCCTCGAGATTGCGTGCACGGATGATGGAGGGCGGGATCGCCTCCAGCTCGTTGTCGTCGAGGTACAAGAAGCGGAGGGAATTCATGTGATGCATGTGGTTGGGAAATGAGCGCAGCCGGTTTCGCGTGACGGAGAGCCGGAGCAGACTAGACAGGCTGCATAAGGAGCGGGGCAGCTTCTCCATCAAGTTCTCGTCCAGCCGCAGCTCGCGCAGAGAGGTGAGAGTATCGATTATCGCCGGCAGCGCGACCAGCTGATTCTGGGAAAAGTCGAAGAGTGTCACGCGCGGGCCCAGCTTGCTGTCGAAGAGCTCGTCAGGAATGGCCCGGAGCTGCCAGCCGCAGAGGTCAACGCGCGGGTCAGTGCGATAGCCCAGGAACTTGCGCATAAACTCCATGGCCCGCTGGATCCCGAGCTCCCAAATCTCCATCGATGGTGAGCGCATGAGATGCTGGTCGAAGCGCAGCTCCTCCAGCTGAGTCATGACATGGAACTCAAAGGGTATTTCCGACACGGCGTTGTTGTCGATGTACAGGCCCGTGATGTTGGGAAAGATTGTAATGATGTCGAGCGGCAGGATATCGAGGTCCATCTCGGACAAGTCAAACACATTAGACTTCCAGGCCCTGTCGGCGCGCCGAAGAAAATCGAGCACTTTTTTCGTTCCCGACCGTGAAATCGCCGGGGGTGGAAACGTCACGTTGTCCGTCGTCATCTCGAGATCCCGCACCTTGTTGAGGCGCGAGAGCTCGACAGGCAGCACCTGCACCCCAGAATCCGACAGGCTCAGCGCAAAGTGTGGAGCCTAGCAAGGAGCGAGCTCGCGCGCACACATGCAAGAATCAATACAAGCCAAGGCACCTTGAGCGGGTTTCCTTTGAGCGAGAGTAGGGTGAGGTTGGAGAGTTTCTCGATTTCCGGCGGCAGCGTTGTCAGGAGGTTGTCCTGGAGCCACAGGATTTGCAGGGCGCTGAGGTCGCCGATCTGAGGCGGAAGCGAGCGCAGACGATTCTTGAAGATTCGAAGCTGCGTGAGCAGCTTGAAATGGCCTGGCGTGAGACAATACACTCACACACACACACACACACACAAGCACACTTACCTTAGAAAGTATACAGTATCTTTACATCAGGCAAAACTGGCACACACGCACACACACACGCAACCATCAGTTCCCCAACACGCACACACACACACACACACACACACACACCGATATCAGAGGGAAGCTCTTGGAACTCGTTCTCGTTGAGCCACAGGATGCGAACGTGCCGCAGCACTGGGTCCGTGTAGATGACCTGTCTCTCCGTATCCCGGATTCAGTATTTGCTGCATACATTGTCGATACATGGACAGATGGATAGATAAGTAGATGGATGCATAAAAAACAAGATAGGTATATGAGGAGAGGAAAAAATAGGTAGATCAGATGCATGGATAGCCAAGGGGGCTGTAATAAGATAGATGTAAGTAGTTTTCTTTGATCCATCCACAGACAGATCGATTGAGGGACGGACTGATCGACCTGTCTCATTGCCCCATCGATCGATAGATGGATGGATGGATCGATAATCAATAGATCGATATGGAGAGAGACGCGGGCATGAGAGTGCGTATATAGGAAGTGTACGTGGCGTGCGTATTGGGCGCTGATGGGTCAGGCACCTTCGGCAAGCTGCTGATGCCAAGGGAGCTGTAATCAATCTTGAGGGTCTTGCGTGCGAGTTCAGTGCGCTCCTCGAGCAGCTTTAGCTGATTTGCTGCCATAGTCTCTGCGCGCCTCCTGGCCGCTATCTCCGCCTGTGCGCAACCACACCACACCGCACCCAGCATTCCGGACATGGAAGCAAGCCAGCACGCGCGCGTACGCACACGGCGCGCACACGCACACACAGATGGCACGTGCCGACACATGTGCGCAGGTGAGGAATGTGCGCAGGTGAGGATGCGTGTGCACTGCGCGTGTGCATTTGGTTGCGCGCAGGGGCGTGCGAGTGTGCGGGTGTGCGTGCCTAAGCCTCCCACGCAGGGCCTCTCCTTTCACACCCTGTCGCCCCGCTTGCCCCTCCTCTCTCCCACCCTTCTCCCCCACCCATCCCGTCTTGGTCACACCTGTACAGCCCTGCGCTTCTTAGCCTCCTCGATCTCAGCTTCTCGCGCACTCCGGCGCAGCATCTCCTCCTCGGCGGCCTTTGCCTGTTCGTCTGCCAACTTGCGCTCCTTCTCTTGCCTTTCAAGAATTCTGGAAAAGTCAGTGCCCTATCATATTTACTATATGTCACTAAGTGGACAACTTTTGAGAATTTTTGCCACTCGGACGCCGCACTTGCACGAGACCCCGCTGCAGACTGCGCGGCGCCGACACGTAAGTGCACACGCTGCGCGTCTTCCTCGTCCTCGAGACGCATCGCAGCTTCGGTGAGAACGTCGGCATTGATCCTCAGCGCCTCCGAGGCCTGCCGCATGGCACGAGCTTTGTCTTGCGCTGAATCAACTTGCGCGCGAGGTGCCCCAGACTCGAGCAGCTCCTGCAGCGCCTTTTCTGCCTCCATGTGCTGCTGACGTGCAACGTCACGCTCGGCATCGAGCGCCGACGCCTCCTGGCGCAGCTGCGCGGGAGTCTTGCCAGCTGCTGTCACCACGCCTGACAAGGGCGTGTTGTTGCCGGAAGAATGCGCAGATTGCACGTGCGGCAGCTTCAGGCTGTGCTGAAACTTGCCTGGCGACTGTGCAGATGTCGCAGGCTGCGCCTTTTGTTGGGATGTCGCTCTGTCGTGTTGCTCCAAACTGTTGCCGTCCGCACTCGCAACAGCGCTTGCTTCATCCGCCATCTCCGCCGCCGCCGCCGCTGCTTCTATTGGAGAACTACCGCTGTCGGCCAGAAGAGCGTGGCCAGGCTGAAAAACGTTCCCAGGCAGTAAAACGTCCTCGGGCAACAACACATCCGTGTCTCCGCCTCCTCCAGCTCCTATTCCTGCCCCCGCCTCCTCCCCCGCTTCACGCTCGGCCCCCGCGCCGCCTTCTGCAGCAGGCGCCTCGACGCTGCCCACAGCGGGCTCCTGGCCTGAGGGCGTATATTGTGTGCCAGCATCGGCATTTTGCGGCACAGTAGGAGGTGCTTGCGGCGGGTGAGCGTGAGCCTCGCGTAGTCCTCTTCGCGCCGTGTGGCACAACCACGAGTTACTGTGCGTGTGCGTGTGCGTGTGCATGTGCGTGTGCGTGTGCGTGTGCGTGTGCGTGTGCGTGTGCGTGTGCGTGTGCGTGTGCGTGTGCGTGTGCGCGTGCATGTCAGTGTGCGCATACGCGAGTGTGCGTTTGCGTGTGTGTGTGTCTATGCATGTGCATGTGCATGTGCGTGTACGAGAGTGTGCGAGCATGCGAGCATGCCTGCCTCAACAGCAGCGCCCTGGAACCCTCGGAGGCGAGGGAACCCTCGGAGCTTTTGCCGACGCAGACGCTGAGTGTCTACACAAACGCGCGCCTGCAATCGCATCGCAAGGCACAAAACACGCAATGCAAGAGCCTGGCCGCGCAACCTGATAGTCGTCGCAGCGAGCAACCGGAAAGTCGCGGCAAGGGGAGCAGGGCTTTCGCGAACGACGCGCCGCACTTGCAGCGCTAGCTCTTCTGGAAGCTGCGAGAGGACGCTGACGGCGTGCGAGACAGAGTCAGCCAGATATTCGGTGCCATCCTCCGCCTCCAGATCCTCAATCAGACGCCGCGCCATGCGATCAAAGTCGATCACGGTGTTTCCCCACCGCCGCGCTTGGAAGGTCGCCAGCAGGTGACGACTGCGATGACACCGGTAAGCCAGCTGAAGCACCGTGGCAGCGTGCCCACGCAGCCACTCGACCACCTGCTCGCCCGTGTCATCGCGCGACAGGGACGCTTCCATGGCACGGCGAACGCAAGCAGGTTGCGTCCGAAATAGCTCTTCTGCCGCCGCGTGCGCACCAGCGGCGCCTCCACGTCCTCCATTCCGCGCTCCACCCTCACCATCCGACGCGGTCGTTGCCTCCGGATCACCTCCGAGCAGTGAGTGCAGCTGAGCCAACACCTCCTGCGCTGCTTTCTCATCCTCGGTGCTGTATGCGTACTGTGCCACCAACTCTGTTCCCACACCATCCAGCGAAGCTGACTCTGCGAGCGCCGGCGCAAGGGAAGCAGTGCCCACGGGAGAAGCAGAGTCGGCAAACGCGAGGATCTGTGCCTCAGTCTCGCGGGCCTCGCGTTCTTCCTCCTGCGCCTCCTCCTCCAGCGCTGTCATCAGCCGCTCCCTCTCTGCCGCCTCTGGACTAGCTGCAGCCTCCAAGAGACCAGTCTCGTGCTCCCCCGACAATTCCGCATCGCCAACGTCGATCGACAGCCACTCGGCATCGGTGCCACCGTGCCCGCCCAATGTGTGCCTAAACTCTGTGTAGAACTGGGGCGTCCCGGTGCCATGTAGGCGTGCCTCTGCGCCTTGATCGCCTGCAGAGAATTGCTGGCCACCACTGGCGTCCGGTGCATCGTCATCCCCCGACACTTCTCCTTGTTCAGCTGCCACACCACCGTCTTCACCCTCCCCGGGCGTTGCATCCCCAGCCTCCCCTGCTCCGGCTTCATCAAGATCAACCTTCTCCCCAGCTTCGCAGCCTTCGTCCAGGCTGGCCTCCCCGGCGTGCTCGTCGTGCTCTACGGCCTGCGCTGCCCCCGCCTCCTCTTGCGCGTCGCCCTCAGTCGCATTCACATGTTCCGCGCCGCCATCTGCCCAGCGGGCTTGCGCATCCTCCCTGTCCATTTTTTGAGCGGACCTATGAATGTCTTTGCCACAGCATCGTGGAGCGGGCCAGCGACACGGCGCGAAATGCCGACGAGGCCGCACGCGAGCTCACTCCACTGCACCAAGCCCGCGGCGGCACAGCGGTGGCTTTCACTCTCCTTTCCCCCCGGCGAAAAACGAAATGCGTGACCCAGCGCCCGCCGGCTCACAAAAGGGCGCCTCCCTTCGCCATCATGTGCCCTCACGCGCGCCACTACACGCGCTGCATCGATCTGGGCGCGTTTCCCCTACCACGCGCCCATGCCTCCGCTCGTCCTCCGCGCTCCGCTCGCCGTACTGATTACTGTAAGCAATCGCTAAGCGCGATTGGGCTCCATGGACCGAATAACTCGAGGCAGTTCGTGGGCAGATTAGTTTGTTATTTTTAAACACACACACCACAACACATCCATGGTGGTTGCAGAAAAGAGAGAGTGCTTGTTGCGGCCGCACTCGGCGGACGCTTGCCACTGCAGCCGCGCGCTGCGCGTCTGCACACCTGCCCCGTCACACCATCCCTGGGGTGGTCGTGGGGTGCTGAACTTGACTGCCGCTCTGCCCTGCGCCCCTGCGCACGCGGCGCACAGAGACATTCTGCACGCGCGGCCGTGTGCTGCTCTAACGCGCCTTTCTGCCGCCAGTCTCACATCGCACAGGACTGGGAGCCCGTCGTCCTCACCAAGAACCGTCCGGGCACGTAAGTTTCCTTGCGCCCCCTGGTTTCTCTTCTTCGTCCTGGCACACTTTTTTCGCGGTTTTGTGGACGGGAACGCGCAGTTGCACGCTCTGGGGTTGACGGTGGTGTTGCTCAGACAAGCGTGGCGGTGCGAAGCGAAGCCAATCCCTGGCGTCTCGCGATGGGCGGGACATTCAGCAGTATGCGGGAGTGCTGCGCGATATGACTGTCTGCATCCACAGTGTTTGCGATGAGATGTTTATACTACTTGCACCTGGGAGCAGGTCCGGGGGTAAGGGCGGGCCGGCAGCCAAGGGCGGTGCCTCGAAGCAGACTGCCGCGGGCGTGAGTATCCGCCAGCTTGAGGACGAGGACTCCGACGCCCCCATGAAGCTGCAGACAGTATCGATGGATCTGCGCCTGGCCCTGGCGCAGGCCAGAGCGGCCAAGGGCCTGTCGCAGAAGGATTTCGCGCAAAAGCTGAACATTCCAGCCACAGTGATCCAGGATTATGAATCCGGCAAGGCCATTCCGAACAACGGCCTCATTGCCAAGATGGAGCGTGCCCTGGGTGCTAAGCTCCCCCGCAACAAATAGTAAGCGATCTCCTGCGCGTCCGAGGCAGCGCTGTCGTCATCGCTGTCCAGTTTCGCCGCAAACACGCGCGCAAACAGCCCCAGCCCTGCGCTTCTGCGACTCAAGATCCCCGTAGGATCTTTTTTTAAAGGAGCGAGGACGCGAGAGATGTTGGGGAGGAGGCGCAAAACGACAGAGAATAAGAGAACAGGGCCGGGGTCCCACCCCCCCCCTCACAGACCCCCACCAACAGCTGTAGTTTAACATAGCCCGGGCTTGTAAGAATAATCCAAAAAGCCTGTTTGGGTCGAATAAATTCCTCGTGCGAGAGACCAGTCGCTCAGCGGTCCTCACTTTCGTCGTCATCAACGCTTTGTATGTCGAGGATCTCTCTTCCATTGGCCTGAATCAAAGTAAGCAGTTGTTGCACCAGTCTAGGGGGCACAGAGAAAGCGTGTCGTCAGTGGGGGTCTTACAACGTCGAGGAGGCCTGTGGAAGGCCTTCCTTGATGCTCCCTACCAGAGCGGGCGCCGTCGTAAACACCATTAGCAAGGACATGGATGCGGGCAAGGTCCCCCGTGCGCATCACGCAACGCAGGCACACGCACACCGGGTTTGCGAAGCCAACACACGTTGTAGTCTCGGCTCTGGGTCGGCAGGAAGAAGCCCGCGAGCTTTTTCAAGCTCGCTGCACAAGCTTGCGCTGAAGATATCCGTATCTCTCCAGCCGCCAAATCGCAAATCCCCCGTCACCTGCTCCGCATGCGCTCGACGTTCATTGCCAAACGCGCGTACAAGGCTCGCCGATTGACCTGCAATAAAAGCGCAATCTCCGAGGGCCCGGAGCAGCTCCTCACACAACGCGCTATGCCGGGAATCGCCGTCTCTTCCTCTTCTCTCGCCGCCTCCCTCGCTGCAGGACAAGGCCACGAACGAGCCAGGCACACGCCGGAAGTTGAGACGCGCGTTGATACTGGCCTGCCGCGCCTGCCAAATTCGAACGTATGGCATATCTGCACAACACAACACATTCGCATCCTCGGGTTTCAGAAACGGCATTTGCAACCCCGCACGCGACACCCGGGCTACGAATAATGCACACGGGAGAAGCCCCTGATCAGCCCCCGCGCCTAAGCCTGCCGCCCAGATCTCACTCGCTGCCCGCAATTCTACGCAAGGGTAAGTTTCTCGGAAGAATAGCATGTAATTCGAACTTACAGCTGGCCAACGCGAGATTAACCAACGAAATCCAGCGTCGGACGACAGGAATTCGGTCAGGCGAGACTTCATCTTCCGTTAGCAACCAATATGAGCGCAGCGTGAAGTTGAAGGTAATTTCGTCCTTGTACAATTTGTTTGCCTTCAAGAGCGTCTCTGTTTCACTGGCATCATCTTCGTCGCCTGAGCACGCAAGTGCCCCTGTTGCCTCTCCAAACAAGAGTTCGTTTTCTCCCGACTGCACGCCTCCCCAGTCTCCCGCCTCCCACTCCTGCCCCCCACTCTCCACTCCAGGGCCTTCCATACTGACCGTATCACTCCGTGTATTTTCTTTGAAACCTGAATCATTGCGCTTGACAGGGCAGGTCCTTGCCTTTGATCCCTCGTGGCGGACATCCTGTGCGCGCCGCGGGGGTTGTGCGGATGGATCAACAGATATCAGGCAAGGGTTTGCTTCCGACGGAACCCACTTTCTGACTCTCCTCTCTCGAACCACCTGTTGGATGGCGGTCAATTGACTTTGTAGGAGCAACCAGCGAACGTCAGCATCCTCCCGCCTCGCGCGCTCCTGTTTTGTGACGGCATTCGGAACTCAATCTATCCGCTTGCGATAGAGTGCAGGGCACAAGGCCCACAGAAACACGACTGCAGACACACACACACAAGGGCAAACAGGCACACACAAACACACACGCAAGCACACACGCAAGCACAACGAGACGCTTACACCTGCTCCAACGCACGTCCGATTTCGAGCGCAGCCTCCTGTGGTGATGGGAACACAAGACAAGGCGCACGCGTACCAAGAGACATTATATGTGGGCTGCCGCAATAACGCACAGAGCGCGCCGCAAGAGGCTCTCGAAAAGGCGCGCTGCAAGGGCGGGCCCTTGAAGGGGTTTCTGGCCCACCCGCAAACACAGAATCTCCTCGTCTTGGAATCGCCCAGTTGCCGGAGCAAGGGGCCCACTGCACAGCGTTCGGGCGCACGCAGGTTAACGCCCGCTGCGCAGGCCCTCACGGTCTTCTAAATGAATTTTAGCTGACTCTAAACCATGCGCTGAAATCGTGCGCTGATGCACGTTGTGCTGCTCACTGGTTTGCCGCGCTTCAGCTGATTCAAACGAGCACGAGCGTGTCAAAAGAGCCAGCAGCACACCCAGCTCGGACCACCCCGGGCCAGTTCAGCTTACCGCGACATAGCAAAACGAAGCTATGTTGAGCCCTGATGATATTGAGCCCTTTTGGGGCGTGTCGCCCCGTTGCAGGGAGGATGTCGGCGTGCGGATGCGACGAGATGTGCGCGCACACGCATGCCAGCCCTCGACAGAATGAACCTCAGTCTCTCGGGAGAGACCCGAAGGAAAATATATTATCCGGCAGCACACGGGTGTGAAAAAAAAAATGAACAAGAACATTTTTTTCGTCCGTGACGTTGCCGTGTCAGGGGAGTGTCACGGTCATAGAGCGAAACGTCGCTGTTTTTTGTAACACAGTCGTAGTGATATGACATTGGTACAGAGCGTTTGTACCAGTGTCCAGTACTGCAGAAGAATTCTTCTGTACCTACCTCGTACAAGGGACATAATAAAACCTCTGTAGAGAGGACGAGTGGCCCCAGCTGCAGTCGGCTGCAGTGGGATAGAGCACATCCGGAGATCGAAGAAAAAGGGCAGAGGCTGCCCCGCAATCAGGCGCCCTCGCCGCCATGGACGAGGACCTCGCGGGCGTGGGCCTCGTGCTCGAGGCTCCGGAAGGTCCGTGCTCGCGTGCTCGTCGTTCTCCGAATCCGGCGCACGCGAAGATGAGGCTGCGCTGAGGGTCTGCGGCGCTGACGATCTGCGGCGCTGATGTGCAGGGCATGGTCACATGGCACCGTGCATCGTGAAGGCCCTTGTCGAAGGCTCGGCGTCGTACGCGTGCGGCGGCATCTCGCCCGGCGACATCCTCCTCTCCGTGGATGGCGTGCAGGTCTGGCAAATGTTTGCTTGAAACGTGCGCTGCAGGCCAGCAAAGACGTCGTTGCACCGCATTCGGGGCCGCGCGCACAACACGCGCACTGACCGATTGGTGTGCAGGTGCAAGGCATGTCGGTAGATGAGGTCGCCGGGCTGGTCATCGGCCAAGCGGGCACCAAGGTAATGTTTTTTTGGTTCTCGGTGGGAAGCCTAGTATGTAACGCTATCTGTGCGATGAACAGCTCGTTGCGTGCTAGTACTGGGTCGACGTCGACTTGCAATGCGCGCTTGCACCATCTGATGCATGGTCACTCGTTTGCAAAGGTGTTGCTCAACCTCGAATCAGCCGGGCGTGAACAGAGAGGCAAATCCCGCATGTACTCGCGGCGCCTCACGCGCGGACGGGCGACTGGCACCTACTCGGCAGCCAGTTCCACGATGAACTCTCCCGTGCTCACCGCGGCATCCTCCTCCGTTAAAATCCCTGACATCGACCGTGACCCTCTTGGTACCACTGGGGACCCGGGAAGCACGGTCGTGAGGGCCCTTAGCTCTCTCAACTCTTATCTCCCAGACATCCCACGGCTCAGTCTCAAAAGCTTGCGAAGTGCGCCGCCCACCTCCACATCAAATTCGGCGCGCGAAGAGCGCGAGCAGTCGAGGTGCTGGACCTGCTCCCATGTTTCATGTTCCCTGTTGTCTCCGTCGTTGACAAATTTTGTTGTCTATGCAGGCCGAGCTGGATGCGGGATTCTTGGTTGACAGACCACGAGGACGAGCGTCCGCACACTGATCGCGCCTACGAAGTGGCGTCGTCGGGACGCGCATGGTCTGCATCATCATCAGCGTCATCATCAATCCCGATGTCACCACAAGCGGCGGCAGCTCGCGAATCGGCAGTCTCGCGCGCTATTGAGTTGACCAAGATGACGAGAGACGAACTCAGCAGGGATCTGTTGGCTCCCCACCACAGCGTCACCAAGGGGATCGGCAGCATCAACCCCACGACAGTTGGCATCAGCTATGAAGAAAAGAATCAGACGATCACGCAAATATTGGTGGGAGGGCCAGCTTTCAAATGCCGTAAGGTGCACAAGGGTGATGTGATCGTTGCAATTGATGGTCAGCCCGTGGCGGATGACGGTAAGGATATCCAAGACCGCTTGCGAGGTGTCGATGTGCCTGGCTCGTTGGTTGTTATTTCATTGAGGAAGGCATCGGGGCGTGTGGAACAAGTTCGCCTGCAGCGAATGAAATCGTCTCTAATCGCCGATAAGCGCAAGCTCTTCGACCTCTTCACCAAGGCGGCAGATCGTGCGAAGAAGGACGAAGTAATGGAGAAATATATAGACGAGGCTGTGGAACTGTGGACACAAACCATGATTGAAGAGCACGACCATGAAATGAAGTGCGAGGAGAACGTCCAGCGGATGCAGAAGTCGTGCAACAAGTGGCTTGAGGAGCTTCTTGCCATCCTAGGCAAGGGTAACATGGATCTGTCTGGCCAGATGCAAGTGCGGCTCGCAGCGTTGGAGTTGGAAAACACGCAATCCAAGGACGAACTCCGTGCTGCGATCAACAAGACGATGAGCCTGTGGCGCGACGTTGAAATTCTGCAGGCCGAGATCAGTGGCAATAAGCGCTGGGCCAGGTCGCAGATTATCAATTCGAAATTGGAGTCAGAGGTGACCCGTCGCGAGATGGTTCAGAAAACGCGTATCCTTCGTGAACGCGAAAGCATGCTCAACGACGCCCTCAAGGACGCCGCCCGCTTCCAAGCTGAAGCCGAGGAATTCCGCAGGCAGCTGATGCAGCAGAAAGATACCACTCGCGTTGTTGAACGCGATTGTTCGAGAGTGCAAGCCGAAAATGGTGATTTGCGCGAGCAGCTGCGAATGGCGGAAGAGGCCCTGAAGAAAGCGCAAGATTGGAACGAGCAAAATTCAGGTCGTGATTCTGCTGAAGTAGCGCGTCTTAAGAAGATCATCAAGGAGAACGAAAGCGAGATTCTCAGATTGAACAAGGAGATCCACGAGCTGAAACTGCAGACGCGGAAGGCGATTGAGGAAGTTGAAGTGTGCCGGAAGGAGGTCATTGCGCTGCAGCAAATCAGAACGGAGTTGGAAGTCCAAGTAAAACGTCACGCTGCTGTCACCGATGCCCAGAAACAGACAATCCATGGACTCGAGGAGCAGGTGCGATCTCTCAGCGCCGAGATGCAGCAGGCCAAAAAACAGTGGGAGGCGGATCGCACGTCGCTGTGGCAGAAAACGCAGCAAGAAAAAGAACAGGCGGTTGTACTGGTGCGCGAGCAGATGGAGCGCGAGTTCCATACCGAGCGCGAGCAATTGCGCATGTCACAGAAGCAAATTGTGACCCTCAAGGCGGAGATCGAACAGCTCTCCAACAAGCTTCACAGTGTGGAGCGAGTATGGCAAACCAAGCTGTCGGATGAGCAGCGGGTGCGTGCTTCGCTCGAAGCTGACCTGGAGAACTCGCGTGCGGCACTTTCAAATTTGCGTGCTGCCCATGAGCATGACATCTTGAAGATCCGCAAAGAGATGGACACTGCACACAAAGAGCTCCAGCAAAGGGATAGGGACATCCAAGAGCTGCAAGCGCAGGTCGTAAAGCTAACACGTGAGAACAATGGACTGGACCAGCATGTGCGTGATCTGCAGGTGGAAGTCGAGCGCCTGCGTGCGGAGTTCAAGTCGAGGGAGCAGCACTTTGTCGAGATGCAGCATGAACTTGAGCGGCTTACTCGCTCGCTACGCGACATCAAGCAGGAATTCGACAACGAGCGCAATCGTTACCTGACTTCAGAGGAAGAAGTGCGGCGCCTCCGTGTAATCGTTGATGAACAAGATGACGAGCTATCAAGGGCGCGAGCAGAGCTAGCGGATAGTCGGGCGCTCGAAGCTGAAAAGATAAACAGGGCCAATGAGACCAAATACCAGCTCGATATCCTCAAGCAAGAGCTTGGGCATGTAAAGCGAGGCATGGCGCTGAAGGTCTCTGCGACGGTAGTTGAGCTGCAGCAGCAGCTTCGGGAGGAAATGCGCAAGAAAGTGGACTACGAACGCCGCGTGTGGCAAACCGTCGAGAGTGTGCGCAAACTGCACTTGGAGGGCAAAGCAGTGCTCACGGATAAGCTCGAGCACGTGTCGGCCCTTCTTGCAAGTGTTACTGATGAAGTGATTCGCATGCGCTCGTCAGATACTGAATACGAATCAATTATTCGAGCGCTGCGTGAAGAGCTTGCAAAAGTGCGCAAAGCCAAGGAGGACGAAATCTTGATGTTGCAGACTAACAACCGCGATCTCCAAGCAGCACTTGATCATGCGAACCGTAGCATCCACGACTACGAGCAAGAGGTCTATGAGCTCAAGGCTGAGTTAGCAACATACAAACGCGACCTGGAAAAGTTGCTTGCTGACAGAAGCCAGTGGGAGATCAACATGCAGAGGCTGCAGGACGAGCTTGCAGAGAAGACGAGGCAGATAGAAAAAATTACGAGACCGCTTGAAAGTAAAATTTTGGCGCTCAACAAGCAAGTGCACGAGCTCAACGTCGCCTTGGAAAAGATGACCGAAAGGTACAACGTGGCGACTGAGACACTAAAGAAGGAAGTGGAGAAAGTGAGGTCTCTCGAGTTTGAAATCGAGGAGTTGAAGCGGAAACTGGGGCGTCTGCCCGAACTAGAGCGGGAGATGCGACGTGAGACCGAGCGGGTCACACTTTTGCGCGAAAATCTGGAGAAGGAGTTGAAAACCAAAAACGCAGAACTGGACAAGCTTCGGGTTCAAATTACGTCCTTGCAGAAGGAGCTCAATCAGAAAAGTGATGCCCTGAATCGTGCGACAAATGAGTTGAAACAGCGGATTGAAGATGTAGCTGACCTGCGGGAAAAGCTGCAGGAATCCGAGAGAAGCGCGGCTGCAGGCAAAAAGCGGTTTGAAGGCATCATTGTGGCAAAAGATGAAGAAATCGAGAAATTGCGCAGGCAGCTGACAGAGATGCGCAACGGCGTCAACGAGCTCAACGAAGAAATTCTTGTGCTACGCAACAACCAGACAGACAAGGAGAATTTGATGCAATATATGCGCCGGCTGCAACAAGCCTGGGAGGCTACTCGTGAGCTGGAGATGCAGGTGCACAACCTTCAGCGAGAGGCATCGGAGCGCAAGCAGTGGGCCATCACCAAGGCGCAGTGCATGATCTTCAAGGTAGAAGAATCGTGGAAGGATCGCCTGCGAAAGGAAATGAAGAGCAAAGAGACGGTGCTTCGCGAGCGTGATATTGCACGCCGAGAGATTGAAGATCTGAAACGTCAACTCTCTCAGCTCTCCGACAAAGACCGGCAGCTGCGCACAGAAATCGACGACCTGAAGTCAAAGCTGCGGCAGTCCAATGACAAGGATGCGCTAGTACGGCAATTGCGCACGGAGAACGACAGTTGCCAGGCAGAGATTGCTCGCTTGAAGGCTGAACTCAACAGCCTGAAGACGCAACGCGAAAAGCTGCTACCGGATCGTGATCGCGCACATTTAGTCCGCTGCCGTGAGCTTCTGCGTCTGCTGAAGAAGTCCACCCAGAACGCAGCCCTGTCGGAAACACGAGTCGTCACCACCTCAGTGTCGGGTAAGAACCTGTTTGACGTAAAGTTTTGCTTCCGGGCCCAATATCCCCTGCATGCCGTGCCGTGCGATTATGTGTTTGAACTCATTTTGGACTCGTTCTCCTCACGTGGCTGCACTGACAACTAAATGCTGATAATATTTGCAGACGCATGCACACTAGGATTCTCTTACGTCGAAGCCACTGGGAAGCCAACTGTGGTATCGCACGTGTTGATTGGCGGTCCTGCCTTCAAGAGCAAGCGCGTGCACAAGGGCGATTACATCATGCTCGTTGATGGCGCTGAGGTTGCGGGCGAGAGCATGACGGAGGCACTCAAGGGCAGCAACAAACCTGGATCAAAGGTGCGGCTTACCATCAAAAAGAAAGATTCGGGCAAGATCGAAATCGTGGAGCTCGTGCGCACGCTCACTGCCACCATCGCTGACAAGCGTCGGCTGTTTGACTTGTTCTGCGAGATCGAAAATGCAATCAAGCGATTGTGCGGCGAAAGCTTGGCGGCCAAGACAGGAAAGGATATCGACCATGTGACGGAGGCGATCGAGCTATGGGGCAAGATGGAGCTTGAACAGGTGCTGCAGGACGAGCGCAGCGCCAATAACATTTCGAGCATGAAGACAGAATGTGGAGGGTGGCTGGACGAGATTCATAGGTGTGTGAACGCGCTCTCCAGCTTCCGTGCCTGTCGTCCTTCCTTTGTGCGTGTGCTTGAATGTGTTGACACACACATGTATGCATGCGTGCGCGGGTACACAGGCTGCTGGGGCAGGATCTTGACGCCATTAAGCTTGACGTCTCCTTCACGAAGGAGGTGCACGGGGCTTCTCAAGACCGCAACTTCGAAACCAACCTCTGCAGCGACCTTGCCTCTGCTGTCAATGGCGAAGCTTCCAAGATTGCTGTGCGCAATTTTAACTCCAGGTATTTGAATGTATGACATCGCAGTACTGTGCGTGTGCAGCGCGCACGTGCGTGTGCCGGAATGCTTACCTGCTACCCGGATGTCATGTGTATCAGCGCCAACACGGCAACAATCGTGCTGCAGATGGGGGTGTGCGGGGGCAATATGACTCCCTTCGACGCGGCGCGCCTGCTGATGGGTCAGGTTTCAGAGGTATCTTCGCCTCTCCGAAAGGGCAGGTAAGACACGAATGTCCGCACTTTCCCCTGACCTCATGCACCTGATATCCTGTTTGTCGATTCCTTCCCCCAGTTTGTATTACGGCACAAGATGCTGAGTGAAACAGTGTCTATTGCACCGATGGCCTACATGCGTGTGTACGTGTGTGCGTTGATCATGCGGCATCCGTTTTCGCCATCACACCCGCATATCTACACATACTCCTGTGACATTTTGCACATGCGCGCAGCTGCAGCAAATACATTGTTTCCATCATGAATATGGAGGCCGTGGAGGAAACAAGCAGCCCCAGCCCCACAAGCAGCCCCCGGAACTCCGCGTCCGGATTCTCCCTCTTTGGACCGTCTTCGCCCATCGCACACGAGACGCAATTCTCGAGCCGCCGTGGCGCCACGCCCAAGGGAACAGAATTCTCCACGCGCTCGTCCTCCAAGGAAGAGGATCCAATGAACGACCCGCGCGTCAAGGCGGCGATCCGCGACTTGGAGACTGAGTTGTCCCGCAAAACAAATGAGCTCATGGAGGTTTCTCGAAAGTTGGCGCAGGCCGAGAGCAAGGCCCAGCAGATAGCAGCTGAGCTTGAAAAGCTGCGAAGTGAGAACACATCGCTACGCTTGTCGCCGTCAAAGAGCCCCGAGAGCAATATTGAGGCGGGCGTCTTGCGGAGGGATCTGGATCGCGTAAAATCCGCGCTGGAAGACGCTCGCTCTGAGAACATAGCCCTCAATTCGTCCTTGCGCGGTCGCGAGCGTGCTTATGACGAGCTTCAGGAGGTTATTTGTGTTTGCATGGGTCTGGGTCTGGGTCCGGGTCCGGGTCTGGAATTGGATGTGGGCCGGCTGTGCGTGCCACAGTGTGGATGTGCCATTGTGTATTTCTGTGTCTATTTCTGTGCGCACGCGCGTCCATGCGCACTAGCGTGTCCTTCGCATCTACGACTCTTGTGTGTGCGCACAAGCTAAGACCATTAAATGTGCGTGCAAATGCCCCGTTCAACAGGCCAAGGTCAAGGCGGCAACAGAGGTGCTCGATCTCCAGCGCGAAAATCGCCAACTCAAGCGTGAGCTCGACTCGAAACTCAACCTACAATCTCAGCCGCGCCAGTCTCCGCGTCAGACGCCAATCACCGTGACTTCGCCGGCGCGCACACTCGCGGATGCTGGCTCGCGTGCCAGCCCAGGGTCATCGCCTCGGCCCGGGGAAGATCGATCTGCGAATAATCGCGAAGCAGCGAATCGGGAAGAGAATGGCAAGGCGAGGCCGGGCTCGGGGGGACAGTGGGACGATAATTTCTTTTCAAACATTTTTGGCTCGCAATCAGGTGCGACGCCAAGTCGCCCTGACAGTCTGGATAATGGTGACGGTTGGGATGATTCCTACTTCATGGATCTGCTCGGTATTGCCTTCTGGCCCACCTGTGCTCTCTCTCCATTTTGTGCCCCCATGTTTCCTTTGCGCCCTGTACAATCACGGTCGCAACTAGAATTTATAGCGCGTGCATCGCTGACGCAGACCCGTGGCCGCAGGTAACGACCTGCCGAAGAAACAATCGCCGCGACTCGGCGGCGCAGCGGAATCGCCGAAGCCGCCCGGCGGCGCATCGGCAGGCAGGCAGAGCCCTGCACAGAGTCAACATAAAAAGGCACTGGACGAGAAGCACATGTCAAGTGGACGCGTTTAACGCTCCAGCGGGCAGGCATAGACACATTGGTGAGTAGAGATTGACAGTTGAGAGTTGGCAGCTCCTTCATGTGTGTGTCTGTGCGCATGTGTGTGCCTGTGTGTGTTTGGGTAGGTGTATGTTTGTCAACTTAACCCTAAACCCACTGAAGAAACGAAGCACAGGCGCCGTCCTAGACCCCCCGATATGGATAGTTCCTAATAAAGCTCTCTCTCTCTCTCTCTCTCTCTCTCTCTCTCAGGCGAGACTGAATGAAAGGGAGACGCTTCTGGGTAACTAGGGTTTAGAATTTAGAACAAATCACCTCTTGCCACTCGAGCGGGTCGGACCCTACGCAGCACACATACAACGTCTGCAGACCACTCTCGAATCAGCGCGCGAGATCTCAAGCCTACCTAACCTCTAAGTCCTGCATTACGGCACAGTGTGCCGACACAGCTGACGTTATTGAAAAATTGCGCTCCGAGTATCAACAAGTTAAGAGGGTTTAAGGAATGGGCGGATGGGTAAAACCAAAGGTTTTATAGAGCCTAAAGGCTCTAGGCGGAGGGTGAGGGTTTAGGGATGGATGTAAGTGCAAAAGTGTGAGTGGGCGAAGTAACTCGAAAGAAACTGATCGGACTGTCAGGCCGCACTTCACAGTCCTGATTATTATCAAAGACCTTGAAGCATCAGCTTTTACGAGGTAGAGAGCGCCGTTGCAGGCTGTGGAAACCCTTCAAAAAAAAATGTTCACAAGTAAACAATGGCATTGTACTAAACATTCTCATTTCGGTTACCTATGATGTCGCCTGCTTAGTCGGACTTGGAAAGTCGATCGCATCGCCCCCATCAGACCACGATATCGTTTCGGGGCCCGACGCATTTGGCCACTCCAGGGTCTGCGCGTGTGAAAATATACAAGTGCGCAGGCGACAGCGCAGATTAGTCACGCGTTTGTACCTGTATGCGCTTTAAGTCCTATGCAGTGCAAAGTGTACACTGGCAGCCGGAAAGAGGCAGGGCACCGAATTCACGAAGGTAGAATCATCGCTCCAGAACTCGATCCTCTTCTCTTTGAGCTCAACTATTTTGCGGATCGTAGTAAACTGCTCAAGCCGTTCATGTGTGATGGTTGCCCGCCCCAGCCAGCACGCGCGTTTGCGACGGGCCTCGCGAGAGAACGAACTGGCTGAGTCACTCACTCGCGCTACGCAGCGAGGTCTAGTGTCTCCTGACGCTAGCGTACAGGCCCAGAAGGGGCTCGCTTTAGAATGAAACGCACCATTCTATCGTTTGGTTTTCAGACAGGTGTGTTTATTACCTTCCTGCAGTACCTAATACAAAGCTGTGCACGTGGGCGTGGGGGGAGGAGGATAGAAGACCGACTCTTGTCGTAAAGATTACAAAAAAACGCAGGAATCCACTCCATCAAATTATTTGATGAGATAGGAGGACATAATTTTACCCCTTTTTACTACCGGTCGCGGAAATTTTATTCACGAACTCCTAATTGAACAGCTTTGTAATAGGTCCTGCAGTAATAAACACACACACGCCGGCGGTCAAAATCCACACACACGCCGGCGGTCAAAATCCATTCTAATTTGCCGGGCGGTCAAAATCCAGAAGAAGAATCCATTAATACAGCCTATCCCCGCATACATGAGACTCCTTTTCTCAAAAGGAATTCCTTATTTCAGTCAACCATTGTACCAGTAAGGAAATCAGTATTGAAATAAAAAGGTAGTTACTGGTACAATGGTTGACTGAATCGAGATTCGGCAAAAGGAAATAAGGAATTCCAATCGAGAAAAGGAGTCTCATGTCCGCGGGGATAGGCTGTAACATGAATAGGTCTGCTCCACCCGTGGACGACGCTTCTCAAGATGCGCTTTCCGCCGTGGGCTCTGCTTTTCCTTGTCACCGAGGCCTCGGCCTTGGACATCTCGCCGAAAACATTGGGCAGGACGTCGGATGTGCCGAAACAGATTCTTCAGACCGTGTGTGTTTATTACTGCAGGACCTATTACAAAGCTGTTCGCGGGGGGGGGAGGAGGAGAGTGGACG
>Ga0315905_10002169_pt1 | contig 20723 bp, 15 predicted proteins | sample LakEriMetagenome_5_FD_203522 | JGI IMG/M metagenome (GOLD analysis project Ga0315905, IMG submission 203522) | Freshwater fungal communities from buoy surface, Lake Erie, Ohio, United States - Buoy 4 MA121 | ecosystem: Environmental > Aquatic > Freshwater > Lake | place: USA: Lake Erie, Ohio...
GGTCGTCTTGAAGCGTGACGGGCACATTGATGTTCACGATCCCGCACTTCGTGGCGCGGATCGCGGGTGGGATCTGGTTGGCGGGTTCCTTTGAGAAGGTGATCGGGTCGCCGCTGAGGGTGAGTCCTCCGGAATGCTCGCCGAGGACCAGTTGGTTCAGCAGAAACGCGGCACCCAGGTCATTGGTGGCTGTGCATTTGCCGCCCTGATCGAAGCTGAGAATGCAGTCCGGCGAACCTGCCTTCACTGGTGCGGTAGCGTTGCCAGACCAGCGTGAGGCATCGCTCCAGTTCCCGTGGCCCGGCTTTGTCCACTCGAAGGCGTGCGCTTTGTCGGTCTTTACTACTGCCACCGTGACCACCCGTGATGATCCATCCTGGGCGGTGACCTTGTAGGTCTGGGGCTTCGTGAAATCCCGCGGTACAGCGGATGCAGGTTCGGCAGAGGCGAAAGGTGACAGGGTGAATGCCGGAACCAGCGCCTTCAGGTCCGTGCCGTTCGGCACCGAGACAGCGATGCGATCGTGCGAAACCGCAACGGCGCGGGCACCCGGCACCGTGAACGTGAGAATATCCGTGGCATGGCTCACAGGCGTTTTCTTCACGGAGACGACGTAGCTTTTCACGGCCCCATCTGGTGCTGTGACTGTGTATTTCTGCGGCTTGGAGAAATCACGCGTGGTTCCCGATGGCGGAGTGACCGTTGCTTCAGGGGATATCGTGATCTTCGGCGCGAGTGCCGCGACGTCCGTGGCGAACGGGACGGTCACCGTGATCTCGCCTTTGGAGATCCTAGCGGGAGCCAGATCGGGAAAGCGGAATTCGCGAATGTCGGCGGCTGGTGGTGCGACGAACGGAAGTTCGTCCTTGAGGCGTTCGAAGGGCGGCGCGTCCTTCAACTCATCTGCTGTGAGGGGCAGATCGACGGCCTTCGACACATCGATATACTTCGCCAGATCGCGCATCGCGATGCAGTGATAGCGGTTGTCCTTCAGATACTGCATCATGGCCCGGAACGTGGCCGGTTCCAGACTGACCGGCGGGTGTTCCATGTCCGGCACCCCGTGAAAGGTGAGCACGACCACCCGGCCCCGGCATGCCTGCTGCACTGCCTTGACGAAGTTCTCGCTCGAGGTGCCATCCGTCATCGAGAACGAGGGCACATCAAAAGGATGGTCCACCGTCGGCCGGTATGGGCGCTCATGCCCGCCGCGGCCGAACAGATAGCGATACTGCAGCAGCCGCGGGACAATCGGCCACATGACCTGGTAGATCGGCCAGCACACCGTCGTCATGTTTGGCCCGCCATTTGCCATTACTTCATCCTCCATCCGCAGATAATTTTCCAGTCCCCCGCCATGGCCGTAGGTGTGATTCCCAATCTCCAGACCATCCGCGTGCATCGCATTCATCTGCCGGTAGGTCAGATACCAATCCTTGCGCGTCTTGAACGAATCGAAGTTGCTCACATAAATCGATCCGCCAAACCCGAGCGACTTCAGAATCGGCGCAACCACTGTCGCGTGACTGGCGGGAGCATCATCGAAAGTCAGCACGACAAGCCTGTCCGGGATCGGTTGCAGGAGAACTCCTTTGGTATCCGGGTCCGCAGCCTGCCCAATGACCAAGGCCGGAAAGCCCAGCGCGACTGCGGCGAAGAATAGCATTCGTGGTTTCATGTCCGTGATCTTTCTTTTAGCTTCGGACTTTCAAGGCGGAGGGTTCGCGGTATCGTAGGCGCAGATTTCGCTGAGGTGGCCGTGATTGTTGGTGGTGTTTCCGAGCGGACGGAAGCGGAGGAAGCGGATGTTCTGAGTGTCGAAGCGGTGCCTGTAGCCTTCAGGAGTGGATGGGTCGGCGTTCTTGCTCCAGTCCACGAGCTGGTTCCATGTTTTTCCGTCCTCGGATCCTTCTACGGTGTAGCGATAGGCGCGACCATCGCCCCACCAGCAATAGACGTGGAGTTCATTCATTCTGCGGGGGACAGCAGTTTCGATGGTGAGCGTGGCTTCGCCGATTCCATTCCAATGCTTGTCGGGATCATTGGCCTTGCCATCGCAGACCAGGTTCGGATCGCCGACTTGGTTCTTGGCGTCGGTGGTGATCTTCACTCTGTCGTTGGTGAGGAGATTCTGTTTGTAGCCGTCGTCGCCAACGGTGGTCTGGAGTGGATAACCCTCGGAGCCAACGAGGCCGACCCAGAACCGGGTCGTCTGGTGGATCGCGATTGGGCCTGTGTATTCCATGTCAGGCTTGCCATCGGGCGGGGTGGTCCGGAAGAACAGCTTCGCGTCGCCGATGGTGGAGAATTTCACGACAGCCTTGCCGTGGAAAGACCGGCCCCGACTCCTTCCCAGTTCGTCGTATTTCTCGTCTGCACCTTCGACTGCGATCTGAATCGGTGTGCGCTGGAAGATTTTGACGTATTCCCCGCCAACCGGGCGGCCGGCGGCGTCGAAGCATTGGGCGCGGAAGATGCCTTCCGGGTTGGTGATGGGCCCCTCGTAGAGTTTGTTTTCCGGACTTTTGCTGGAGGGACTTGGGCGGTTTGGAGACCAAATGAAGTACGGGTCCGTGAGGGTGTAATAGATTTTCACATCCGGCCTGCGCGGTTTCATGGTGATGCTGAGCTTGTCAGCGTAGCACACGGTTCCGGCAGCCCAGCGGGGATCCAGCGGCAGGAATGACACGTCCTTGATTGCTCCATCCACTTGGACGCCCATGGGGAACTGGATCGCAGAAAGAGCGGCCATGGTCGGCGCGAGGCGGCGGTTGAAGTCCTCCCATGTTCTGCCTGCTGCTTCGTTCCAGCAGCGTTCCGCCATCGCTGCACCGCGATCGCTCAGCAGTTCGAGGTGTCCGATTTCGGTGCCCTCCCATGTGGACAACAGTGGACCGAGGAGGCGGTCGCTTTTTGGGAGGGTGATGTTGATGTCTTCAGTGATGTTGTGGCGGACGATGTTTGGGCTCCATGCGTAGATCTCGCGGGCGGGGTATCCGCCGACGGTATAAAGCGGGCGCCATGCTGCGTTCAGCACCCGGTAGCCATCGGCGAGCATCTGATCTGATGGGTAGTACCATGTCTGATAGGCGAAGAATGCGACGTCTTTCGGAAGGTTCACCTGTGCTGCGGCGCTGCGGCTGACGCCTTCGAAGGCCATCGTTTCCTTCCCGTGCTTCTTGTTGATCTCGTAGAGCCGCTTGAGGAGCCACGCCCAGATGTCGCCGGAGCCGCGCAGGTTGTGTGCCTTCATGAACGCGTGGTCTGGAGCGGTGTCCCAGTGGCCCGTTTCCCCGTCCAGCGCCCCGACGTGAAGGTACTCGGTGGTGGAGAACACCTCGGCGAGCTGGCGGGTCATGTCGTCGATGGCCTCCCAGAACTTCGGATTGTCGAGCAGGGTCTCCTTTGCTGGATCGAAACTCTGGTAGTTGCCGAACTGCCGCGCTTTGAAGAACCAGTGCATCATTTCGCCGGGCATGGCGAAATCCGCCGGGCCCCATTCGGGCATGATAACAACGCCGCGCTGCCGTGCGTACTCGACAAGGTCCCGCATCTCTTCTAGCGAATACGTTTCTCCGCCGTCGGTGTTGCCCTTCGGCAGTGGGTTCTCGCGGAACGGAGGGCAAAGCATCCAGAGCATCTGATAATTGCTGGCGTGCAGAGCGAGCGTGTTGAGTTTGAATTGGCGGCACAGATCCACGCCCTGTTTGATCTTCGAAATCGCGTGAATCTGATGCTTGATGCACATCTGGATGGCGCGCATCCGATAGTCCGGATGGTCCTGGACACTGATGAGAGGCAGGCGCAGGCCGTCGTCCCGCAGTTGCAGTGCCTGTTCGAGGGTGACGCTGGCCAGCGCGACGGCGTCATATCTGCCGCCCCTCGCGACGGCGCGATCGGTGACCTCCAGTCGGTATGCTTCGCCTTGGAGTTGCGGATCGATCACGAGACCGATGTCACCAGCCGCGGCGGTACCGGCGGCGATTGGCAATCGGATGCCGTTGAGCAGAAAGATCTCGTCAGAGACAATCGCTGCAAGGGTCTGAAGCGACGAATCGCCAAACATGATCCGGCTCTTTTCATGGAGAACCATCTCGCCCTCGGCTTGCTGGACGGATTTCGGCCACGGCAGAAGATTGAGCGATGGATTGGCGGGAGACTCATTGGCAGCGAGTCCGAGTGAACTGGCGGCGAGGCTGACGACGAGGAACAGGAGTTTGTGGAACTGAGCGAGCGGCATAAGTCTGCGGTTTTATTTGGCTGTTTCGATGTTCACTGCCGAGAAGGCGAGGGCGGCGATGCCGTTGGTGCCGTAGAGGAGTTTGTCGGGCATGCCGTCCCAGTGGGCGCCGTTGATGTAACCGATGGATTTCGCGCTGACGGGCGCGCTGAGCTGGACGGTGATGGTGTTGCCGGTGGCTTTGCCGGAAGTGATGGGTGCGGCGGTCCGGTCGAGTTCGAGCCATGCCTTGCAGGCGTCTTTCCAGATCATGGGCTGGTCGAATTCCAGCGCGACCTCGTCCTGTTTCGATGAGGTGAAGTACGCGCGTCGGAGGTTTGGGGCGGTGAGGATTCTGGTGCGGTCGAGGCCGTAGTTGTCCTGCTCGACCACTGGCTGCATCAGTTCGGCGATCTGGGCGTAACCGGCTTCATCGAAGTGGCAGAGACCACGGCCGCTCGATTTGCTGACGATGCCGAGCGTGGACATGATGCGCATGTTGGAGAACAGATCCGGCAGGGTCCGCTGGACATCGAGGAGCATGTCACCGGCGGGAGTGCCGCCCATGCTGCAGCCGCTCGGCCAGATCTGATAGATGTAATAGTGGCGGACATTCGGGAAGTCTTCCTTCCATGCAGCCGCCATGTCGACGAAGTACTGCTGATACGACTTCCAGTTGTAGTCGCCTGTGGGAGCGCCGCTGCCCTGGTCATTCTCGCCCTGGTGCCAGAAAATGCCGCGGATGCCGTGGGTGAGGCGGGCGGCGGTGACCCGGGTCAGGAGGCCTCCGTAGATTTTGTAGGGGCTCTGGTAGAATTCGCCGCTCGTGTCGAAGTGATTGTCAGGATTCCGCTGATGCAGATAGATGGGCGTGCCGCCATAGGCACTGTTGATGATGCAGACGGGGATGTGGTGTTTCTCCACCAGATTGCGTGCGAGGACCATGCCCCACGTTCCGATTTGGGCGAAGCCATAGTCAGGCTTCCCCCAGATCCGGGTGCGCACCGCGTTGCTCCAGCCGCCGCGCACGCTGCCCTCGTGCTGATTGCCGAAGCTGCGGATCCATGTGCTGAGCGAGGTTTCCGGATCGAGGGCCGGGCCGTTGTTCGGCCCGGTGGCTTCGGCGTTGGACTGGCCATCGATGATGTAGGCGTCGCCGCAGATGAGATTCCTCACGGTCCGCAAGACGACTTCCTTGTCGCCTGAGATCGTGCCAAATTCCACATGGTATTTGATGAGCCCGGGCTTCAGCTTCGTGGTTAGTGAATATTTCCCGCCTTCGGACAGCTTCTGCGTCACGGTGTTTAGAAGCTTGTTGTCGGCGTAGAGTTTCAGGAAGACCGAGTCGGCTGGCTGATCGAGTCTGCCGTTATAATAAACGGTGCCCTCGCCCCGATCGTCGCGTGCGTAGAACTGGTTGTCTTCGGGTTGCTCATCCGTGGCGGGAGTCCGCTCGATCCAAGGGTCTGTCGGTGATTCCGTGACGATGATTTCTGCGGTATCATGAGCCTGCTCTCCTCCGTTGCCTGCGGTCGCGGTGATGCGGAGCTTGCCTGTGAACTGGGAACGATTGAGTGTCAGGGTGTCGCCAGTGACGTTCTTGAGCACCGCGCCGCCGGTGACCGACCATGTGATTCTGGTTGGAGGAGTGCCCTCGACTGGTGGGTCTTCCCTCAGGGAAACGGAAGCCTTTACCGTGATTGAATCCCGGCCGTTCCAATGCGGGGGCGCGGTGACCTTTACTGTGGGTTCGGGAATGTGTTCACTGATGGTGACGGGAATGGTGATCGTTTTCTCGCCGCTGGCGAATACGGCCCGCAGGCGCAGGACCGTTGAAGTGTTCGCCGTGACTCGCGGGGCTTTCAGTGTGAATGAGAATCGGTCGGTGGCAGCCACGCCAGTTTCCAATGGTGCTTCTGTCAGCCAGTAGAGCTTCAGGGCTCCGCCCGCCTTGGCGTGAAACGTGACGGCCGATCCTTCGTCTACGATTGCCTGCGCCGGTGTGATGGTGAATTCATCACCTGGTTGAACGATCGGACCGGCCAGAGTCTGGTTGTCTTTCTGATTCTCGAAGGCCAGCTTCATCCAGTGATCTGACCGGGCGACTTTCGAGATTCGCACTTCATCGATGTCGCCATTGAAGCGATAGTTTCCGTTTCTCATCCCTCCGATGTCCATGCAGACATCTTTGACGACCGACATGGCAGCGGTGTGCTTGGACTCACCATCGAGCTTTCCGTTCAAGAAAATCCGGCTGATGCCGTTTTCATACGATGCCGCCACGTGATACCACTGTCCCATGCGCGGGATCGTAGCGCCCCGAGCGCCGCCGGGGCCGTCGGAAGCCCAGCCGAGGCTCGGGGGTGAACCGATGCTGATGCCGACTTCATTGCCGTCGCCGGTGCTGCCGTTCAAACGTGTGGCGTAACGGCCGTAGTATAGGATATATGTGTCCGCACTGTCACTGCGGAACCATGCATCCGCTGTGAATGGATTGTCGCCATGCGGATATCCGGTCACATGATCGCCACCGCTGATTCCTTTTCCTTTTGTGAAACGGCGGGCCATGCCGATCATGCCGGGTCCGGTGGTGGTTCCCTGGTTCTTTGGTGTGATGACCCCGAGTTCATCCTTGAGGGTCTCATCCATGTGCAGCACGCTGACAAATCCGTTGTCGGAACTGAACACGGTGGACCCATTGGATTCTGCGGCGGCGTCCGGCTTTCCCCAATGGATCTGTAGTTCCTGACGGGAGTTGCCCGCAATTTCCGGCACTCGGACCCAGACGGTTCCCTGGCCATTGGCCGGGTCCCACTGTTCTATCTGAAACGAGAGGGGGGTTCCTGCGGCCGAGGAGAAGCGGAGATCCGCTCCGTCGGGTGCGGCTTTGCTGAAATCGAAGAACTCGCGATTCAGCCGCAGCAGGACGGGGAAATCCCGTACGACTGATCCGGCGGGGAGATTGGCTCCTTCCGGAGTGGTGAGGAGCCAGATGGAACCGTGGTGCTGCCAGTCGCGATATGTTTGAGCGGATGCGCTTGCGGCGATGAGGGTGCCGACGAGCAGAGTCAGGGGGAGTGATCTGGATAACATAGCGGATTATGATCGGAGCGGATGAGCGGGAGTTTGCGTCAGCCCTTGGGGCGCGATGTGGAGAGTGGCAGAAATGCGAAGGATTCCGATGATTTTCCTCGGGAGATTTTCCGGCTGGGGTGGCCGTATTCCGTATCAGCTCTCCTGTCCGGCATCCTCATGCCCTCGGAGAGTCTCAATGGAAGCCTTTTCTCAAAGGGCGGTGATCTGGTGGTCAAGCAGGTGACGGCATGGAGGATGGAGTCGGTTCACGAAGTGGCTGGGAAGGAATGAGGTGTCTGTCGCGAGGGATATGATTCGCAAGTTCATTCCGGGAACATTCGTACTGACGACGAGACCGAATCCAGATCTATGAAAGCCCAGACTCAGTTGATCGACCGGCGTCGATTCCTGCGGAATGCAGGTGTCGTCATGGCGTTGCCCGTGATGGAATCGCTGATGTCGCGGGCGGAGGCGCAGGCGGCGGCGAAGCGGCGGGTGAAGCGCTTTGTGTGTCTGTCGAACAACTACGGGGTTTATCCGCAGGCGTTTTTTCCGGCACAGGGTGGACGGGATTTCGTGATGCCGCCGACCTTGTGCGCGATGGAGCGGCACCGCGGGGAGATGACGGTATTTTCGAATCTGGATCATGGGCTGGCGGGCGGTCATGCCTGCGTGCCGACGTTGCTCAGTGGGGTGATGCCGCCGGTGGCCGCGAATTTCCCGGAGATGAACATGAGCCTTGATCAGCGGCTGGCGGAGCATGTGGGTGCGGCGACGCGATTTCCTTCGATGACGCTGCAGGTGAATGATGCCAATCTCATCAGTTTCACGCGGAGCGGCGTTCAGGTTCCGGCGGTCGATTTGAAGGGAATGTACCGTGCGCTGTTCGTGGATGATGATGTGAGGGACAAGGCGGCGGCGCGGGAGCGTTTCGCGCGGCATGGCAGCATTCTGGATGCGGTGATGGACGAGGCGAAGACGGTCGAGAAGGTGCTTGGCGCGTCAGACAAAGCGAAGTTCGCCGAGTATCTGGAGGCGGTGCGCGGGATGGAGCGGAAGATCGCGCAGGACGAGCGGTGGCTGGATCGGCCGAAGCCATTGGCACAGCGGCAAGAACCGGATCAGGGCAAGGGAACCGAGCATGACCTGAAGGCGATGATGGAACTGATCGCGCTGGCAATTCAGACGGATTCGTCGCGGGTGTTCACGCTGACGAGTGGATTTGTGAATGGTGACTTCGGGCTGAGTGGTGGCTACCACGGGTTTTCGCACCACGGCGAGCGCGAGAAGGAGGTGGCGGCACTCAAGGCGATCGAAGGTTGTCAGGTTGGGATGATGGCGTACCTGATTGATCTGCTGAAGGCGCAAGCCGACCCGGTCAATGGAGGGACGCTGTTCGATCATACGGCCATTCTCTACGGGTGCGGCATGGCGACCGGCCAGCACACCACGAGGAACCTGCCGATTCTGCTGGCAGGCGGGGGATTCAAGCTAGGCGAGCATCGCGTGCTGCCTGAAGGCAAGACCGAGCGGCTTCCTGCGGCGAATCTGCTGCTGAGCATTGCGCAGAACTTCGGGGTGGAGGCGGAGCGGTTTGGGACGAGCACGGGAACGCTGAGGGGATTGGAGGCCAAATCATGAGGAGAAGTGGCAAGGGAATGGATGGCAGGGGAATGGGGGTGGGAAATGCGGGAGTGCAGAATATATGGCGATGCGGCAACGAATTGCTTTCTGGATGTCGAGGCCTGTGTAACGTTCAGGCCATGCCTATCGAACGCCGAATTCTGTTGCGCGAGCTTTCGCAGGAGGAGTTTGACCATCTCGACGCTGTGGTGATGAGCCACGCATACGCTTCGCAGAACAAGCTGGGGCGGCTTTTTGATGAACGGGTGTATGAGAATGAGATGGCGGCCGCTTTGTGGGCGGCGGGTTGCGAATTTCACACGCAGGTGCCGGTCAAAGTGGTCCACCGTTCGTTTCAAAAGACCTACTACTTTGATTTGGTCGTCAATGACCTGCTCTACGAACTGAAGACCGTGGCGACGCTTGTTTCGGAGCACGAAGCTCAGGCGCTGCACTACGCCATGCTTGGAGGGACCAACCGGGCGAAGCTCATCGACTTCCGCGCAGGCCGGGTGCAGGGAAAGCTCTGTTATAATCCGCTGGCGGATCTGAAGCGCAGCGGGGCGCGATTTCAGACATCCGACTGGCGTCCGAAGTCCGCAGCCTGCGAGCTTCTTCTGAGGCACCTGCATAACGTTATCGCCGACTGGGGGACGCACCTGAGTTTTCGGCTGTACAATGAAGCGATGGTCCACTTCAGCGGCGGCGAGGCGCGGTGCCTGCAGCGTGTGTCGGTCGGTGCGCTCGGGACGCATGTGGTCCAGAGTCATGCGCCCGGATGGGCCTTTCTGGTCACAGGTGTGACGAGCGGCATTGCCGACTTCCGGACGCATCTTTCACGGCTCATCAGTCATTTGGACCTGACAGGGATGCACTGGTTTAACTTCAATCACGCGATGATCGCATGCGAGACCCTCGAATCCGAATCGTGAGAACAAGAACTGGTAGGAGCGTGAGCTGCAATGGGGTCCGCTTGAGGTGTTCCGCTGTTATTCATGCCCTAGGCGTGATGCTTGGTGGCCTGGGAGTGGCGGCGGCTGATGAGACGGCGGCATTCGGCGGGTTTCTGAAGGAGCATTGTTACGAATGTCATGGGGCGGAGAGGCCGAAGGGGGAGATTAGGCTGGACACGCTTGGGGGCGACCTGGGGGACGAGGCGGTACTGGGGCGGTGGCAGGATGTGCTGGAGCAGGTCAGGTCGGGTGAGATGCCGCCGACCAAGCGGCCGCAGCCTGGTGTGGCGGAGCGCGCGGGGTTTGTGGAGCGGTTGACGGCGACGCTGGCGGGCGCTTACGGGGAATTGCATGCTGATGCGGTTCCGGTGGTCAGGAGGCTCAACCGGATTGAGTTGCGGAATACGCTGCGGGATCTGCTTTTTCTCGAGCAGCCGCACTTCAGGAATCTGGGGGTGCCCAAGGCTGAGGATGCGAATGGGGATGGCAGTGTGTCGCGCCAGAGCGAGGATCCGATCCGCGAGTTTCCTGCTGATGAGATGGTGGAGGGCTTTGATAACATCGGGAGCCGCCTTGTGATGTCGGATTTTCTGCTCCGACTCATGGTTAGCGCTGCGGAGGAGAGCCTTGCGGCCGCGACGGTGCCGGGCGGATGTCCGGAGGTTCCGGTGCGCCGGTTCAGCGGCCACATTCGGACGGAGGGGCCGGGTGGACTTGAGGAGTGGTCGCGCCGGTTCAATAAAGGTTATGATGTGCTGATGGAGCGTTATCGGGAACCGGGGGCTGCGACGAGCATCGGGCGGGTCGGGGCATCGGCGATTGCCGGAACGGGAGTGGGAGTCAGCGGTCGGTACCGGATTGCGGTGGAGGCATCGTCGCATCACCAGCATCATCGGTGGGGTGAGCTGATTCGCAGCCGTCAGGATGAGCCGATGCTGCTCGGGCTGCATCTCATTGACGTGCGTCGCGGGGCATTCAATGAAGGCAACCCTAACACGGAGATGCTGACGCAGTGGGCCTTGCCGGACGACGGGCAGGTGCATGCGTATGTTTTCGAGACATGGATCGATGCGAAGTGGGTGCCGTGGCTTGGTTGGGAGAATGCGCCGTATGAGCGGGGTTTGGCGGTGGAGAAACTGGTGGAGAAGTACGTGCCGGGGGCGTTCAGGCCGCGTCCAGCGGACGGTGCGGGTGAGCAGGAGAAGAAGGACTACGCTGAAGCGATGGCCGCGGGGTTGTTTGGTGCGGGGTATGCGGGGCCGCACATTCGGATTCACAGCCTGACGATCGAGCCGGTGATTGAGACCTGGCCGCCGCGAAGTCAGGTGTTTCTGTATGGAAAGGATGGGACGGAGTCGGTGGAGGAACTGGTGCTGCGGTTTGCCGGGCGCGCCTGGCGTCGGCCTGCGGTGGCGGAGGAAGTGGCGCGGTATGTGGCGCTAGCGAATGAGCGCATCGCGGCGGGAGCGTCGCGGGAGGAAGGTCTCCGGACGGCGTATGCGGCGATTCTGGTGTCGCCGAATTTCTATTACCTGCGGGACAGCGGGGCTGGGCGGGAATTCGTGATGGCATCGCGGCTCAGTTATTTTCTGTGGGCTTCGATGCCTGACGAGGAACTGCTGGCGTGTGCGGCGGCGGGCAGACTGGGGGATCCGGAGGTGTGGCGCGGGCAGGTTGAGAGGATGCTGAATCACCGGAACGCAGCGGCGTTTGTGCGCGGGTTCACGAAGTGCTGGCTGCGGTTGGACAAGCTGGGATCGATGCCGCCGCCGGGAGGGTTTTATTTTCATCGTCAGATGGAGCAGGTGATGCTGAGGCAGACGGATGCGTATTTCGCGGATCTGCTGCAGCGGAATGGTCCGGTGCGGGATGTTATTGAGAGTGACTACACGTTTCTGAACGAGCGGAGTGCGCAATGGATTTACCAGCGGGATGACGTGTGGGGGGATGCGTTCCGGAAAGTGCCGGCGATGCCGCCTTATGGCGGCGGGATGCTGACGATGCCTGCGGTGATGACGGCGACGGCGAATGGCGTGGACACGTCGCCGGTGGTCCGGGGTGTGTGGATGCTGGAGAGCGTGCTGGGGACGCCGCCCAAGCCGCCGCCGCCTAACATTCAGCCGCTTTCTCCGGATCTGCGCGGTGCCCGGACGATTCGCGAGCAATTGGAAGCTCACCGGGCGCAGGAGTCCTGCCGCGGTTGTCATGACAGGATCGACCCGCTGGGCTTTGCGTTTGAGAACTTTGATGAACTGGGGCTCTGGCGGACGCATTACAAATCGGAGGGCAAAGCGCTGGCGATTGATGCTGCGTCGGAGTTGCCGGATGGACGCCGGGTGGCTGGCATTGCGGATCTGAAGCAGGCGTTGCTGGGCAAGGAGGAACAGGTGGCCCGCAACCTCACGGAGAAGATGCTGATCTATGCGAGCGGGAGGCTGTTGAGTCCCCGGGATCGGGGTGAGGTGGACCGGATTGTGAATGAGTTGAGGCCGAATGGTTTTCGCGTGCGCGATCTGGTGCACCGGGTTGCGGGCAGTCGGATGGTGACTGGGGCGGGAGAGGGGCGCTGATGGGGACGAGGAATTTTCGTCATACTGAGTTCTTGGGCGCTCAAACTGTATGATGCACTGCCGATTTCTCCGACTCTCAGTACTGGTTTCCGCCTGTTTTTCCGTTTCGACGGCGAGGTCGGAGGAACGGCTCAATGTCGTTCTGATCCTTGCGGATGACATGGGCTGGAACGATGCGGGATTCAGCGGGAGCAAGGAGATCGACACGCCGAATTTGAACCGATTGGCTGCGGAGGGGACGGTGTTTGCGCAGGCCTGTGCGAGCGCGCCGAACTGTGCGCCGACAAGGGCTTGTCTGCTGACGGGGCAGTACCCGCCGCGGCACGGCGTGTACACGGTGGTGGACGAGCGCCATGCGCCTGGTTCGCCGCACCACCGGATTCTGGCGGCTGAGAGCCGGGAGTCGATGCCCACGGAATCGGTGACCCTAGCTGAGGCATTGAAGCCCGCGGGTTATGCGACTGGGATGTTCGGAATGTGGAATCTGGGGCGGGGGCGGAGTGGTCCGGCGACGCCGACGGGTCAGGGGTTTGACGAGTTCACCGAGCCGAAGGAACTGGGTTTTGCGAAGGATGCCTACAGGGATGCGGCGGGGCGGTATTCGCCGGATGTCCTGACGGATGCGGCGCTGCGGTGGATGGAGACGGTGAAAGGGCGGCCGTTCTTTCTGTATCTTCCGTTTCACGATGTGCATGCGCCTTGTGATCCCAAGCAGGAGTTGCTAGGAAAGTACGAGGCTCGCAAGGGAGTGGCCGATCCGGCGCATGCGGCGACGGTGGAAGCGATGGATGCGAATGTAGGGCGCGTGATGGCGGCGATCGAGGCGTCCGGGGCTGCGCGGAGGACGGTGGTTATTTTCACGTCTGACAATGGAGGGACCCGGCAGTATGTGGCACCGCTGCGTGGAGGGAAGGGAACGCTGTATCAGGGCGGGGTGCGGGTGCCTGCGGTGGTGAGGGGGCCAGGGATCAAGGCGGGAAGTGTCTCGCAGGTGCCGGTGCTGAGCATGGATTGGTTTCCGACGGTGCTGGCATTGACGGGCGTCAAGGTACCTGATGGTGTCAAGGCTGATGGCCTTGATCTGGCACCGCTGCTGACCGGTGCGGGCAAGGTGCCGGGGCGCGATCTGTTCTGGCACTTCCCGTGTTACATTGGAGGTGGAGGACCGTGCAGTGCGATCCGCAGCGGTGACTGGAAACTGATCGAGTTCTTTGAATCGAAGACGACGGAACTCTATCATCTTGCCGATGATCCCGGCGAGCAGCGTGATCTTTCCGCATCGAGAGCGGAGATAGCCCGGGCACTGCTTGAACGATTGCGGGCGTGGCAGAAAGCGACGTCTGCGCCTTGTCCCGGCGAACCTAATCCGGAGTACGATCCGAAGGTGGCTCCGCGGCGGGGCCGCGAGGAGCGGGGTAAAGGCGGCGGGAGCGGGCAGACGAAACAAACGAACAAAGTATCAGCAAAGCCATGAACCGATCGAGACTTCTGAAGTGCGCCGCCGTGGCGGGGCTGATGTTCCTGCCCTGCGGGAGTGAGGCGCATGATGCCGGGCCGGTGTGGATCACGCCGAGCGGTTACCGTTTGACCGGGGACGATGCGCGGCGGGAGATTGAGGCGGCGGCGGATCGGTTGCCGGAGGTTGATGCGGGATGGGAGTTCGTGGCGGTGCCGCGAGGCGATGCGCCGCCGCAGGCTGCGGCGTTTGGGGCGTTTGCGCCGGCGGTGACGACGCGGTGGGATGATCAGTTCCTGTAAATTGAAGGCAACGGGATGCCGGAGCACCGGATGATGGTGGGGATCACGGCGTGGCAGCAGCAGGTGCCGCTGCCGCAGCGCTACACGGGCGAAAACGCGTGGCGGATTCCGCTGAAGCCGACGCCTGCGAAGGAGCCGCAGATGGTGAAGGGTCGGTTTCTCCGCGGGGCGATTGCGGCGAACGGGATTCCGATCTTCAATCCGCAGAACAACCGCGGTGAGATTTCGTACGAGATCGGGGAACTCGATCAGTGGGGCGGTCACTGCGGCCGGGCGGATGATTACCACTATCATATTGTGCCGCTGCATCTCCAGAAGACTCTGGGGAAAGACAAGCCGGTGGCCTATGCGCTCGATGGCTATCCGATCTACGGGTTGACCGAGCCTGATGGATCCGCGCCGAAGGGGCTTGATGCGCTGCACGGGCACAGCGCTGCGGGGATTGGTTATCATTATCACGCGGCTGGGAAATACCCGTACGTGATTGGCGGGTTTCACGGTGAGGTGACGGAACGGGACGGGCAGGTGGATCCGCAGCCGAGGGCGCAGCCGGTCCGCGAGGCGTTGCAGGCATTGCGGGGAGCGAAGATCACGGGATTCGAAGCGACGGCTGGCAGTCGCTACCGGTTGAGTTATACCGTCGGCGGAGATCAGCGGTCGGTGGCTTACGAGATCAAGGCGGATGGGACGTATGCGTTTGAGTTCGACGATGGGCGGGATGGGAAGCGGCAGGAGACTTATCGTGCCGGGGCGGGTGGCGGCGGGCGTGGCGAAGGACGTCCGCCGCGTGGAGAGGGCGGGGCCAAGGGCGGAGGGCCGCGGCGGCGCCCGCCGCCGGGTCAGGGCGGGAATGGTGGAGGGGAGACCGGTACTCCGAAGTTGCCGGATCAGCCCCGCAGCAGCGACGGGACGTTTCTGCTGACGAGTCCGGTGGTTGAGGATGGCGCGGAGTTGCCTGTGGAGTTTACCGGGGATGGCGATGGTGTGACGCCTCCGCTGGCGTGGAAGGGGGCTCCGGCAAAGACGAAGGAGTATGCGCTGCTGATGGATCATGCCGATCCCGAGGGCAACATGAAGTGGTACTGGACTCTCTATCGTATTCCGGCTGCTGCTCAGTCATTGGATAAGGGCGACCACATTATCGGAACCATGGGAACGGGATTCAAGGGTCAGATCGGCTACGAAGCGCCACATTCGCCTGGAGCCCGTTGAAAAACCGGGACCGGCAGCGGAGCTGGGTTTGGTGTGAGTTAGAGGTGCGGCTTCGCCGTCGCTGGGTGGAGGATTCCCCTCTGGGCGGCGGCCCTTCTTCCACAATGCGGTGTTGCTCCTCTGTCGAAGGTCCTGACCTTCTCCATCGTCGCGCCTTTCCTTGTGGAAGAATGACTCGCCGCGCTCCCGGTCCGGGTTTTTCAACGGGCTCCTGGGGCCTGGCGCGAAGACTTATACGATCACGCTGTATGCGTTGTCGGAGGCCGTCGCGCTGGACGATCCGAAGGCGGTGGACCGGGAGTCGCTCCTAGCTGCGATGAAGGGCAGGATACTGGCTACGTCGTCGCTCCGCGTGGTCTACACGAGCAGGGGGAGCGAGCCGCAACAGCCGGGTGCGGCCAGTCAGGGCCGGAAGCCGGAGCGTCGTCCGCAGCAGCCATCCGAGGGGGCGGAGGTGCCGTGAGCGGGAGGTGAGGAGCCGGTTGAAATGGTGGGGATCCGGTGTCTGATGTGAGGCGTGGGGTGCTGCGGGTGAGTTGGGTCAGTGTCGGCTGAGCAGGCCCATGACATGGAAACCCTGTGGTGTCGGTCGGCGATGGACGGTCGGAGAATTGCCTGAGTGGACGGACCGTGTGCGGAATGGTGGGTCTGAGGCGAGGGCGGAAGGCGGGCGTAGGCTGCGATTGAGGTGGGATGAGAGAATAGGACGTATGGGGCTGATGGGACCTATGCCCTTGTTGGGACGGTACCGGGCTGGCCCTCAGTGCGCAGGCGCGAAGGGCTTGTGGGGAGAGGGTTGAGGGCGGTTAGGGTTTTGGTTTATCTGCTGGGGGAGTGGTGGAGGGGAAGTGGAGTTGTTTGAGGAAGTGGTAGAGTGCTTGTTTCCATTCGGGGGGGTCGTGGGCGTGGTCGGTGACGTGCCATGTGTGGGGGATGGCGAGGTCTTTGAGGCGGGCGTGCATGGCCTGGCTGATGCCGAGGAGACCGTCTTTGGAGCCGCAGGAGAGCCAGACGAGTTTGGCGGATTTGAGGGCGGCGGCGTCGGGGATGAGGATTTCTGGCTTTTTGGTGTTCGGGGCGGAGGAGAAGCCGCCGATCCATGAGAAGGTGTCGAGATGGGAGAGGCCGAAGTTGAGGGATTGGCCGCCGCCCATGGAGAGGCCGGCGAGGGCGCGGTGGTCTTTGTCTGTGAGTGTGCTGTAGCGGGCGTCGATGGTGGGGATGACGTCGTCGAGGAGGTCTTTTTCGAAGGTGGCGAAGGCAGGGGCGGATTTGAAGACATCGCCTTCGGCGCGGTCGTTTTTCTGGGCGCGGCCGTTGGGCATGACGATCATCATGGGGACGGCCTTGCCGTTGGCGATGAGGTTATCGAGGAGATTGCCCGGGTTGGCGAAGCGTTGCCATTCGGATTCGTCGCCGCCGATGCCGTGGAGGAGGTAGAGGACCGGGTAGCGTTGGGCGGTGGAGTAGCCGGGAGGCGTGTAGACGTTGAGTTTGCGGGTGGTGCCTACGGTTTTGGATTCGTAGGAGATGAGTTCGAGTTTGCCGTGGGGGAGGGAGTCGCGGACGGCGTCCCAGCCTTGGTCGGGAGGAGGGAAGGCGGGTTTATCGTCTGCTTTGAGCTCGGCTTTGCCGCGGGGGATGCGGGGTTCGGCGGGGGGAGCGCCTTTGGGTCGCGGGGTGGAATCCTGGGCGTGCGCGGCGAGGGTGGCGGCGATGATGAGGGGCAGGGCGAGGGGGCGGATCATGGCGTGGATTGGGTGGATGGGGGAAGGGACAAGAGGTGTCCGGGGATTGCTTCCGGGTTCCTGTGGGGGCGGACAGGGGAAAGGCGGGCTTTGCCGTTGATGGTGCGGGAGGTGGTGTTATCGCCGGGTAGATGAGACCATGGATACTGACTGGATGCGCGGTACTGGCGGCATGCCGTGGCCCGCAGCCGCTGGTGGAGCCTCGGGATGAATGGCGTGAGCGCGATGAAGCCTGCGTGGCTGCGTTCCGGCGGGAATATGCGCGGTGGGAAGCGGTTGGCGAGAGCGGCGGTGTGGTGACGGAGGCGGTGCGGCGCGGCGGGTTGAGGCAGCGGAATGTGCTGGTGACGGCGGACGGGTGGCGTCTTGAGCTTGTGTTAGGTGATCGGTACAAGTCTGCGACAGGCCTCCGTACGGAGTCCCGGTACCGGTTGGTGGACAGGAACGGTGGCGTGCTGGCGACGGCGGAGAGCGTGATGGCGAGTCAGGACGCGGGCGAGTCCGACGTTCCGGAGTACGTGCGGGTGTGGGTAGATCCGGTGGATGGCGGGGTGTTGATCGACGAGGAACACAACTGGTCGACGAGGAGGCGAGTGGCGATGACCCCCGGGGAGGACGGGGCGTGGCGGACCCGGGTGTTTTTTCTGCCGGAACGGGAAAAGGTGGGTTCCGCTTTGCCTCGCTCCACGTGCACTGGTTTCTCGGGCGGACGGGTGTGGTTCAGCTGTGAGGACCGTACTTATGCGATTCCGGTGGAGCAACTGCCGGAGGATCCGGATCTTGGTTACGGGATGGGTTGAGTCAGGCGTCGGCGGATTTTTTCGAGCGGGTGCGGCGCCATGAGGTGCGGGTGGAGCTGACCCAGTCGAGGAGGGCGGCTTCGAAGCCGACGTCGTGGCCTGCGGCTTCGCTGAGGATCCATTTATGGCGGAGGATTTCGTCGCGTTCGGCGAGGTAGTCGCGGTAGGCGGCGGCGCTGCGGCGAGCGGAGTCGCGGTCTTCGTCGGAGTGCTGGTCTGGGGGCATGGTCGGGGGGGGCGGCATGGATGACCGGGGGTGCGGGTTTGCCAATGGTGTTTCTTTCCATTGAGAAACCGGCGGGTGGGCCCTAGAGGCGAGGCGAGTTCCTGCGCTGGACGCCTTGTCTGGCGCGGGATGTCCAGTTTCCACCGGTAGACATGTCTGTTTCCACCCTGCTTCATTCCGAACGCCTCAGTGATCGAGGTGTTCTGTTCCTGTGTTCGCAAAGTCATCCGGCGGCGCTGACGCGGCTGTTGAAGGGATTGAATGGGAGGAAGGCGGTGCTGCTGACGGAGACGGATGCGGTGCTGGGGGCGGAGATGCGGCAGGCGGTGGGGTCGAGCGGGTTGCCGCGATTGATTCGGACGGAGACGTCATCGCACTCGGCGGTGCCGCAGGCGGTGGCGGCTGGTGCGGCGGTGATTGCGGTGACGCCTGCGGTGGCGTCGCTGCGGGCGACGAATGTGCGGGTGCCGCATGCGGTGATTGAGGATTTGTGCGGGTTTGGGGTGCCGGTGCAGCCGATCGGGGTGGATCTGCCGCAGGAGCATTGTCTGAGTGTGGAGTCGCCGGGGTCGTTTCCGGAGGTGGTGTTGTGTGTGATGCCGGTGATTCCGGCGGGGCGGGCGGCGCATCCGCTGGTGCAGGCGGCGCTGATCGAGGGGGCTGCGGAGGCGTATGCGACGAGGGCGACATTCGGGGAGCATCTTGGGCGATTGCTAGTGGCGGGGTTGAAGCGGCATGCGGCGGGCGCGGTGCTGCATGACGGGCTGGATGGATCGGAGATGAATTTTGCGCGGTTGTTTGCGGCGGCGGCGTGTCTGGCGGGAGTGATCCGGAAAGAGTCGAAGGAATCGCGGGTGGGGATTGTGCTGCCGCCGGGTCGAGCGGGGATGATTGCGAATCTGGCGGTGGTGCTGGCTGGGAAGGTGCCGGTGAATCTTAATTTCACGGCTGGGAAGGATGCGATTGAGAGTGCGATCCGGCAGAGCGGGATTGATCGGTTTGTGACGGTGGATCAGATTGTGAGGAAGGTGCAGACCTTTCCGTGGCCATCGACGCGGGATATCATTTTTGTGGAGCGATTGCTGCCGCGGATGAAGATGGGGATCTTGAAGTGGGAGCTGCTGCTGCGGTTGCTGCCGGTGCCGGCGTTGTGTTCGCTGCTGAAGCTGCCTTCGACGGGCGGGGATGCGGAGGCGGCCTTGCTGTTCACGAGCGGGAGTTCCGGGGAGCCGAAGGGAGTGGTGCTGACGCACCGGAATCTGATTTCGAATGTGACGCAGTTCGCGGCGAGACTGGATCTGAAGGGGACGAGTAAGCTGCTAGGGTGTCTGCCGCTGTTTCATTCGTTCGGGTGCACGGTGACCCTTTGGTATCCGCTGATTGAGGGATTGTCGCTGGTGACGTATCCGACGCCGCTGGAGCCGCCGAAGCTGGCGGAATTGATAGAGAAGCATGGGGTGGAGCTGCTGCTGGCGACGCCGACGTTTCTGAGGGGGTATCTGCGGCGTGTGAAGGTCGAGCAACTGGCGACGCTGAAGTATGTGGTGACGGGGGCGGAGAAGCTGCCGTTGAATCTTGAGGAGGAATTCCGGCGGAAGTTCGGGAAGCCGGTGATGGAGGGGTATGGGCTGACGGAGACGAGTCCGGTGACGAACGTGAATCTGCCGGATCCTGCGTCCAATGGGAAGCAGCCGGTGCTGGCGTCGCGGCGGTTAGGATCGACGGGGCAGCTGATGCCTGGGCTGGCGGTGCGGATTACGGATGCGATTACTGGTGATGCGCTGCCGGTGGACCGGAGCGGGATCATCTGGATGAAGGGGCCGAATGTGTTTACGGGTTATCTGAAGCAGCCGCGGAAGACGGAGGAAGTGCTGCGGGACGGGTGGTTCAGCACGGGAGACGTGGGGCGGCTGGATGCGGATGGGTTTCTGCACATTGAGGGGCGCTTGAGCCGGTTTTCGAAGATCGGGGGCGAGATGGTGCCGCACGAGACGGTGGAGGATTACATCATCCGGGCGCTGGAACTGGAGAGTGACAGCGAGCGGCGGATTGCGGTGGTAGGGGTGCCGGATCCTGACAAGGGAGAGGCGCTGGTGCTGCTGTCGACGGTGGCTGGGGAGACGGTGAAGCAGGAACTGATTCAGCTGCGGTATACGCTGCTGGAGCAGGGCGTGCCGAGTTTGTGGATTCCGCGGCGGCTGGTGCCGGTGGCGCAGATTCCGATTCTGGCGAGCGGCAAGCTCGACATCAAGGCATGCGAGAAGCTGGCGACGTCGGCGGCTGGCTAAGTGGTCAGGCGGCGGCGGGACTGGCTTGTGAAGGGGGGCTTCGCCGCGGCAGGACAAGGCCGGGACGGCCTTGCTACGGGGGCTTTGGGTGTTAGGTCACAGGTGGGGTGCCTGTGCCGCTTTGCTGGCTAGGGAGTCAGGCGGCGGCGGGGGCGGGGACGCCGTAGGGGAGGGAGTCTGGGATGGGGGCGAATTCGCGGATTTTTTCCCAGAGGGCGGAGAAGTCGCGGTTTACGTCGCCGGAGAGACAG
>Ga0315905_10002170_pt1 | contig 20718 bp, 2 predicted proteins | sample LakEriMetagenome_5_FD_203522 | JGI IMG/M metagenome (GOLD analysis project Ga0315905, IMG submission 203522) | Freshwater fungal communities from buoy surface, Lake Erie, Ohio, United States - Buoy 4 MA121 | ecosystem: Environmental > Aquatic > Freshwater > Lake | place: USA: Lake Erie, Ohio...
CTGAGTGTGTGTGTGTGTGTGTGTGTGTGTGTGTGTGTGTTTTTTTCTTTATATATATATATATATATATGCACACATACCGACACACACACACATACACACACGCACGTGTGTGTGTGTGTGTGTGTGTGTGTTTATGCATGCATACACATGTGTATACACACTGAGAGAGACACACACAGCCACACACTGACACACCGACCCATACAAACACAGACACATGTGTGCGCGCGTATAAATACACACACACACAAACACACACAGTGGAGCAGCCAGCCGTCGACAGTGCGCGATGCGCTTTGCGACTCGCGCATGTCATCCCTCTGACTCACGAGTCTTGGATAGATATGCGATGGTAATGGGAGCCGCCCTGGACCCTCCGATGTGGAGTTTTGTCTCTAATGAACTCTCTCTCTCTCCCCCCCCGCGCTCGCTCTCTCTCTCTCTTCACACTCTCTGATACTCTTTTGGTAGGACTAGACATGACACTCAATCTAACAACTCTAAGCGAAGCTCTGACCGTTAGAGCGGCGGAGACTACATCTGGACTCTTACAGAAATGAGGCACACCACTTCTGGGAAGTTTCTTAACAGACACGACATTGGAGCTTTATTCCTTGAAAACAATTAATACAGGAAAGAATAGATTGTTGAGACTAAGATGTAAGGTATAAAAAGTAATCTCCGTTGTTCGTGGATCGCCAGGCAGCAAATGCGCCGCATTTGATGCCGCTGATAGTGCGTGAGTGCTGCCATGACCTCTCACTAGATGGCAACTTCTACAGTGCTTTGTTCTCTCAACTTGGCTGCAGGCGTCTTGTCCGTGTCCTTTACCTTCTGGGCTTTTACCGGATTTGCCAGCTCCACTGCTTCAGCTTTAGTGTTCTTGCCCGTGTCCTTCACCTTCTGAGCTTTTACCGGCTTTGCCAGATCCACTTCTTCAACTTCACTGTTTTTACCAAGCACTATCAAATCTGCTTTTACCGTGGTGTCGTTGACTTCTTCTATCTTGCGTGTCTGTACCACGTCCGCATGAAGATCTTTTTGTTTCTTCTCCGGATCTTTTCCGTTCTTCTCCGGATCTTCGGATTTCTTCTCCGGGTCTTTGTCTTTCTTCTTGGAGTGTTTGTCTTTCTTCTTGGAGTCTTTATCTTTCTTCTTCTTCGAGTCCTCCAGCAGCGGTTCGGTCTCTTTCTTTCTGAGGGAACGACACATGATCCCGATGGCAACTATGCAGAAAACGGCGATTCCACTCACCCCTCCCACCACATAGAGCCATATGGCAACTTTCTTCTCCGGTTCTTCATCAGCAGATCGCTTCGAATCATTTATTGCAATAACCACAGCTTTGGCTGGTGAGGGAGCTGCCACGACAAGCATTCTCGTCGCAAGCGCAACATAGGGTGGGTCAAAGATGGACACTGAAGCTTCAACAGAGCCACGCTGCTTGTCGACAGCAGGATTCCTCCTCAGCCGCACGGGATATGGCAGAGGATAATACGTCTTTGAGACCGTATCGTATCTGTGGACCCGGATCTCAAGATTGCCCTCGTCTATTCCCGTCAGGTTAAATGCGCATGAGATGACAATAGGTGCAGAAAAATTGACGCCTGAGGGCCCAAAACTAACGTAAGGTCCAACAACGAACTGGCTTGTCGATCTCCTGAAGTTTGGAGGAGGCGTGAACACTGCTGCACTGGGACCTGTTGTGAGCTCGGTTGGCCAGGCACCGGGCGGCACCGAAATGGTGATGGAGCTGTATCCCTCCAACGAAAAGACCGACATTTTGTTCGGATTTGGCACTGGAAAAATCATATGTGCGAGCACTTGCACTGAACCTAGGGATTCTAGCCCCGGCAAGACCGACATGTCGTCTGCGAAGAAGCCTGCCTGGCATGTGACCGTGAATGAGTCGCCAAGCTGCTTGCGTTCCAGAGATACAAATTCCGGAATACTGACCATCCCATCAAGCATAATGGGCATATACGGATCGCACTTCTGAATGACGCATTTTGGCAAGGGTTGCAATAAGCAGGATTCCGTGCAAGTTGACTCCAGCGGCGTTCCGCGGAACCCTGCGCTTTCACGGCACTTAACGAACACCGTGGAGCCTACCAGCGTGGAGCCCACCAGTGTGGACCCCACGAGCATGGGGCCATTTGTCCCAAGCTCAATCGAATCGAGCGTCTGCAGGTAGGCGAAATTGGACTCTTTCTTCCAAAAATCTGCGTGAAAATTTGCTCGATTGTGGTGGCATCGGATAGGCTCGCAGCCAGGAAATTCCATCTTCCCAGTCAAGTCACATGTTACGGTGAATATTTTCTCGCATTTTGTATTATTGACGATTTGATATCCTGGCATACAGCGCACTAGGAGTTTATCTCCCGCGACGAAAACAGTTTCACTGGAATAACCCGGGTCCGCTATCACAGCTTTGGGCGGGGTCTGAAACGGAGGGCAGGTAACCTTCTGACATGTGCACTGCGACTGCCATCCGCATGCGCCGCATGTCCCTGATTGCTGCAGTGTGCACCCTGCAGAGCCACAACGAGCTGTGAAAGAGAATGCATCATTGGAACAGCCTGGAGGCGAAGCTACGTAACCAAATTCGCAATCAATTTTAGCAGTCTGGTTGAATTCAAATTCTTGCAGGTTTGCGCTGGTTTCCAGACTCTTCGAGAAGAAGACATACGGCGGGGCACACTTAGCTATTACGCATGGAGTTCCCTGCACAGAAAAGCTTCCACTGGCTTGACACACAGGTCGAAAATCCTTCATGCAATTCTGAGTCGAAATAAAGCCCTCTTTGCACGCCAATCCAATGTGATTGGGATACGTGGTTGTCAGATTATTCGGATGCACTCCTGTCAGATCTATGCTTGACGGGTTGGAAATCATGTAGTTACACGTTTTTGCCACACACGTCAGATTGTTGAGTCGCACTGTGCAAGTGTCGTCGCAGTAGGGCATCCGCTGGTACGACGGACGAGAAAGCTCGTAACCAGCGTTGCATGTAACATTCACCTCCTCGCCGTACCCCACCTCTAGTTTGACTGGCATTGCGTTGACGTCAGGCGACCTGAAGGGGCAAGTAACAGGCTTGCACGCTTGCTCGAGCTTTTGATCCCAAGCACCCTCACCAAAGCATGTGATCTGTTTTGTCTTTTTACACATCTCATCTAGTCTGAACCCTGCCTTGCACGTGAGATGCGCAGACTGAGTTTCAATCGGATAGTTATTGAAGTTGTTCGACACAGGACTCAGCGTGAAAAAATTGCCACCAGCCATTGGGCAGTAAGGCTTGCAAGGATCGCGCAGTGTTGCACCATGCTGACAATACTGCGGGCTACCTGAAGCGTTCACATCAGCATCCCATCGGAAGCCAGCGTTGCACTTGCAGGCACAATGGTCTGTGGTATTTGTGGAAGCTGTTTTCGAGTTCAGAGGGCATGCACTGCAAGACGACGAGGCACTATTTCCCTGGTACGTATTCATCGGGCAGCTCAGGCAGTGCGTCCAATCTGCGAGCGAATAGTAACCGGGGCTACACGCAGCGCATTCTCCTTCAGCGGCATTTGATAACTGCGTGTAGCCCGCCTTACAAGCGCACCTAATAGAAGCTCCCAAGGAGGTGGATGAGTCTGTGCAGGCTGAACACTGGAGCATAGCGCTTGTCTTGTACTTTCCAGCAGGACACGCAACACACCTCATCGTCTGTGGGTCAGAAACCGTGGGTTCATACCCGGCATTGCAGATGCAAGTAGGGGCCATCGCTAGAGAATATGAGTTTGCTGTGCAAGTCCAACACGCTTCAGATCCGGAAGTCGAATACTTGCCAGCCTCGCAAGACAAACAGACTGTCGGGCTCATTGCTTTACCCCTGTATTTTCCAGCTGCACACATTGTACAATTGCCGCTGCTTGCGAGGACTAAGCCAAAATAGCCAGCTTGGCAAGTACAGTCCTCCCGCTCATTGCTTGCGGCAGGAGAAAATGCACCATCGGGGCATTCTACACAAGTGGTCTGTCCTGTGAGAGGTTGATAGGTTCCTACATCGCACGATGTACACTGATATGCGCCAATCGCATCTGAGTAGGAGCCTGGAAAGCAAGGTCTGCAGTCCTGGGCTTGCTCAAAATAAAAGTACCCCTGAGCGCAGCCACAGCCCAAGAATTCGTTTGAAACAGGGTCGATCATGATTCTAAACAAAGCCTCTTCATTACATCTCCTTCTGAAATCGCAATTATTCACATTGAATGGTTTCCCCCCGGACGTGTAATAAGAATTTACAGGCGCATTCGTACAGTGATAGGAGCATTGTGCATCGGCCGTGACACTGCACGGACCCCTGTATTTGCCAGGCTCGCACTCGCTTACGGTGCAAGGTTGACACGGCTCAGATCCTGCCTCGGTTTTGAAGGTTCCACCAGAAACGCAGCTCTGACACACAGCAGGATTCAAAGTGTCCACTGTTGTTCCTGCAGGACACACACATTGGTCGACTGAGGTACTACCGATCTGAAAAGTGACGCGCGACTGGCTTCCAGGACCAAAGACAGGGGGGCATTGAGTGCATGGAGCTGCTCCCGGGAAAGACTTGTACTGATGCAGAGGGCATAGCTGGCAGGATTCTGCACCGTCTGGGCCCGTTTGTCCAACGTTACACTGGCAATCTGACCTTTTGGTCGCTGCTATGCGCGAATAAGCTCCTGCAGGGCATAAGAAGCATGCATCATCGCTCAGCGTGTCTTTGTACTTGCCGTTCTCACAAGGTGAGCAGTATCGGTAAATGTCCATTTTCGACGAGTTCGGTGCATTTTTAATTTCGAACCACCCAGGTATGCATTTGCAGTCCCTCTCCAGCTGGGTTCCAACTGTGCTGGTGCTCATCTGCGGCAGGCAGTGCCGGCAATTTACATTTGCAGTGGCATCCTTATATTTTCCTGCGGGACAGGCACGGCAAATGCCGCTGCCGGATTCGAATCCCGCATTACACAGACACACCGCGGAGCCGTTTAGAGCTGAAGAATGGTCAGGACAGCCTGTGCACACGCCTGACCCTGTGGTACTCTTAAACTTTCCTGCCACGCAGGGTGCGCAGTCTGGTCCGGAGTAACCGGCATTGCAGAAGCAAGATGTGGACCCGGGCTGCGAGTACATGTTAGGCTTGCAGGAGAGGCAACCCCAAGTTGCAGCTGAGACATTGTACGTGTAGAATTCTCCTGCAGCACACATGCGGCATTCTCCGAGGCCGTCGACAACACGTGCTTCAAACCCAATATTGCATGTACAGTCTTCCCTGCTTTCAGCTGCTTGGCGACCAACAAGAGAGACCGTCGGGTGTTTGGCATATGTGAATGATCCAGCAACGCAATTGGTACAGGGCCCGCGGCCGATAAAGTCGCTGTACTTGCCCGCTGGGCACGATTGGCAGGGCCCACACGTTGCACCATCACACCAAGCTGGATAAGAGTAACCCTTCATACAAAAACAATCATCAATGCCCACTCCAGCCTCTCCCTGGGTCGTCGCGTAGTCGAAGCATTGCACACACGTGGTAATTTGACCAGGGTCCACGGTGGACATGTTCTTGTTCAGGACCCAATACTTTCCCACCTCGCATGCTCTGCACACAGAATTTTCGTCGTCTACTGGGCCCTGCATAATGTAACCGGCATCACAGATGCACATGCCCAGTTGCAGATCATGATGCGAACGATCTGGGCAGCGGTAACAGGTGCCATTGTCTGAGCGATACGTGTAACTGCAGAAGCAATCTGACACGCTGTTCGAACCCACCGGCGACGTTTTCATCGGCGGACAAGACTGGCATCGCATTCCTATGCTGTCAAAGTAGTAACCATTTGTGCATACGCACTGCAGAAATGAAGTAGAACCTGCTGCAGATATTGAGTGCTCAGGGCAGGGTTCGCACCCTTCGCCAAGCTGGTAGAAACCCTCAGGACAATCACAATCGGCGGCCTTTGAATTTTCCCCTCGTATCGATGTCGCGTCCCCTGGACAGTTGGTGCAGGTTACACCGTCTCCGTAATATCCTGCGTTGCAGTCACATTCAGTGCAATATTTCTGATCAACTTCGCAGACTGCTGACCTCCACTGGCTTGCCGGGTGGCATGCAGAACAGCCCACCTCGCCGTATCCCTGAAAGCCTGCATTGCACCTGCAGTCATTGATATCCTGACTGTCAAATTTCGAAGTTGAGTTATCAGGGCAATCCGCACATGTGGATCCTTTCTTGTACGTTCCAACTGCACATCTACATTCGCTGAGTAATCTGCTACCGAAATTCGAGAAAGATTTTGGAGGGCAAGTTCGACAATCTGTTACGTCCTCCCCATAAAACCCTGCATTGCATCCACATGCCAGTAGGCTGGATGCGCCTTGAGACGAAAAAGAATTGGTAGGACATTGTTCGCAGTTCAGTCTACCATATTTGCCAGATGGAACGGTGCCATAGTATCCCGCTTGGCATTGGCATTCGGAAAGGCCAGTCGTTTGATCAAAACCCAGCTCTATCGCAGGACTCACGCATGTGCAATACACTGTGGCCCCCGATAAAAAGCCATCATATTCGCACTTCACAGAATACACTCCAGATGAGAATTCTTGCGGCGCCTCGAGCAACATCAGACCGGGAACAACGGCGCCAAACCCTGCAGGACAAGCTACGACCACCTCTTCTAAAGCACTCAAGTTATATGAGCCATTGATGCCTTTCAGGTGAACGGGAAGGAGATCTTCTTGGACCGTCTGTGTGGAATAAGGCGTGTACGGCGGACACTTTCCAGGCGGATCGGAGCATCTGACGCAAGTGTAATTTGTAATGAATTCGCACTGAGCACACTGCATTTCGAACACCCGACCTGCTGTGCAACCCATGGTAGACTGACCTGCAGGTGCAGGTCTGTATCCAATATTGCAGGCTGCCTGCGTCCGCTCATGGAAGGCAATCGGCCGATTATGAGGCAAATAACTGTTGCTTTTGGGGATCATGGGGCATTGAATGGGTATACATGATTCTTGGCTCGCTCGTACCGTGGCGTTCTCATCGCATGCCACCTCGTACTCATCAATACACGAACTCAATGAGGGATTGCTCGCAAGCTTAAAGCCCCGCAGACACCTCACCTTCACTTTTTGTGGGTAGTGCAGGGTGGTTGGTTCTGTAAAACTTGAGGCCTTCACAAAGCTTCCATTTCCAAAATCAATGCCAACAACGTGAGAGTGTGAAGGGACCTTCCAGGCTGGACATGCGACGGGCTTACATACAGGATCTGGGAAAGTGGCGGTGCATCTATCCGAACAATTGGTATCGACCTCTATCGGAGATAAGACATTGTGATCTTGTGGTCGATAACCCGGCTTGCATTTGATGCGGATGTGTGATTGATAAAGTACAGTCTGCCTGGCTGGCAAAACACTGCTGACACCTTCCTTCTGTCGGATAGCTGTGAGGTCACACTTTATCAGATTGCACGTCAACCATTCATCGTTGCTTTCCCACGATCGCATGTCGTAGTTGCAATCATTGCACAACGCCAAAAACGATTGTGGAAAGGAGCAATCTGGGTTCTCATTTGCAGCTCGAAGCGTTCCGTTGATGGCCCTGTAACCAGGATTGCAATAAATTCTCCCGTGCTCACCGTTCACAATGGCCTGCCTTGTTTGAGTGCTAATGTTAGAGATAGGGTCGCATGCTGGATCAACACATTTATCTCCTGAATAGCTTGCAAGGACACTGCTCCCTAGGCACTCATCACACGTTACATTTACTGTTCGTCCTGCGCTGCAAAATGCGTACGTGTGGCCCTTAGCTGCAGCTCTATAGTTATTGCCACATTCCAGCGATACATTTTGTCCATGAATCGAAGATGCTACGCTCGGGACATGCTTATAGGGCAAGGCCATGGTCAGTAGGGTATCACTCGTAGGTGTAAAGGTCAGATTTCGAATGAGATTGTTCTCTGAATCTGCTACGTAAACCAAGGAATTGAGTATGAGCAAGCCTTCGGGTTGGGCAAACGCGACGTCAGTGCCTTCCGACAAAAATCCGCGGCTTCCAGAACCAGCAAGAGTAAAAACACGCCCTGACATGGGGTCGAGCGATCGAATTCTATTGTTAGTCGTGTCTGAAATCAAAAGCCGCGTACCATCTACACTTACTGTAACACAACGCGGGTTGTGAAAACTGCTTCTGGTGCCAATTCCATCCGCAGATCCGGGCAGGCCTGAGCCAGCAAGCGTACGCACACTGCCATCGGAAACATGGATCGCGCGTATCCTGTGGTTGCCCGCGTCCGCTACATAAAGAGTGTTTCCGTCTGGGGAGAGAGCCAGTGACTGAGGGTCAAAAAATCGAGCAGCTGTGGCAGGACCATCCACAAACCCGAATTCACTTGACCCTGAGAGTGTGGTAACCTCGCTGCTGGTCAAGTTCAACCTTCGAATGCGATTGTTGCCCGAATCTGCTATAAATGCAGCGACAAACTCGCCGAGAGCGTTCTGTTGGTAGATGACATCTCTAGGGTAGTTGAACTTCGCGTATGTTCCCACTCCGTTGCTGAATCCTCGGGTTCCAGACCCTGCCCAAGTCACAACATTTTTTGTGACTGCTTCAATCCGACGGATGCGGTGGTTCCCTGAGTCTGCAACCGCGGCGATATCAGCACAGTACTTGGTCTGACCAATCTGTTCGCACACCTGACCAACAGCAACACCGGCGGGATTTAGAAACCTAGCATTTGTGCCCATCGCATCCTGAAAGCCTGGTTGGTTCGACCCCACCCATGTCGTGAATTCTCCTGATTGGGCGGAAAGTGTTCTGATGTGATGCTCAGCAGAAATAAGGAGTAGTCGCTCTTCAGTTCCCGGTGATTGCTTGTTCCACAAACATATTCTCGCAGGTCTCCTCAATCTGGCGTTGATGGCAGAGCCGTCCTGAAATCCCGGCAGCTGTCCGCCCGCAAACCCGAATACTGAATATTCTGGTAGTGAGCGCAGTCCAGGGAGCAAACGCAACTGGTCGTGCGCTGGAAACTGTCTTGGTCCCCCATTATACTCAAGGACTTCAAAATGTCCACAACGCAAGGGGGTGCAAACTTGTAAATCCGTTGCATTCATGTGGTAGTATCCCAGGTTAGACGCGCATGATAAGTTATACGACCTCTCATTGACAGAGCAATTCACAGGAGAAGCACCACGTGGGGTCCTTCGGTACCCGCTTTTGCAAGTCACCACTGCTTCATCAAACGTATTGGTGCCTTTTAGTGGGTTGACGTGCGGATCCCCGTTGTATTCACCGCAGTTTGCTCGAACACACCTCTGTATCCCAATCAAGCCTCCCGTGTCATTACAGCCTACCAGAAACCATGTTCTCAGGTCTCCGTAGGAACTTCCTTCCACCATATAATTAGGATTGCACGATATGTTCAACAACTCGCCGAAGTGCATGATAGTGGAATTTTTCAACCAAGTATTGCCCGACACATGTGCGTTGGGTGGGGGCAATGCCGAGGCGTTGCATCTTACAGGCATGCACACTGGTATGGATGCAAAGTTGCAGTTCGAAGGATGACAAGTGGTTGAGGCATTGCGAGGTCCATACACATCTGTTGTATTCATCCGGTAGCCAGTGTTGCATGCAACAATAACATTCTGTCCCCCCAGCAATTCGCTCTCGTTGGACTTCAACCGTGTGATACTTTCCTTGGTAAACAGACTGCTATTGGAGCTATTTGAAGACTTTGCCGCGTGAACGGCGTAAACAACAGTTTCATGCCAATACTTTGACGCTCTCTCAAAGAGGCGCAGGTCGCAAAATGGAGGCACACATTGGAAGGATCCTAAGGCACTCTCAATGCTGCCGTCGTCAACACAAATTACTTTGTAGGTGGTCTGGCAGGCACCAGGTGGCCCATTCTTCGCAATCAGACTATCATTACAGTGAAATTCAAAATGCTGGTTTGCATCCAGTGTTAAGTTTCGGGCAAAGGTTCGATTTTTAATGCCAAAATTCGATGTACCTCTGTAATGTAGCCATGATGCGTTGCATGTGATGGGAAGACAAACAGGATCCTCAGAAAGGCTGCAGTTTTTGTTGCAGGACAAAGATCGATTCTTAGGGCCGTTTACATGCTTGCTCTTGAAGCGATAGGCGCTTTTGCACGCGATGACCAGACTTTCGTTGAAGAAACTGCGCGCAGGATGTGTTGTGCCCTCAAATTCAGGAATTTGACACTCAACAGGCTGGCAAAATTGGGTCTGAGTGTAGGTGCACTTCTTCCAGTCATTGCACGTGATATTATAAGCCGAGGGCATACCACATTGTGCGGTACTCGAGGTAGCGAGAAAGCCTTGTTTGCATTTGACAGTTGCAGATGATCCATAATCCACACTTACAGCTTCCATTGAGGCATTATACGTCGCGTTCCATCCCTTTTCTACAGAAGCCATATTTGGATCGTCGGCGTACTTGGAGCACGCGATCGGTCTGCAAGACTCGTTTTTGTTTTGGGTGAGACCCTTTTCAGAGCAGGTGACGGTGTAATTATTTCTGCATACTCCAGGAGCAAAGAGGCTTGCCCTAGTATACCCAGCATCGCAGGTGACCGAAATAGTATCACCAAAAACTAATGAGTGGGATCCTGTCATCTCCGGGGGTGGAGTAGAACCCTTTTGTGCAAATCGAACATATTTGACGGTCTTATTCGTGGAAGCATTTGCTGGAATGGAAAATGCCATGCACGCCACCGGAGAACAGACGGGGGAATCAACAAGGTCCGTAAAAGACAGCTCACAATCGCCAGCACACGTTGTATTCAATGTTCGAACCTCCACAGCCATGTCACTCATGGGTCGGAATCCAGGCAAACAGGACACTAAAAGTTGGTCTTCGTAAACAGCATATGGCACGTTGGGTGCCAAGGATTCCAAGCCCTGAGAGTTTTGTATTGAGCTTAGATTGCACATGACTCTGCGACATTGGGTCGAGGCGGTCAAATACTGGCAGTCAGAGCAATTCGCTTCAAATGTCGTCGGATTTTCGCACGATGGTGGCATTTCGCCAGCTTTACTTGCCCTGTACCCGGCCTTGCAGCTCATACTACCGGTGGTCCCATGGATCATCTGTCCTTGCGATACAGTACTTACATTGTCGACGGTATCACACACGACGAGCCTGCATCTGTGGGGAGAGGTGAAGCTGCAATCATTGCAGGTTGCACTGAGCGAGGTATTTCGAAAACACTGCGCATATGTCTCATGTGCTAGAGCTGCACGGTGGGCGTACGCACAAGGCACATTTATGCCTTGCCCATGGAAAGGGGTACTATTCCTGAAATTCAGGTACCGGTCGAGAGGCTCTTCCCACTGAGTCAGATTGAATGGTCCGCATTGAGCAATTGCACAGTGATGCGGGCCTATGTCGTATTGGCAAGCACCACACTGCACGTCATAAAACGCAGCCGCTGCACATGTTGTAGATTCGTTTGAGACTGGGGCTGCGCGATAACCTTCTTTACACGTGACTGATGCTTGATGACCAGTATACGCACCTTCGAGCGGATTCATTGCTCCACGGTTTTCGTCGGATTCGTACTGGCCACAATTTACCCGAATGCACCTCTCATACGCACCTACCAGCAGTCCTGTGTCATTGCAGCCAACCTCAAACCAGCGCCTGCACGTGCCCTTCGGGCTGCTGGCCACCATGTGCCCTGCATTGCACGTAACATTCAAAATCTCTCCGAAGTAAAGCTTGTTGGACCCTGCATTGTTCGTCCAGCTTCTGCCAGAGACGTAGGAGTTGGGAGGGGGCACCGACGCTGCTTGACATTCCACTGGCTTGCATGAGTGTGCAGGGTCGAAGTTACAGTTTGGCAGGCATGACGTGGATGCGTTGAGGGCTGCGCTAGGGGAATGACTTGAAATTCTGTATCCCGTGTTACATGCAACAAGCACCTGCGCCCCCTCACTTATACCGCGATTCGAATTCGGGATTACTGCCAAGTTATTGTCATAAACGACGGTTGCATTTCCAGCATCGTTGCTGTCCCACAGCAAGCGCAGGTCGCAAAACCTCGGTACACATTTCAACGATCCACCTACACTACCTTGAATGCTGCCATCATCTACACAGGTAGCTAAATAGCTCGACGCACAATGTCCAGGCGGACTCGATTCAACAATAGTGGTGTTCCTGCAATACATTCGTACTTGATCGTGAAAGCCCAGAGAAAAGTTGACAGCGGAAATATTGTCAACCCATGACTCCTGGATGTTTAGCAAACCAGTCTGTGAGAGGACTCTCGCGTTGCAAACGATGGGATGACATTCAAGTGGCTCAGAAAGGTTGCAATCGTTTCTGCATTTAACGGTTGCGGTCTTTGGCGCAGACGCTTCCGTACTCTTGAAACGATACCCTAGTTTACATTCTGCAGTAATACTTTCGTTATAAAATACTCGAGAGGGCACCGGCGTTCCCTCGAACACAGGGATGTGACACTCGACTGGCTTGCACGCCTTGTCATTCGTGGGCGTGCATATGTCGATACATGTAGCCAGGTATGACGATCCATTCGAGCATGTCGCACTCGACTCCACAGATACGGCAGCGTAACCAACTGAACAATTCTCAATATGTTCATAGCACATCTCTCGCTGAACACAATACGCGCCCCCTGTTGGACTTATCCACTCGCCATCTTCATTGCATGTAATATCGAAGTGCCGTCGGCATGATCCTTGTGCTTGAACGTATCCTGGATTGCACGACACCTGCAGTGTCGTGTTCCATTCATAAATGGAATTGCCCGTCAATCCTGCTGTAACTGTTGCCCCTGCTGGCGGCAAAGCTGACGCATTGCACTGCACTTTAACGCAAGTCTGAGAATCGTCAAATGGACAATCGCACACTACTTTGCCATGTCTCGGGCTTGATTGATTGACAGGATTGACAAATCTGTAACCCGTATTGCAAGTCACATCGAAAGCAGTCCCATAGGTGAGGGTTTCGCCCTGGTACTGCATCATGCCCGTGCCATCCAAACTGCTCCTGATTTTGTTGATGCCACCACAAATCACTGGCGTACATTTTCGCACTGGACTGACTGATACCGTAGGGTCACTTACCGGGACATATGTGAATGCTCCGCAATCCGCTTCGTACCTTTTGTTACCGGCACCGGTGGCACAGTCATGGGGAATTGCAGGAGACGTAGACCTATAGCCAGCATTACAGGTAACAAGTACTCTGTTTCCAAAGACCGGGCCATCAGGACAGGCGGAAGGAGTACATGTTTGGTTGCCATGAGGATCTGCCTGTCCACAAGTTATCCTCAAGCACTCTACAATGACAGGACGGCTGATGTTTGACATGTAGCCGTCGTCCTGACATGTGGATACGACTTCGGTGCTATAATTGGAAAAGTGACGGGAACCCCGGACATGGTAAAATCCCGGATTGCACATGATCGTGAACGACGTTCCATACGTTACAGTGGAGCTGCTGACCCAACCGCTCTCTTTCACCGTCGCCTTTGGGTTGCTGGCGGGCAAGATGGCTGCAGAACACTTCACCGGTGTACAATTTGTGTTGCTTGCCAGCCAAGGACACGCGCATGTGACTGTTGCAGACCGCGCACCGGATCCCCCGAATCGTGTTCCATAGTTGCACGTGACGTTCACCGTGTCGCCGTACCCAAAACTTGCCGATGTGGAGGACAGATTTCCCTTCCCAGCTAGGGTACTGCGTATGGCCTCTAGATCACAAAAGACCCTCTTGCATGAAGTATTAGTCTCAGCAGGAACTATATCCCACACACTGCACTTCGCATTATAGTGTTCAGACTGATTGCATGTAGAAGAGGATGATGCAGATGATCTGTATCCGTCGTTGCAAGTAATGACGAGCGAGTCATCGTGGAACGTAGTGCCACTGGGAACTTGTGTCTTCTGTTGCGGATCTACCGGCGGCGTATTATGGCATGGAATACGTGTGCATCTCTCTGCTGTGTTCGTCAGCAAGCCATCATTACCACACCGCATTGTGAATTCGGTGAGATAGTTGGCCCTAACACTTCCCGCACTTTGCAATAAGTAGCCGGTATTGCACTTAATAGTATACTCGCCGAACGAGGGATACAGTTGTCCATCTGTCCACCCTGTCGTGACGCTTGCATTCCCAGGAGGAAACAAAGGAGATCGACACTGCACAGCAGAACAATTGAGTGTGTTAGGTGACCAAGGACAGCTGCATGAAACTGTAGCAGACGTCGGACCTAAGGTTGAATGATTGGCAAATCGGTATCCAGTGTTACATGAGACAGAGAAGGATTCTCCATATGCTATCTCCGATGCAGTGCTCGTCATTGTGCCTTTTCCCGCTAACGAACTTCTGATGGAATTGAGATTGCCACACTTAATCTGCCGACATGCTGTACTTGGTATGATCGGAGTGTACGAGAACCCTGTGCAATTACTGTTGTAAGTCTGTTCGTTATCGCAAGTTGATGAAGTCGCCGAGGAAGCTCGATGTCCTGCTTTGCAGGTTACCAGCACGTTTTCGCCGTAATACCGCGGAGAGCTAGATTGAGATGCTTGGTTTGCATCGGCGATCCCAGTACAATTGCCTGGAACACATCGCCGGTCAACGTTTGTCATCTTACGGTCGTCACCACACATAGTGGTGAAGTCTTGAGCGAATGAAGCACCATCTACACTGTACCCATAACTGCACAGCACAGTAAACTGTGTCCCATAGTTAACAATATCTTCTGCTGGCGGCCACCCTGGCGTGGTGACAACACCAGTAATGTTGGCAACAGCAAGTTTCAAACCACTCAAATCACAAGCCACACTCGTGCAGTTGACGTTTTGTGCAACCCAAGGACAGCCGCAAGTCACAGTCTTGCTTCTAACATCAGCCTGTCCCCCAAACCGGAAGCCAGTGTTGCACGTGATTTGAACTGAATCTCCGTATTTAAGTGCTGTGACATTCGACGATGAAACTCCCTTTCCGACTAAATTCGATTGGACAGATGTCAGGTCACAAAACACCTGCTTGCATTCGGATGACGAAAAGTAATCAAAAAACCTACAAGAGGCTTGGTACGAGTCGTGGTTGGAACATTCTGCGGCAGTGCTCTCCCGAGCTGCAGCCTTATATCCATTCTTGCAAGTCACATTGACGTCGGTTCCAAATGGCATCCCCGGAAGTGGATTCTGTGATGCCTGATTTTGGTCTACTGTTTTGCATGTAATTGTTTTACATCTCTCCTGAAGCTTTGTCATAGTCCCGTCGCTTCCGCACGTTGAAATAAAACTTGTCTGGTAATGGCTGCTATTGCTTGGACTACTTTCAACATAGAAACCAGAATTGCACGTGATGTTTAAAGCGGTGCCAATTAGCTCTTCCGTGTTGTTCATGGCTGGTCCTGCATTGGCGGGCGGAAGCATACTTACGTTGCAACCTGACTGCACACAATTGACATCGTCGGGCGCCCAGGGTTTAGGGTGACATGTGCACGTCAGCGTTTTCATGCTCTGGCCTGAAACGGGCGAGCCGAAAGAGAAGCCAGAGTTGCACGAGACGGTAATAGTATCTCCATAGTTCATATCATTCGCTGAGCTCAATACCATCGAGGATGTCCAGTCCCCCTTCGCTCCAAATGAAAGCCGGCTCCTAATATTGGCCAACCCTGAACACACAACGGGTTTGCAAGACATGCCAGGTCTGGAAGTTGAAAGCACGAAGGTTTCACATGTTCCCACGTACCAGCGATCATCATCACAGGAGGAGAGCGACAAATCAGCCGCCCGGAAGCCGTGTTTGCAAGTCACATTGACTTCAGTTCCGTATACGAGGTCTGAGGATGAAGCAGCAGGGGTGGAGTGCAACTGAATCCCTGCAGCGTTGCTGTCCACAGCAAGTGTACACGGTATTGGTACGCAGTATTCATCTAATCCTGACATGTCGCCATTGTCACCACATGTTGATGTGAATTGAGTCGTATAGGTCGACAGGTTTCTGCCTCCACTAGCCAGCATAAAGCCAGCATTACATGTCAGAACATAGCTTTCCAGATAGTTCAGCATGATTGCAGTAGCAGAAGGGTTAGATGGTGACGGAACCATGGTCGCATTTCCTGTATTCAGCTTGATTCTGTTGCACTGCAATGCAACACAGAGAGATGTGTTCGGAGCCAGGACGAAGGAGCCACACACCGATTGGCTGCAATTTGCTTGTGTGATCCTCAATTTCGAAGTGGCGCTGCCAAACGTATATCCCGCGTTGCACCTGATGGTGACCGTATCGCCATAATACGCGTAAACACCCCCTATTGAGTGGTTCACAACTCCTGTCCCTCTGAGCCCATCGCTCAGGTCTGATATGGCACACATATATGGCACACAGCTTTCGCTTGCAGAGAAGGTACAGTCTTGCAAACACGTCCCAGTGTAGATTAGTGGTGCATCGCAGGGCGCATACGTCGCGGGTTTTGTCTGAACGCCATATCCGAAGTTGCAAGAAATCGTCGCAGTGCTTCCATAATTTTGAGCTCCGGAGGTGCTAATATCTGATGTGATGATTGAGTTCGAATCTTGCGGTCGTGTGCATCGCGTAGACATATTGCATACCTTATTTGAGTTCCACACGTTTCCATAGCTGTCGCAGCCTACCATAAAGGAAGACAAGCACGTGCCACCATCGACAATGTAACCGGCATTACATACAATCTTTGCCACCTCCCCGTAGTACATTCCGCCGGCCCCAGATTCCCCCACAGCCCATGCCGAGTTAGCCGTCGGCAGTGCAGAAGTATCGCAAAAAACGGGCAGGCAGTTGAGATCTCTATTAAGCCGGCAACCCTCGGCGCATTCACCCACAGCAGACATGGCGCCGGTTGCGTTGTGGGTTCCAATTCGGTACCCGGTATTGCACAATACATTCACAGATTCCGGGTATAAAACCTTCGAGGGGTTGCGGCTGACTGATTTGGTGGCATTATTCATCGTGATGGAGCCAGTGGTGTTGCAGCGCACCGGCAGACATTCCATGTCCGACTCGAATTTGCATCCCGCACAACGCACTGAGTACGTCTTTTCATCAGCACAGGCCATAAACTCAAGTCCTGGCGGGCCTGCTCTGTAGCCTGCATTACAAGTCACCGTTCCATTGCTTCCCAACTCAATGATAGGTGGTATTACGTAGTCGGCTTGGTTGATTGTCTGTGCGTCACACACTATTTGCTTGCAGTACTGGTCTGCTCCTCGCAATGTGCCGTCCGCCAGGGCGTCAATGTGCAAATACCCCGTGCACTCGGTCAGATTTCCGCTGGCAATATATCCCTTCCGACAAATGAAGGTTGCTCTTCCCCCGTAGCTGAGCGCAAATTGAAGTGCCCCGGATGGGTTTTCGTTCAAACGTCCAGTTTCATTCGCCTCAAGATCACCAGTCCATGTTGAGAATCCCTCGAATGAGGCGTTGCCAAATTGAGAAACCAAAAGACTTGGCGCCATGACCGGATTGCAGGTGATTTGAGGGGCAAAAACACAAGCATCGGTACACACCATTGATTTACTTCGACTGGACGCAGTACTTGTTGAATCCGGACGATACTGATGCATTCTTGCAGAGTCAGAGTTTGATTTTAAATCAAGCAAAACAGAAATTTTAGGGCGAAAGAATTTTGTCTGAGTGCGCTTACCCCCTCGTTGCACGTCACGATCGTGCTATCTCCGAAATATACTGGTTGTGCATTTATCACGCCGTTCCGAACACTTGGCGGCGCAGGGCACTTGACCTGAAAGGCAGAATGATTACCGTCGATAACATTCACAACAGCCATTCAAGAAATCGTCTCACCTTCTTGCACGTAAACCCGGCAGTTTGCCACATGCATTCGTTGCACGTCACTGGGAACGTCTTCGGACTCAAGCACTCGTTCCATGCTTGCGACGTCGAGTGTGACCTGTACCCGGAGTTGCAAGTGATTGTAATCATGTCGTTGTTAACACCGGCAGTTTCGACTTGATTTGAAAGTGAGTTGTCAGGAAGAGGCGCGTATCGACCACACGGCGCTGGGAGACAGTGATCGCTGGGTAAGATGGGGAGAACGGCAACGCCAGGTCCGTTCAAGACGCACTGGACTGACTCTGTCTTCTGGCAAGCCTGCGGAGTTGTGCCCTTGACCGCATATCCCATGTTGCAAGTGTACGTGGTTGACTGGTGATATGCCACAAACTGTCAACATGCTCAATTTCAGTTTTTATTTCTCAATTTGGGCATCAATCGGTATCGTGATCATGAAGAGAGAGAGAGAGAAGGTGCGGGGCAGTCACATATACCTCTCTGCTGGAGACAGCATTCGTGGGCACCTGCAGGCATGGACATGGCACAGGCTCACACCTGCTCAAGTGCCACGAGTCACATTCTGGAAACTTTTGATGGCCAACGAAGCCAACATATGAAGAGCAAGAAGTAAAGGCGGAGCGCATGTATACAGCAAACAGCCAAGGCGTTCCATGCTGCCTTCTCGCTTAAAGAGCGGCATGGGTGGGGGAAAATGTAGTGGGATCCGCACGGTCGAGGCGGTGCGTCGAGGTAGTTACATTCCGCACTACACGTTGTACTCCAATTTTGACTGTAGTTGAAGGTCAGCATCCCCGTTGCCGAATAAGCGTTGCTGCAATGCGGCCTGCACACAGCGGATGAGTCAATTCCATCCCTCGTGCTGCATCACTTTGGCTCGGTTCATTTGAATCTTAGCAGTGCGATGAAAGGTGCTAAATTGAGGAGAACATGGGCCGTACGAAGGCCACACAAAGCAGCATTGGCCATTGATTGCAGGGAGAACACTCACGTGAAGTCAGCTGAAATCGGCAAGTAGTATCCCTGGTTGCAAGTTATAGTGGTGGATTCTCCGACATTCAGAGTAACGTTGGGAGAGATAACTGCAATGTCTGCCCAAACATTGAGGAGAGGGTTATGAAGAGGCGACATTGTTTGTGACAGAAAGCAATCCAAAAGTTCTGTATTTTTTACACGGCAGGCTTCGTTTGTATAACACTGCGTGGTGCAATTAATGAATTTTTGGAGGAAGAAAAAAAAAGACATCTGGAGGCCAAGGTAAGTCACGCGCAAGCATTTTCCGTTTGCATCATGTATAACCTTTTGAAAGGTCAGAGCCGCAGTATGCCTTGTTGCAGGTAACATTGAAGGGCGGACATGTGATTTGGACACACTTCGCTTTCACCTGCAATTGAGCAAGACCGGGGCTGGCACCCAACTCTGGTACGATTTGGGCATGTACGAAAAGATCAGCTAGAGCCGATAAATCCAAGGAATACAAACGACGCATGCACCCAAAAGAATATCGGAATTTCAGGCTTGGACGCACGAGAACATCGAAGAAATCATATTTCGCATTGCACGTACCTGTACAGAGAATGGTGTGCTGCAGAGGACAGGCACCGTTTCTTGAAAAGGGCGACTGCAAAGGATAGGCAAGGCTTGAGCGGTAACCAGAGTTGCAACTCGTGGTTATCAGCTCTCGATTGAAAATGAAACCTGTGCCACATGAACGGATCTATGTCAATTTCCATCGTGTTTCATGCCTAGATTGTGGGGCAGACAGTAAGGAATGCCATGCGCTCGCCCGTCTATGCCAGGCCACTCACTAGTTTCTGGAAATAAAGTCGAATCGCGTGTTCCAGTAGTTTCTGCGAGAGTTGTTTGATTCCACCATCTCGCTGAGGCTACCCCATGCGCATCAATCACCACCGGGCAAAACTGCTCCAGCACATAGGGAACACATCAGATATCGTTCAAGATTTGGTGTCTTTTCACACGTGCATATCGGAAGCCTTTCATGCCCACATGCGTGCGTCTGCATGCACACTATTACAGTGGTGCAGCATCCGGAACCCACCGTATCGTAGACGCAAATCAGTGTAGGCGTGAACTGGCACACCGGAGAGCGAGTGCACTGCGATCTGTTTGTGAGTTCCGCCACGCCCGAATAACCAGCAGGCTTGCGATACACGTAGCCAGCGTTGCACTTGACCTCGAGTTCATCGCCCAGCTTCATTTTGGCCGGGTCTGCTCCAAGCAAGGGCACCACTACTGAAAACTCCGGCGCCTTGAAGGGAGGACACAGGATCGGTGCACAACGTTTAAACGCAGACCTTCCCTTTAAATCCGAATAGAGGCCACTGGCGGTACACTTCACCTCAAAGTGTGAAGACCCTGTTGCCGCACACGTTCCCTGCCCGAAAATGCTCTCCGCAGGGCTGTGCGACCCCGTCGTCATGTTGGTCGTTGCCGCCCAACACATGATGTAGACTGCAGCAGCCGTCAACCTCGAATAGACTGGCTTTCTCCTGGCCCCCCCCTTTTGCACGCGCGTCCTTCCATGCCGCTCCACCCCGCCAACTGACCGCTGAGTGCCGTCACGCTTCCAGTGTCTCCACCGCCACGCCCGAAGGCTGAACAAAGCCGCGAGCGCGGCTGGTGCGAAGTCGCCGCCCCGCGTTTCACCACCGCAGATTCCAGCCAGATGGCCGTCATCGACGGTGCCCAGTTCTGCGCACGCGGCGCACGGCGGAAGGTTCGGACGCCGGACTGCTGCGATGTCTCCCTCGCGATGCACGTCGCGCTGGCTGCACTCTCCTCTAGAGCAATCGCAGTGGTGCGCATGT
>Ga0315905_10002172_pt1 | contig 20673 bp, 18 predicted proteins | sample LakEriMetagenome_5_FD_203522 | JGI IMG/M metagenome (GOLD analysis project Ga0315905, IMG submission 203522) | Freshwater fungal communities from buoy surface, Lake Erie, Ohio, United States - Buoy 4 MA121 | ecosystem: Environmental > Aquatic > Freshwater > Lake | place: USA: Lake Erie, Ohio...
TAGAAGAAATTGAACAAGAATCTTGGGCTACAGGCATGAGACGGTTGTTAAGTTTAGCCTGCCATTATAAACATCGCTATCCCGATGGTATTCCTGAAACGATTGTCACTCGCATTCAGAGACTCTATCAACAAATTCTGGCTAGAGGACTTGAATTTCACCACTGTCAACCCCCTTTAGTTCGTCAAAACAATCGAGGACGACCGAAACGGCGAATAGGGCATAATTTGTTATTGCGTCTCCAAAATTATGGGGACGATGTTTTACGCTTTTTGACAGAGGTAAATGTTCCCTTTACGAACGAATTTAAATTACCTGAAGTGGTTCCTAGTCAAATAGAACCTGTGGCCGTTTCGCCTGCTGTTTCCCCCATTATTAATCAACCTAATCCCGTTAATACTATGTCCAATTCCACTAATTTTGTGACCGCCAGCGAAGCTCCCAGTGAAGTAGCAGGCAAAAATTTAGCTTATGCCCTCGGTGTTTTAGGCTATGATTTCGGTTCTGAAGCTCGTCGTGATTCCTTTAAACAATTAATGCCAGGAGTTAGTGTGGAGGGAACCATGATTCCTGCCAATCCCTACGATGCGCGTCAGATGGTGGATTATTTAGCCGAAAATTTACCCGAAGCTAAGGCTTTGATTTGGACATTAAATTTAGAATTAACCCCTATCTATGCGATCGAACCCGTTGGCGGTTTTTCCCGTGATGTTTATGAAGTTTTACAATCCCTTTTAGACGGTCAAATTCAAGCAGAAACCGATCCCAATTTTGTTCAGCGTGTTAGTATTCCTGGGGTTTTAACAGGCCGTAGTGTTAAGCTTTTCTCTGGACAAGTCGTTCCCGTTATTGAAATTAATAATACACGCGATTTATACGGTTGGAAAGTTAATACGCTTGTGGATGCGGCGATCGCGTCTGTACAGGAACAGTCTAATGATGCAAATGAAGATGCTATTCGTCGTACTTTGAGTAGTTTCTTGAATCGTATTTATTATGATTTACGTAATTTAGGCACAACTTCCCAGGATCGGGCCTTAAATTTTGCTTCTACTAATGCGTTCCAAGCGGCTTCTACCTTTGCCCAAGCGGTGGGTGCGGGTTATGAATTAGATAGTATTAATGTGGAGAAAAGTCCTTTCTGTCGTTTAGATAGCGATTGTTGGGATGTTAAATTAAAATTCTTTGATCCAGAGAATAGCCGTCGTGCCAAAAAGATTTATCGCTTTACCATTGATGTCAGTGACACGATTCCTGTTACTTTGGGTGAAGTTCGTTCTTGGTCTAGTGCTTACTAATTAAAACTTATGAGATTACCTAATTTATCGCCGCCTGTTAAAAGACCTGATGTAATCTATCCCCATCGTTCAGTGGATGTGGTTCACGGTACTGTTGATGAATTGCTCAGTATTCGGATGAAGTTATTACATGGTGCGAATTATAATGATCCTGCGGCTTTTGCTAATCGTAGTTATCAGCAACTTAAATCTTCGGGTTGTCGCTGTTCTTTTTAGATTTTGATCTCCGTTAAAGAGAGTTTGATCGTCCCTAACCCCCCTTAAAAAGCTACTGTGTACACACATTTCCTTGCATCCCTAGACGTTTGATCCCCCTGCCTACGGCATCCCCCTTAAAAAGGGGGACTGAGTTACTGATAGGAATCTAGCCTCCCTTATCAAGGGGGGTTGGGGGGATCAAAACTTAAAAACTTAGACAGAAAAATTTGTGTGTACACGGTAGCCTAAAAAAGGGGAGAAAATACTAGATAAATAGGAGTTATTTTTGATTATGGCTACAGAGAAAATACCAGAACCGAGTAATCGCTCTCAAAAGAAAAAACTTGCTAAGTATAAATTCTGTCAGGATACTTTAACTACGGGGTTGTCTGATTATGGCTTTTGGGCGCACCAAGTAGCCCAAGAACGGGCAAAACTTCCACAAGTTGATCCCCCGTTCCGTCGTGGTAGAATCTGGTAGTTAGAATATCAAGAATATTGTTAGAGCGATCGCGATTTTCTGCTTGTAGAAGGCGATCGCTTTTGAATTAAAGAGCGATCATTTTGAATACCTTACTTAACACCATAGAACAACAATCCTGCTTCCACAAAATTTTCTATTTCCATTATGCCTGATCTCATTACCATACCTGGAATTCCTGAACTTTGGCACATTACCCAGGGCGATCGTCGTATAAAAATTGCCATTCTGGACGGAGCCGCCGACTTAGACCGTGCTTGCTTTCGAGGAGCAAATATTAGTCAATTTAAACCCTATTGGGCCGAAGATATTGAACTCAATGACGAATATTATCATTACTTAAAATTATCTACTGATTTTAATCAAGCACAAAAAGCTAAAAAAGAACAAGACCCAGACCACGATAAAGAAGAAGCCAAAAAAGAAAGAGAAGAATTTTTTAAACACTTCCCTGAAGACATTCAAAGACGCATTGATTTATCTAGTCATGCCACCCACATTTCCAGCACAATCTTAGGACAACATGGCTCCCCTGTCCCTGGCATTGCCCCTAATTGCACAGCGATTAATATTCCGATTTCCTTTGCTGGAGATGATTTTATTTCCTTTGTTAACCTCACCCATGCCATTAATGAAGCCTTAAAAGCAGAGGTTAATATTATTCATATTGCCGCTTGTCATCCCACTCAATCGGGTATGGCTCAAGACATCTTTGCCCGTGCCGTTAAACAATGTCAGGATAGTAATATTTTAATTGTCGCGCCTGGCGGTAATGATAAAGGTGAATGTTGGTGTATTCCTTCGATTTTGCCCGATGTTTTAACCGTAGGAGCAATGCGCGATGATGGTCAGCCCTTTAAGTTTAGTAATTACGGTGGTGACTATCAACAGAAAGGAGTGATGGCTAATGGGGAAAATATTCTTGGTGCAACCCCAGGAACCGATGAGCCAATTCGAGAAAAAGGAACCAGTTGTGCGGCTCCGATTGTGACAGGAATTTCGGCTTTATTAATGAGTTTGCAATTGCAACGAGGCGAAAAACCGAATGCGGAAAAAGTCCGTCAAGCGATTTTAAAGAGTGCGATTCCCTGTGATCCCAAAGAAGTTAAAGAACCCGAACGCTGTTTATTGGGTAAACTCAATATTCCAGGAGCTTATCAATTATTAACAGGCAGAAGTTTGGCGACTATTGAAAGCCCTGGAATTATTTCTTCAGTCATTAATATTCCTAATAATAGCATTAGTCCTCTTAAGAGAGCAGAAAATTCTATTAATAAATCATTAGTAACTGTAGATGATGTAATTCCTAATAATCATTCTATTAATGTTGCTGTTGCTCCTGTTACTGCTAGTCAAGCTGTTCAAGGAATTACCGCTAGTGCGGCTTCTAAACGCGTTTATGTGTTAGGAAGTATCGGCTATGATTTTGGTAGCGAGGCTCGACGGGACAGTTTTAAACAGTTAATGCCTTCGGTGGAAATTGATGGCATAACCGTTCCAGCCAATCCCTACGATGCACGTCAATTAGTGAATTATTTAGCCGAAAATCCTTCGGAACATAAATCCCTAATCTGGACAATTAACCAAGAACTAAATCCGATTTATGCAATTGAAGTTAAGGGAGGATTTGCCGCCGATATTTATGAGATGTTGCAATTAATGTTGGCAGGTCAAATAGAACCTGAAGACAGTGATAATTTCATTGAACGGGTCAGTATTCCAGGACAATTAACGGATAAAAAGATCGAACTTTTTTCAGGTCAAGAAGTTCCCGTTATTACCGTCAATAATGTACGAGGAATGTACGGCTGGAAAGTTAACGGTTTAGTAGATGCGGCGTTACAAATCCTTTCGGAAGAAGTGGCTGATGCAGACGAGATTCAAATGCGTCGATCGCTGAGTAGTTTTCTCAAACGAGTTTATTTTGATCTGCAAAACGTAGGACAAACCGCCAAGGATCGCGCCCTGAATTTTGCGGCGACTAATGCTTTTCAAGCGGCTTCTAGTTTTGCCCAGGCAATTTCTACGGGCATGGAATTAGACACCATCGAAGTCGAAAAAAGTCCTTTTTGTCGTATTAATAGCGATTGTTGGGATATCAAACTAAAATTCTTTGATCCCGATCGCGGACTGAGAGCTAAAAAAGTATATCTGTTCACAATTGATGTGAGTTATCTCATTCCCGTTACTTTGGGAGAAGTCCGCTCCTGGTCTGTCCGCAAATAGTCTCGGATTGAATGGTTTTTAGTCGAGATATTAGAGGTGATCGCTTTTTCCACAATTAGGACATTGTCAGTTACAAACATTCAAAATCAAGCTACCTACAGGAAGCGATCACCGGGTGCATCCCAAATTGGACAGGGCATGTAATTAGGAGGAGTGGAAAGTAAGCAGAGGAGAGCGATTAAGGTAGGCACAACGAAGACGAAGAATCTGGGGGACATTATCACGGTTTCAGCGAGCACCAGCAAGTTTAACGCGAGCACTAACCTGCTTAATCTTCGATTCGACGTCCCCAGAACCAATGGGAATCCCCAGTCTTTGGTAAGCGCCATAATTAGGGATACGGGAACGGTGAGTCGTTAAATAGGCAACAAAACGCTGGAATCGCTTACTTTTAACCCACATTCCGCTAGTTGCCGCTCCTGGCAGCATAATTAGCCCGAACTATCCTACTGACAGCGCGCAGAACAAGTTGACCAAGCATATATAGGGTGTTTACTTGTCCTTATGCGCTACATATAGTGCCTGGGGAATATATGTCTAAAACTCAGAATATGGATTTTATTGTTGTTGGTCTTTTTATTTTCACGCCGTTACCCAGGTCGCTAATTTGACTGATGAGTGACTTCATATTTTGCACTTTTTCAGCCTGAAACCGTTGTCGTCGCCATCATCTTCGGTACTTATGACCTAATTGTTTTTCCTCCCATCTAAACCCCGGAATGTGGGATTGATGACAGCCATTACCGCTTGCTGTCTGCTCACATTGTTCACAAAACATAAGTTTAAAATTTTTCCGATTGCGTAAATAAGTTTGCCCGATAAGGCTACTTAAAATGATGCGGTAAAAAATAGACTTTGCTCAAAAATCACCTGTCTTCTTAACAAAGATTAAAAACAATTAACTAAAATTAGCTAAATTGGGCTAACAACCATCTCATTACTTCACCATGGTTAGTTTGGCGTGTTTTTTGCAATGCCTCTTCTAAGATTGCTAAATTTAAGTTAGGTAAAACTAGGGATTCTCGGATTTGATAACTGCCTTTATTTTCCATTTTAAACGCCAGAATTTTGCCAACTTTTACATCGACAATCCAATATTCTTTGACGCCTAATTCTTCATACAATAAGCGTTTTTTACCTTGATCATCGGACAGTGAAGTATTCGCAATTTCAATGACCAAATCGGGCGGCGCATATTGATCTAAATTGACGATGCCTGTTCCATAGGGAACCTCGCTAACTTTACTACCAACATAGTAGGACAAGTCTGGTTGAGCTTCTTTGTGGCCACTTAAACGGTAACTACAGTTATCGCTACCATTCAAGTTAATGTCCTTCAAAGTCACATAAAGACTAATTGCATTGTTAATAATTGAGTGATCTCTTGAATGATCGTTACCAACGGGAGACATTTCAATCCTTAAGTGATTTTGGTAGTAGTAAAATTTCCCTTGACCATACTCAGGATTGTCTGCCGCTTGCAGAAATTCATCCCAAGAAGCGGCGATCCAAGTGTCACTTTCGAGTAACGCTGGGGCAGAATTGGGGAGAGTTTGGAGCACTGTCATCGCTACGGTGGGAGGATTGGGAATTAGTGACTGAATGGAATTTAGGGTTTCAATAAGGCTTCATACTCATGCCGGAAATAGCGCAGGGTACTGATCACCGGATTGGGCGCACTTTGTCCTAAGCCACATAAACTGGTTTCCTTGACCATATAACAAAGACTTTCTAATTTTGTGAGATCGGCAGTGGTTGCTTCTTGGTTTAGAAAACGGCTGAGTAAATCATGAAGTTGAACCGTGCCCGCCCGGCAAGGAATACATTTTCCGCAGGATTCTGACTGGCAAAAGTCCATATAAAACTTGGCTACATCGACCATGTTGGTGGTTTCATCCATGACGATCATACCGCCGGAGCCCATCATGGTTCCCAAGGCGAGGAGGGTGTCGTATTCAATGGGGGTATCTAGGGCATCGGCGGGAATACAGCCCCCGGAAGGCCCGCCAGTTTGTACGGCTTTGACTTGGCCGCCATCGGGAACACCGCCCCCCATGATTTCTACGACTTGACGCACGGTGGTTCCCATCGGGACTTCGACTAGACCGGCATTTTCAACTTTTCCCGTTAGGGCAAAAACCTTAGTGCCTTTACTTTTTTCGGTACCGATCGCCGCATACCAATCACCACCTTCTCGGATAATGGGAGCAATATTGGCGTAGGTTTCGACGTTATTAATCAGGGTTGGCTTTTCCCAGAGACCAGATTGGGCGGGATAGGGCGGACGGGGGCGAGGGGTTCCCCGTTTTCCTTCCACAGAAGCGATTAAAGCAGTTTCTTCCCCACAGACAAAGGCCCCAGCTCCGACCCGAATATCGACTTTGAAGTCAATGGGGGAATCAAAAATCTGGGTTCCCATTAAGCCGTAACGTTTTGCTTGCTGGATGGCTTTTTGTAATCGTTTAATGGCTAGGGGATATTCCGCCCGGACGTAGATATACCCATGATTTGCCCCCACAGCATAGGCGGCGATCGCCATCCCTTCGAGTAAACGGTGGGGATCACTTTCTAGGACACTGCGATCCATGAATGCACCGGGATCGCCCTCATCGGCATTACAAATCACATATTTTTGATCCCCTGGCATTTTGGCGACGGTGGCCCATTTCAAGCCCGTCGGATAGCCGCCGCCGCCCCGGCCCCGCAGGCCACTTTTGGTCACTTCGGCAATGACTTCTGTTGGGGTCATTTCGTGGATAGCGTGGTAAAGCTGCTCATAGCCCCCTGTGGCGATGTATTCCTCAATTGATTCGGGGTCAATCTGCCCGGAATTTTCGAGAACAATATTGCGTTGGAGGGTATAAAACGGATGATTAAAATCGCCTTGAATAATGCCGGTTGCCGGTGCTGCGTCGGGGTGCTGGATCTGGTTAACAATGTCGCTGACCTGATCCGGCGTGACTAATTCATACAATTTTGCTTGGGGATCAACAGCCACTAACGGCCCCCGCCCACAAAATTTCATACAACCGACGCCGCAAACTTCGACTTGATCCTGTAACCCCGCTGCGGCGATCGCCGTTTCGAGGTTCTCTTTGACTGTCCCGCCATCGGAAGAAAGACACCCCGCCGCACTGCAACAGCGAATCCGAACTTTGGCGGTTTTCTGTTGGGCTTTAGCGGCAATTTCTCTTAACTCGGTAATATCCATAACGGTGCTTAATTTCCCCAAAATAATGATTTTTCTTGCCAATGATTCCTGAAGTGATTTAACTTGCCGACCCTCGCCAGGGCTGAATATTTTCTAACACGGAAGCATCGGTTTGTTTGCCCAACACCTTTCCGTCATAGACTGCGGCCGGCGCAATGCCGCAAGCCCCAATACAGCGGGCAGTAACCAAAGAAATTTGCCCATCGTCTGTGGTTTCACCGGGCTTAATTTTTAATTCTTGGTCTAAAGTATTGAGCAAATCCCCGGCCCCTTTGACGTAACAGGCTGTCCCCAAACAAACCACGCAGGTATGAGCCCCACTGGGTTTAAGGGAAAATAAGTGGTAAAAGGTCGCTACCCCAAACACCCGACTTAAGGGCAATTGCAAGTGCCGGGCGACATAGAGCAACACATCTTCTTCAAGATAACCAAAGATTTCCTGGGCTTTGTGGAGAATTTCAATCAACGCATCTTGGCTAAACTGATTGCGCTTCATGGTGGCATCGAGCACCTTAAAACGCTTATCGCCACTGGGATGGTCTGGATTGGGGGACTGGGGTTGACGATCAGCGGCAACGGTCATGGGAAAAGCCTCAATACGGAAATGAAGCAGGCAATCTGAGCAGTATGGCTTGGTAACGGAGACAATCCGCGCTGAAGACATCTATTGCCGCTTAAGTATTTTTAATTAACTTATTTTTACACCAACTTTTTAAGAACAGAACTTAAATCTGTCTTTTTTTACATATCTGTTACATCACGATTTTGACAACGTTAATGTTGTTTAATTTCCCTACTGATTCACTTTAGCGTTGATTTTGAAAGTAGTTTTGTCTCCCTTTTATCTCTTCAAATAAGAAAGACTGATGGCAAAATAACTTAGCTTTAAAAATAGGCAATCACCTTCTGAAAAGGGGCGATCGCCGGAAAATAATCTACTAGATTTAACAATCTAATGAGGGCGAACGATGGGATTCGAACCCACGCATGGAGGTACCACAAACCTCTGCCTTAACCCCTTGGCTACGCTCGCCATTTGCTTTTGGCATTTACTAATTTAGCATAGGATTCGAACTTTATCAGCCTTATCCCCAAAGATTATTTTTTTAGCCTTATGCCGTAGCCAAAGGATGGTGGCTAGGGGGACTGACTTGGCTGAGTTCCTGCACAATTTGCCTAGCCCACTGATCGGCGCTCAGAATCGTTTCGAGGTCAGGGGTCGCCGTATTCTGGCTTGAATAGCGATCGCAGGTTTTTTCAATCAGTCGGGGAATATCCAAAAATTCGATCTTTTCCTCGATAAATAAGGCGACAGCTTGCTCATTGGCCGCATTCAACACCGCTGGTATCGCTCCCCCGGCCCGCCCCGCTGCATAGGCTAACTGCATACAGGGATATTTATCATGATCCGGCTCCCGGAAGCTCAAACTACCGGCCTTGACTAAATCCAACGGTTCCCAATCCGTATAAATCCGCTCTGGCCAAGACAACGCATACAACAATGGCAAGCGCATATCCGGCCAACCTAACTGGGCCAAAACTGACGTATCTTGCAGTTCAATCAAGGAATGAATAATGCTTTGGGGATGAATGACAATATCAATGGCGTCATAGTCTACCCCGAATAAATAATGGGCTTCGATCACCTCTAATCCTTTATTCATCAAGGTCGCAGAATCAATGGTGATTTTTTTACCCATCGACCAATTGGGATGTTTGAGGGCATCGCTGACCGTCACAAAGGGCAAACGCTCCACGGGTAAATCTCGAAATGCGCCCCCAGAAGCGGTCAAAATAATGCGTCGTAAACCGCCGTCGGGAACCCCCTGTAAGCATTGAAAAATCGCGGAATGTTCAGAGTCGGCGGGTAATAATTTAACGCCATGTTTTTCCACTAAGGGCAATACCACCGGCGCACCGGCAATGAGGGTTTCTTTATTCGCCAACGCAATATCTTTGCCTGCTTCGATCGCCGCAATGGTGGGCAACAGTCCCGCACAACCGACAATGCCCGTGACCACGCTTTCCGCATCGCCATAGCGAGCCACTTCAATCATCCCCGCTTCTCCGGTCACATATTGGGGTTGGTAATCCGTCAAACTGGCGATCGCCGCTTTTAATTCAGGTAATTTATCCGTTTGCCGAATTGCCACAATTTCCGGGCGAAACTCCCCTACCTGCTGAGCCAACAATTCAACATTGCTACCTGCGGCTAAGCCCACCACCTGAAACGCATCGGGATGATGGGTCACAATATCCAGTGTTTGCGTCCCAATCGAACCGGTGGAGCCGAGAATAGAAATTCGTTTCACTGTTACCGCCGTCGCGTAATCAAAATTAATACTCCCCTAATATACGGGGTCAGTGGCCTTCTGAGAAGCATCAAAAAAAGACTCCCCCCATACATCAGTAAAGAGGAGAGTTCCATCAATTAAGAATTTTTAAGGTTTAATGCTGGCTTACCACCCAGAATCTAGACAGAAACGGAAGCGCGGGAGGTAGAAGTTAATTCCCCTTTAGCATATTTAGCTGCGTAATCATCCAAAGTCATTTGTTTGATCTTAGACGCATTACCCGCCGTCCAGAATTGCTGATAGCGATCGGCACAAACCTGCTGCATGTACTTGATCGAAGGCTTCAGGAAGTGACGGGGGTCAAAGTTTTTGGGATCTTTGAAAGCCGCTTCACGGATCGCCGCAGTGATCGCTAAGCGGTTGTCGGTGTCAATATTGACCTTCCGTACCCCACTTTTAATGCCTTTTTGGATTTCTTCCACGGGAACACCGTAGGTTTCAGGAATTGCACCACCATTGGCATTGATCAAATCAATCCATTCTTGGGGAACGGAAGAAGAACCGTGCATGACCAAGTGAGTGTTGGGCAACAAGCGGTGAATTTCTTCAATACGGCTGATGGCCAAAACTTCCCCGGTGGGTTTGCGGGTAAATTTGTAAGCACCGTGGCTGGTACCGATCGCCACAGCGAGGGCATCAACTTGGGTTTTTTCAACGAACTCAACCGCTTCTTCAGGATCGGTCAAGAGTTGGGAATGATCTAATTTGCCTTCAAAACCGTGACCATCTTCCGCTTCCCCTTGGCCGGTTTCCAAAGAACCTAAACAACCCAATTCACCTTCAACACTAGCGCCGACGGAGTGAGCAACCTTAACCACTTCAGCGGTGACATTAACGTTGTACTCAAAACTAGCGGGGGTTTTGGCATCAGCTTCCAGGGAACCATCCATCATGACGCTGGTGAAGCCATTGCGGATCGCTGAATAACAGGTGGCAGGGCTGTTGCCGTGATCCTGGTGCATAGCGATGGGGATGTGAGGATAGGTTTCTGCTGCTGCCAAAATCAAATGGCGCAGAAAGTTTTCCCCTGCATAGCTACGAGCACCGCGAGACGCCTGTAAAATCACAGGGCTATCGGTTTCTTGAGCCGCATTCATGATCGAAATGATCTGTTCCATGTTGTTGACATTGAACGCGGGAATACCGTAATTATGTTCCGCCGCGTGGTCTAACAGCAATCGCATTGGTACGAGCGCCATAAATCCTCCTAAATTCTATTGCCGAATGTGTATTGGGGTCGCAAGACAAAGCTTGATCTTGAGTCTAATCCTAGGCAGACTACAACTTGATCTTGGGTCTAATCCTAGGCAGGCTACAACTTGATCTTGGGTCTAATCTTAGGCTAGTTTCTGCTACTTGACAAATTTTAATGATATTTTTCTTTTGTCGTCGGGAAAACTGTGCTAGGGCTGATGGCGTTGCCTAATGGCTCCGGTTCAGAGGGTGCTTGTTGGATGGAACAACAGGTGATTATTTTTTGTTTTAAATACAATAATACACAAAAGGCAATTCTACTGACATGATTGATGCCTCCCAAGAACAGGGTTTTGCGCCTGAGTTTACCCAGACGAATTTAGATTATTGGCAAGATTTATTAACTATTCAACAACGACGAATATTGCAGGGATTAATCACAGCTTGGCTGCTGGTTTCCCTCATTTTCTGGATTTGGTGGTTTCAACCCGCCCACCAATTAACCTTGCTGGGGACATTTTTGACCAGTTCCGTCCTGGGGATTGAACTACTTTTGCCAGGGTATTTTTTCTATTTTATTTTGCGGATGAAGCAAGTCAATCCCCAGCTTCAATTACCCAGAACTTGGCGAGTGGCAATGGTGGTTACAAAAGCGCCTTCAGAACCGTGGCCCATCGTACAGACAACGCTGCGGGCTATGTTGGCCCAAGGGAATGGTCATGATACTTGGTTGGCTGATGAAGACCCTAGCGCGGAAACCATTGACTGGTGCGAAAAACAGGGGGTATTTATCTCTTCTCGCAAAGGGATTGAGGCTTATCATTGCCCGACTTGGCCCCGTCGGACCAAATGCAAGGAGGGCAATTTAGCCTATTTTTATGACCGAGTGGGCTATGAGAAGTATGATTTTGTTTCCCAATTGGATGCTGACCATGTGCCGGAGCCGGGCTATTTGGCAGCGATGTTACGGCCGTTTTTAGATGACCGCGTGGGCTATGTGGCGTCTCCCAGTTTATGCGATCACAATGCGGGGGCTAGTTGGGCGGCAAGGGCGCGGCTTTGGGTGGAAGCAACGATGCATGGGGCGTTGAAAGCGGGCTATAACCAAGCCTGGGCTCTGGGAGTCATTATGCGGTCAGAACTAGGGCGTTGAAGGCGATCAGTAGCCTGGGGCCAGAGCTAGCGGAGGATCATTCTACGACGTTGATGATGAATGCCCATGGTTGGCAAGGGGTATTTCAAATTGGGGCGATCGCCCACGGAGAAGGCCCTGCTAATTTTATGGATGCCATGACCCAGGAATTTCAATGGTCTCGCAGTTTAATGAAAGTCTGTTTAGACCTGATGCCCCGTTATTGGTCAAGTCTTAAGCCTCATTTACGGTTTCAGTTTTTATTCGCCCAGTTATGGTACTTGCTGTTTAGTTTAAGTGGATTAATTGGGTTTTGCTTACCCATAACGGCACTGCTTCTCGATCGCCCTTGGTTAAGAATGAACTATTTCAGTTTTATTGCCTTAACGATGACGATCGCCATCATCACCCTCTTGCCAGTTTTGTGGCTGAAACGGTGTCATTGCCTGAGGCCTGTTAATGCTCGGTTGTTAAGTTGGGAGGCAATTTTATTTACGATTGCCCGTGTTCCCTGGATTTTTATAGGGGTTTGCCAAGGCATTCTCAGTTGGCTTTGGCGCAAGGAATTGTCGTTTAAAGTTACCCCCAAAGGTCACGCCCAGCATAGATTTATGTCTGTATTTGTGTTGTTGCCTTATTTGGTCTTGACCCTGACGACCACCCTGATGGTTTTGTTGATTCATGATCTTCAACACAGCCAGGGTTACTATTTTCTTGCCCTGGTTAATGCGGCCTTTTATGGTGTGACTTTGATCGCCATTCTTGGGCTACATCTCAAAGAAAACAAGGGCTATGCCAAGTATTATCTACCCCACAAAACCTTGGTTCTCCTGACCAGTTTTAGTTTTTTTGTTGCTGGTGCGCTGCAGCTACCCCAAGGGATTCAAGCCTTAATGACTGATCTGCCGGGGATTTCTACTCAACCAGTTTTCCCTTGGCGATCGCCGACTGCCGGTATGGAAATTTTGCAGCAACCCTTGCCCGCATTTGGTGTTTACGATCCTAGTGGCGATTTTACCAATCTTGACGGGGTGCAAATCGATCATTATTTTGTCCCCTGGCGACTGGACAACGCGACCGAACTAGACATCGCCCTGACAAAAGCGCAACAGCAAAATCGCTTACCCCTGATTACCTTGGAACCTTGGCCCTGGAATTGGCAGAGGATGACCTCAGAAACCCTCTTAACCGATATTGCCGCCGGAAAATATGACCCGACATTAGAACGGATTTTTCAACTGATTAAAACCCGCGCCTCCCAACCGATTTTGTTGCGGTTTGCCCATGAAATGGAAATGGTCGATCAATATCCTTGGTCGAAAGCCGATGCCCAACAATACATTGCTGCTTACCGTCATGTGGTGGATTTAGCGCGGCGTTTAGATGTCCAAAACCTCTATTGGGTCTGGTCTCCCGCCGGTAATCAATCCGCCGCCGCCTATTGGCCCGGAGATGGCTATGTGGATTATGTGGGTATTTCTATCTATGCAACCCCAGAATGGACATGGGGACTAGCACCAACGGGGGAACTATTAAGTTTTCGGGACTTAATTGAGCACAAATATTGGCCAGCCGCAAAATTTCACAAGCCGATGATTCTCACGGAAGTCGGCGTTAATGCCACGGAATTGGCTAAACAACAATGGTTGGATGAGAGTGTCACTATTTTGCAGGAATTTCCCGCGATCAAAGCCTGGGTCTATTTCAATCAAGTCCAACCGGATATTGTTCCCCTTGATATTGGTGTCCCCCAATGGCAACTCAACCGCCCCCAGGCAGAACGACTGATGCAACACTGGCAAAAGCAACAATCTAGCAACCCTTAGCCAAAAAAGTTAATTCCGGCGATTTCGCACGCCAGTCCCATGGGTTTTTCAAGTCAAAATTGTAAGTTAGGCGATCAGCTAAAAAATGGTAAAATGCTTACAGCATAAGAGTTTTAGCTTCATTGACAAAATACTTCGTCATTGTCCCCAACCTGCGGAATGTAGGTTTTTCCCCTTAACCAATCCCTCAGCCAACTCCGACAACAGGTGCAAGAACAAAAAAGTATAAATCAATCACTTTCTACCATCGAACAGGTTTGGCAGGACAGTCTGGGAGAGGACAATGCCGATGGTCAATCTACCGCCTACATTGATCAAATCAACACCAGCACCGAGGATGAAAGACTCAATATTCAATTACAAATTGTTACTGATACCCTCTTTACCAAAATCCGGTTCCATCCCCTGACGTTAATTCATACCAAAATGGTGGTTCTTGACCTTGGTATCCCCCGGAAAATGGGGGAATCGGCAACCACGGAAGCAATATCTTTACCGTCGGGCAAGCATTCGGCGAATCTCGTCATTCAACTCCCGAAAAATCCCCTTCGGACTGACGGCATCCAACATTTCCACAATGAGTTTCGTTTGTCTCAGGGTTAATTCCCGGTTATTGGTGAGGGATTCTAACTTGACTTTGACAATGTGATTACGAATATCTTCCTCTGATGCTTTGTCTGCCACCATGGAAGCAACGATTTTACTAGAACTAGCAAATTGAATAAAATCCTTGTTGAGGAGTTCGTATGAAAGTTCACCTTTCCTGTTGGTGTAGACTCGGACAATCGCTTCATATTCTTGACTACAGACGGTTTCTAAGTCCTCGGGAGCATCCTCCTCTGGGATATCTGTTGTGTGCGGTTGTGATGCTGAGTCCGTTGTTGTTGCCGTCAGTTTGACCTTACCCCGTTTGGAATAGGGCAGTCCCGAAGTTAGTTCTAGGGCTTCCTGAAAAGCCTCCACGGGAAATAAATCCGCCGGGACATTGGTAGCAATATCTGGTTCCCCAGAAGCCTTGTTGAGGGTGGCTAATCCGGGTTGTTCGGAGTCGTAACGTAGGATCACAACGCCAGATTTGCTGGGATCTTTCAGCTTTTGACGATAGGCAACAGCTTCAATGGTGGAAAGTTCAACTAATTTAGTTCTGATCATGGCTAGTTTTGAGCGATTGAAAAAATGAGGTTTTAGATAATGAAAAAAGTAATAAATCTTTGGCGATAAACCATCGATTTATAAAGTCTTCTTTACAATATCACGGTTGACTATTTGGGAATCATAACGATCGCCAACGATGTTACTTTTTCCGAAAACTTAACTGGCGATCGCCATAAAAATCGGCTCGGAGCTTGAGTAATGCAAAATCAGGTTGGGGTTCGGAATAATCGTTTAACTGAATCGGGTCTTGAACGCTGATAATTGCCGTCTGAAAAAGCTGAACCGCAAAAAACGCATTGAGTCGCTTCACCATCATCCCGTGACGAACACCAATGGGGGACATTTCTAAAATATCTCCATTAATTAATTCAACTCTGCTATCCGGGGGCAATATTTTTTTTTCGCTGAGTTGATGATATTGCTCGACAGTAAATTTATGGGTGAGGAGAGACAACATTGATGATCACCAAGAAATCTAAACAGGTTTTTAGCTTAGCTTGAAGACTTAGGGAATTTTGGCGCACTATCCCTAAACAGCATCATTAGCAAAATTACTTAGGACGTTTAACCTGCCAAGTACGAGGAAACTTTTTACGATCATCAGGAGAAACGACTCTGACCCCCATCATCGGTAATTCATTGCGAGCTAATTGGGCTGCAAAATTAGGAATTAACCGCTCCATGTTTTTAGCATAATTAGCCTGCCATTGCTTTTTAAGTTCGTCCCTAGCCGCTTCATTAATATAAATTTTATTGCGTTTATTGATTAACAACATTGCCACATGACCCCGGTTCGTCGTGACGGTGAAAATAAGATCATCATTATCTAGTCGTAACGATTGCTTGAAATAACCAATCTCTTCTTCAAGTTCATGCTCATACAAGGCATAGACCATTTCTCCGTCTTCCAGTAATGCTGTTTTTAATAATTGTTCAATGGCTTTTTTGCCCATTATTTAATCTCCATTTATCTTGATCATTAAGTTATTTAGAAAATTTTAAAACGTGATCACACTGCGAATTCCTTCCCCTTGGTGCATTAAATCAAACGCCTCATTGATGCGCTCCAGAGGCATCACATTAGTGATCAAATCATCAATATTAATTTTACCGTCCATATACCAGTCCACAATTTTTGGTACATCGGTGCGACCCCTTGCCCCCCCAAACGCGCTTCCTTTCCAAACTCGACCAGTCACCAATTGAAAAGGACGGGTACTGATTTCTTCCCCTGCCCCTGCTACGCCAATAATGGTGGAAACCCCCCAACCCTTATGACAACATTCCAAGGCCTGCCGCATCACCGCCACCGAACCGATACATTCAAAGGTATAGTCTGCCCCGCCTTTGGTTAAATCCACCAGATAGGGCACTAAATCCCCTTCTACTTCCTTGGGATTAACGAAATGGGTCAGGCCAAATTTTTCCGCCAAAGCTTGTTTTTTCGGATTCGTATCAACGCCGACAATCATACTGGCTCCCACTAATCGCGCTGCCTGCACCACGTTTAAGCCAATGCCCCCTAAGCCAAACACAATCACCGTTGCCCCCACCTCGACTTTGGCGGTATTGATCACCGCGCCAATGCCCGTGGTAACGCCACAGCCGATGTAACAGACTTTATCGAAGGGAGCATCTTCCCGAATTTTGGCCAAGGCGATTTCAGGAACGACGGTGTAATTGGCAAAGGTTGACGTGCCCATGTAGTGAAAAATGTCTTGCCCCTGCTGGGAAAAACGACTGGTACCGTTGGGCATTAATCCCCGCCCTTGGGTGATGCGGATAGCTTGGCAAAGATTGGTTTTAAAACTCAAACAATAGTCACATTGCCGACATTCGGGAACGTACAAAGGGATAACGTGATCCCCTGGCTTGAGACTGGTGACGCCGCTGCCGACTTCGACAACAATGCCGGCCCCTTCATGGCCTAAAATTGCCGGAAATAAGCCTTCGGGATCTTTGCCGGACAGGGTATAGGCGTCGGTGTGGCAAACCCCAGTGGCTTTGATTTCCACTAACACTTCCCCCGCTTGGGGCCCTTCTAGGTGAATGGTTTCTAGGCTGAGGGGCTGACCGGCTTGCCAAGCAACGGCGGCTTTGATGTCCATAATTTTTATCCAGTGGGGAAAATCTCTAGGTTGAATTTTAGCGGACAGGGATAGCGATGGCGATTCTTTGGGGCACTTTTCTCCGTTATCCTAGGGTCAATGGTTTTGTGATTGAGTTTGAAGCGATTTTATGTTTGGTTTTTCTCAACGGGTTTTGTCGGTGTCGCAGTGGGTGAGCCTTATCGGGTTAACGATCGCCGTTAATCTTGCCCCGACGGTGGTTCAAGCCCAACCCAAGTCGGCGGTGCAATGGTACAACGATGGGGTGGATAAGTTGGCAGCTCAGGATTTTAAGGGGGCGATCGCTAATTTTACGGAGTCCATTAAGATCAACGACAAAGACCCAGATGCGTACTATAATCGTGGCTATGCCAAACATATTTTAGGGGAATATCAGGCGGCGGTTACGGATTATAACCAAGCCATTAGTTTGAATCCAAAATTTGCCTATGCTTTGGGAAATCGGTGTTATGCCTATTTTTTATTAGGGCAACATGAACAGGCCATTCAGGATTGCTCTAATGCGATTAATATTGACCCGAATTATCCTGATTTTTATGTTTATCGTGGTAATTCCCATGATGAACTGGGTAACGAAGAAACGGCTTTAGCAGACTATAATGACGCGATCAAACTGAATAATAAACACACCAATGCTTACTATAATCGTGCCCTAACCTATAACCGTCTCAAGCAAGATCAAAAGGCGATCGCCGATTATGACCAGAGTCTTAAATTAAATCCCCAATTTGCCGATGCTTATTTTAATCGCGGTTTGACCTATTACCGTTTAGGGGATGACAAAAAGGCGATCGCCGATCTGAAGAAAGCGGCCGAATTATTTAAAAATCAAGGCAAAACTGACCTAGTTAAAAAAGCTGAAACCGTCTTACAAAAAATCCAAGCTTAATCCGAAGCGATTTGCTCAACCGAGAAATTGAGACGGATCATTGATCGGACACATCAAACGCAGCCCAAGGTAACTAATGGTGAAATCTGCATCAAAATGAAAGCGATTGGCAGATCGACAATAAATGGGATGGGAATGCCACGCTCCTCCCCGAATTACATAACCTGTTTTCGTTTTTGGGTCTGGGTTTTTCCAGGCTTGACCCTCAAGGAAAAGCGTATCTTCATAGCTGTCATGCCATTGGTCTTCGCACCACTCCCAAACATTGCCGTGCATGTCGTATAGCCCAAAGTTATTCGGCGGAAATAAGCCGACTTCGGTGGATTCCCGTCGATAGTCTCCCTGGGCTTCGTTGGCATAAATCTGGCTACCGTCGTAGTTAGCAAGGTTTGTTGTCAGGGTTTCGCCAAAATGGAAAGGGGAAAGAGTTCCCGCGCGGCAGGCATACTCCCATTGGGTTTCGCTGGGAAGATGATACGATTTACCCGTTTGGGCCGATATTTTTTGACAAAAAGTTTGACAATCGTTCCAGCTAACCTGCTCTACTGGCTTTTTCGGATTGATAAAGCGGGCCGGATTACTGCCCATGACCGCTTGCCATTGCTCTTGGGTAACCGCATATTTTCCTAGCCAAAAGGGGGGGCAGGGCGATCGCATGTTGCGGTTCTTCTCTCCCCTGAGACCAGCTTGTTTTCACTTCAGTGGCGGGGGAACCTTTTAAAAATGTACCACCGGGGATATAGGTCATGTCTAGGTAAACACCATTGCCTAGATTTTCGCGGTAATATTGCGCTCTACCATTTTTTTGACTGATAAGGTCGCCAGTATCGTTAATTGTGACACTTTTAAAGGTGTAGAGGGGAAAGTGAACGTCTAGGTGAAGATCCGTTGCGTTTTCAGTGGCGGGGTCACTATTGATGTCCGCTGGTTTGATGGGTTCTGACATGGCATTTTCGTCCACGGGAATTTTTGACGTGACGGGATTTTTGCGCTGAAGAGGGATGCCGGGGGAGGATCGATCACAAATCCTTTTAGGACTTCATTCTAAGGGGATTTAGGAGTTTTATTCTTTATCGAATCTTTAATTTATAGGGGGGAATCCCATCGAGTCCGATCAGATTTCTTCGCTCTCAACACTGTTGATGGACAAAAGCCTCACCATTTATAACAAAAATATGACAAAAAGTTTGCCAAGAATGCCAAAGAAGATTTCGTCTCGTCAACCCATGATTGAACTTATAAACTTAAAAACTCTCCACAAAAAACCTGTGAAAAGTCAGATTAAAGACTCTCCACAGATCGCAATTTTTTTAGTTACTTCTTTGGATTAATCGATGGACTAATTAGAGTTTGTCGTCGGCAAAACGCCCACTTCGACTGTTAAGGTTTCCGGTTTACCATTGCGCAGCACATCAACGGTTAATTGATCGCCGATTTTGGTTTTGCCAACAATTTCCTGAACTTGATCTGCGGATTCAATCGCTTGTCCTTGAACTTTCTGGATCACATCCCCAGCCTGAAGATTGGCTTGGGCGGCGGGGGAATTGGGAACCACTTCCATGATCACAACCCCTTTGTCGGCTTGAATTTCTGTATTGGTTTGTTGCCGAATTTGGTCTTTTAATTCCGGCGTAACGGTAACCATTTGAATACCGAGGAATGGATGATCAACTTTGCCTTGGGTGGTAAGTTGTTGGGCGATTTCTTTGGCCTGATTAATGGGAATGGCAAAGCCGATCCCCTGGGCGTTTTGAATAATCGCGGTGTTCATGCCAATTACTTGACCGTCGGCATTGAGCAAGGGGCCACCAGAATTACCGGGGTTGATGGCGGCATCGGTTTGGAGAAAGTCCACCCGTTTATCGGGAACGCCAATTTCTGCACTGCGCCGTCCGGTGGCGCTCAAGATTCCCGTGGTGACGGTGTTATCTAATCCCAAAGGATTCCCAATGGCGATCGCCCATTCACCGACCTGTAATTGCTTAGAATCTCCCAATTTCACGACGGGCAAATGATCCGCCTCGATTTTGACCACGGCCACATCTGTCAACGGATCTGCTCCTAAAACTTTACCGGCAAAGGTGCGACCATCCTTGAGGGTGACAGAAACCTGATCCGCCCCGGCCACAACATGGGCATTGGTGAAAATTTGGCCATCATCACTAACGATAAAACCCGATCCCGTACCCCGTTCTAGGTGCTCATTGGGTTGGGCAGGAACTTGGGAACCAAAAAATCGTTGCAAAAAGGGATCGTTGGGACTCTCAGGGGTTTCGGTTTTGACCATTTTGGCAGCATTAATCCGGACTACGGCCGGGCCTGTTTCCCGCACCACATCCACGACAAAATTGCTGGGTTCCTCTGGCATCAAAACACTTTGACGGGTTGCTTGGGTCGAATTAATTTCTGGAGCTACGAGGGGAGCTACAGTGGGATTTACGGCTAAACGGTTCAATAATTGGGGATTTGTCAAGGCAAAGGTTCCCCCTGCGCCAATCCCCATGCCGACCAGGACTAAGCCTAGATAGGCTAAGGAGAATTTAGAGGGGGTTTCGGTGGGGGGACGGAGGGAAAAGTCTT
>Ga0315905_10002177_pt1 | contig 20663 bp, 17 predicted proteins | sample LakEriMetagenome_5_FD_203522 | JGI IMG/M metagenome (GOLD analysis project Ga0315905, IMG submission 203522) | Freshwater fungal communities from buoy surface, Lake Erie, Ohio, United States - Buoy 4 MA121 | ecosystem: Environmental > Aquatic > Freshwater > Lake | place: USA: Lake Erie, Ohio...
CTGCCCACCGTAGCCTGGGCGAAGCGGGCCGAGCCCGCCGTAGCCTCGCCCTAGCCTGGGAGAAGTGGGCGGTGCCCGTGGAAGGCTTGGACGAAGCGGGCCGTGCCCGCCGTAGCTTTAGCGAAGGCGGGGTCCCCTGAACCTCACCTCGCCGGCTTGGGCACAACCGCGCACTCCGGAGGGTGCAGAAGCACGTACGCCTTTGCCATCGACCGTTGCTTAGCTGCTGCGACCATCGCAGCGGTCGTCCCCGCCATGGTTTTCAGCTCCCTCACGTTCCTATTCTACTTTTTGCCCCTCTTCCTGGCGGGAATGCTGGTGGTGGATGGCACCCGCTGGAAGACCCATTTCCTGACCGCCATCAGTCTCGTGTTCTACGCCTGGGGCGAGCCCCTCTTTGTCGTGGTGATGACGGCCTCCATCGTCGCTAACCACTGGGCCGGCCTGCGGCTGGAGCGGGGTGGGGGAGCGCCTTTTCTTTGGTTTTCCATCGGCGCGAACTTGGCCATGTTGGCATTGCTCAAGTATGCGGCGTTTCTCCTCGGTTCGGTCGCCGCGGTCCTGCCGGTCCCCGCCGCCTGGCTGACCCTGGCGGAACGCATTCCCCTGCCCATCGGCATCTCCTTCTTCACGTTCCAGAGCATCTCCTACCTGGTCGATATCCATCGCCGGGAACTGCCCGCCCAGCGCAGCCTGATCGTCTACGCGGCCTACATCTCCGTCTTTCCCCAGCTGATCGCCGGCCCGATCGTGCGGTATACCGAGATCCGCCGTGACCTCGAGGAACCGCGGCGTACGCGGACGGAGGAGATGATCAGCGGCCTGCGCCTCTTTGCCGTGGGGCTCTGCGTCAAGGTGCTCTTCGCCAACCCGCTCGGCCAGGTGGCGGTCAAGTCTTCGGGGTCGCGCCTTCCACGCTGGCGATCGCCAGCGCGAGGCCGGGACCGGGCGGCCCCGTTGCGCTCGTTTTGGTTTCGGCTTTACGCTCCCTGACCCTGCCACCGCCTCGATGGGTCCCGTTCCTCCACCCTCCAGCTCCCGCCCCTGATGCTTCCCGCTGACCTGACCGCCACCTTTGATCGAGCCTACGGTACGGACCTCGTGTTCAAGCCCGGCTGTTGGTCCCTTTGCGGCGATGCCCACTGCTGCAGCTTCCAGCGGCACAAGGCGCGTTTTTCCCTGATCCGCTCGAACGCGCAGGAACTTCCCTTGCTCCCCGGCGAGTGGGCTTACCTCTGCGCCCGCGGCTGGCAGCGGCAGTTCGAGCCCTACGAGCTCCGCACCCACACCTACGACCTCGATGGTTACACCTTGCGGTGGCACTCCCTCGCCAGCCGGCGCCCGGGATGCGCCTGCGACCACGCCACCCGGACGGTCATCTGCCGCCTCTATCCGCTGCTGCCGTGCTATGCGCCTGACGGCCACGTGACGGGCACCGAGGGGGTGGGAATGTACGAGGAACTGGAGTCCCTGGAAGGGCTGGCCCCGGCCTGCAAGCTGGAGTCGTTGCCATTCGAGCAGCTGAACCTCTTTCTCGGGCTCGCGCGGGCGTTGGGGGATGATCCCCTGCTGCGGTTTTACCTGCTCGCCTATCGCCACGCGAAGCGGCACGCGTTCGACCGTCTGCGCGCCGCGCGGGATCCCGCGGTCAGCGCCTTCCGGCAGTTCGAGCTCAGCCTCCTGCGCGGTCGGCTCTTCGATCACCCACGGCTGAAAGGTGAATTGACTTCCCTCCTGGGGGAGGTGCTGGGCGGGCAGGTGGACGCGTTCCGCGCGCGGGCGGAAGTGGTCCACGCGGCCGACGCGACCGGTCGAGGGATCGATTGAGGGAGGCCCAGGGCGCGGGACGGGAAACGGTGTTTGGTTGCGAGCGGGCAACTGGAAAGCAGGCCGGCGGCTTGAACTCAGCCGGTGAGCGGCGACGTCGTCTGCCGCGTGGGGGTGACCCCGCTTCGGCGGTTCCTCCGGCGCAGCCCCGCGGCGTTGGTGGTCGCCACGCACGCCCTCGATCGCGGACGCGGCCTTTTCCTGTGAGCCGCACCTTCGTGCTTCTACTCAATGCCCGCACGGGAATTGCGCCCAAATCCGCCTCGCCTGCCCGCAGCTTCCCTCCAGTCTCTTGCAACAGTTCCCCCCTCTTTCGCGCACCATGGGTACCGTCCAGCCTCTCTCCCGACTTTACCGACGTCTCTGGCTCCAAGTGCCCGCTCGGCGTCGCGTGCAGCTCGCCGTCCTGTTCCTGCTGATGTTGGCGGCGGCCGGCGCGGAGATTTTCAGCATCGGGGCCGTCTTGCCGTTCCTCGGCCTGCTGACCGCGCCCGACCGGGTGATGGGGCACGCGCTCGTCCAGAATCTGACCGCGGCGGTCGGGATTTCCAGCCGGGAGGAGGTGTTGCTCTTCTCCACCGTCGGCTTCGCCGCCGCGGCGCTGCTCTCGGCCGGCCTGCGGTTGGTGGCGATGTGGACGCAGGTGCGGGTGGCCAACGCGATCGGGGCGGACTTCAGCATCAAGGCGTACGAGCGCACGCTCTATCAACCGTATGCGGTGCATGTGGCGCGCAATTCCAGCGAGGTCCATGCCGGGATCGGCAAGGCCAGCTCGCTGGCCAGCGTGATGATCCAGCCGACCCTCACGATCCTGAGCGCCTCCCTGATCCTGCTCGGCCTGCTCGCCGCCATCTTCACGATCAACCCTTGGGTGGCGCTGTCGGCGATCGGCGGGTTTGGCGCCATCTATGCCGGCATCATTGCCCTGACCCGGAGCCGCCTGGCTTATCACAGTGGCATCCTCGCGATGCAGGCGGGGCGGATCAACAAGGCGACCTCGGAGGGGCTGGGCGGCATCCGCGACGTCCTGATCGATGGCGCCCAGGCCACCTACGCGCGCCTCTACCGCAGTTCCGTCCGTCCGCTGCAGGAGGCGGGGGCGTGGACTGCGTTCATCGACAGCAGCCCGCGCCTGGTGATCGAGGCCCTCGGGATGGTCCTCATCGCCGGGCTTGCCTACTCGATGGCGCGGACTTCCTCGGGGGCCTCGAACCCCGTCCTCGTCCTCGGCTCCCTCGCGCTTGCGGCGCAGCGGATGCTGCCGGTGCTGCAAAATCTCTACTCCAATTACGTCCGGATCCGCAGCTGCCAGGTCAGCGTGCAGGACGCCCTCGAGATGCTGGAGCAGCCGCTGCCGGCCCATGCGAGCCTGCCCCCGGCCACGCCAATCCCGTTCCAGCACACGATCGAGCTCCGCGGGCTTCATTTTCGCTATTCGGAGTCCACCCCTTGGGTCCTGCGGGGCCTTGACCTCCGCATCCCGCGCGGCAGCCGGGTCGGCTTCATCGGCGCCACGGGCAGCGGCAAGAGCACCCTCATCGATGTGTTGATGGGCTTGCTGACCCCTTCAAAGGGGACGGTGCAAATCGATGAGACCCCGATCTTCCCCGACCACGTCCGGGGTTGGCAGGCCCACCTGGCCCACGTGCCCCAAGCCATCTACCTGGCGGACATCAGCATCGCCGAAAACATCGCGTTCGGCGTGCCGCCCGACCAGATTGATCGGTCCCGTGTCCGGGAGGCTGCCCGTCAGGCGCAGATCGCGGAGGCGATCGAGGCTTGGCGCGACGGTTATGACACCCTCGTCGGCGAGCGAGGAGTGCGCCTCTCCGGCGGCCAGCGGCAGCGCGTCGGCATCGCCCGCGCCCTCTACAAGCGGGCCGACGTCATCGTCTTTGATGAAGCCACCAGCGCGCTCGATAACCAGACGGAGGCGGCGGTGATGGAGGCGATCGACGGGCTCCATCCGGATCTCACCATCTTCCTGGTCGCCCATCGGCTGACGACCCTGCGGGGCTGCGATTTGATCGTCGAGCTGGAGCGGGGCGGGATCCGTCGCGTCGGGTCCTATCAGGAGATCGTCGGGGAGAACTTGGCCAAGCTTGGCGCCCAAAGTTGACCGTGCCGGGAGTGAGCCGGGCACGCGCTGGCTTGCTGCCGTGTCGACGGGAAATCGCGACCCGTCCCCGCCGGCGTGCCGGCGCCCCCGACCGGAGGCTACGCGCTACCACTGAGGTCCGGGGCGTGGAATCACGCCGCGTTTCGGCTCGTTCCCCCCGAGAGGGACGGCATTTTCGTGCCAAGGGTCGCCCCCGATCCCACGTTGCCATGTCTCCGGTAAATCCGATCGTCCTCCTGCTCCGCCGCCATTTCTGCGCGGCTCGAGCGTAGTCCCCCGAGGAAATCCCGTGTCCGGTCTCGACCAATTCTCCCTCGGGCGCCCCGCGCCGTACGTCTCCCCGTCGACCCCGGAGCGCCCGCCGCGCGCCGTGGCGTCGCCCGCGTCCCCGCGCCCGGATCGCTGGCTGCGCCGACTGCGGATGCTCCCGTGGGCGATTTCGAACCTCGTTCGTCATCCGCTGCCGCGGATTCTGCTGCAGTACGACGGGGGAATCGGGGACTCGCTGTTGTGCAGCGTCGTCAGCCGGGAATTGCGCCGGCGCGGTGCCCGCGGCATCTGGGTCGCGACCCGCAGCCCGGATCTTTTCAGCGGTAGCCCGGACGTCGACCGGGTCGTGTTGCCGGCCGCACGGGTGCACTCCTACGCGCGCGCCCTCGGTTGCCGCTTGGTTGATCCGCGCTATAATCATTACGATCCCGTCTCCGACCGTCACGTTTACAAGCCAGGGCACCAGATCACCGCGATGTGCGTGGCGGCCGGCATCACCGGCGAGGTCGTGCTCCGGCCCCATCTTCATCTCCGTCCGGAGGAGCGCGCGCGGGGACGGTTGGCGCCGCGGCAAGTCGTGCTGCAGAGCAGCGGGGCGTCCGCCCGGTTCCCGATCCTGAACAAGGAATGGTACCCCGAGCGTTTCGCCCAGGTGGCGGAAGCCCTGCGCGGACGGTTCGAGCTGCTGCAACTCGGCTCCCCGGGCGATCCCCTGCTCCCCGGCGTCCGCGACCTGCGGGGCAAGACCACGCTGCGCGAGACGGCGGCGATCCTCAGCCAGTCCCTGCTGTTCGTGGGCTTGGAGGGCCTGCTGATGCACTTGGCGCGGGCGGTCGAATGCCGCGCGGTGGTCGTGTACGGCGGGTACACGCACCCGACGCACACCGGCTATTCGGCCTACGAGAACCTGTTCTCCGCCGTTCCGTGCGCCCCCTGCTGGCTGCGTTCCACGTGCGGTCACGATCACGCCTGCATGCGGCAGATCAGCGCGGAGGACGTCCTCGGAGGGGTCGAGCGCCAGCTCGCCCTGGTGGGTGCCCCCCTGCCGGAGGATCGCGTGATGATCCCCGCCCAGGCGTAAGGCTGACCGGAGTGCGTCGCGCTCCGACCAATCCGCATGACCAACCGTTCGGCCCGCCTGGATAACATCAAGGGCCTGATGATCCTCCTGGTGGTTTTCGGCCACGTGCTCGAGTTGCTGCCCCCGCAGTCGTGGACCGGAGTGTACGTCGCCATCTACCTGGTCCACATGCCGGTGTTTGTCTTTGTTTCCGGCTATCTGACCTCCCTCCGCCGGACCCCGGGGGAGCTGGTCCGGGAGCTGGTGCTCCTCTACGGGGTCGCGCAGGTGGCGTGGTGCGGGTTTCTCTGGCTGGGTACGGCCATCGCCGACCTGCCGCCGCCGACGTGGGCGCAGATGCTGGGGCTGGTGCCCTCGCAGGCGCTCTGGTTCATCTTCAGCCTCTTCATCTGGCGCTTGCTCGCCCCCGCGCTCGCCGAGGTGAAGCGCCCGCTGCTCTGGCTCCTGTTCCTGTGCGGGTTTGCCGCGATGGCCGGCCGCACCCCTTTGGACCTTACCTTGTCGGCGTCCCGCACGGTCGCGTTCTGGCCCTTCTTCGCGGCGGGGCTCTGGTCGCGCCTGCACCACTGGCCGTTGACCACGGCGCCGCGGACGCGCGTCGACCCGTTCCTGCTGGCGGGCGGCTGTGCGTTGCTGGCGGGGCTGACGTGGTGGTGCCAGCGGATGCATCCGGGGCTGGCGCACTTTGCCTTTCCCCATGAGGTCTACCAAGTGCCCTGGAAGTGGGGAGTGGCGTTCCGGCTCGGCGCGTTTCTGGGGGCGGTGGCCATCATCCGGGCCCTCTTCGTCTGGATGTCCGAGCAGGATTCCCTGCTGACGGCGATGGGACGCAACTCCCTCGCCATTTTCCTGGGCCATTTTTACGTGATTCAGGCGTACCGGCTGCTGGAACCGAACGGGATTGCCCCGGGGAATTTCTGGTTGATCCCGGTCCTGACGCTCGCCGGCTGCGCCCTCGGCTGGTCGCCCATCGCCTTCTGGTTCGAGCAGGGGAGAGCGTATTTGGCCACGCGGCTCTTCGTGACGAAGTGAGGGGCGGAGCGGCGTCCGCGGGTCTGCGTGAGGTCCCGGACGGGTCGGTGCGTGCCCCTACCTAGGGAACCATCGGGTCGGGTAACCAATTTCCGCACCGCCACCGGCTGGTGCGCGGCGCCCGCGGCGCGTTTTCTTCCCTCTGCAACCGCTTCTCCGGCCGATGTTGTCCCCCCACTCCTCCTCCCCTTGCGCGCCGCGCCCCGCGGCGCGGGCCCTGCCCCCGGTGGCCTCCGCCTCGGCTCCGCGCCGGGACCCTGTCACCCCGGAGCCCTCCGGGCGGAGCCCGAGCGTGCCCGCGGTCTCCCGGTCGAAAATCGGCCGGCGCCTGCGGAACGCCGCCTGGATGATCCGGAGCGCGCTCACCCATCTCCCGCCCCGCTACCTGCTGCAGTACGAGGGCGGCATCGGCGACTCGCTGTTGTGCAGCGCCATCTGCCGCGAACTGCGCCGGCGCGGCCAGCGCGGCATCTGGGTGGCGACCCGGCACGGAGAGCTCTTTCGCGGCAATCCCGACGTGGATCGCGTCCTCGAGCCGGCCTCACGGGTGGATGCCTATTGCCGCCGCGTGGGCGCGAGACTGGTGGACCCCAGCTACGCACGGTTTGACCCGGCCAGCGATCGGCATCTTTACCGGTCCGGGCATCAGGTGGCGGTGATGTGCGCGGCGACGGGCATCACCGGGGACGTGGTCCTGCGGCCTTACCTCCACCTCACCGCCGCCGAACGCGCGGCGGGCCGACTGGCCCCCCGGCAGCTCGTCATCCAGAGCAGCGGGTCGGCGGCACGCTACGCGATCCCGAACAAGGAATGGTTTCCCGAGCGTTTCGCGGCCGTCGCGGCCGCCCTGAGCCGGGACCATACCCTGCTGCAGGTCGGTTCGGCCACGGATCCCCTCTTGCCCGGCGTCCGCGACCTGCGGGGCCGCACCAGCCTCCGGGAGACCGCCGCCCTGCTCAGTCAGGCGCAGCTTTTCATCGGTTTGGAGGGCTTCCTGATGCACCTGGCCCGCGCCGTCGACTGCCGCTCCGTCATCGTCTACGGCGGCCACGCGCACCCGGGCAAGCTGGGGTACTCCGCCAACTACAACCTCTTCACTCCGCTGCCCTGCGCTCCCTGCACGCAACGTTCCGCCTGCGCCCACAACCGGGACTGCATGCGGGCGATCACCCCGGAGGAGGTGCTCCGCGGGGTGGAGCGCCAGCTCGCACGCCACGGGACCGCATTGACGCAGGACGTGGTGACCTTGCATCCCGGCGCGGGAGAGTTCGCCGAGACGGCGGCGAAGGAAACTTGGCCGGACTGGGCGATTCCGCCTCAGGCCGTGCCCAGTCCGGGGCTGGCGCTGCGTCCGGCCACGGCCTGATCTCGCGCCGCCCGCTCCGCCGGCCTGCGGAGGCGCCGTCCGGGGGAGCCGGAGCCAGATGGGGGGAGGCGGCGGGGCCAAGGGTGGGCTGGTCGTTGCCCGAGCCCTGCCTACGCCGCCCGGAAGCTCAGGCTCCGGCCTTGGCGGCGGGAGCGCCTTGGCCGTGGACCAGCCAGAGATCCCCCCTCGAGAGCCATTCCTGCTCCGGGAAAAGTTCCCGGTAGCCGAGCGGGAGCAGGAGATCGAGGATCGCGCGCTTCCGGTCCAAATCGTGGTTATGCTCGATCGTGAGGCACAACGGCGGCGTCATCCGGCGCCAATCGACCTGGCGCAGGATCGCCAGCTCCGTCCCTTCCACGTCCAGCGAGAAGTAGGTCACCGGCCCCAGTTCCTCCAGAATCCGGTTGATGTTCACGGTCCGGACGACCTGCCGCTCGGCGTGCTGCTGCCGTGCGGCGCTATGCTGGTCCACCGGTTCGTGTCCCGCGAGACACGAGAGTTGACCGACCGTCACGAGTTCCAGCGTGCCTTCCGCGCCATCCGGGCTGATCGCGCAGCGCAGGGTGCGGTCCCCGGGGCGCGCCGCGGCCAGCAGGCGGAACTGCCCCTGGTCGGGCTCCACCAAGGCGCCTTTCCAGCCGAAATGCTGCGCGAGGCTCAGGGTGTTGGACTGCGTGATGCCGTCCGCCCCGCCGATCTCCAGGAAGGTGCCACCCCGGCGCAGACCCGTGGCGTAGAGGACGAACAGGTCCTGCCCGTCGGCGGAATTGCTCAACCCGTAATGGCGCGCGCAGAAGTCGAGGAATTCCGCCACCTGCGGTGGATGCGCTCCGCCTTGGCGGGCGGCGGCGAGCAAGATCTCGATGTACCCGCGCCGGCTGATGCTCTCCGAGCGGCTGCGCAACAGCAGCAGCTCGGTGGCGAGCAGGTCGGCGTCCCGAAGCAGGTGATAACCGAGTCGGCTGAGGATTGAGCGGACGAATCGTCCGCCGGCGCGCTTGGGATTCATGGAGGATCAGAGGTTGGGGGGAGCAGGGAAGGCGGTCAGGTGGCGGGGGCAGTTGCGGACGGTGCTCCGCGCGCTCAGGCCCGTTCGTCGATCAGCATCTCCATCATGCCCGGATCCGCCACGTGGACACCGGCGAGCCGCCCGACGGCGGAGCGCTCGGCGAAGCTGTCGTCGATGAAGAGGGCGGGGCGCTCCCGGATGAAACCGGCCTTGGCTTCCCCGGACTGCAGGTGAATGACCTCGTCGAAGAGGCCGCGAAGGCGTCGCCTCTGCAATTCCTGCTCCAGATTGCCGCGATGCCGGGTGATCAGCACCACCCGGATGCCCCGGTCCACGCACTGGTACAGGAAACGGATCGCGTCGACGTTCAGCCGGTCGCGCACGACGAGCGTATCGTCATAATCACAGTAGACCGCCTGGAAGGAAAGGTCGTGCCGATACCGGTTCCGCAGCGCCCGGTCGATCTCCACCCGGTGGAATCCCGGGAGGATGCTGACGGGCTGACGCTCCGCCTCGTACAGGCTGAGGAGGGGCAGGTTGACGCCGTGGACCCGGCTCAGGGCGGACGTCCCGCCCACCCGCGGGGCGACCTCCAGCACCACCAGTTCCCCCCGCTGGTTCCGTTTCACCTGAAAGAACCAGGCGCCGTGCAGGGGCAGGACCGACGCGATCCGCTGCGCGTAGTCGGCGAAACAGGGGAGGTCGACGCGCCGGCTGTGCATCGCGATCCCGGCCCGGATGCGCACCCGTTCCCGGCCACTCGCATGGAGCAACCCTCGCTCGCGGTCGGAAAAGCAGTCGATCGTGTACTCCTCACCGGGCAGGAATTCCCAGATGGCACGGTCCGGATCCCGCGCCAACAGCTCGGAGAGCATCGTCGCGTCCTCCGCGCGATCCGTGCGCTGGGAGCCCTGTCCCCGATCGGGCTTCAGGAACACCGGGTAGGTCGGAACCTCCGCGATGCCGGGATAGAGGAGGGGAGTGGGGACGACGCCCTCGAGGAGGCGGCGGGTTTGGAGCTTCGACCGGGTGATCTGGCAGGTGGCGAGGGGGGAGGTGACGATCTTCGCCGGGCGGAATGCGCCGGCGTGTTCGGCGAGTGCCACCAGCGCGTCGTCGTGGGCCGGAAAGACGTGCGTGATGCCTTCCCGCCGCACCACCTCCTGCAGCGCCTCAAGCCAGCCGGGCTGCCCTACCGGGGGGACCACGGTGTGATCGCGGAAGGCGTAGGGGGCATGCGTGGAACCGCCGCTCCCCGCCGAATGAATCGTGACTTCCTTGCTCCATTGCAGGGCCTCGCGGATTTCCAGTCCGATTTCCGTGCCGCCGGGGAAAATCAGGACCCGCCATCGCGCGGGGTCAGTTGGGGCAGGGACGGGGACGTTCATTCAGGTTCCGGGGCCGGGCTTCAGGCGTGGCGGGTCCCGAAATGCGCCGAGGCATACTGCGCGAATGAGGCAACGGATTGCTGGGACCGAAGTTCCAGCTCCCGGAGTCGCTCGCGCTGGAGCGGAGCGGTCTGCCGCGCCCACGCCAGCCGGTCAAAACCGTAGGCGATGCCCCAGCGGCTTTCCTCCTTCTGGTACCACTGCGTCTCCGGGAGCTGCGGGTCCGGGGCGACGACCGACTCCGCCCCGCACAGCACGGCCAGGCCCGAGAAGGTGGTGTAGAGGTCGTAGCTGATGAAGGTCTTCACCCGGCGGAAGACCTCCGCCGTCTGCTCGTGGCTGAGGGGATCGATCAGCACGGAATCCTGGAGGTCGTGGATCATCTTCCGGTCGGCGCCCTTCCGGAGGCAGTAGGCCGTGCCTTGCCGGGGAGCCTCCGTGGCCGGCGGGGTGTAGCAGCCCGGGATCTTGAACGGCCGGAGGGTACCCGGATAAGCCTGGCACCACTCGATGTTCGGGAGGCGTTGCCAATCCGAATAGGGCACGTGCAGTTCTCCCCGGTTGATGCCGGTGGTGCCGCGGAAATATCCGGGATGGTGCAGGAACCACCGAACCACGTTCGCGGCCAGCAGCGGGTTGCCGAACACGACTTCCGGGTAGATCACAATCCAGTCCCGCGACCGGCGCACGACGCTCACGTCGCGGAGGACCGGCGTCTGCAGTTCCGGCGACGTGATCAGGCGGCGACGCTTCTGCCGGAAGTGCCAACGGGCCCAGTTCCGGACCACGGAGCCGATGCCGCCGGTCAGGGTGGTTGGCGCCACCTCGATGGACTGCACTTCGCTGCAGAGGTAGGCCTCCGAGCCCATCCGATTCAGCAGGTCGCAGAGGAGGTGCAGGGCGAGACCGCCGCCGGAAAGACCATCGTAGTCGCCTGCTGGAATCAGGAATTTCACCGCCGTCAACGCACTTGGCTCCGACTTAAGTTCAGGCCAGCGCCGGATAGAGCTCCGGCGAGCGCATCGAGTCGCTGGCGAGGCCTCCGCAAGGCCGGCAGGAGACGGCGGGTTCCTCGAGGCGCGGGACAAGGTCCTTGAATCCCCGGACCGAAGTCCGGCATACGAGGTCTTCGGGCTGCACCGGGGTTCCGGCCGCCAACGCCAGCAAAGCCCGCGGGATGTTTGCGCCGGCCAAATGGAAGAAGGGGTATTCGCCCGTGAAGCGGGGATTGAGATCCAACAGATAGGGCACGCCGTCCCGAGAGAGACAGTCGATGCCCCAAATCCCCACGTGGCGGGTCAATCGGCTGAGCTTGATCGCGACGCTCGCGACCGATTCCTCTAGGGGAATGGTCGAGGCCGTGTCGCTTTCTCCCGCCCGCATCGAATGAACCTCGGCCGCGAGGGTGGTCAGATGCCGACCAGCCAGATCATTCACGACCTCCATGCGAGTTTCCCGGCCGATGATTCGCTCTTGCAGCACCAGTTCGCTTTTTCCCGGCTTGAGCTTCGCTACGGTCGGAAAAAAGGGCGAACGCACGACTTCGGAGTGAGCCGCCTCAAAGGCCGCTCCGAGCTCGCCCGAATGCCGACACTGGCGGAAACCGAGGGAGCCAAAGCCAAAACGCGCCTTGATGACCACCGGGAAGGTTCGCCCGAAGGACTCGGCCTCCTTCATCCGCTGACTTGCCTCCTCGATGGAGTCGGTCGTCCAAGGGCAGGGTAATCCATGGAGAGAAAGCGTCTGGTAGGTCAGCAGCTTATCCAGCGCGACCTCGTTCCAAAAGGGATCCGGCAGGAACGCGGTGACGCCCAGGGCAGCGAGTTGCTCCCGGTGTTCGCTGAGCACGTAGGTGTCGAGGTCGTGTAATGAGAAGAGGGCCCGGATGTCGTGGGCGCGGCAAATCCGTCGGATTTCCGGGAGGTAGGCAGGGTCACCGGATTCAGGCACCTCGTAGAAGAAATCCGCGGTTTGCCGGGCCGGAGCCGAATCCCGCGAATTGGTGCAGACCACCGATCCGTGCGGTCCCAAGGCCTCCTTGAAGTACTGCACGAGGTAGGACCGACGACCGACACTGGTCAGCAGGATGTTCATGGCAATAGTCAGGAGACCGCGAGGGGCTTAGTTCGGGCGATTGCGGAACGGGGCCCAGGACCAGCGCGAATTCGGATCGTAAGCCGGTGCCGCGTTGGCCGGCCGGGTGGCCTCCCCGACGCGCCGCGGGGCGGGCGTGGAGGCATCCCGCGCCGCGGGGCACACGGCCTCGCGCAGCAGCTTACCGATGCGGTGGATGTCGTCGGCCGAGGTGCCCGAGCCGGTGGGGAGCACGATGATGCGCTGGGCGAGGCTTTCCGTGTTGGCGAGCAGCATCCGGGAATAGGGATAGAGCGAGCGGTAGGGCTCCATCTGGTGGGCACCGGGCCAGAAGTACTTGCGGGCGAGGATGCCGTGGGTGTGCAGCATCGCCACCAATTCATCCCGCGAGACGCGCAGGCGGGCGGCGTCGACCTCAACCACGATGTACTGAAAGTTGTTCTCCTCCAGCCGGTCGTAATCGATCAGGTCCAGGCCCGGAATCCCGGCCAGCAGCTCGCGGTACAGCTGGTAATTCCGGCGGTTGGTCTCAATCAGGGCATCGATGCTCTCCAGATTCGCGAGGCCCATCGCCGCACAGATCTCGGACATCTTCCCGTTGGTTCCGACGTGCACCACGTTGTCGAAGCCCGCGAAACCGAAATTGGTCATCAGCCGGATCCGCTTCGCCAGGTCGTCATCGTTGGTGGTGATGGCGCCGCCCTCGAAGGAATTGAGGAACTTGGTGGCGTGGAAACTGAAGACCTCGGCGAGGCCGAAGCCGCCGACCATCCGCCCGCGATGGGAGCACCCGAAGGCGTGCGCGGCGTCGAAGATCAGCTTCAGGTTGTGGTGATGGGCGAAGTCGCTGAGCCCCTCGATGTCGCACGGGCGGCCCCAGACGTGGGTGGCGAGGATCCCCGTGGTGCGCGGGGTCAGATGCCGGGCGAGTTGCCGGGGGTCGAGGTTATGGGTCCGGGGATCGATGTCCGCGAACACCGGGGTGATGCCCTGCCACTGGAGCGCGTGCGCGGTGGCGACGAAGGTGTAGGAGGGGACGATGACCTCGCCGGAGAAGCCGGCGGCCCGGGTGGTGATCTCCAGGCCGATGGTCGCGTTGCAGACGCAGATGCAGTGCTTCACGCCAAGGTGGTCAGCGATGCGCTGCTCGAATTCCTGCACCAGCGGGCCATTGTTCGTCAGCCACCGGCGGTCGAGGATGCCGCGGGCCAGTTCCAGGAAGCGTTCGGGATTACCGAGATTGGGCCGGCCCACGTGCAGCGTACCAGCAGGGGCCGCCGCGGGCTGCGCCGTCGCCCCCGCGCCGAGAATCTCGGTCAGCGAAGTGGAGAGGGAAGGGCTGGAAACGGAGCTGGATTCAAGCATCAGCGTGAGGGATGGCCTCAGCGCAGTGCGGGACGGGGCGCGGCTCAACGCGCGGAGGAGGGGACCTTTACGCCGCCTTCCCCTCCGGGGGTACGTAGGTCCCTGCTGCGGGGAGGGGAGCAATCCTCACTACCCGGCCTGAACCTTCCGGCTGGGTCGGGTCGAGCAGCGGTGCGAGCCTCCCAACCGCCTGCCGTCGGGCGTGACGGCAGGCCGTTGGCGACCACCTGGTCAACTGGATGAACCCGATTGAGCCCTGCGCGCAGTTCTCGACCTTTCCGCAGTCCCGCCGTCGGCGGATACCGCCGGCGGCGATGCCCCCACTTGTGAAACCGACCAAGTTTGGCGGTAAAACTTACACTCACCCGCCGGAAGCCGCGGACTGGGTATTATCCAACCCACTTGTTTCGAGTAAGATAAGCTTTTGGAGGCGGATGCCAGCGGGTTTGGCACTTCTTGTGCAAGACTGGCGTCAACCGCCGCCATGCCACCCGTCGTGACCTTGCTCTCCCCTCCTTCCGTCCACCCCCTGCGCCGCGCTTGGGCGGGCGGCCCGCCGTGCGCCCGGACGCCTGCCTTCGCCCCGGTGCGACCCGTCGCCCCGGCCACGCGCCAGCGGGCCCTGATCGGTGCCGGGGGCCATGCCCGCGAGGTGATGGCGCAGATGGGGGAAAAGCTGCCGTGCTTCGTCGACGACGCCTACCAGACGGATCGGACCCTGCCGCTCTCGCGCTTCGACCCCGAGCAGTACGAGGTCCTGGTGGCGATCGGCGACTCCGTCAGCCGGCAGCAAATGGTGGCGCGGCTGCCGCGTGAGACCCGTTATTTCACCTTCATCCACCCCACGGCGCTGCTGCTGGAAGATGTGACCGTGGGCGAGGGGAGCTTCATCGGCGCCCACTGCATCCTGACGACCAACATTCGGCTGGGCCGTCACGCCCTCCTCAACCGGGGCAACCAGGTGGGGCACGACGCGGTGGCGGGTGATTTTCTCTCGCTGATGCCGGGCGCCATCCTCTCCGGGAACGTCCGTCTCGGCGACGGCGTTTACCTCGGGAACAATGCGTGCGTGCGGGAGAAGGTGGGCGTCTGCTCCGGCACCACGATCGGGATGGGCGCGATGGTGGTCGCGGAGATCCGCGAGGCCGGCACCTACGTGGGGATGCCCGCGCGGAGGCGTGCACCGCGCGCACCCTTGGCGTGAAAGGGACCGTCGGGGCGCGCCCTGGCGCGACGGCCCGCGTCAGGCGGGACAGTTCCTCGATCTCTCCCTCAGCCCGGCCATGCGGACCGGATCGTTCGCCTAGGCTGAGCGCGGCTTGCCGAGTCGGCCCACGGTGCCCGCGATCAACTCTTTCACCCGGATCCATCCCACCGCGGCGATTTCCTTGCAGTGGCCGGAGATGGAAGCGTACCGGTAAAGCTCGTGCAACGCGGGCTTTCCACCCGCCAAACGCACGCCGCGTTCGATGGTCGATCCGTGGCGCCGGTACAGCCAGAGGGCAAAGTCCCGGTCGTAGGCGACGAGCGGTGGCCAGTTGACGAGGCCATCGCGAAATATCGCGACGATCGCCTCCTCAATGGGCCCGGGCGGCAATTCCCGGGCGAGGCGGGCGAGCATTTCCGGAAGGTCATAATAATGGTAGCGCGGAGCGGAAGTACTCCAGGAGACGGCGAGATCCCCGCGCACCCGGTTGCCCGCCCAGTATTCCCCGATCCCTCCGGCGGCCACCCGCAGCGTCAACTCCAGCGGAACATACCCCCCGCTAAAGTTGCATCCCGCCAAGTTAGCCTTCACGCGCGTGGTGCGCAATATGGCCGCGGAGAGGAAGGCGGCGGTGAACGGCGAGGTACATACAAGGTCCAGCCCGTCCCCGCGGTGTTTGTGAGGCATTCTCTCCAGATGTATAGTGCCCGGGTCGTGAGCGATGGCCCCGGTTTCGGCGACGAAGTCGTGCCCGAGCAGCAGCGCGTCGAGCTCTCCGGGCGCCAGTTTGGCGCGCATCGCCGGCCAGGGGGCATCCGTGATCACATCGTCATCACCGATCAACCAGCAGTAGGTTCCAGCGCACTGGGCGTAGAGCGCGGCCAAGTGCAGCAAGCACCCGAGTGGCGCGGGTTGCGGGACGTAGCTGATCGGAAGCCGGCCCTGCCAGCGCGCCACAATCGCATCCGCCCCCGTGGAGCCCCCGTTCTCGGACACGGTGATGCGCAACTGGTCCCCGCGGCCGAATCCCTGCTGCTCCAAGGAGGCGAGCAGCCGGTCCAGCTTCAGCGGCCGGCGGAAGGTCGGGATGAAGATATGGAGCAGCGGCTCCGACGCAGCGGTGGTCTGCATTGGGGTTATGGCCAGTTCAAAATGGAGGACACGTGCTTTTCCCGTGCCCGGGGGAGAAAGTGGCTCGCTGCCGGTGACGGCGGCAAGTCTGCCCCATCCGGATGGGGTGTGGGCGGTGGCCGTGAGGGGGCGTTTCGTCGCCCCGGGTCCACCGCGGCGCAGGGGCTCGGCGGGGCGCGGTCATCTTGGTAACGGCAGCCCGGCGATTTCCCCGAGCCGCGCCGCGAAAGTCACCCGGTGCTGCCGGTAGGCCCCCGAGGCCAGCGCCAGATGGGATTTGAGCAACACGATCACGCCCAGCAGCCCCCGCTCCAGCTGCGGAGGCAGGGGGGTCAGTCGTGCCCAGCCCGCCCGCATCCAGGGTGCGTTCTCCATAAAGCTCAGCCAATAGAGCTGGTCGTAGCCCTGGATCCCCCGGAAGGCGTCCTCCCAGTCGATCGCCACCGGTCGGGCGCCCAGACGCAACAGGTTCCGCGGCCCCAGATCGCCGTGGCAGATCACCCGCGGCAACCGGGGCGCCGCCTCGCGCAGGCCTCCCAGCGCTCCCGCCAGCCAACGTTCCAACTCCGGATTCAGCCGCGACTCCCGGGTCAGCCGGCCCAAGGCCAGATCGGCGGCAGCGAGGAGGGCCTCGAAGTCGGGCAGGGGCAGGGCGGTGAGGCGATCCGTGGCGCGCGCGCAGCATTGCTGGAAGTCCGCCACGACCGCCGCAAGGTCCGCCGGCGAGAGCTTGCCCTCCAGTTCCGGCAACTGGTCGCAGACGAGCCAGCTCCGCGCGCGCGCGAGGGTTTCCACCCGGCGCACCCCCATCTCCCGTCCGTGGAGCACCTCCAGGAGCGTCGCCTCGTGCTGCAGCCGGAGGCGGCCCTCGGCAGTCGCGTGGGTCTTCAGGAACACCGCCCGGCCCGCGATCTCGGCCGTGTAGCAGACGCCCGAGGTGCCGCCTGCGGCCGCCTGGAGGCGGTCGAGCGGCGCACCCAACTGGGGGGCAAGCTCCGCCGGCTTCGGTTCCGGGAGCAGGTGAAGCGGAGTCGACCCGCCGTGACGCTGCAACTTACTGAACACGGTACAGCGGCGCGAGGTAGGCGATCTGGTCGTAAGCGAAGTGCCGGGCGAGCGCCGCCGTGCCGTGAGCGATCTGCCGCTTTTCGGCGGCGGAAAGCTCGTCGATGATCTGGCGGTTGTACTCCTCGGTGCTCTTCAGCACGGTGCCCCAGGGGGCGATCTGGTCCCTGATCTCGCGCCCATTCCAGCTCGGGTACAGCATCGAAGGCTCAAAACCCACGCCAATGAAGTCCGCCAGTCCCCTCATAAACGCGGGCTTGTCCGCGACGAGGTCCTCGTAGCGGAAGATCCGGACGTTGGCCGGCATCTGCCGGGCGTACATCTCCACCGTCGAGTGGTAGATGTTCCAGGTGATGAGGTACTTGTTCAGCGGCTGGGGGAACGGCCGGCGCTTGGTGTCCCGGTAGGCCGAGAACGGGTTGCGCACGACGTGCACGATCCGCACGTCCGGGAAGTCGCGGACGATGCGGTCCGCGTCGATCCCGATCGCCGGCGAATAACCCACGTACGTCATCCCCTTCCGCGGCGCGGTGTAGTAGTTTTTCCAGGCGCTGAAGGTGGAGCGGAAAAAGGCTTCGATCACATCGCGCCGCCGCCCGGCGCTGCCCTCCACGTGCCGCACAAAGGCCGCGATCCGCTCCCGCTCGTCCAACTGGCAGTCCGCGTCCTTGAACTTGGAGCCGTTCCGCTTGCGGAGATAGGTCTTCATCTCCTCATCGATGATCTGCTCGTACAGCTCGGGCGCCGAGAGGCCCTCCGGGAATTCGGGGTAGCGGTACTGCACCCGCTCGACCGAGGCGAGGAAGTCGGTGAAGTTCCGGCTGCCCAGCTGCGATTCGAAGGGGTAGACCAGCAGCTGCGAATGACCGTCCAGATGACGGTGCGTGACGTTGCCGCCGTGCTCGAAGCCGGCGGAGATCAGGACCAGGTTGAAGGCGGACATTGGAGTGGTGAGTTGGGCTGAGTGGGAAAAGGAGCTGGCGTGCGCGGAGAGATAAGCTTCAGGCCTCAGCGCCCAGTTGCAGCGTCAGGGCGACTAGGGACGCGGAATCCAGGCCCGCCTCCCGCCAGTGGTAGTCCTGGCTGCCCACCAGGCCGGCATTGCGTTCCGGGATACCTCGCAGGCGGATTTCCACCCCCGGCGGGGCCAGTTCCTTCAGGAAGCTGCCGAATCCGCCCGCCTCCCCGTGCTCCTCCACCGCGATCAGGCTTCGATGGCGCCACAGGGGCGTGTAGAGGGGGCCGTATTCCGCCGCCAAGAGCGGGCAGGAGTAGACCGGGACCGCGAGGCCCCGACGCGCCAGTTGATCCGACGCCGCCAGCGCCGAACGCAGGACCGCCCCGGTGGCCACCAGCGCCACCGGGCCGTCGCCCGGGCGCAGCTGCACTGGTCCCTCCGTGAGCACCGCCGGCGGATGCAGGTCCGGCTCGCCCGCCTTGCCGAGTCGCAGGTAGGACGGCCCGCCGCGTGCCAGCGCCAGCCGCACGCAGCCCACGGTCTCGCCCGGATCCGCCGGGCTGAACACGGTCATCCGCGGGAGGCAGCGCAGGGCCGCGATGTCCTGCACGGCGTGGTGGGTGTAGCCCATATTGCCATAGGCCAGCCCGGCTCCGACCGCGACGACGGTCACCGGGAGGCGATGATAACAGATGTCGTTCCGGATCTGCTCCAGGCAGCGCAGGGTGGGGAAGTTGCCGATCGAGTAGGTGAAGACGTGATAGCCCTCCGAGGCCAGGCCGGCCGCGACCGCGGTCATATTCTGCTCCGCCACGCCCGCATTGAGGAACCGGTCGGGAAACTCCGCCGCGAAGGGTTCCACCACGGAAAATCCCAGATCGCCCACCACCAGGAACACCCGGGGGTCCCGGCGGGCCTGTCCGATTAACTCCTGGATGAAGGCGGTTCTCATTGCAGGGAAGGAAGCTGGGCGAGGGCCTGCTCCACCTGTTCGGCATCCGGGGTGCGGTAGTGCCAGAGCAGCTGGTTTTCCATGAAATCGACGCCCTTGCCCTTGACGGTGTGGGCGATGAGCGCGCTGGGTCGGCCCGGGGTGAATGGCAGCTGCGCCAATGCGGCGCGGATCTGGCCGTGGTCGTGCCCGTCGATCTCCCGCACCGCCCAGTTGAAGGCCCGCAGCTTGTCCGCGAGCGGATCCAAGGCCAGCACTGCGGGGACAGCCCCGAGGCTCTGGATCTTGTTATAGTCGATGATCGCCACGAGGTTATCGAGGCGGTGATGCGGGGCGAAGAGGATCGCCTCCCAGATGGAGCCTTCGTCCAATTCCCCATCGCTCAGCAGGGTGAAGACCCGCCAGGGCGACCGGCGCCGTTTCGCGGCCAGCGCCTTGCCGCAGGCTAAGCCCAGCCCGTGTCCGAGCGAGCCGGTGGAAAACTCCACCCCGGGGACGTGGTGGCTGCTGTGGGCCATCAGCCGGGAGCCCTCCTGCCCGAACGCCTGCAACTCCTCGACGGGAAAGAAACCCCGCAGCGCCAACGCCGCGTAGTGCACGGCGCAGGCGTGGCCCTTGCTTAGGACGAACCGGTCCCGTTCCGCCCAGCCAGGGTTGCCCGGGTCCATTCGGAGGACTTCCGTGTAGAGGACCGCGATGAGGTCCGCTATGCTCAGGCCGGAGCCGATGTGCGAGGAATGCGCCCTGTGCACCATCCGCAGGGCCTCCGCGCGGAGCCGCGCGGCGAAGGCAGCGGTCTTTATCGAACCTCCTTTTTTCTCAGGGGGTTGGGCAAGAGAGGATGGAGCGTTCATAAGCCACGGTGGCGCGGATACCGTCGTCGAGGGAAACGCTGGGGGTCCAGCCTATCAGAGACGTGAGTTTACGTAGGTCCGCCTGGAGGTGAAAGACCTGATCGTCACGGTAGGGAACGGCGCCGTAGGCCGGGGAGACAGTGGCTCCGCATTCCCGCCGGATCAGCTCGAGGGTGTCGCGGAGAACGGGCGCCTCGCCGGAACCCAGATTGTAAACGCCAGGACTGCGGCTCCGGGCGACTTGGACGATGGCCCGAGCAGCGTCGTCGACGTACAGGTAGTCCCAGCGCTGCTCACAGCGGGTGACCTGCGGCGCGCGGTCGTGGAGGAATTCCCGGATCACGTGCGGGATGAACCAGCGGGGATGGTCCCCGGGGCCGTAGGTCGAGAACACCCGGAGCCAAGTGCCGGAGAGCCCCAGCCGCGCGCAGAGGGCGAGGGCCTCGCGGCCCGCGGCCAGCTTGGCCTCCCCGTAGGCCGTGGTGGGGCGGGCGGGAGCGTCCTCCGTGACGATCTGGTTGGGGTTGCCGTACTCTGCCTGCGAACCTAGGCCCACCCAATGCCGGCAGCCGGTGGCGGCGGCGAGCCGCACCGTGGCCAACGTCAGGGGCAGATTCTCCTCCAACTGGAAGGCCGCGTTCCGGTCGGCGCCGCCTACCCCGCGCCACGCGCAGTGGATCAGGGCGTCCGGGCGGTGTGGGGCCAGGCGGGCGATGAGCTCCGGGGCGTCAAAGGACGCGCAGGTGAACGATAACTGCGGATCGAAGGCGCCGAGACGCGAGGGATCGGAGCCGGGCCGCAGCAGCACCAAAGGACGGACGTTGCGCCGGAGGAGTTCTTGGCGGACTGCCGCGCCGATGAAACCGGTGGCGCCGGTGAGGAGGACGGTGGTCATGGACTCACGTGCCTTCCATCTCCAGCGGTTTCGCCGCAGGCTCCATTTCA
>Ga0315905_10002178_pt1 | contig 20653 bp, 19 predicted proteins | sample LakEriMetagenome_5_FD_203522 | JGI IMG/M metagenome (GOLD analysis project Ga0315905, IMG submission 203522) | Freshwater fungal communities from buoy surface, Lake Erie, Ohio, United States - Buoy 4 MA121 | ecosystem: Environmental > Aquatic > Freshwater > Lake | place: USA: Lake Erie, Ohio...
TACATCACCTACTATACAGCTTGGGTTGATTCTTCTGGAAAATTAAATTTCAGAGATGATATTTATGATCGAGATTGATTAAATAAAAAAGGGAAGCTTAAGCTTCCCTTTTGTGATCCCGCTGGGACACTGAGAAACACTCTATATATCTAATAAATAATTATTTATAAAATTTATAACAGCTAAACTAACCGAATTTCTGTAATGAAATTTAGATTAAGATGTAGTTATTTAAAGAACGTTATTCTTATATCAAATATAGGGATTATGTTGTTAAACTAAATCAAATTGATATAAAATAAATTAGACAAAATTCATCTAATCATATCAGAAATCACTACCTCATCTAAACCCATATATTGACAAAATTCTGTGATAGTGATACACTGATATTCTTCCTTTTTGAAATGTGTTTTCATTCTCTTTAATAAAGTGCGTGAGTGACGTTCACTTTTGCCAGTCACAACCATTATGTCTTTTGGATAAACAACAACTCTTTTCATTTTGGAATTCGTAATTAATGTCAAACGTGTTTTATATTATTTTGATACGATTTAAAAACGCTCGTACTTTTCCCATACTTAAACCTTGCTCTTGATTTTTAGTTGGGTGCTACTCTAGTGTACTAAAATCGTGCTGAATAAGACAAAAATAGGTTCTTTTTATCTTGCAATAAACTGCTAAATGGGAACAAACTACCACAAAGTTCATTTAACGGAAGTGCACATTTTGGAAGGTTTTACTTGCCTTATACATTTGACTCATCAAACGGAAATTCAATTCTAGACACGAACGAAGTTTGAGCGATTATGAATGTCATAATCTGAATAGTTGAATGTATAATAAATAAAGAAATGGCAAGACAAACTGGTCTCTTGAAAATAAAAGGTACGTTAGATAATGTGACCTTTTATAAATCGAAAGATGGGGATATTGCAAAAATGAAAACGAGCGTTGATGCTGCTCGTATTGCGAATGACCCTGCGTTTGCACGTACGCGTGAGAACGGAAAAGAATTTGGTAACTCTGCATCAGCAGGGAAATTGTTACGCGACTCATTGCGAAACATTACCGTAAATATTAGTGGAACGAACAATGTTGCTCGTATTACTCAAATTATGTCTAAGGTAAAAAACTTAGATACGACAAGTTTGAGAGGTGCTCGTAACGTTGGTGTAGGTATCGCGAATGCTTCTGCAAAAGCATTATTGAAAGGATTTGACTTTAACCCAAGTGCAATGTTGGGTAGTATGCTTTACAAACCTTATGTATTAGCTCCTGCAACAGGTGTAATTACGATTGCTGGATTTGTACCTGCATCTGATTTGACTTGGCCTCCAGGTGCAACTCACGTAAGTATTACAGGTGGATTTTTGAATATCAACTTTGCGACAAGTGTGGTTGATTTCAAATTGACGAACGTTGTGAACTTAGCAACTGCCGCTGCAAGTTCAAACGTAACGTTGACACCGACTGCTGTACCTGCAGGAACAGGAACAAAAATCTTCTTGTTAAAACTTGAATATTTTCAGCAAGTGAATGGTGTTCAGTATCCAATGAAAAACGGTGCTTACAATTGTTTGAAAATAATTGAAGTTGCCTAATTGAATTTGAAAATGGACGTGCATTCGTGCACGTTCATTGATTTACTCATCTTTTAAAAATTGAAAAAATGAATTTAGTTCAAAGAATGAAATCACCTACTCCGAATTTCTTCAAGGTATTACGAAATATTGGTTTGGGTTTAGCTGCCGCGGGTGGTGCATTATTAGCAACTCCTTTTCACTTACCTGAAATTATCTCAACTATTGGAGAGTATTTGATGGTTGGTGGTTCTGTGGCTTCGGCAGTTTCACAGTCTACTGTGGAAAGTGAGAATTAATAAACGTATTAATACCTAACAACTATGCAACCTCATCACGACCATACAACCAGTGCAGGAACATTAACCGGAACGGTGTTTACCGTTTGTGCGATGATTGATACGCACGACTATATGAAAACGATTATTCTTGCCTTTGTTGGTGCTATCGTGAGTTTTGTGGTTACGTTAGTTTTAAAAAAGGTAATGAAGCGATTTGAAAAGTAGAATCTACAGACAAAAAGAAACCCCACTCGAAGTGATTTGAGTGGGGTTTTTGTTTTTTAACGGTTTGACGCTAGGCTATGTGGCGCATTTTCTAGAGTGTAATTGTTGCGATATTTCGCCAAGGGCTTGTTAAGCAAATTATTATGTCAAAAGCTTCGAAAATTGTTTTTATCATTCGTCAATTTCAATTTCACCATTACGGAACCACCTTTTATATGTTCGTACACCATCTAATTGAGTGAATTCAATATGGGTGTTCCCATTATCAAAAAAAGTTCTTCGTATATAACTACTATTACCATCCAAGTGTGTCATTTCAACAGTTTTTCTTCCTTGATTATCGTAGTCAACTGATTTTTTTATTGGTTTAACTCCTTCGTTCGTTCTTTCTGATTTACAATTCCCGTTCTGATAAAAGCACTTGTATGAGACTATGTCCTTTTCTTTCTTAATCCATATTCGAGTGCCATATTCATCTACTGAGGTAAGTTCAAATTGGTCTTCTTTCTCCTTCTTTTTGAGATATTCTTCGTGTATTTTGGGATCGAAGACATCAAATTCGCCTGACGGGATTTCTCTAGTAACAATTATTTCATCGTATTTTTCTATGGAATAAATGAATCTATTTATTATTGGTAATGTTTCTGTGAAGAGTTGATTGAACAATTCCATTTCAAAACTTTGAATCTTGCCATTAAAAATTTCATCAATTGTCAATTCTTTGACTAATTCTCCTGTTTTGTCATATTTAAATACAATTGATTCTTGTGTGATTTTTCGATTTGGTTTGTTCTTAGATCCAAACGAATCAAGCGTTTCAGAAAATTCCTGAAGTTCAGGATTTTCATTTTTCATAAAAATCTCAGAATAAAATGGTGACTCGCCTTTGGCCCATTTTCCACCAGGAGCCAGATTCAATAGCGGCCCTTCATGGAAACATTTTCTACCGATTCTACAAACTAGTTCCTTTTCTATTTCAAAAGCGATGTTCTCATCTAGACCATCAATAATTATTCTGATTTCTGGAGGGTGTCCTTTTTCTTCTAAAGATCGAATACGATCAATTTTTTCTAAATTGAAATCCCATTTATTTTTTTTGAAATGGTCTTCGTATCGTTTCCCTTTCCCTTTCCCAATGTAAAAAAGTTCGTTTTCTAAACTGTCAAAAATTCCGTATACGTAGAACATTCTTTTTGCTTTTAATTATGCTTAACAGTTGACATCTATAAGAAGTTGACGATTTCGGAGACGAAAACTGTTTGCCAGCAGTGAACTTGATACTAAGCACAAAGTTCCATTTAACCACTGAACCGCCAATTTCTTGTAGGTGCAGTTATATGCCGTTTTTTATTATCATAATTAAATATACTAGTCCTGCTATTAATGCCAATTTGCAATATTTAAGAGTCAAATTGTAGTGTTTGAATTTTAACTGACAAATTTTGGAGTTTATAAAAACTTGTGAGTCAATATCGTTGTCAAGTGTTGTCGAATTTACGTTTGTAGTTGTTAGTTGGTCTGTCTGAAATTCATTGAAACTTCTTTTGGCAATTGTCTCAAAGAACAGAACTGAATTAGTAACGAGCCCAGGTTCTTGGAAAATTTTCGGGTCAAGTCTGGCTCTCAATGTTGAGTATGCATTATAAAGTGATATCAGTATTAGAAAGATAAATGAATACAAACTCAAACCTTCAATGAATCTAAAAAACGATTCCCACCCAAAATCGCTTAAAGTCAATTTGTATGACAAGGTTATAACTAATCGCCCCGCATAACTGCTTGTAAATATTATTGTCAATAAAATGCCTTGGAGAGTTAGTAAGTATGAGACTTTACTATCACAGTTGGTTACCCAAAAGTTTACTCTTTCTAAATTTTTGTATTTGTCGTCTGTTGTCATTTGTTGCAAGGAGATTTAGTTTGTTTTTCTTGTAACCAATTATTCATATCCGTTCTTATTATAGTTCCGTGATAATAGTTTTCTAAATACTTTTTTGTAAAGAATGATTGATAATAATCCGTCCCATTATGTTCGTCCTTTAAGTCATTGTAAACACTTTCTGAAATTATCATAGAGCCATTGCCCAATTTACTTCCTTTTGAACAAAGTTTACTAGCATTGTTTACTACACCACCCATATAAATCACGTCATTCAATCCACTCCCTTTAAATCCTGCTAAAATCATTAACGCATCTCCTTTATCAATTCCAATTCCAACTTTAATAGGGTCAATTCCCTTTTTACAAAGTTTGTAATTCAATGTATTTATTATTGAGGTGGCTGCGTACGCAGCGTGAAATACTTCTAAAACATCCACTTTGGTTTTAGAATTGTAAATACCCCAAACACTGTCACCTACAATATTTATTTCTTTACAATTTGGGCTACTTTGAAATAAAGCAACTATTTCTGAAATATATGCTCTATAAATTTTGGCTAAAGTTCTTTTTTGATATTTTGTAGGTAATGTAGAAGAATCTCTAATGTCTATAAATATTGCATAGCATTTGAAATAGTATCCATTTGAATATGAAAGTGTATCACTATTTGGCACAGTATCAACGGATTCAAATGTCTCAGCTGAGTCTAAAATTTCTTGCAACCTGTCAAAACTGGCAGTAAAATCATATGCTTTGTTCGTAGTTACTTTCATATATAATTATTTTGTTTCTGTTGTGTCAATAACATTGGTTGTAGCGTTCTAAAATGGTATATAACTTATTTATAATCCTCATAAATGTGGTTGTTTACAAGAAACTATTAGTTTGCTAACCGACATAAATTAAAGATTACTCATTAAATATAACCAAATCTCACTAAACCGAATAAAACTACCTATAAAAACAAGTAAGTTTACTTATCAAATGAGGTGCTATTTCAGCACCTCGAATATCAACGCTCGTTTCATTTGTTTGATTAAGTCTAGTTGTTTTTGAATATTGACTTGGTGTTTTTCCATTTGAACGATTTTAGAAATATTCTTTCGGACCTTTTCAGGATTGATTGTAAGTTTTTCTAAACCTATTTTGATGAGGTCGGACAATTCACGCAGACGAATAAACGGAATAACGGAACCAATCAAATATGGGTGAATGGCTTTTCCTTGCCACATACCAAATAATAACCAGTACAATTCTTCTTTGTCCTGGTCATTTTCACATAGACAAACAAAACAATTCGGACAAGGGGTTAACAGTGGCTTTCCACTGTTATTTCCCTTGTTTAAAATGAAAAAGTATGATCCTTGATATGCTTTTTCTTCTCGATAGGTAGCTAATCTAAATTGTATCATAACTATCTACTTAAAATTAAAGATTGTGCATACTGATATAGGCTTTTAAGCATCTGCTTTTTATAGCTGCTCGTTTCTTCCTTTGCCTTTTCTAAGATTACTTTCAACTCTGCTTTGAGTTCATCTTTGCTCATTTCTCTGTAAATAGCTCTGATAACTGCTGGATTGGTGCGATTGTACATAATTCACGGTTTAAAAATTATGCTCGCCCTTTTAGGGCTTCGCCCCAATAAATTTTTCCAAAAGAAAAAAAAAGAAAAAAAAGAAAGCCATTTCAAAAGGTGGCAAACGGAAGGCTGTCAAGGTTTTTGATAAAAAAGTGTTGACGAGATTAAAGACAGAAAGAGGATAGTTAAAAGACTGATTGTAATTATTCAAAAAGTGGATGAATAGCACTTTATTATCAAAACCCGGAGGGCTTGACCTTTACTGACGATGTGGGGTGGATTGTGGGATTGCCGCCTAAATTTGCGACCTATTTTTGATTTTTTATAATTTGAAATCGAAACGTAAACTTAACAACCACCTTTTTTCATTGCCAAAAAAGGTTCGCCAAAAAGTCTAGCGCTGTAATAAGATTGCTAATTTTTACGGATCATTTCGCTATACAAATTGAAACTCGTCGTACCTCCTCAAACACCAATTTGTATCACGCTTCATTTCCTCAAAATTTACACAATCCAATTACTAGGCGCGATTTTAGATTTCGGTGACACTATCGCTCTGAAAAAATACGATGCTTGCATATCTGTATAGGCATTGTTTACAATGCTCGAAAAAACAAATGTGAGGGTTGCGAACATTGTTACGAGAACCTTATTTCGAGAACCTCAATAAGCTCAACAATCGTTCGATTATCAAATCGCTAAGATTATTTATCAAGAAAAAAGGTAATGGTGCCTACAGCTGTGCGAGGGAAGGCAATTGTCAGAATTATTAATGTTTGATGATGAATGTTTAATGCACTGAAAATCTAAAATATCGAAGCGAAATATTGCCTGTGGGCGCGAGCCGACTGCGAGTTGAGCGAAGGGGGAAGTGTAGAGTGATGACGAAGTATGAGGAAGCACGGGAACGACCTCTGCTGAAAGCACGAAGGTTTGGCGCATTTTTTTGATTTGCGTTGGAAAAAAACAAGTGTATGAAATTTTGTAGCATAGCGGAAAAATGAATACTCTTGTGTGCGGAGTGGTTAAGCTGCTTTGATGAATGTAGGCAGACGACCTAGGCACGCCGAAAGGAAACAAAGCGGCTGTGAACGAGGAATGCAAAAAATGTGACAAACCTGAAGCCTGAGCGATTTAGCAGGCGAGCCAAACACAAACGGCGACAGACCCCCAATGAAAAACAAGTAGATAGTGAAAAGTGAAAAAGCCTGTGTTTTGGAGGAACTTTCTACTTACCTCTATGGGGTTTGGGGGGATGAAGAAGCCGTGACTGACGACGTATGAGGACGTAACAAAGAAAACTAATGGAAAGACGTAGTGAGGAATTCTGACGAAAAGGCTTGGAATGGTATATGCAAGGGCACGACGTTAGGAGTGTTTTATATACCCTTGCAGATAAGTTTTTCTTTGTAAAAGGACGAAAAGGAGGAAGACCATATTACCTTTTTTATTATTAATTGAAATATAAATTGTGTAGTTGAAGCTACATCACAAAAATATTCTCGGCAAACTTTTCGCTCACACTCGATTCAACCCCATTCACCTCAATCACCATCAAGGCATCATACGCTTGTCTAGATACTACGCATATTTCATTGTTAATACCTAAACCTACCTTCACCACATACTGCAAAAATGCCGATGAATTGTCTTTTACAGCTACCATGTTACAGGTCGAACCAACAGCGATGTCTAACAATGTTTTTCGAAACTGCTTAGTCAACTCTCCTCCTTTGGCTGGAATTGGATCTCCATGTGGATCAAATGCCGGGTAATTCAAAAATTTATCCAGTTTGTCAATCAACTTCGACGATTGGATGTGTTCTAACTGCTCTGCCACATCATGAACTTCATCCCAACTAAACTCTAACTTCTCATATAAAAACGTTTCCCAAAGTCGGTGCTTACGAATGACCTCTGTAGCTATCCTTTTTCCTTCAAGTGTCAAGGTGATTTTTTTGTACTTTTCAAAATCAACCAACGCTTTTTCTCGGAGTCGCTTCAGCATATCATTCGCTGTTGCAGGTTTAACACCCAAGTTCATCGCTAATTCATTTGTGCCTACCTCATCTTCACCACTATCAAACGAAATTCGTAATAAAGCCTTTAAATAATTTTCTTCGGTAAATGAAATCATAGCACATAGTTAGTAGTGACAAACAAAGATAAAATAAATAATCAAACAAAATTTGTTAGGTTAATCTAACTTTATTATATTTACGCTAAATTATGAAATAAAAACATGAAAATATTAATAATTGTACTACTCTCTGTAAGTATAACTTTAGCTTCTTGTGATAAAATATTTCCCGAAGAAGCTGAAATATCAGATGTTCTCGAAGGGCCTATTTCCGATTTGTCAGAAACTGAAAAAAATCAATTTCTTCAAGGCGATAAGGCTTTCGGAGAAATCTATACATCGGAAACAGGATTAGGCCCCATATATGTGGAAAACAGTTGTGTTTCATGTCATGTAGGCGGAGGAAAATCACACTTAAATTCAATTGTAACACGATTTGGGCAATTTGATGAAACAGGTAATCATTTTTTAGAATTTGGAGGGCCACAATTACAGAATAAATCATTGACTGGATATCAACCTGAAAAAATACCAACCGGTGTGAGTATTACAAAATTAATCGCACCAATTGTTGTTGGTCTCGGATATCTTGATTTTGTTACCGATGCAGATATTATAGCAATGTCTGATCCAGATGATATAGACGGAGACGGGGTGTCTGGCGTCCCGAATTGGAATGCTATACCTGTCTTTGTTGATAAGAGACAAAATTCGATAGAAAAAAACGGAAAATTCATATGTAGATTCGGAAAAAAAGCATCTGTATACGATATAAAACAACAAATTGTTCAAGCATTAAATGAAGATTTAGGAATAAATTCAATATATGATACGAAGGATTTACACACCCAAAAAGAGATAGACCCAGAAATTAGCAGCATTAACATCAATGCTATGAATTTTTATCTTAGAACGTTAAAAGCACCTAGTAGGAGAAATCAAACAGATCCAGAAGTAATAAAGGGGAATGAAATTTTTAATAATATACAATGTTCTAGCTGTCATCGACCTACATTAAAAACAGGTTATTCACCAATAAATTCACTTTCATATAAAGAATTTCATCCTTTCACTGATTTATTGCTTCATGATATGGGGCCAAAACTCGACGATGGATATACTGAAGGAAGTGCAAAAACAGCAGAATGGAGAACCCCACCACTTTGGGGATTAGGATTAGCGAAGGCATCTCAAGGAGGGAACTATTTTTTGTTACATGATGGAAGAGCAAGATCAATTGAAGAAGCAATTTTAATGCATGGAGGAGAAGCATTAAGTAAAAAAGTATCTTATCTGAATTTGAATGAAACGGATAAAAAAGCGCTCATAAAATTCTTGGAATCATTATAAATGGAACGAAGAGAATTTTTTAAGTCTTGTAGTTTTGCATGTTTGAGTGGCGTAGCGTTATCTCATTTTTTAACTCAATGTACTCATTCAAAATATTTGACTGCTAAAATCATAGATTCTGAAATTTTTATAGAAAAGAAAGAATTTCTTTCGAATAAACAAAAAATCAGGTCAATAATTATTGAAAATGAATTATTAAATTTCCCAATAGCACTACTTAAGATACAAGAAAACGAATATAGGGCTATATATTTAACTTGTTCACATCAAGGTGCTGAATTGCAAATTTTCGATGACAAATTAATCTGTCCTGCACATGGTGCAGAATTTACAAATGAAGGTAAAGTTGTGTCAGGACCAACTGACCAACCATTACGAATATTCTCAGTAAAAACACTTAACGATCAAATAATAATATCTTTAAAATGAAACACATACTATTAGCTACATTTTGTATAATTCAGTTATTTTCATATGCACAAATTGATAGTTTGTTACTAAAAAAACAACAAATTGATAGCATCAAACCAATGTTAAATATGGATGCAATTTATGCTAGACCTTTTATAAATATTTCTAAAACTCCAGTATCAATCGGTGGATATACTGAAGTTAATTGGCAATATTTAATGACTGATGGAATAACTGATGGTCATCAATTTCAAGCAAGAAGAACAACTCTATTTTTCGCTTCAACAATAAGTAAAAGAATAAAATTCTTAACAGAAATAGAATTTGAAGATGGAGCAAATGAAATTGCATTAGAATTTGCATCGATTGATATAGCGTTTAATAATTTATTAAATCTTAGGGGTGGAATTATTTTGAATCCAATAGGATCATTTAATCAGAACCATGACGGACCAAAATGGGAGTTTATTGACCGTCCTTTAGCCTCTACTCAAATGCTACCCGCTACTTTTAGTAATTCAGGTTTTGGAATTTTTGGAAAAAAATATTTAAAAAATTGGATGTTTGGTTATGAATTTTACCTCTCTGGAAATTTTGACAATTCAATTATTGATAATCCATTTAACAAAACTTATCTAGTACAAGCTAAAAAAAATAAAGACCGTTTTGAAGAAATTAATAGTGGAAGACCTTTAACAACGGGTAAAATTTGTATGAGAAATAGCAAATTCGGAGAATTTGGAATTTCATATATGGGAGGGATATATAATAAATTTCAAGAGGAAGGAATCAAGATTGACACAAAAAGAAGACTAGATATTTTTGCAATTGATTATAATCATACTTTTCCAACTATTAAAACAACAATTACAGGAGAATGGGCTTGGGTATCAATACAAGTACCCAACACTATTTTAAAGAATTTTGGTAATAGACAATATGGAGGATTTTTAGATATCATACAGCCGATATATTCTAAACAACTGTTAGGGTGGCCAAAAGCAATACTAAATATTGCTTGTAGAATTGAATATGTAGATTGGAATGTTGCAACATTTGAAGAAACAAATAGTACAATTGGCGAAGATATATGGTGCATTTCACCCGCATTAAGTTTTAGACCAACGCAACAAACAGTCATACGATTGAATTATAAAATTCAAAAACAAACAGACTTTTTAAATAACCCTTCAATAAATACACGTGGGTTTCAATTCGGATTTTCATCTTATTTCTAATCTCAAAACAAATAGTTAAATATTTATGTATATTTGACATTATGAAAGTTTTTTTGATAATATTTAGTGTTTTCATTTTGTTTCTGTCAATTTCACCTTGTTGTGAAAGTGATGGATGCATTGAAACATCTAAAACCATAGATAAAATTCATTCAACTTCGAAAGAGCATCAGGATAAAGAGCATCAGGATATTTGTTCGCCTTTTTGTGTCTGTGCATGTTGTAGTCATTCAATAGCAACAAGTAAATTATTCCAAGCTTTTTACGAAATAACTATCGTATTAAAAGAAAATTATAAGCAAAATCATTATACATCAAATCTTTTATCAAAATTTGAACCTTCTATTTGGCAGCCGCCTAAAATAGCTTAATCGTTACAACATTATTTTTTTGTAAAATGATTTTTCATTTTACAACTGTTTCTCTCAGAATTTTACTGGGAGTTGTTTTACGATTAAATTAAAAATCTATGTTAGATAAAATAATAGCCTTTTCCATAAAAAATAAAATGGTTATAGGAATCATGGTGATCGCCCTAATTGGTTGGGGAGTTTATTCTGTGAACCAATTGCCTATTGATGCAGTGCCTGATATCACAAATAATCAGGTTCAAATTATTACATCTTCACCGAGCAATGGTGCAGAGGATATTGAACGCTTTATTACATTTCCTGTAGAGCAAACAATGTCGACAATTCCTGAAATTGAAGAAGTTCGATCATTCAGTAGATTTGGATTATCAGTAGTAACTGTTGTTTTCAAAGATGACACAGATATTTATTGGGCAAGACAGCAAGTAAATGAAAGACTTGCAGAAGCTTCAAGAGTAATTCCGGACGGGATGGGTGTGCCAGAAATAGCACCAGTTACAACTGGACTTGGGGAAATCTATCAATATGTAATTCATGCCAAAAAGGGTTACGAAAAGAAATACAATGCAACAGACCTAAGAACGATTCAAGATTGGATAGTTCGTCGTCAATTATTAGGCGTTGAGGGAATTGCAGACGTAAGTAGTTTTGGTGGTTTTTTAAAACAATATGAAATTGCAATAAATCCAGACAAACTTAAAAGCCTAAACATAACAATAGCTGATATTTTTTCTGCTTTAAAGAAAAATAATCAAAATACAGGAGGAGCTTATATTGATAAAAAACCAAATGCTTACTTTATAAAAAGTGAGGGACTTATACAATCTATAAATGATATAGAAAATATAGTAGTTAAAACCAATGAAAATAGTATTCCGATTCTAATAAGAGATTTAGCCGAGGTTAAATTTGGCGCTGCAACAAGGTATGGCGCAATGATTCGAAATAATGACGGAGAGGTAGTTGGTGCCATTGTTATGATGTTGAAAGGAGCAAATTCTTCTAAAGTTATAGCAAACATCAAAGAGAGAATGATACAAATAAAAAAAACATTACCAGAAGGTGTTGTGATAGAATCATTTTTAGATCGTACAAAATTAGTTGATAATGCAATTGGAACTGTAACGAAAAATTTAGCAGAAGGTGCATTAATTGTCATATTTGTATTGGTATTGTTATTAGGAAATTTTAGAGCTGGACTAATTGTTGCTTCTGTGATTCCTTTAGCTATGTTGTTTGCTATTTCATTGATGAATCTATTTGGAGTAAGTGGAAATTTAATGAGTTTAGGTGCAATTGATTTTGGACTTATCGTAGATGGTGCCGTAATCATTGTTGAAGCTACTTTACATCATTTATACTTTAGAAAAAATCAGAATAAATTAACCCAACTTCAGATGGATCAAGAAGTTTATTCGTCAGCCTCTAAAATCAGAAGCAGTGCTGCTTTTGGAGAAATTATCATACTTATCGTATACTTACCAATATTAGCATTAGTAGGTGTAGAAGGAAAAATGTTTAAACCGATGGCACAAACTGTTTCGTTTGCAATATTGGGTGCCTTCATACTTTCTTTAACTTATGTTCCAATGATTAGTGCTTTATTTTTAAGTAAAAAAGTAAATCAAAAGAAAACTTTCTCTGACCGTATTATTGAAAAATGTCAAAAAATATACGTGCCAATGTTAGATTTTGCACTTCGTTCACGAAATCTAATTGCAGGTGTTGCAATTGCTTTATTTATTTTCAGTTTATACCTTTTTAATACAATGGGTTCGGAATTTATTCCAACATTAGAAGAAGGAGATTTTGCCGTTGAAACACGTGTTTTAACAGGAAGTAGTTTGTCGCAAACAGTCGAAGCATCTTCTCGAGCATCAAAAGTATTAAGAGAAAATTTCCCAGAAGTACTTCAAGTAGTTGGAAAAATAGGTTCTAGTGAAATCCCGACAGACCCAATGCCAGTAGAAGCGTGTGATTTAATGGTCATTTTAAAAGATAAACATGATTGGACAAGTGCTGAAACAAGAGATGAATTAGCCGAAAAAATGCAAAAGAAATTGGAGCAACATATCCCAGGGGTTTCGTTTGGATTTCAACAGCCTATACAAATGAGATTCAACGAATTAATGACTGGTGCGCGTCAGGATGTTGTTATCAAAATATATGGTGAAAACTTAGATAAGTTAAGTAAATACGCCAAACAAATAGGGCAAATTTCTAAAACAATCGAAGGTGCACAAGATGTATATGTAGAACAAGTCTCAGGGCTACCACAAATAGTTATCAATTTCAAAAGAGATAAAATTGCTCAATTTGGAATGAATGTAGAAGATATTAATACGGCTATTAGGACAGGTTTTGCAGGAGAAATAGCAGGTTTGGTGTTTGAAGGGGAGAAAAGGTTTGATATGGTTGTGCGTCTTGAGAAAGAAAACCGTCAAAATCTAGATGACATACGAAATTTGTTTGTGCAAACACCCAATGGACAACAAATTCCATTAGAACAAGTAGCAGATGTTGCGTTTAAAGAAGGACCCAATCAAATTCAACGAGATGATGCTAAAAGAAGAATTATTGTAGGGTTTAATGTTCGTGGCAGAGATGTTGAAAGCATAGTAAAAGAAATTCAACAAAAAATAGATAACGATGTAAAATTTGAAGCAGGATATTACCCAACATACGGTGGTACATTTGAAAATTTACAGGCAGCAAAAGATAGACTTTCGATAGCTGTTCCCGTAGCACTAATTCTAATATTCTTCTTGTTGTACATGACCTTCAAGTCTTCTAAACAAGCGTTATTAATTTTTACTGCTATTCCATTATCTGCAATAGGTGGAGTTTTCGGATTATGGTTTAGAAGTATGCCTTTTAGTATTTCAGCTGGTGTAGGATTTATAGCATTATTTGGTGTGGCGGTGTTAAATGGAATTGTATTGATTGCTGAATTCAACCGATTAAAAAAAGAAGGGATGACAGATATAATTGAGATAATTAAAACGGGAACATCAGTTCGTTTACGCCCAGTAATTATGACAGCAATGGTGGCCTCTTTAGGATTTTTACCGATGGCATTATCAAATGGAAGTGGTGCAGAAGTTCAAAAACCTTTAGCAACTGTTGTAATAGGAGGCTTAATTTCAGCAACATTATTAACGTTATTAGTATTACCTATCTTGTATTATTGGTTTGAAAAAATACGTCCAAAAAATAATGTAGGTAAAACAATTTCAACTTTGACGCTTTTCGTTTTTATTTCAAGTCTTTCGTTTACTCAAGAGAGAGAAATCACGTTAGAACAAGCAATCCAAGAAGGGTTAAAAAACAATAAAAACTTAATCGTATCTCAAAGTCAAATCGACTATCAAAAACAATATAAAAAGTCGCTTATTGAAATACCTAAAACCAATGTGAATTTATTAGCTGGACAATATAATAGTATTCATAAAAACGATAATAATATTAGTATTTCACAGACGATTCCATTTCCTACACTTTTTACTGCTAATTCTAAGTTAGGAGAATCCTTGATAAAGGAAAGTGAATTGAAAATGAAAATGACCAAAAATGAGCTTATCCATCAAATACGACAAACTTTTTTTTATTTACAATTTTTAAATGACCAAGAAATAAGTTTATTAAAACAAGATAGTATCTACAATGGTTTGGTTAAGTCTGCTACTATGAAGTATAAAACTGGTGAAGGAACTATGTTAGCACAATTATCATCGGAAACACGAAGGAATGAGATCAAAAATCTGTTGTCTCAAAATAAACAGAATAAAGAAAAATATATAGTTTTGCTACGAACATTAATTGGCAGTTCTACTAATGTTTCCATTTCGTCAAAATGTCAATTAGAAGAATCTTTCACATTAATTCAGGATAATAATTCAATTATTGAAAATCCTGCATTAACATATGTTCAACAGCAAATCAAAACTGCAGCAAATCAGAAAAAAGTTGAACTAGCAAAAGGATTACCCGACATTACAATTGGTTACTTCAACCAATCTTTAATAGGAAATCAATTAATTAATGGACAAGAAACCTATTTTTCAGGAGATAAACGTTTTCAAGGAGTTCAATTTGGTGTAACTATTCCTTTATTTTTTTATAGTTACAATGCAAAAATTAGAACGGCAATACTAACAGAACAAGTTGCAACTAGAAACTACGATGCATATCAAACGAACCTTCAAGGTGAATATCAACAAGCGATTCAAGAGTATTTAAGAAGTAAAAGTGATTTAGAATATTATAAGCAATCTGCTTTACCGAACGCTGAATTTATTCTATCTAATACTTTAAAAGCATATTCCTACGGAGAAATAAGTTATGCCGAATTTCTCGTTAATATGAATGTAGCCAATGAGATAAAAGAAAAATATTTATCTGCATTATTACAATATAATTTAAGTATTGCAAATCTGAATTTCTTAATTGGAAAAAATTAATAATATCTAAAAAAATAAATATGAAATCAATCATAAACATAGGAATAGTAGCTAGTATTTCTCTTCTAATTGTAGCGTGTGGGTCAGGAGAAACCGCAAAACCAACAGTCGAGGAACATCACGAAAATCTAAATATAGTAGAATTGACAGCGGAGCAATTTAAAACTGTCAATGTTCAATTTGGACAGGTTGAACTAAAATCATTAAGTGGTACTATTAAAGTGAATGGAACTTTAGACGTACCGCCTCAAAACTTAGTTTCTATCTCATCTTCTTTTGGTGGTACCGTAAAAAGCACAAGTTTATTACAGGGTATGAAAGTCAAAAAGGGTCAAGAGATTGCCACTATTCAACATCCTGATTACATAACTTTTCAACAAGATTATTTAGATTTTAAAAGTCAACTAGAATTTTTAAAATCAGAAAATGAAAGACAACAGGATTTAGCAAAGGAAAATATCAATTCTAAAAAGATAGCTCAAAAGGCTAAAAGTGAGTATGAAAGTATGTTAGCAAAAGTAAATGGATTAAAAGCTAAATTACAATTGTTGAATATATCCATTTCTAAATTAGAAAAAGGGATAATTAAGAGTTACATTTCTTTAATTTCACCAATTAGTGGATATGTTACGGAGATTAATACGAATATTGGAGCGGTTGTATCCCCAACTGATATATTATTCAAAATAGCTGATACCGAACATCTTCATGCAGAATTAACCGTTTATGAAAAGGACATACCCAAACTACATGTAGGTCAGAAAGTAAGGTTTAAATTAGTCAATGAGGATAAAGAGAGATATGCAGAGATATCTTTAATTGGAAGAGAGATTAATCATGAAAGAGCGGTTAAAGTTCATTGCCATTTAGAGCAAATAGACGCAGAACTTATACCTGGGATGTATTTAAATGCTTTAGTTGAGAGTGGTTCAAAAAATGTTACAGCACTTCCAGAGAGTGCAATAGTTGATTTTGAAGGAGATAAATACATTTTTATCGAACGTGAGGCAGACCATAAAAATGAACATCGTTTTGAAATGGTGCCAATCAAGATTGGTGTTAGTGAATTAGGATATGTAGAAGTTATGCTTCCTTCAAATTTAAATTTCAAAAAAAGTAAAGTTGTTATCAATGGGGCTTATGATGTTCTAAGCGCGATGAAAAATGGCGAAGAGGAAGGAGGGCATGCCCATTAGCCAAATTTGAACTAAATTGATAATAGATGAAACTATTTAAAGACACAAAATTTATATTTCTTTTGTTTGCTGTTTTCTTGGTAATTACACTTGAAATATTTTCCTTGATCAATATAAGCATTCCGATGCCTTATGCACCATATATTTTTTCCGTTTTTATATTAGGAATTGGTTATAAAGTGATTTGGAATGGAATGAAAGCACTACTTAGATTCAAATTTAGTAGTATAAATTTACTAATGTTGTTAGCAGTATTAGGTGCTTTTTACTTAGGTGAATATCCTGAAGGTGCTGTAGTAATTGTATTATACGTACTAGGTGAACGCTTGGAAGATATTGGAATAGAAAAAAGCAAGGCATCACTAAATGAATTGGTCAAGAATTCTCCGAAAACTGCTATCATAAAAGGTTTGTTACAACCTGTTGAAATTGAAAAAATTCCGATAGGTTCCATTCTACAAATTAAAGCTGGAGAAATGATTCCTCTGGATGGTAAAATTATAGTAGGTGAAACATCCGTTGATGAAGCATCCATTACTGGAGAATCAATACCAAAAGATAAATGTATTGGAGATTTATTGTTTGCAGGAACAATAAATAAAAATGGATACATTGAAATGGAAACGACCAAACTTTCAATAGATACCACATTTGCTAAAATTATACGACTTACTTTTGAAGCAAAAACAAATAAATCGGATACACAAAAGTTTATACAAAAGTTCTCTCAAATTTATACGCCGTCAATTATTATTTTAGCCTTATTACTTTTTATTGTACCTGTTTTATTTTTTCGATTAGACTTTAATCATTGGCTACAACAATCTATTTCACTATTAGTTATTGCATGCCCCTGTGCATTAGTGATATCTACACCTGTTGCTATCTACAGTGCTATCGGCAATGCTTCATCTAAAGGTGCGCTTATTAAAGGGGGGAAATATATTGAAGAACTTGCGCGAATAAAAGCGATCGCATTGGACAAAACCAGAACAATTACTTTTGGTTCTCCAATCGTATCTGATATTTTTCCTATCAATGGAATAAGACGTGAAGAATTATTAGCTTGTGCATCAGGTGTTGAGATGTTTTCTGAACACCCGCTAGCACAAGCCATTGTTGATGAAGTATTAAAAGAAGTTATAAAACCTCACAATGCAGAAGATTTTATAAGTGTAATTGGTAAAGGAGCAACAGCTAAATGTCAAGTTTGTAAAGGTAAAATCGTTACTATTGGTAAACTCTCATATATTAAAGAATTTCAAACGATCTCAGAGGAAGTTGAAAAAATTGTCGAGAAATTATCTTCTGAAGGCAAAACAAGTGTTGTCATTTGCTTTGATGATATGATAGCAGGGATAATTGGATTAAGTGATAAAATTAAACCAGATACTCTTAATGCCGTAAAAGAAATTAAATCATTAGATATAACACCTCTAATACTTACTGGCGATAATGAGAAAACTGGTATGTATGTTGCTCGTCAAGTTGGAATTAGTGAAGTTTTCGGAAACTTATTACCTGAACAAAAAGCGAATAAAATCGACGAGTTAATTGATCGGTTTCAATATGTCGCAATGGTCGGAGATGGTATCAATGACACGCCAGCATTAGCAAAATCGAATGTAGGAATTGCTATGGGCGCTTTTGGAAGTGATGCTGCCATTGAGACGGCTAACATAGCATTGATGAATGATAATTTATCTCTTATACCTTTTTTAGTACGATTAAGTAAAACTACTTTAAAAAGGATAAAATTGAATACGATTGGTGCTATTTCAATCAAAATTTTATTTGTAGTTCTTGCTCTTTTAGGGTATAGTAACCTTTTCTTAGCGATTTTCGCAGACACAGGTGTAACAATAATTGTTATACTACTTAGTTTACAATTAATTAAATTTAAATAACCATGAAAAAATTATTTTTTAAAATTTTTATTTCCACGTCATTTTTGGTACTTGGATCAACTTATACTCATGCTCAATTAAAACCTAAAACGCATACAGTCGAGAAATATGATACGATTAAATTTACTGTATATGGAGGGAAATGTAATCAATGTAAAATTAACATTGAGAGTGCAGCAAAGTACAATGGAGGTGTAACCTTAGCTTCATGGGATAGCACAACTTCAATATTGCTAATCATTTATTCTAAAAGTCATATTCAACTTTCAGAGATTAAAAAGCATATCTCGCATATGGGTTATGACACTGATGAATTTAAAGCTTCAAAAAGAGCATACAGAAAGTATGCTACATGCTGTAAGTATCGTGATATTTAATCTTAAAATCAGAGTAGCTATTTATTGAATAGCTACTCATTTTATATTTTAAAATCATGTATCTTAATAGAATTTTATTTTAAACTGTTTGAAAGATTTGTTTTAAAAGAAGCAAAAATGAAATTCTGAATAGTATCAAATGGTGTTTTATGGTCTTCTGTGAAACAGGATGTTAAATCAAAAGTATGACCAAACAAATGGAATAATTTTTCTTGATTATATTGTTTGATATCTAATCCACTACATTTAAGCGGTCCATTTTCAGAAAACGTGCCAATAATAAAATGATCTGTAGTATATTTTGAAACGATTTCAACATATCGTTTGATATTTTCCTCTTCTGTAACGAAATGGAAAACTGCACGATCATGCCAAATAGCGTATTTTTTAGTTGGATTAAATTCATTGATATCTGATACAATCCATTGAACCATTTCTGCTTTCTCTTTTAATCGTTTTTTTGCACGTTCCAACGAATTTTCAGAAATATCAAGAACGGTAAGATTGGTGAATCCTTCTTGTAAGAGAAAATCTACTAATTTACTATCACCACCACCAATATCAATAATTGCTGCATCTTTTGGAACGTTTGCTTCTCTAATTAAACGTAACGAAGTTTCTGGGATCTCTTGTGTCCAACTTACTTCTTTAGGAGACTTTGTCTCGTATACTTTTTCCCAATGTGTTTTATTTGACATGATTTATTGTTTAATTAAAATTAAAAGAATAATGAATATCGAAAAATAAATATGAACAAATCAGATAATATTATTACATATCGTGACCTTCCATTGGGTTTGCACCTTTTTTTAAGCGAAATTCTGAATTAATTAGATATGCACCTGAAAACACAACTTTTTGACCTTCTTTAATACCTGATAGTATTTCTATTTGTCTACTGTTTTGCATTCCTGTGACTACCATTCTATTTTCAAATGTACCTGCTTCATTTTGAATCCAAACGGTACTTCCTTTTGCTTCCTGTAAAACAGCATCTAACGGTAATGTTAAAGTATATTTCTGTGATAATGTTGCTGTAACTGTTGCTATCATTCCTGGATAAAACTCTTTATTTTTATTGTTTAGTTGAACTCTAATACTATTTATTTGACTGTTATTAGATAGCTCTGGACTTATAAAAGTAATTTTCGTTTTTATTATTTTTTCAGGCATTGATTCGAAAGTGATTTTCACGTCTTGACCAATATTAAATGAAGATGATTCTGATGAAAACGATTGTGCTTCAATCCATACTGTTGATAAATCATTTAACTTATAAATCATTTGTCCTTGCATTATATAATCACCTTGTTTGATACCTATTTCAGTGATATATCCATCAGTTTGACTATAAAATGGTGTTAATATTGGTATTTCTCTACTTTTTTCAATCTCGATAATTTGCTTTTCGGATACCCCCCAAAGTAATAATTTGTTTTTAGTAGATAAATAGATTTGTTTATAATCAATCGTATTGTCGTTTAATTTTTGCATTCGCGCTTTGGCTATCAATAAATCTTTCATTGTTGCTGATAAATCTTCACTGTATAATTGATAAATCAACTCTCCTTTATGAATGTATTCACCGATTGTTTTGAAGTTTAATTCGTCAACTCTCCCCATAATACGAGAACTAATTGTAGTTGATTTTGTTTCGTCTGCTGTAACTTTTGCGCTAATTGAAATTTCTTCAGACATATTTTCTTTCCGAAG
>Ga0315905_10002180_pt1 | contig 20651 bp, 16 predicted proteins | sample LakEriMetagenome_5_FD_203522 | JGI IMG/M metagenome (GOLD analysis project Ga0315905, IMG submission 203522) | Freshwater fungal communities from buoy surface, Lake Erie, Ohio, United States - Buoy 4 MA121 | ecosystem: Environmental > Aquatic > Freshwater > Lake | place: USA: Lake Erie, Ohio...
TTGATGTATTGCTCGAGTGTTACGTGCAGGAATCCTCTGTCGCTGGCTCGAAGCCCGCTCTTGCTCAAATGGGAATCGTTTGGATTGACCGATTGGTTTGCATCGATCGTCAGCTTTGAAATCCACGCGTCCCTGAGGACCATCTGTTGCTCGGCTTGATTGCGGGCCGCTTCGATGCGTCTGCGTATCTCAGCCTTCGAGAGATCCTCGATACTCTCGGTCCCTAGAACATCGCAAATCGACACCTTGCCTAGAGCAAGACTCGGAGCCATCTGGTTTTGGCTGCCGAGTATCCTGGCTTGAATCGATGTGAAGTTCGAGCCCACAAGGCTCGACGCCATCGCTGCTCGAATGAGATTCAGGTCCACGTAAGCGACACAAACAAGGATCGCAAGGCAATCCATGAGGCGCTGGGCCTGGAATCGATCTTCCCAGAAGTGCCCTTTGCGGCCATCTTCCTTGTTTGCACGCTTCGAGATCGGTTCGCATAGATCCTTCATGAAGGTCGAAGGCGACGAGAGATTCCGTCGGATTTGCTCAATTTTTTCCGGATCGGCAAGGAGTTGTTTGATTTGGGCTTCGGTCGGCTCGACGCATACGAACTCCTCGAGCAACCACCCCGGGTGGAGCGAGAGCCAACGGATCGCCACTTGACGGTCTGTGAGTTTTTTGACCTCGTCGGGTAAGGTTCTTACTACCACATGCAAATGGTTATCGAGCACAGCAAAGGCGAGGATATCGATCAAATAGACCGATGCGAGTTGTTCGAGTCGCTGTACGATCCATCTTTTTCGGTGAGAGTAATCTTTGCCGGTGGCGTGGTCTATTCCGCAAAGGTAAGTGCCTTGGACACAGCGGTTATAGAGGTGTGCAAAGCAGCTCTCGTCGGGTGGAAGGACATCATCACGAAGGGGACGGGGCATGGAGCACCTCCTTGTTCGGTAAGCGATCAAGCAGCGCGGGTGGGCGCTGGCCGATACGAGGGCAAAAAAGATCAATCGATTTTGTGTGTGTGAAGGTTGCTGCAGGCTGAGGCTGGGCCCATGGGCTGTGAACCTAGGGGCTTTGGGTGGACTGCAACGGTAGAAGTTTGTTCGGCTCGAGTGACACGTCTGGTCACGGACCTGGAAAACTTTGAAAAATTTTCGGGCACTCAACTGGTGCCTGGCACCGGGTTGGGGCTACTGGTTTGCTAGCATCAGGCCGGGTCGCAGCAGGTGCCTGGCACCGGGCGCGAGGGCGAGATTTGCTAGCTTTCCGATTCGAGATCGCAAAGGTGCCTGGCACCGGGCGCGAGGGCGAGATTTGCCAGCATTTCGATTCGGGGATCGCAAAGGTGCCCGGGACCTGGGACGGATTGGATGGATCAGAGGCGCAGGAGGGCGGTTCCCCAGGTCAAGCCGGCGCCGAAGCCGCACAGTAGAGCCAGTTTGCCCTTTTGCAGTTTGCCTTGCAGGTTCGCCTCGTGAAGCGCCAGCGGGATGCTTGCTGCCGAGGTGTTTCCGTATCGGTTGAGGTTGACGATGACCTTATCCGGCGAGATCTGGAGATCTTTGATCGCCGCATCGATGATCCGCGTGTTGGCTTGATGCATGACCAAAAGATCGACATCCTCGATGGAGTATCCGGAGGCTGCAACGACATCTTTGCAGCTTTCGACAACGCATCGGACAGCCCACTTGAAAACGGCCTTGCCGTCCATTTGCATGTACTGTCGGCCTTGGGCCAAGCCTTCGGGAGTCAGCGGTTCTCGGGATCCACCCCCTGGGGTGCAGAGCGATTCGGGAGAGCCTTCGGCACCGAGTGTGAAGGCGAGGATTCCGGTCATGGTTTTCGGATCGCTCGAGTCGCTCGGTTCGACCGGTTGGAGCAGCGCCGCGCCGGCACCATCGCCGAAGAGTGGATAGGTTTTGATATCCGATGGGTTGACCGTCCTGCTCATGACTTCGGCTCCGACGATCAGGGCGTTTCGGGCCAGTCCGTTGGCGACAAATTGCGAGCCGACGATCAGTCCGTACATGAATCCTGAGCAGGCTGCATTGATGTCGAAGGCCGGCGCGATGCATCCGAGTTTGCGTTGCAAAATGCAGGCTGTCGAAGGTGTCATGAAATCTTGTGTAATGGTGGCCACAAGGACCAGATCGACCTCTTTGGGATCGACCTTAGCGCGGCTCAAGCAATCGATGGCAGCCGAATAAGCCAGGTCGCTAGAGGCTTGATCGTCGCTTGCGAATCTTCGCTCGTGGATACCGGTCCGTTGGATGATCCACTGGCTATCGCAGCCCAGCAGTGCCAAGTCTTCGTTGGTCACGATGCGTGTGGGGGCGAACATTCCGGTAGAGGCGATTTTCACCGGGATTTGCTTGCCGAGTCGGCTGCGTCCACTCTCGACTAACGAAGCATTCATCTTGGGGACACGAGGAGGTAGGACATGCCCGGCACTTGCCAAGCGAGTCGGAGAGTATAACAACGAGAGGATGGCTGAATATGGCTTTTTTGGGACGGATAGCAAGGCGATTGAAATCGGTGGTAGGGTCGGGTACGGGGACTTGAGCCTGATCGCAACGATTTTGACAAGATTTCAACAATTTTTACGATTCCTCCGTTTTGGGGGGTGACTACGCCTAGGTAGGGGGGTTAGATTCTACGGCTACAGCGGGTCTGTTATCACGCTTTGTACGCGTGAATCGTGGCCATTACGCCGTGGCTCGTATCCTTACACACTCCAGCCATAGAAAGTGCTGATGTTGCGATGTGCTTGATCGCCATTCAATATCGCGTGGTTCCAGAGAGTCCTATCCTCGTGGCCACCAATCGCGAGGAGTTTTATGATCGGCGGAGTCATTCGCCGAGTATTCAATCTGGAAAACCACGTGTTCTGTGTCCCCTTGATCAACGTAGCGGGGGGACTTGGTTGGGAGTCAACCAACACGGAGTCTTCGTCGGGATCTGCAACCGCAGAGTTTTTGAACCTTTGGGTTCGAATCGTTCCCGAGGTTTGCTCGTCAAAGAAGTGTTGAAGGCTCCCAATAGTCGTGAGGCCGTCGAGCGAGCGCTCGAGGAGACTCACAAACACCGTTTTGAAGCTTGCAATTTGGTGATTGCGGACCGAGATTTCGGCTTTGCGATTCACCATGACCAAGAGGACGAGGTGGTGGATCTGCAACCTGGCTTGAGCATCATAGGAGGGCGGAATCTGAATGATCCGCGCGACGAACGCGTCCAGCTTGCAGGTCGTCTGTTGACCTTGCAGAACCTTGATTCTCCCGTGAAATTCCTAGCTGTAGCCAGTAAGGTTTTCGCAAGGTTGCCCAACCCGTTGGCACGCGCCAGCATGGTCATCCAAGGTGTGGATTACGGGACGGTCTCGAGTACGCTGATCGCTCTGGGGCCGAAGCCTCGGGATGCGATTTTTCAGTATGCCGATGGCCCTGCTAGCGAAGCCCGTTTCGAGGACTACTCCCCTTTGTTGCGAGATATCCTCAGTCGCGGACTGCGGGAGTCGAAGTCCAAGGCGATCGCATCGGTCGAGATGTCCGATGCCGATGCGGCCATGGCTGAGACTGCCGAAGTCGATTGATCGGGGGCCATTTCCACCGTAGCGATTTCCGGTCGATCTGCACATGAAAATCATCCGTTATCAAGACCCCCAGGGACAGATCCATTTCGCCAGTCTGCAGGCCGATGGTAGGCAGTTGCGCATCGACGGCGATCTGTTAGGGGATTGGTCGCAGACAGAGCAAATCGCGCAGGTAGCGAAAGTTCTCGCGCCGATCGAACCCCGCGACATCTTGTGCATCGGATTGAACTATCGCAAGCATGCGGCGGAGGGGGGGCAAGCCATCCCGGAATTTCCGGTGCTGTTTATGAAGAACAGCGGAGCCTTGCAGAATCCAGGCGATCCTATCGTTTTGCCTCGCAAGCTTGCGAGCCAATCGGTCGATTACGAATGCGAGTTGGCCGTGGTCATCGGCAAGCCATGTCACAACGTATCGCGTTCCGAGGCGCTCGATTATGTGCTGGGTTACACTTGTGCCAACGACGTCAGCGCCCGAGATTGGCAGATGAAGTATGGTGGGAGTCAATGGTGCCGAGGTAAGACCTTCAGCACGTTTTGTCCGCTCGGACCGGTCCTAGTAACCCGCGATGAAATCCCCGATCCCAATGCTTTGTCGATCAAGACGATCCTCAATGGAGAAATCATGCAGGATTGGAATACCGGCGACATGATTTTTGATGTCCCGACGTTGATCGAGTTTCTCAGCGGTTCGACCCGATTGGCAGCCGGAACGGTGATTTTGACTGGTACTCCGCATGGGGTCGGCGGGGCCCGCAAACCTCCAGTGTTTCTCAAGCATGGCGATACGGTCACGATCGAGATTGAAAAGATCGGTGCTCTGAGCAACCCGGTGATCGATGAGCTTATCGGGTGACCAGAAGATCCAACTTGGTATCAATCCGCTTCGTCGGTCTGCGCTTCCTGTTCATCGACATCGTCGGCGTCATCGAAGTTGTTGTAGTTCAATGGCGAGATGGCCCTTCGTAGGGCTTTGGTCATGGCATCGATGGGGGGTTCGAGGCCGGTAAAAAGGCGGTACTGGTAAGCTGCTTGGCGAACGAACATGCTCAGGCCGGTGATGACTGGGCATCCGGCCAATTTGGCGTTTCGGATCAGGAGAGTTTGTTCGGGGTTGTAGACGGTATCGAAGACCAGAGTTCGTGCATCGAGGTTTTCTTTTCGGAACGGGGTAGCGTCCATTTCTGGGAACATGCCGATGGGAGTGCAGTTGATCATGACGTTGGGTTGGACGCTGTGGCGTTCTTCCCAAGGCATCGCACGTCCGCCGAGTTCTTTGGCCAATTGGCTGGCGGCTTCGAAGTTTCGGCTTGCGAAAGAGACTCGGACGCGTCGTTGAGCCAGTCCCCAGCCGATAGCCCGAGCGACGCCACCGGATCCGAGGATCAGTGCCGAGCGGCCTTCGAAGGGATTGGGTTCTTCGTGGATTTTTGCTAGTCCATAACCGATGCATTCCATTGCAGCGCGGAAATCGGTGTTGTAACCGATGCGATCTTCGCCGCTAAAGACGATGGTGTTGCAGGCTCCGATACCTTGGGCGGCCGATTCGGCTTGGGTGAGCATCGGCAGGACGGATTGCTTGTGGGGAATCGTCACGCTCAGGCCGCCGACACCTTCGCGTTGGCACCATCGGATGAAGGTGGAGATATCTCCGGCAGCGACGCGGAAGGGCAAGTAACGGTAGTCGAGATTGTTGGTTTCGAAGGCGCTGTTGTGGAGCATAGGGCTGTAGGACTGCGCCACGGGGTCGGCGACGACGCCGAAGATTTTGGTTTTCTCGGTGATCGTCTCGGCGCGGTAGACATTTTTCATGTCGTTGTAGGAGAGTTGGCCTGGAGCCACACGACGGTCGAGGTTGAACACGCAGTAGGTGAAGGGAGCACCGTATCGGGCACCGAGGATCCTGGTGATCGAGCCGTAGTCGCCCATGGCGATACCGATGGTGGGTGTTTTGGCGTTGCGCATCATTTCGATGACGCGGGCCGTATCGTCGAACGAATTGGCTTGGACGGCGATTTTGACAATATCCGCATCGAGCTCGGCCAGCCGGGCGTGGATCGCTTCGAGGTCGTTGGGGATGCCTTCGAAGTTATGGTAGCTGATGATTCTTTTGGTTTTGCCGTAGCGAGGGATTTTCGCGGCGGTGTCTTCTTCTAGGTCGATGAATTCGACTCCGGTGGCGATCGATTGTCGCAGGAGCATCAAGCGGTCTTCTTCGGACTTTTCCCAGCGGCCTCCATCTTCTTTTCGGCGGCAGGTCACGACCACGGGGGTCGGCCGATTCTTGAGAATCCTGGCTAGATCGATGCTGCGGGCGATGTAATCCATCCGGAGTTCGACGAGTTTGGCCCCTTGGGCCGCCACATCGAGATGTTCTTGGATGGTGTGTTTATGACGGGTGCGGGCGACGGTGACGCAAAGCATGCTGTAAGGAGGCTGGTCGAAAAGGGGTTATTCGGACGGTGGACCTGACCAACTCAAAAATCGTTTGAGGAGGGTCGGTCCGGGTTCGGTCAAAAAACTTTCGGGGTGGAACTGCCAGCCTTCGACGGGGAACTGCCGATGCCGCACCCCCATGATAATTCGATTGCCTTGGGAGTCTTGCACCCAAGAGGAAACCTGCAGGCAGGGCGGGAGGCTTTCGGGGAGGATGACCAGGGAGTGGTATCGGGTTGCGATGAATGGGTTGGGTAGCTCGGCGAACATTCCTTTTCCGTCGTGGGAAATACGATCGGTTTTGCCGTGCATGAGTTCGGGGGCTCGGACGATTTTCCCGCCGAAGGCTTGGCCGATCGATTGATGGCCCAGGCAAACGCCCAGGATTGGGAATTCGCGATGAAGTTTTTCGATGACCTCGACACAGATTCCTGCTTCGTTGGGGGTGCAGGGTCCCGGTGAGAGCAGGATCCGTTCGGGCCGCATCTGTCGGATTTCCTCGACCGTCAGTTCATCGTTTCGGACCGTGCGGACGTCGAGGCTCGGATCGATTTCTCCGAGTCGTTGGACGAGGTTGTAAGTAAATGAGTCGTAATTGTCGATCAACAGGATCATTGATCTGGCTTTTTCTAAGCGGAACGTCTATCCTCTTCGGCCCTAACAAGTCCGAAAAGGCACTTTGTGGTCTTCAGGTCTCTTTAGGTTAACCTCAACCCGGAAAAAAGGTACTGCTTAGATCGGATTGTTGTTGAAGTTGGCCGAAGAGAACGACGATAACGATCTTGCCTATTCTTCCTTGCCTGATTTTCATTGAGCACCAAGAACTCCGGACAGCTTTTATGGAACGAACACCCTCAGCAGGGTCCCTTTTAGGGAATTTTCTAAGCTCGGGACGTTTCGACAGTTTCGGTAGCTCGACGATGTTCGGGTCATCGGCTTTCGGGTCATCGGCTTTCGGATTGTCGTCTGGATCGAACCCCAAGGGGATTTCGAAGACGGCCGAGTCTACCAACAAGCAATCTGGCTTGTGGGGCAACGGATCGGTTGCGGCTCGCGATGGTGGGCAATGGCCATTGGGCTCACAAGCCGTCTCGTCGTCGAAGCCATAGTTCTAGGACGAGTAGATTCCATAGACGGTAGCCCTGGTTGGCCCGTCCCTGCATGTGCTCGTCGACCAAGGTCCGGATCGCTTCGGGTCTAAAGAACTGGTGGCATTTCGCATCGCTCGCAAGCAGGGCATCGATAGTACGGTCTTTGAGCGAGGTCCGAAACCACTTGGCGATCGGTATGCCAAAACCCATTTTGGGTCTTGTCCAGATCTCGGCGGGAAGCTCATTTTTGAAGGTTTCCCGCAGGAGCCACTTGCCTTTACCTCGATGCATTTTGAGTCCGAGCGGCAAGCTCATCGCCCATTCGACCAGGGTGTAATCGAGGAACGGCTGTCGCGCCTCGAGCGAGTGTCTCATCGAGGCCATGTCGACCTTGGTCATCAGATCGCAGGGGATATAGGTTTGCAGGTCGGCGGCCATCGCGCAGCTCATCGGGTCGCGTTGGGCGGGGTTGGCTTTGGTCCAAGCTTGATCGAGGAACGAGAAGGGATCTCGATTCGGAAGCGCTTCGATGAATGCATCTTGGTAAAGGTTGATGCGGGCTTGTTCTCCGAAGATTTGAATCCAATTAATATAGCGTCTGGGAGAGGACTGCCCGAGGGCCTCGCAGAATCGCCGGATGCGGCGCAGGACGGAACGTCGTGCGTTGGAGTCGGGCAAGGCATTGATCAATCGAGAGCTAGAGAGCCAACCGACGGGCAGCCAGCGTTGGAGTTGCTCGCTCAGTTGCAAAGCGCGATAGCGTTCGTAGCCTCCAAAGAGTTCATCGCCACCATCGCCGCTGAGGGCTACGGTCACCGATCGGCGGGTCAGTTCGCAAAGATACCAGGTCGGCACGGCGCTTGAATCGCTGAACGGCTCATCGTAGTGATCGACCACTGCATCGAGGATTCCCACCGCGTCGGGCTGAACTTCAAACCGCTCGTGCTTGGTACCGAGATGCTTGGCCACCGAGGCGGCATATTGGGTTTCGTCGAAGTCGGCTTCGGAAAACCCGATCGCAAAGGTCCGCAATGGGGTCGAAAGGAGTTTTTGTGCGATCGCGCATACCAGCGAGGAATCGATCCCTCCGGAGAGGAATGCCCCCAAGGGAACGTCGCTCCGCAATCGGCGTTCGACGGCCGCCGTCAATCGGGTTCGAAGCTCGGACTTGGCTTGATCCAAGCTGATGTTGGCTTGATAGGACCAATCGATATCCCAGTACCGTTGGATCTCGATTCGGCCATTCTCGAAGACCAGAAAATGACCTGGGGGGAGTTTGTTTACTCCCCTATAGATCGTCATCGGATGAGGGATGTACTGGTAGGTCAGGTACGAATCGATCGCACTCGGATCGATCTGGGACGGGAAACCCGGCAAGGTCCGCAAGGCTTTTAGCTCGCTAGCGAAGAATAGCCGATCCCCGGAGTGCCAGTAAAAAAGTGGTTTTTTCCCGAGCCGATCCCGAGCCAACACCAGGCGATTTTTCTTCGAATCCCAAAGGGCGATCGCGAACATTCCGTTGAAATGCTTGAAACAATCCGTCCCGAGGTCTTCATAGAGATGGACGATCGTCTCGGTATCGCTCTGCGAGCCGAATCGATGCCCGGCTCCTTCGAGCCGATGCCTCAGTTCGCGGTAGTTGTAGATCTCGCCGTTGAAAACCAACCGTACCGATGCGTCTTCATTGGACATCGGCTGTCGACCCGTATCGAGGTCGATGATCGAGAGTCGCCGGAAGCCCAACGCGATCCCATTGCTCCAAGAGGTTTCGGCTAAATGGTTCGACTGTTGGTTGGCCGGTGAGACCCAAAGGCCTTCATCGTCGGGCCCACGATGCGCGATCGCATCGGTCATGGTTCGGAGTTGTTGGATCGACAAGCCGGATGATTGGGCCGACCACACCCCTCCAGCGATGCCGCACATTTGGATTATCCCTTTCGTACTCGACGTCGCTTAGTATAGCACTCCTGCGCATTGGTCCGCAACTACTGCGATCGCCTAGATCAGCGATTGGAAGCTGGCCCAGAGGAAGCTGGCCCAGAGGAAGCTGGCCCAGAGGAAGCTGGCCCAGAGGAAGCTGGCCCAGAGAAGACGGGGGTGTAAGGGACCGAGCGAGCCGTTCGCCAAGCTTGAGGTTTGAGGGCTTGTGGTTGGAGGGCTTGTGGTTGTCTGGATTGCGGCTGTCTGGTTGGTGCGTTGGGTTCCTCGGTCCCGACATAACTTGGAGCAAAGGGGATCGGGTTACTGTTGGACTTGAGGATCGCGATCTGCTTGCGAATGTTTGAGAGATCTTCTTGGATTGCATCGAAGTCTTCTCGGCTGGCCGTCAGGCTCAGGCAACGTTTCTGCTCGTGCGATTCGATCGGGGGAGCAGACCAGTCGCTCTTGGAGGGCATCGAGGCCCGCAGCGCCAAGGCTTCGGTCGACTCTTGTTGGGCTTCGATCATCGCTAGTTGGGTTTGCAACTGCTGGTTGTGTTGGAGCAAAAGCTCGTAGCGTTGGGCGTACATCGCTCGCTCGGCGGCCAGTTGCTGGCTCATTTCCAAGCGGACGGAGTTTTGGGCGTGCGCCACGATGTAGGCGACCAGGGTGCTTGCCGGCACTGTGACTTGCACATCGCTCAAGGATCCGAAGAGGTTTGGATGCGGGAGTTCTAAGCTGGGATACGGATGGTTGGGATACGGCTCGCTGGGGTATTCATCGATGGGATACTCTTGCAGGACGTAATCGGGGTGGAGTTGATTAGGGTCGAGCTGGTTCGGATGCAGATGCATTGATCCGAGGGGATCGGCATTTTGCATGGCAAACGGGAAGTTTGTTGGGATGGGTGGCGCGACGGGTGCTACGTGGATCTGTTCCTGGTTGGGGTTTCCAGTGGAGGCTTCGTCGGGATCCGAGTGGATCTCGCCGGTGGTGCTTATTGCTGGATCTGAGCTTACTGCGGGATCTGTGGGACACTGGGGGGCTGAGGATTTGATTTGCGATGCCGGAAGGACGGCTTCGAGTTCGATCTCGGGCACGACGCCATGGATTGCGAGTTTCGCGGTGACGCGACGAGGATTTTTCATCCAATCCGAAACCCATTGGGCCAGGGTGATGTTGGAGGCTTCTGTGGTTTTCTCTCGTGGGGCGGTCGCAAGGGGTTTTGCAGGTGGCTCTTCTTTGTTTTCTTCGCACGGGCAGGGTTCCTGCGCTGCGGCACCTTTGCGGGTCGACGCATCATCGCTTGGAATGGGTTGGTCCAGCGCGAAGGCATGGACCGAAGTGCTTGCTGCTGTGCTTGCGAGAGCAACACCCAAGGCAACAGCGACGAGCCCACGACGTGCCCGGGGTGCGGTTGCCCGGGGACTGGCTTCTCCGATACCAGTTACTCGGGGCTGGGTTGTCGAACCGTGCAATAGCGCATCCATGCGAAAGACTCCTATCCTGCCGTTGAACCACGAATGACCTTGGGGCCATCCACCGAGCGGACTGTACCAAATCCACCGGAAGCAAACAAAGATCGATCTTTGACTTATGAGGCATTGATCTGGCTCTTTCCGACTGGAAACGGTTATTCTCGGCACCTGAGCCCACGATAGCCCACGAGCGATCGCTCGATCGATCAAGCCGTCGAGGCGATCGGTAGGAAGGGCAAAAAATGCTAGCAAACGTCAAGACCAAGGATTGGGATAGCGATGCGAAGAGTTCGATCCAAACAGAAGCACGATGAGAGCTTGGCGAAAGTTCACGGCGACGGCGCATCGAGTCGACCGGCCCGCAGGGGTTTGAAATGGAAAAGGCGACTTGCCATCGGTGGACTTTTGACACTAGGTCTGGTGGCCGCAGCGCCGACGGTAGCACTGAGGCAGCGAGCTTGGTTGCTCGAGCAGATCAATCAGCGATCGGGACTTGCGCCGATCCAGGTCGATCTAGCGCAATTGCAGGGGGGCTGGCTTCAGTCGTTTGGAGTCCAGGGCTTGAGGTTGGTCGACGATCGGGGTTCGGAGCTTGTGAAGATCGGATCGATCGACACAGAGTTGACGCTTTTTTCTTTGTTGACCAATTACCGGCGGCTCGGGACGATCACGTTGCGGGAGGTGGCCGTTGCGGTGGATGTCCATCCGGGAACGACGAGTCTTGAGGAGGCGATCAAGCCATTGTTGCAGGGGACGGGCAAGCAGGAGCCGGCCGTTAGTGGGTCTTCGTCGGCGGGATTCTCCGGACGGATTCGCATCGCTGGAGCGGCAGTTCAGGTTCGCGACACGGTCGACCAGACGGCTTGGGCCTTGCGTGTGAGCGAGGCGGACATACCGATCCCGACGGCTCAGCAGCCGATACCACCGATGACGCTTATCGGAGATTTGATGCAGACATCGGCGGCACCTGGGCAAACGATGGCAACTGGACAGTTCACGTTGCGGACCGAGCCTATTGCACCTGGGATGACGAGTTTGGCGTCGGCCAATCTTCCATCGTTGCGGATGACGGTTTCGACGCAAGGTCTGCCGTTGCGATGGATGAGTTTGGTCAAGCGTCGGTTGCCTGATTTCCCGATAGATCAGCTCGATGGAGAGGCGACGGTACAGGCCGACGTGGAGTACACAGGACCTCAGGCGCTGACGGCGTTTGTCAAGACAGCGCAATTGGATCGGCTTCGGATTGTTGCGCCGAGTGTGTTGGGTGAGCGAGGAGCTGGGATCGAGCAGATCCGTCTGAGCGGCGACATCAGTTGGTTTCAAAATCGGATCAGCACCAACAGTTCGAAGCTCGAATGCGATTTTGGGACGGTGGTATCGAAGGCCAACCTAGCGATCCCGTCGAAGCTTCCGGCGTGGAATCGACCTTGGCTCGAGGACTCGGAGTTCGATGTCCAGGGGACAATCGATCTGCCGAGGCTTGCGGCCGTCGCGCCGGATTTGCTCAAGACGCAGGATCAGGTTCGATTGCTCGCGGGAAATGCGACCTTGAGTCTTTCTCAGAATCGAGGAGAGGCTGGCCCCGAGGCCGGCGGGATTCCTTCGAGCAGTTATCAGGTCAAGCTTGGGAATCTCCAGGCGGACATGCAGGGCAAGCGGATCGAGTGGGACCAAGCTTTATCGGCAGGCCTGGATGTATCGGGCAATGCGCAAGGGATTCCGAGTTTGCGATTGTTTTGCAATTCGGAGTTTTGCCAAGTCGAGGGGGCTGGCGATTTGCTCGACGGGAGGCTCACCGCGCAGCTCGATTTGGACAAGATGGAGCAGCGGTTGTCTCAGTGGTTTGTATTGCCGCTTGAGAGTTTGACCGGTTCGGCGCAAGCCGCCGTGGCTTGGAAGCTCAACGAGGGGAATCGGTTGGCGACAAGCGGATCGCTCAGGACGACTCAAATGCGTATCGTGCATCCTAACGGACGGCTCGACGAACCAGCTTGGGATGGGGATTTTAGCACCGTCGCGCAGCTCGATGGCATGACGATCCTGCAGCTAGATCGGATCCAAGCGAATTTGAAATCCGATCAGGAGTCGTTGCAATTCCAGGTACTCGAGCCGATCGCCATCTCGAGCGCACCATCGGGGCTCGGGCCGAGTACGGCACCCATGACGCTCAAACTAAGCGGGGACTTGGAGCGCTGGCAACGAAGAGCTCAAATGTTCGCAGGAATCGATCCGGGATTGTCCGTCGCTGGCAAAATCGCTTTGGATGTTCAAGGTGCGATCGATGCGAAGCATGTCGAGATCGCGATGGTCGATTGGGTCTCCGAGCCGTTTGGGCTCACCAGCGGCGCGACGACCCTCCAGGAATCGCGAATGGTTGGAAAGTTCCAAGGCAAATTCGACAGCAGCCAGTTGGCGAATCTTCAGGTCGATAATCTCTTGGTCAGGGCCGATTCGTTTGCCATCCAGGCTCAGGATCAGGCTGTCGGGAGCAACGCCGCGAGCCGCAAGGGCCAAGCGGCCTTTCGGGTCGACCCGAGCCGTTTGATCGCTTCGCTTCAAACCGAACAGACCGGAGCTGTTGGAGCGGCTGGAGCTGTTGGACTGACCGGAGCGGCCTCGACGCCGATCCGCATCACCGGAGACGTGACCGGGCAGATGGACTGGACGCTCGATCCTAAGGAAATTCAGTGGCATCTAGTGACGCAGGCCAAGGATCTGCGGGCATTGCAGACGACGCTACAACCGCGCAATCCGAATCAGCTTGTCAGCACGGCTGCGGCTCCGAGTTCCGAGAGCTTGCTGTGGGAGGAGCCCCAAGCGGTCATGACCGTCGACGGTTCGTATCGATTCGCCGATGGTCAGCTCCAATTGCCACAGATCCTCCTGCAGACCGAATGGCTCGCTTATGGGGGTGCAACGCAGATGAGCCAACAAGCAGGCGCGACGGTCGTCCAGACCCAAGGGAGTGTGACCTACGATGCGGCGCGAGCCGCCGAGCGGCTGCGACCTTACACCGGCGGGATGCTCGCTGCGACCGGGCAGAAAACGCAACCTTTGGAGGTTACCTGGGTCAGCGCACCGAATCGCAAATGGACCGAGTCGCTTACGGCCCGTTCGAGCATCGGCTGGGACAGCGCCAATGTCGTCGGCATCGATATCGGAGGGGCAGATATTCCCTTGGTCATCGAAAACGGTCGGTTTGCTTCCAAGGCGGAGTTTCCTGTTTCCCAAGGTGTGTTGCGATGGAATCTCGACGGCGATTTGACTGCCGAGCCGATGGTTTTTCGTCAAACGCAGCAGCGCGTCATCGAGAACGTCGCCATCACACGGCAGATGTGCCAAGGGTGGCTCAAGTACGTCGCGCCGTTGCTTGCCGATGTGACGAGCGTCCAAGGGAATTTGACGCTCGATATCGATCGGGCGGAAGTTTATCCTACCGAGTCGTTTCGTCAGACCGTCGAAGGACGGCTCTATGTCCATGGAGCCAACGTCGGTCCCGGCCCGCTTGCCGATCAACTCCTCGCGTTGGTCACTCAGATTCGAAATCTTCGTCGAGGTGCCGGTGCGAGCGATGCAGGGGGCCAGCCGACGAGTTGGCTGCAGTTGCCCGAGCAGAACATCGCCTTTGCGGTCGATCGCGGTCGGGTGACTCACAAGGACATGAAGATACAAGCTGGGGATGTGCTGATTACGACCTCCGGATCTGTCGGGCTCGACGGAAGCTTGGAGCTCATCGCAGGCGTGCCGATCCTCAAGGAGTGGGTCGATAAGACACCGGCATTGCAGCCGTTAGCGGGCCAGATGATTCAGATTCCGATTCGAGGAAATGTCTCGCGACCGCAGCTCGACAGCAGCGGGATGATGCAACTGGGCCAGCAACTTGCGACCAGCGCTTTGGCCGGCGCTGCGCAAAAGCAGATCGACAAGGGGCTCAACAAGTTGCTAGGTCCGTTGTCCAATACGCTGGGCCCTTTGCAACCTCTCGGGGGAGGTGCTGGCGGCGCGTCGGGTGGTTCGCAGTTTCCGATGCCGAGTCTGCCGGGATTACCGAACCTTCCTAACTTGGGTATCCCAGGCTTCGGCAACCCGTTTGGTCCGGCTCCTGCAGCAGCGGCACCTGGAGTACCGGCACCTGGAGCTGGTGTACCGGGAGCTGGGTTGCCGCCGGCGGGTGTTCAGCCTGGGAATTAGCCAAGGGCGGATTAGGGGCGTTATCGATCGGGGTTCCACTCGGGGAATTTTTCGAGTTGTTGTTTCAGGGCAGCTCGTGCGCGGTTCAACCGGGACCGAACCGTACCGATGGAGATTTTGAGGACTTCGGCGATGTCTTCGTAGGCGAGGTCTTCCATTTCGCGAAGCACCAGGATCGACCGGTGATCTTCGGACAGCAGGGCCAGGGCTCGGTGGACGAGTTGGATGTCTTCGTTGCGGCTCATGCGCAGGTCGGGTCCATCGCCATCGAATTCGGGTTCAGCGCCGGAGTTTTCGCGAGACTCGTCGAGGGACTGGTGGTTTTTGCGGCGTCGGCGTCGAGCCAGTGCGAAGTTGAACGCGATGCGATAGAGCCAGGTAAAAAAACGGCTATTGCGTTGGAACGTATCGAGCTTAAGGTAGGCTTGGATGAACGATTCCTGGACGACGTCTTCGGCTTCGTCGGCGCTGCCAACGACGCTGATCATGGCCGTGTAGAGTCTGTCCTGGTAGCGGAGTACCAAGGTTTCGAAGGCAGTGCTTTTTCCGGCGAGTGCCAACTGGATCAGTTCGTCTTCGTCGTTCACTCTTTGGATCTAAGGGGACAGAAGGAAAAGTAGGGTGGAAAGGAGGACCTTCAGAGCTTTGTTCAATGATGAATTATATTTGGGAAATTGTCGCGAGGAATTCCCCGCAAACCGGCGGTATTTCCAGGAAAACCCGGATCGCCTGGGGAATTTGGCTACTCGTACCGCAGGGCGTCGATCGGATCGAGCTTGCTGGCCCTCCAAGCCGGGTAGAAACCGAATCCTATTCCGACGCAGGCCGAGAAGATCAAGCTGATGAGGGCAGCCCAGTAGTTGACGATGATCGGCCAGTCCCGACCGCTTGAAAGGGCGTTGATGGCCATGGTCAGACCGACCGAGCCGAGGATGCCGAGGGTCACGCCGACGATTCCTCCGACGACCGACAGAAGCATGGCTTCGACCAAAAACTGCATGAGAATGTCTTGGGGCCGTGCTCCGACGGCCATACGGATTCCGATTTCCCGGGTTCTTTCGGTGACCGAAACGAGCATGATGTTCATGATTCCGACACCTCCGACGACCAGGGAGATCCCGGCGATCGAGGCGAGCATGGCCGTGAGGGTTCCGGTGACGATCCCAAAGGCGCTTGCGATCTCGGTGGTATTGGCGACTTGGAAGTCAGGGGGTTGGCCCATGGAGATGCGGTGACGATCCATCATCAACGATTCGATTTCTTGTTGGGCGACGGTCATCAGTTCGGTCGAGCGGGCCGAGGCTAGAGCGACATCGACGTTGTTGAAGTTCGAGCCTTGGAGTCGTTTTCGGACGGTGGTAAAGGGCATCAGAACGACGTCGTCTTGGTCATCCCCGACGATGTTGGCACCTTTGCTGACCAGGACCCCGACGATTTCGAAGGGGATGTTTTTGATACGGACGTTTTGACCGATAGGGTTTGCGGTTTGGAATAGTTTCTTGACGACCGTCGCACCGACGACGCAGACTTTATTGGCGTTGTTGATGTCGCCTTCGGTAAAGAAGCTGCCCGAATCGACCTGCCAGTTGCGGACCAGCAAGTAGTCTGAGCCGACACCGACCAGATCGCGGGGTCGCCAGTTGTTGTTTCCGCTGATGACCTGGCCGACGGCTCCGACCAACGGGCTTGCGGCAAGCACACTGGGGCACTCGCGTGCGATAGCCGATACATCTGCGACGGTCAGCGAAGGGGTCTGTCCAGTACGAGCCCCTCGGGCTTGTCGGCTACCTGGGGAGATAACGATGACGTTGGTACCGAGGTTTTTGAATTCACCTTGGACCAGTTCGCTGGCGCTTGTCCCGATCGAGACCATGGCCGTGACTGCGGCGATTCCGATGACGACCCCGAGGATGGTCAAACCGGCCCGCAGCTTGTTCTTGCCAAGTGCGGCGATGGCGATTCGAAGGATGTTTGTAAACGTCACAGATTAGGGGGCCTTAAAAGTTCGGATTACAAAGCAGGGCCTCGTCGTGTAGGTAGTTTACTCAATATTTCCTGGTAGAGGAGTTCATATTTCTTCATCTGCGCATGGAGGTCGAAGTTCTCCTCGACCCGTTTTCGATTGAAAATCCCCAGGCGTTCGAGGGTTAACGGATTTTGTGCAAGTCCGATCAGGAGTTTTTCCCAAGCATCCCAATCGTCTCGGGGTGCGGATTGTTCGTCTAGGGAACTCCCTAGCAGGTCCTCGATCCCCTCGACCTGCATGGTCGCAATGGGTAGGCCGACCGCCATGGCTTCGAGCACCACGTTGGGCATCCCTTCGTAACGGGTCGGTAACAGGAGCAGTTCCGATCTGGCCATCCAGTCGAGGACATCGGCGCGACGACCGAGCCGTTCAACGCGGTGTGCCAGGGGCGAGTGTTGGGCCCATTGGGACCAAGCCTTGGCCCAGGATCCATCGCCGATGAGGACCAAGCGATGTTCGGGGAGGGCCTGGAGGATTGCGGGTGTTCTCTCATGGAGCACGTCGATCCCTTTTTGGGGTTCGAGCCGTCCGACGAACAGGAGGATTTTCTCCCGAATCGCGGTCGTGGTTTTCGAGGGTAGATCGATGCCGTTGGGGATGACCACGAGGCGGTCGGGGTCGATGCCTTCGAATTGCAAGGTCCATTGGGCGACCTGTTGGCTGACACAAACGACTTTTTTTGGATAGCAGCGCCAGAACCAAGCCAAACGGCTGCGCCAGCGTCGAGGTTCGACGACTCGGACCCCTGCGACCTGAGGGATTTGGTGTTTGGAGTAGCACCAGGCCCCCAAGAGGTTTGCATGCCAGAGGAAGGATTGGACCAGATCGGGCGGATCGCTTCGGATCCATTGCACGAGTCGCGAGCGTGCCCAGGGGAGTTGGTAGGATTTGCTAGCGTTTAAGAAAACCGTTTGGATTTTAAGAGCTTTCAGATGTTCGTAGAGGAGCGAATCGACGCGAGTCGTTGGAGCCGGCGCGATGGAGATGACGCGGACGGAGTGTCCGTGTGCTTGGAGATAGGCAGCGAGTTCTGCGCAGCAGCGTTCGGCGCCTCCTGTGTAGAGTTCGGTGATGAGCAGATCGATTTTCATTTAGCTGCGGGGTAAGTACGAATCGGGATCAAACTCGTGTTGTGCTTGAGGGTCTCAAGAGGCTAAAGACATTCTTTGGCGATTCCGGGGTTTTCGGTGCGTGGGCCGCCCTGCGCGCTACGGAATAGCTTAATCGATGGTTCTAGGGTTTCCCAAGCATGGAGGCTAGGGATGTTCCGAAACTCCGGCCTGCACGGGCTATGGATCTTGGTTTGGACGACGGCGACGATTGGCTGCGAGGAGGTGGAGGATATCCGTGCTCGCGTCGGTGTTGGTGTCGGTGTTAGCGGTGGGGCCGATTCGGGCACTGCGATGGTATTGCCGCCGACCGGATCGACCGGTCCGATCGCGCAGAGTGGTGGTCCGACGCGGTCGATGAGTTCGATGCGTCCTTCGGATGCGAGTGGAGCGTTGGGGGTACCGACGCGGACGCAGCAGACGATTTTGATTGCGAGTTTCAATATTCAGGCATTTGGGGTCAAGAAGGTCTCGGATCCGGTGGTGGTGGATCGGATTGTAAGGATTTTGCGATTATTCGACGTTGTTGGTATCCAGGAGGTGCGCGCGACGGACCAAACGGTATTGCCTCAGTTGATTCAGATGGTCAATTCGCAAGGGGCCCAATACGACTACATCTTGGGGCCTCGATTGGGGCGAACGGATTCCAAGGAGCAGTATTGCTACGTGTATGACACGACACGAATTCTATCGAGTCCGTCGGCCAGTTACACGGTCAACGACACGGCGGATTTATTGCATCGCGAGCCGTTGGTAGGCCGATTTGCAACGCGTGTACCGGCGGGCTATCCACCGTTTACATTTTCATTGATGAACATTCACACCGATCCTGGTGAGGTCAAGCAGGAGTTGCCGGTGATGCATACAGTGTTGCAAGTGGTCCGGGAGTATGAGTGGTCTACGGCCCGCGAGGACGACGTGATGATGATGGGTGATTTGAATGCAGCACCGTCGAAGTTCGGTAATTTAGCGCAGGTGCCGGGGATTTACTGGGTGATTCGGGACCAGCCGACCAACACACGACGTACGGAGTTGTACGACAACATTTTGTTTGACCGAGGTCCCACCAACGAGTTTGTGGGGCGAGCAGGAGTCTTGGACATGTCGACGCTCTATGGGATCCCGATGGAGGAGGCGTTGAAGGTTTCGGATCACAATCCGATTTGGGCGGAGTTCAGCATTGTCGAGCAGCCGTCGGCCTATAGCACCCCGGGAAGTGGGGTCATGGCCAACCAGGGTTACGGATCGGCGCGTTAGATTTTTCGTACCCTAGATCGGGTCTGCTAGGCAGACGCAGTGAAGTCGTTCCGTCCGTTTTAGCAACGGCGGCGCATCGATTTCATCGAACGCTCATGCGCGGCGGGAGATCCGAACTTCGCCCCGAAGTGCGCCCATGATTTCTCGATGGCTTGGGCAATGTCCGGTGTCTTGCAGGCGGTCTGGCCGTGGTCGACGGTCACTTCGCCGATTCTCTTCGCCGCAGCGAGCACGGCCTTACGCATCGCGGAGCTTCGACCGCCAATCGTGATCAGCGTCCGGTTCATGTCACTCTTGACGTCGTTGGGCGCGGAGTGGATCGACTTTTCGATCACTTTGACGGCACTGAGAAGTTGATCCTCCGGGAACGACTCGTCGAGGTCCGAGAGGCGGCCAAGAAGCGTCCATCCCGACGCGAGCAACCGCTCGTTCGACGAGCTGAGCCACTCGCTAAGTTTGATCCTCGCATGCGGGCCTTCTGCCGCGAGCGTCGCGATGTAGAGGCCGCACATGGGCATCGGATTCTCGATCGCCCAGCGGTCGAGTTCGTTGGGTGTCATCGCCATTGGATCGGCAATTTTCATCGCAAGGTTCCGCGCGTCGACGTTACCGGTGGCCCACAACTCTCGCGCAAGTTGGTGATCGACGTCGATCTGCTTCATCAACTTGAAAAGTTCGCCGAAGAGGACGCCGAACATCGGCCCCTTCGCGCCGTGTCGCGCCCAGGTCTTGCGGGTCTGCTCGGTGCCAAGCGTCTCAAGGATGGCCATGATTTCCGAGAGCTCCATGCGCGCAGCTGGCGCTTTCGCTGCGGACGGCTTGAGAGCCTTTGCGGCGGACTGTGCGATCGTCTTTTTTGCAGGCTTTTTCAGAGGCTTGTTTGCCGTTTTTTTAGCAGTTTTTTTCGTGGACATGTGGTTCTCCCAAACAGCAGGCTTCAAATCAACGACCATTTTGCCTTGATCTTAATCTTAGCAGAGTGGGCGAGCCCCGTTTTCAACGAGATTTGTTGGGAGTCATCGCTCCCAACATCCCGCTAGGGCGTCCAGCAACATCCATCCAAGCGATCAGAAGAAACTTTGATATGCGTTTTTTTCGACTTGGTCGGGAAGGAAAGGGCTGTGTTCCAGGAAGCTCGGGGTGGGGCGATTTCATTCTGAAGCTCTAAACCTATTCATCTCCGCAATAGTATCGTAGTCCATGCAATGGACGCGACCGAAGAATCATGGGTTTTCAATCACGTTTCTGTTTGGAAAACCATTCTAGTCATACCTTTGGGCATCCTGAAGAATAAGATGCCGTACTCGCTCGACTGCCTTACGAGTGAGATTCATCGTCGGTGATCGTGAAATCACGAAAGGTTTTTTGTGCCAAATCCACCACCTCCCCCCCCTGTTTCTGCACAATGCATGCTCGGTCCCTAGGCGGAACGATTTGTGTTGATGCATTTGTTTATCAGTCAGGAGGGCTACTTCTATGTCTCGTAAAACCCGTGGCAGTTTGATAAACCCGAACGAAGTCACCATTGTTCATGCCGTGGCAAAGACGGCCCGGAATCTGTTTCTT